>Ga0126377_10004098_pt1 | contig 10528 bp, 6 predicted proteins | sample PanSoiMetPlot_22_FD_92647 | JGI IMG/M metagenome (GOLD analysis project Ga0126377, IMG submission 92647) | Tropical forest soil microbial communities from Panama - MetaG Plot_22 | ecosystem: Environmental > Terrestrial > Soil > Tropical forest > Bulk soil | place: Panama | collected 2016-02-17 | reverse complement strand
TGGAGCAGCAGGTACTCCTGGTACCGGTCGTCGGCGAACAGCTTGGCCGTGCGCTCCGACACCGCCGGGCCCATGGTGACGATCGAGAAGCCGGCGTAGTCGGCCTCGCCGCTGTCGACCGGGCGGAAGAAGTCGGCGATGGAGTAGTACGGCGCCTTGGACTGGCGGGGGAACGGGAACCGGGCCCGCTCGGACGTGCGGGTGTCGTCGGTCCAGATCACGAGGTCGTTGCCGTCGCCGTTGGCCGGGAAGTAGCCGTACACCACCTGCGGGACCAGCAGCCCGTCGGCCTTGGCCTTGCCCAGCTCCGAGCGCAGCGTCGGCCGGATGCGGGCCTTGAACTCGTCGTCGCTCTCGCCGCCCTCGGGCCGGAACTGCCACTGGTTGCGGAACAGCGCGGTCTCGTTGAGGTACCCGGCGATCTCGTCGATCGGCAGGCCCTTGACCACCCGCGACCCGAGGAACGGCGGCACGAACACCTCGTTGTCGCTCACCACGTCGGGTGAGCGGGCCGGCAACTCGGGCGCCGGCGCGTCGCCCTTCTCGGCCAGTCCCAGCGACGCCCGCGACGGCACCCGGGACTCGGACGGCACCCGCCCCCAGTCGGGGTCGTCGGACTCGGCGCCCCGGCGGATGGCGCCCAGGCGGTCCATCACGTGCAGGCCCTCGAACGCGTCCTTCCCGTAGAACAGCCGCCCCTGGTACAGGTCGCGCAGGTCCCGCTCGACGTAGCTGCGGGTCAGCGCGGCGCCGCCCAGCAGCACGGGGATGTCGGACAGCTCGCGGGAGTTCAGCTCCTCGAGGTTGTCGCGCATGATCAGCGTGGACTTCACCAGCAGCCCCGACATGCCGATGGCGTCGGCCTTCACCTCGAGCGCCTTGTCGATCATCTCGGCGATCGAGATCTTGATCCCGAGGTTGTGCACCTCGTAGCCGTTGTTGGTGAGGATGATGTCGACCAGGTTCTTGCCGATGTCGTGGACGTCACCCCGCACCGTGGCCAGCACGATCCGCCCCTTGCCCGAGCCCTCGGCCTTCTCCATGTGCGGCTCGAGGTGGGCCACGGCGGTCTTCATCGTCTCGGCCGACTGCAGCACGAACGGCAGCTGCATCTGGCCCGACCCGAACAGCTCGCCCACCACCTTCATCCCGGCCAGCAGCGTGTCGTTGATGATGTCGAGCGCGGCGGTGCCCTCGGCCATCGCCTGGTCGAGGTCGGCGGTGAGGCCGTCGCGGTCGCCGTCGATGATGCGGGCCTTCAGCCGCTCGTCGACCGGCCAGCCGCTGCGGTCCTCCTTCTCGGCCTTGGCCAGCTTCACGTCGGCGAACACGTCGAGCAGCGTGGCCAGGGGGTCGTAGCCGGCGGCCTCGTCGCGCCGGTCGTAGATGAGGTCGAGGCACACCTTGGCCTGGTCCTCGGGGATCTTGTTGAGCGGCATGATCCGGGCCGCGTGCACGATGGCCGAGTCGAGCCCCGCCTCGACGCACTCGTGGAGGAACACCGAGTTGAGCACGTGGCGGGCGGCGGGGGAGAGGCCGAAGCTGACGTTGGAGATGCCGAGCGTCGTGTAGACGCCGGGCAGCTCGGCCTTGATGCGCCGGATGGCCTCGATCGTGTTCATGCCGTCGTGGCGCAGGTCCTCGTCGCCGGTCGACAGCGGGAAGGTGAGGGCGTCGAAGATCAGGTCGCTCGGGGCCAGCCCGTAGCGGGTGGTGGCCAGGTCGTGGATGCGGTGGGCGACCCGCAGCTTCCACTCGACGTCGCGGGCCTGGCCCTGCTCGTCGATGAGCAGGCACACGACGGCGGCGCCGTACTCGCGGGCCAGCGAGCACACCCGGTCGAAGCGGCTGCCCTCGCCCTCGCCGTCCTCCAGGTTGGCCGAGTTGAGGATGGCCCGGCCGCCCAGGCGCTGGAGCCCGGCCTCGATGACCGGCGGCTCGGTCGAGTCGAGCACCAGCGGCACCGTCACCTGGGTGGCGTACCGGCTGACCAGCTCGTCCATGTCGAGCGTGCCGTCGCGGCCGACGTAGTCGACGCACACGTCGAGCACGTGGGCGCCCTCGCGCTCCTGGTCGCGGGCGATGCGGACGCAGGAGTCCCAGTCGCCGGCCAGCATCGTCTCCCGGAACTTCTTGGACCCGTTGGCGTTGGTGCGCTCGCCGATGATGAGGAAGCTGGCGTCCTGGTGGAACGGCACCGCGCTGAACATCGAGGTGGCGCCCGGCTCGGGCTGGGGGTCGCGGCGGGCGGGCGTCAGGTCCTTGGCCGCCGCGGCGAGCTGGCGGATGTGCTCGGGCTTCGAGCCGCAGCAGCCGCCGACCACCCGCACGCCCAGCTCGGTGATGAACCGGGTCTGGAAGTCGACGAGCTGCTCGGGCGTCAGGTCGTAGTGCATCTTGCCGTCGACCACCGACGGCAGGCCCATGTTGGGCAGGCACGAGATCGGCACCGTCGAGTTGGCCGACAGGTGCCGCAGGTGCTCGTGCATCTCGGACGGGCCGGTGGCGCAGTTGAGGCCGAAGACGTCGGGCTTGAGCGCCCCGAGGGCGACGAGCGCGGCGCCGATCTCGCTGCCGAGCAGCATCGTGCCCGTCTGCTCCATCGTGACCTGGAGCTGGATCGGCACCGTCCGGCCGACGGCCGCCATCGCCCGGCGGGCGCCGATGACCGACGCCTTGGCGGCCAGCAGGTCGAAGTGGGTCTCGGTGATGAGCAGGTCGACGCCGCCCTCGAGCAGGCCCCGGGCCATGACCTCGTAGGCGTCGCGCAGCTCGGCGAAGGGGATCTGGCCGAGCGACGGCGACTTGGTGCCCGGCCCCATCGACCCGGCGACGAGCCCGCCGTGGCCGTCGGCCACCTCGCGGGCGATGCGGGCCGAGGCGACGCACAGCTCGTGCGCCCGCCCGGGGATGCCGTACTCGCCGAGCGGCACGGCGAAGGCGCCGAAGCTCGCGGTCTCGACCACGTCGGCACCCGCCCGGAACATCGCGTCGTGCATGTCGGCGATCACGTCGGGCCGGGTCGCGACGAGCAGCTCGTTGCAGCCCTCGAACTCGGGGCCGCCGAAGTCGTCGGCTGTCAGGCCGAGCTCTTGGACGAAGGTGCCGAACGCCCCGTCGTAGACGACGACGCGCTCGTTGACGAGGTCGAGGAAGCGGCTCATAGCTGGTCACCGAGGCTACAGGCCCGCCGCTCCCGGCCCGAGCCAATTCCCGACCTGGCAGGTCGGGATCCGCCGCGATCAGGGCGTATCGAAGTCCCCGGCCTCACGGCGCTGGTCGAGCAGGCGGGCGGTCTGGGTCGACGGCTTGGAGGCGAGCAGGGCCGCCACCAGGTCGGTCAGGTGGCTGGTGAAGAGCCGGTCGTCCTCGCGGGCGTCGCCGGCCGCCCGCCGGGCCATCTCGACGAAGGCGAAGCGGATGGCCGGGTAGCGGGTGTGCAGCACCGCCCGCTCCTCCTCGGACACCAGCGGGTCGAGCAGCCGGTGCCAGCGCATGATGCTGTCGTTGGGCCCGATGGTCGGCGTGCGCTTCCCGGCCCGCGACGGCCGGCTGTAGAACTCGGACGAGATCTGCAGGTAGGCCCGACCGCCGTCGGCGTCGGACAGCTTGGCCGCCATCGGCGAGACCAGGGCGGCGGCGAGGGCCCGGAGGTCGTGCTCGCCGGCCTCCTCGTACTGGTCGAGCAGGGCGTGGCGCCGCGGCTCGGTGTCGCGGCGGTGCTTGTCGATGAGCGCCCGTACCAGGCCGTCCCGGTCGCCGAAGTGGTACTGGACGGCGCCGGTGTTGCTCTGCCCGGCGGCCCGGTTGATCTCCCGGAGCGAGACCCCGTCGATGCCGCGCGCCGCGAACAACTCCTCGGCCGCGCGGATGATCTGCTCGCGCGTGTCGCTGTGGACGCTCGTGCTCATCGCCCGCTCGTCACCCCTTCCCTTTGTCCGACACTAGGGGCCACGGAGAGTTTAAGACAAACGCTTGCACGCTGGGGTCATTCGTCGCAGTGCGTCGCCTGGGGGTCGGTGTCGGGGGAAGGTAGAGGGCATGCCGTTGCTCGTCGGCACCTCCGGGTGGCAGTACCGCGACTGGCGGGGCGGGCTGTACCCCGAGGGGCTGCCCCAGCGGTCCTGGCTGGCCCGTTACGCCGAGACCTTCGCCACGGTCGAGGTCAACAACGCCTTCTACCGGCTGCCGGAGCGGTCGGTGTTCGAGCGCTGGCGGGCCGAGACGCCGGAGGGGTTCGTCGTGGCGGTGAAGGCCAGCCGCTACCTGACCCACGTGCGCCGGCTCCGGGACCCCGCCGAGCCGGTGGGCCGGCTGGCCGACCGGGCCGCCGGGCTGGGGGACCGGCTCGGGCCCTACCTGCTCCAGCTGCCCCCGACCCTGCGGGCGGACGCCGACCGGCTCGACGCCTGCCTGCGGGCCTTCCCGGCGGGCGCCCGGGTGGCGGTCGAGTGCCGCCACGAGAGCTGGTGGGCCGACGGGGTGCGGGCCGTGCTGGAGCGGCGGGGCGCGGCGCTGTGCTGGGCCGACCGGGGCGGCCGCCCGCTGGCCCCGCTCTGGGCGACGGCGGGATGGGGCTACCTGCGCCTCCACGAGGGGACGGCCTCGCCGCCGCCGGAGTACGGCCGCACGGCCCTCGGGACCTGGCTCGACCGCCTGGCGGACGCCTGGCCGATCGCCTCGACCGACGTGCACGTCTACTTCAACAACGACCGCGGCGGCGCCGCGGTCCGCAACGCCCGCACGCTGGTCCGCATGGCCGAGCGGCGCGGCCTCGACGTAGCCTCCGGCGCGTGACCGCCGCCACCGAGCCCGCGTCGCCCGCCCTCGCCGTCCTGCCGGCCGGCGGCTACGACTTCGCCGCCGACGCCGTGGTCGCCGGCGGGGGCCGGGTCGTCGAGGCCGGTGAGGCCGACGCCCTGGTCTGGACGGCGGTGACCGACAGCGACGGCCTCCAGCGGACGCTCGACGACCACCCCCGGCTGCGGTGGGTGCAGCTGCCCTTCGCCGGGGTCGAGCCCTACGCGGCGGTGATCCAAGCCCACGCCGACCGCACCTGGACCTGCGCCAAGGGCGCCTACGCCGACCCGGTGGCCGAGCACGCCCTGGCCCTGGCGCTGACCGGCCTGCGCCAGATCGACCGCTACGCCCGCAAGCAGCGCTGGTCCCGGGCCGGCGGCCGCAACCTCTACGGCGCCAAGGTCACGATCCTGGGCGGCGGCGGCATCGCCACCTCGCTGCTGCGCCTGCTGGCCCCGTTCGGCTGCGAGGTGACGGTCGTCCGCCCGACGCCCGGGGACATGCCGGGCGTGGCCCGGGTGCTGCCCCCCGCCGCCACCGACGAGGCCCTGACCGGGGCCGAGGTGGTGGTCCTCGCCCTGGCCCTGGTGCCGGCGACCATGGGCGTCATCGACGCCCGCCGCCTGGCCCTGATGCCCGAGGGGGCGGTGCTGGTCAACGTGGCCCGGGGCGGCCACGTGGTGACCGACGACCTGGTCGAGGCCCTGCGGTCGGGCCACCTCGGCAGCGCCGGCCTCGACGTCACCGACCCCGAACCGCTGCCCGACGGCCACGTCCTGTGGACGCTGCCCAACGCCATCGTCACGCCCCACACGGCCAACACCGTCCAGATGCTGCTGCCGCTGCTGACCGCCCGCATCCGCGACAACGTCGGGCGGTGGGCGGCCGGCGAGCCGCTGATCGGCCTGGTCGACCCGGTCGCGGGGTACTGACCTCACCCTCGACTGGAGGTCGAGGGTGAGAGTTGGACGGCGGCCGGCGGCGCTAGCGTCGGGCCTGTGACCAGGCTCTACACCGGCAAGGGCGACGACGGGACCACCGGGCTGCTGTTCGGCGGCCGGGTCCCCAAGGACTCGCCGCTGCCCCGGGCGTGCGGCGCGGTCGACGAGGCGCAGGCCGCCATCGGCGTGGCCCGCTCGCTGGCCGAGCGGGACGGCGACCTCGACCGGGCGCTGACGCAGGTGTGCCGCGACCTGTGGGTGCTCATGGCCGAGCTGGCCACCCTGCCCGAGAACCGCCCCAAGCTGGTCGACGGCCAGACCCGGGTGACCGAGGCGATGGTGGCCACGGTCGAGGCGATGGTCGACGACCTGGGCGCGCGGTTCGAGGCGCCGGCCCAGTTCGTGGTGCCGGGGCAGACGCCGCTGGCCGCCCAGCTCGACGTGGCCCGCACGGTCGTCCGCCGGGCCGAGCGGGAGGCGGTGGCGGCCGCCGCCGAGGGCAGCCACGTGCTGGCCTACCTCAACCGGCTGTCGTCCCTGCTGTGGGTCCAGGCCCGCTGGGTGGAGGGCGAGCACCTGCTCAGCCGCGACGTCTAGGAGGCGGACGTAGGGTGGCGCGCATGTCGCCGATCGCCATCGAGCTCGTCCGCACCCCGCCCGAGGCCGCCACCGCCATGGGCGTCGGCGTGTTCGCCGACCGCCTGGACGACGGCGACGCGCCGGACGGGGTCGACCCCGCCTTCCTGGCCGCCCAGGGGTTCAAGGGCAAGCCGGGCCAGACCTGCGTGGTGCCCGGCGAGGACGGCGGCCTGATCGTGGCGCTCGGGCTCGGGCCCGAGGCCGACGTCGCGGTCGCCACCTACCGCAAGGCCGCGGCCGCGCTGGCCCGGGCCGCGTCGCGCTGCCCGCACCTGGCCGTCGACCTGTTCGACACCGTGCCCGAGCGGCTGGCCCGCCGGGACGTGGCCCAGGCGGTGGCCGAGGGGATCCTGCTCGGCGCCTACCGGTACACGGCCCTCAAGTCCGACCCCGAGCGCAGCCACCTCGAGTCGCTCGCCGTGGTCGGCACCGGCGGCGCCAAGGTCCGGGCTGCGCTGGAGCGGGGCCAGGCGGTGGCCGAGGCGGTGTGCCTGGCCCGCGACCTGGTCAACCAGCCGGGCGGCAGCCTGACGCCGACGGCGTTCGCCACCCGGGCCGAGGAGGTCGGGGCGCTGCGCCACTTCGGCGTCGAGGTGCTCGACCGGAACGCCATCGAGGCCGAGAAGCTGGGCGGCCTGCTCGGCGTCAACCGCGGGTCCGAGGAGGAGCCCCGGTTCGTCAGGCTGTCGTGGGCGCCCGAGCGGGCCCGGGGGACCGTGGCCCTCGTGGGCAAGGGCATCACGTTCGACTCGGGCGGCCTGTCGCTCAAGACCACCGAGGGCATGGTCGGGATGAAGGGCGACATGGCCGGGGCCGCCGCCGTGCTGGCCACCTTCAGCGCCCTCGACGCGGTGCGCCCGCCGGTGCGGGTCCTCGGCTACCTGCCGCTGACCGACAACATGCCGGGCGGCGACGCCACCCGGGTGGGCGACGTCCTGCGCATCCGCAACGGCACCACGGTCGAGGTCCTCAACACCGACGCCGAGGGCCGGCTGGTGCTGGCCGACGGGCTGTCGCTGGCCAGCGAGGACGAGCCCGACGCCATCGTCGACCTGGCCACGCTCACCGGCGCCTGCATGGTGGCGCTCGGTACCCGGGTGGCCGGGGTGATGGGCAACCACGAGGGGTTCGTCGACGCCGTGCGGGCCGCGGCCGACACCGCCGGCGAGGCCGTGTGGCCGCTGCCGCTGCCGGCCGACATGCGCCGCCAGATCGACTCGGACGTGGCCGACATCAAGAACGTGGCCGGCGCCCGCTGGGGCGGGGCGCTCATCGCCGGGCTGTTCCTCCAGGAGTTCGTGGCCGACGGCATCCCCTGGGCCCACCTCGACATCGCGGGGCCGGCCGAGGCCAGCGAGGACGACCCCGAGGCCCGCAAGGGCGGCACCGGCTTCGGCGTGCGCACGCTGCTCGAACTGCTGGCCGGCTTCCGCAAGCCGGCCAAGGCGGGCGCCGCGTCCTAGCGCGTGGCGCTGATCGGCACGTCGTCACAGCCACCGGGGTCAGTGTTTCCCGCTCTTGCTGCTTCGCAGCGGGCCGCTCGGGCCACGGCTGGCCGTTCGGCGCAGCCTCTAGAACCCGGCGTCGCGGTGGCGGAACCCGGCCATCCCCGCGGCGCACAGCCCGGCCGCCACCGCGGTCAGCGCGGCCACCGGTCCCAGGCGGAAGCTGTCCGCCGGCACCGCCGGCACGTGCTGGAACGGCGACAGGTCCACGATCCACCGGGGCAGGTCGATCAGCTGGCCGAACAGGCCGATGAACAGGCACAGCGCCAGCACGGCCCACGCCACCGCCGTGGCCCGGGGCGCCAGCCCGAACAGCGCCAGCGTCACGCCGGCCAGCACCCACAGGGCGGGGGTGTAGGCCAGCGCCGCGCCGGTGAGGCGGGGCACGTCGCCGAAGTCGCCGATCGAGACGCCGTAGGTGATGCTCATCGCCAGCCCGATGGCGCCCATGACGACCAGGCTCCCGGCGGCGGCCACCGCCAGGTGCGACGCCGCCCAGCGCGGCCGGGACACGGCGGTGGCCAGGATCGGCTCGGCCCGGCCCGAGGTCTCCTCGCTGCGCAGGCGCAGCACGGCGGCGATGGTGAAGCCGCCGGCGATGAGGGCCAGGGTCAGCAGCGAGGTGGCGAAGTAGGAGTCGGTCAGGCTGCCCCCGCCCTGGGCGATGATCTTGGCGATGTCCTCGTTGTCGCCCACCAGGTCGGCGACGTCCTTGGCCACCGAGCCGTAGGCGATGGCGAAGAAGGCCAGCCCCACCGCCCAGCCGGCCAGTGCCAGCCCCTGGAGCCGCAGCGCGAAGCCGGCGGGCCGGGTGACCCAGGGCGCCGCCCGGGGCGGGCCGGGGCGGGGCGGCACCAGCCCGCCGCCGAGGTCGCGCTGGGACGCCAGCCCGTAGGCCGCCGCCAGCAGCAGCCCGGCGCCGCCCACCAGCAGCAGGAACGGCCACCAGCGCTCGTTGGCATAGGCCCGCATCTGCATGGCCCAGCCCATCGGCGACAGCCACGACACGGTGCCGCTGCCGATGTCGCCGATCACCCGCAGCCCGTAGGCGACGCCGATGCCGACCCCGCTCAGCGCGTAGGCCAGCCGGGTGTGCTCGGTGACCTGGGCGGTGACGAGCGTGAACGCGGCGAAGAACAGGCCGAAGCCGAACATCGCCATCCCGTAGGCGATCGACCCGGCCACCGGGAGCGACAGGCCGAGCATGATCAGCGTGATGGCGGCGCCGGTGACGGCCAGCGCCAGCGTCGTCGCGGCGAGGGCGGCGGTGGTCGGCGCGTTGCGGCCGAGGACGGTGGCCCGCAGCAGCTCGGTGCGGCCGGCCTCCTCGTCGGCGCGGGTGTGCCGGCCGACGAGGAACATCGCCATCAGGCCGATGGTGGCGTAGCCGAAGCTGCCGATCTGGAACACGATCTGGCCGCCCATCGTGTCGATCCCGTAGGTGGGGCCGGCGAAGGCGATGATGGCGGCGTTGCCGTAGAGCGGCTCGGCGGCCTTCTCCAGGTCGGCCTGGGTCGGGTAGAGGCCCTTGACGCTGGCCGCGGTGAAGCCGACGAGCGCGATCACGCCGAGGACCCAGGCGCCGATGCGGACGCGGTCGGTGCGGAGGAAGAACCGCAGCAGCCGGCCGGTCCCGGCGAAGGTCACGTCTCGTCCCCGGGCTCGCCGCCGTTGCCCCGGACCGAGGCGCCCTCGAGCTCGCTGAGCTCGTCGCCGTAGTGGCGCAGGAACAGCTCCTCCAGCGTGGGCGGCTGGCTGACCAGCGTGCGGATGCCCCGCTCGCCCAGCTCGGCCAGCACGTCGCCGAGCCGGGCGGTGTCGACGTCGAAGCGGGCCCGGTGGTCGTCGATGACCGGGTTGTGCACGCCCGGCAGCGCCTCGATGCCGTCCGGCGCCCGCTCGGTCTCGACCGTGATGGCCGTGCGGGTGAGGTGGCGCATCTCGGCCAGCGTCCCGGACTCGACCGTGTGGCCGGTGCGGATGATGCTGACCCGGTCGCACAGCGCCTCGACCTGGGCGAGGATGTGGCTCGACAGCAGGACGGTGCGGTCGCCGGCCCGGGTGATGTCCCGCACCGTGTCCTGGAAGATGGTCTCCATGAGCGGGTCGAGGCCCGAGGTGGGCTCGTCGAGGATCAGCAGCTCCGCGTCGGAGGCCAGGGCGGCGACGAGGGCGACCTTCTGGCGGTTGCCCTTGGAGTAGGTGCGGGCCTTCTTGCGGGGGTCGAGGTCGAACCGCTCGAGCAGCGCCTCCCGGCGGGCGGGGTCGACGCCGCCCCGGAGGGAGCCGAGCAGGTCGATGACCTCGCCGCCGGTGAGGTTGGGCCACAGGTTGACGTCGCCCGGCACGTAGGCGAGGCGGCGGTGGAGGGTGACGGCGTCCCGCCACGGGTCGCCGCCCAGCAGCCGGGCCTCGCCGGCGTCGGCCCGCAGGAGGCCGAGGAGAACCCGGATGGTGGTCGACTTGCCCGACCCGTTGGGACCGAGGAAGCCGTGCACCTCCCCGGTGGCGACGCTCAGGTCGAGCCCGTCCAACGCCCGCACGTGGCCGAAGGTCTTGACCAGTCCCGACACCTCGATGGCCGCGGTCATGGTGCCGACGATACGGCGATCCGGCCGGTGAGCCGAGAGATCGGGCGGGCTC
>Ga0126377_10004097_pt1 | contig 10528 bp, 12 predicted proteins | sample PanSoiMetPlot_22_FD_92647 | JGI IMG/M metagenome (GOLD analysis project Ga0126377, IMG submission 92647) | Tropical forest soil microbial communities from Panama - MetaG Plot_22 | ecosystem: Environmental > Terrestrial > Soil > Tropical forest > Bulk soil | place: Panama | collected 2016-02-17 | reverse complement strand
CTTAATTAAGGGTTAATTCCTCTGCGGGCATGCTTGAGCCCCCTGATTCGCAAGGCCGATCGACCCCCGCATGAGCACCGTTCCCCACCGCGCCCCGGCCCTGCCCGGGGCGCACCTTATGACCAGCAAGTCGGGCGAGCCCGACTTGCTCGGAGATCGCCGGTTGCGCCACCGGCGGCGCGCCAGCCACAACCCGCTGCTGCTGCCGTTCATTGTGTTCGCGGCGGTCGCGTTCCTGGCGTTCGTCTATATCGGCTATGTGCTGTGGCCGCGCTGGCCCGGCCCGCCGGTCGGGCTCGACGCGCCGGCGCTGCCGATCACCGTCTCGGGCGTCACCTTCAACGTGCCGCCGGCGGCCATCCGGGTGCCGGTGCAGCGCCGGCCGGGCGCGCAGGAGCGCATCGATCTCGCGTTCGCCTGGCCCTCGCTCGAGCCGCCGCCGGCGAACCCCAAGCCCGCCCCGCCCACCGCCGGCGCGGAGGTGCCCAAACCGCCGACGATCGAACGCATCTTCGTGACCATCGCCAGCGCCGGCGACAACCTCGCCCCCGACGAACGCGTGCTGAACATCTATCCGCGCTATGCCGCGAGCAACATCACGCCCGGTCCGGCCAGGCTCACCGTGCTGGCGTTTCGCGAGGGCACGCCCTACCAGGGCGAGGACCTGATCTATGACGCGGAGGCGCCGGGCTTTCTCGTGCGCTGCACCCGCAACGGCGCCGGCCCGACCCCGGGCATCTGCCTCTACGAGAAGCGGATCGAGGGCGCCGATATCGTGGTGCGCTTTCCGCGCGACTGGCTCGGCGAATGGCGCGGCGTCGCGGAGAAGATCACCCGGCTGATCGCAAGTCTCAGGCCGACATGGTGATGGCGGCAGGCCGCTGACCCAGTCAGTCGGTCAGTGAACCTGGGTCAGTGAACGACCGGCAAACCTGTAGGTTGGGTCGAGTTCTTCACGAGACCCAACATTCATGAACTGATTGTCCCAAGTGTTGGGTCTCGCAAGCGCTCGACCCAACCTACGTGCTACGTGCCCTTGAGCAGCCCCGGCTCGTCGAGATCGAGCGCGAGGATCGGCAGCTCGAAATAGGACGAGCGCGCGTCCTTCTCGTCGAAGAACAGCACGCCGATATATTCCTCGCCGACATAGACTTCCGCGGAATCCCGCTTCTTCACCCGCGGCACCACCCGGATGCGCTCGTTGTCGAACTTGCGCTTGAGGTAGGCGTCGAGCTGCTTGATGTCGGGCGCCTTGGTGGAGGCGTCGCCGAGCGTGATCTTCATCTCGAAATTGTAGGAACGCTCGTCGTCCTCGTCGTCCTCATCGAGCACAAGCGCGCCGACCTGCTCCTCGCCGACGAAGACGTCGGCCGAGGTGTTCTTCTTCGGCACCACGCGAATGCGCGCATTGCCGAACAGGCGCTTGAGATAGGCGTCCAGCTTCTTGACCTCTTGCACGTCCACCGTTCTAGCTCCCTGTTCGACCGACCGTCTGCGTCGGCAACCCTACCCGTCTTCGTCCGTGAAAAGATGATCCATCGCCCGCGACGGCTCGGGGCAGCCGGCCTCGCCGATCACCCGCGCCGGCACGCCGGCGACCGTCGTGTTGTGCGGCACCGACTTGAGCACGACCGACCCGGCCGCGATCCGCGCGCAATGGCCGATCTCGATGTTGCCGAGGATCTTGGCGCCGGCGCCGATCAGGACGCCGCGGCGGATCTTGGGATGGCGGTCGCCCGCCTCCTTGCCGGTGCCACCGAGCGTCACCTCCTGCAGGATCGAGACGTCGTCCTCGATCAGGGCAGTCTCGCCGACCACAAGGCCCGTTGCGTGGTCGAGGAAAATCCCCCGGCCGATGCTCACCGCCGGATTGATGTCGGTCTGGAACACCGCCGACGACCGGCTCTGCAGATAGTAAGCGAAGTCCTTGCGCCCCTTGCGCCACAGCCAGTGCGCCAGGCGGTGGGTCTGGATGGCGTGGAAGCCCTTGAAGTAGAGCACCGGCTCGAGGAAGCGGTTGGTGGCGGGGTCACGATCGACCGTCGCCACGATGTCGGCGCGGAACGCCGCGCCGAGCGCGGACTCGGCCTCGAGCGCGTCGGCATAGGCCTGCCGTATCAGCTCGGCCGGGACCTCGGGGCTGTCGAGCCGCGCGGCGACGCGGTGCACGACCGCCGCCTCCAGCGTGTCGTGATGCAGGAGGGTCGAATAGATGAAGGTCGCGAGCTCGGGCTCGCGGCGCGCGGTCTCCTCGGCCTCGCGGCGAATGCGCGCCCAGACCGGGTCAACCTTGTCGAGCGCACCAGCCCTCGCCTGATGCTGAGCCATGATCGTCTCCCGCACTCCTACCGGGGCAGATTACCACAATCGACCCCATCATAGACCATATATGGCGAATCCGCTTGCGGACCGGAAGCCGTCAGGGATGCTCGGCAAGAAAGCTCAGCACCGCCTGCTTGAAGGCTTTATCTCCCACCGCCAGCATGTGATCCCGTCCCGGGATGTCGAGCGCGCGGCCCGCCGCCAGCAGCGCCGCGAGTTCCGGCGCCGGACCCGCGACGTCATCCTTGGTTCCGACCGCCACCAAGACCGGCGCGCGGATGGTCGCCACCTGCTCGCCCGTCAGCGTCTGGCGGGAGCCGCGGATGCAGGCCGCGAGCGCCCGCAGATCGGAGTGGGTCTGCTCGGCGAAGGCGCGGAAGGTGCGGCCCATCGGATCGCGGACGTCGGCGAGCGAGGGCGCCTCCAGCGCCTCGGCGATGCTTTCGGGCAGCCCGACACCGTCGACCAGGCGAATGCCCAGGCCACCGAGCACAGCGCGGCGCAGGCGCTTCGCATGCGCGAGTGCAAAGAACGCCGTGATGCGCGCGCCCATGGAGTAGCCCATCACGTCGGCACGTGCGAGATCGAGATGGTCGAGCAGCGCGCGCACGTCCTCGGCCATGACGGCGCTGTGATAGGCGGCGGGATCGTAGAGCTTGCTCGAGTCGCCGTGGCCGCGGTTGTCGAGCGCGATGACGCGCCGGCCGGCCTGCGTCAGGGTCGTGACCCAGCCCGGATAGACCCAGTTCACCTGCGCGGTCGAGGCGAAGCCATGCACCAGCACGATCGGCTCGCCCTGCCCCTCGTCGAGGAACGCGATGTCGACGCCGTCGTGCCGGAAGCACTGCATGTGGCTATGAACGCAGGACCGCGATCACGCCGCGACGGCGCACTTCGTCGCTGGCGGCAAGGCCGGCGTCAGGTCCGGCACCAATCCCGGCGCGTTCGAATAGATCACGGCCGGCTGCTCGCGCTCGGCGGCGAGCGCGGCCTGCCGCGCGCGGGCGCGCGCGATGCGACGGCGGCGGCGCGCGCAGTGGCGCTCGGTCATCCGTTCCGCCGTGCGCTTGAGCGAGGACACGAAACCGAACAGCGTCATCACCGCCCAGAAGATCCACATGGTGAGATTGAACGTGCTGAGCAGGAGCAGGAATGCGCCGCGGCCGGCGAGCCGCAGGATGGCGCGCGTCTTGCCGCCCTTGGCGCCGGCAAGCTTGGCGATCTTGGCCACCTCGCGCGGGCTCTGCGCGAGCTTGAGGCCGTCGAGCGCGGCCCGCGTCCCGGCCTTCGCCTGGATGTGCCCGACATCGCCGACCAGGCGCACCAGGCCCTGGGTTTTCTCGAGCTTGACCGCCTCGCGCGCCGCGCGCACGGTCACCGCCGGCTGGGTGAGGCTGACACTGCGGGCGGCGCGCGAGAGCGCCGCCCAGTCCACGACCTCGTGCACCGACCGGCTGATCCAGGTCGCCATCTGGCTGCTGATGTGGCCGGCCTTGCGAGCGGCCTTGACCACCGTGACGCCGACCCGCGCCGGCGCCGCCGCGCCGACCGTGGCGTAGGTCCCGGCCGTCACCGCCAGTCCGACACAGGCGAGGCCCAGCACCATCTCGTCGGCCTCCTGGCCGGTGGCAAAGCGGGTGCCTTCGCGCACCGCGTCGCGGATGTCGCCGATCACCAGCAGGTCGGAGATTGCGGTGCCCGCCAGCCCGGAGAGATCGTCGTGCTCGCCGGCGACGACGCCGCGCGCGAAGCTGCCGAGCGAGCGCGTGGCGGTGGCGACCGCGCCGTTCGCGGCCTCGACCTTCTCGGCCAGGGCCGGATCGACCGGAACCTTGCGGTCGCGCGCCAGTTCGAGAAAGCTGTTGGCGAGATCGATGTCGTTCGCCGCCAGCGCGGCCTCGATCTCGCGGGCGGCGACCTTGGCGTCGAAGGTACGCGCGACCGCGCGGTCGGCGAGCGCCACCGGATCGTCCTGCGCGGCGATCAGCCACTCCGCCTCCAGCGCGCGCGGCGCCAGCGTGAAGGCGGCAATCGCCAGCGCAACGGCCAGACCGAGCGGCACTGCAATCTTCGCTCCGGTCATGGCTTTCCAGCGGTCCTTTCTGTTCCACACCTAGACTAGCACGGAATACTCTAGGAATCGGTAATCCGCATGGATATGGTGCCGCACGTTCCCGGTACAAGCGTGTTTACCTTGTCGGGGCGAGTTTTGCAGCCTTCGCAAGCAGCTAAAGGCAGACGTGAGCATGACGGATAAGGTCGTTCCGCATTTCCACAACACCCCCGGCGTGGCCGTGATCGAGATCGGGGCGCACGAGTTCATGTGCGAGGGGGAGCTGGCGCCGTTCGACCATCCGCATGTGTACCTCGACATGGGCGACGCCATCGAGATCATCTGCCCCTATTGCTCGACGCTCTATCGCCACGATCCCGCGCTCGATCCCCACGCGGCGCGTCCACCGGAATGCGCGATCAGGGCGCAGTGAGCCGTGGCCGGCGACCGGAGCAGGCCTGCGCGGTTCCGATTAGCCTCTAACGACTGAGATTGCTGGCATGGGCCCCGTCATCATTGCCGGCGCGGGGATCGGAGGGCTCACCGCCGCGCTGGCGATCGCCCGGCGCGGCCATCCCGTGATCGTGTTCGAGCAGGCCCCGCACCTGGAGGAGGTCGGCGCCGGCATCCAGCTCTCGCCCAATGCCTCGCGCATTCTGATCGGGCTCGGGCTCGGCGACGCGTTGCAGCGCCACGTGGTCGCCCCCGAGGAGCTGCGGGTGATGAACGCGCAGAGCGCGCAGGTGCTGGCGCGCGCCCCGCTCGGCGCGGCGGCGCAGAAGCGCTACGGCGCACCCTACTGGGTGATCCATCGCGGCGACCTGCAGGCGGTGCTCACCGAAGCGGTACGCGCCCATCCCGACATCACCCTTCATCTCGGCGCCCGGGTCGAGGATTTCGCGCTCCACCGCAACGGCGTCACCGTTGCCGCGCTCGCTGCGCAGCGCGCCATCGAGGAGCGCGGCCACGCGCTGATCGCCGCCGACGGATTGTGGTCGAAGCTGCGCGCCCGGCTCGGCCATCGCGACGCGCCGCGCTTCGCGCGCCATACCGCCTGGCGCGCGCTCGCACCCGCCGACGAACTGATCGCTGATCTGCGCGCGCCCGCGGTCAATCTCTGGCTCGGCCGCGACGCCCATCTCGTGCACTATCCCGTGCGCGGCGGCAGCCTGATCAACGTCGTCGCCATCATCCGCGACAACTGGCGCGAGGAAGGCTGGAACGAGCCCGGACAGCGCGCCGACATCCTCGCCCGCTTTGCTCCGGAGCGCTGGCCGAAGGCCGCGCGCGTCCTGCTGGCGGCGCCGCAGCGCTGGCACAAATGGGCGCTCTACGACCGCCGGCCCATCCCCCACTGGGGCAAGGGCACCGCCACCTTGCTGGGGGATGCCGCCCATCCGATGCTGCCCTATCTCGCCCAGGGCGCCGCCATGGCGATCGAGGACGCCGCGGTGCTGGCGCAGCGGCTCGCCGACACGCCCGAGGACCCCGCCGGCGCCATGCGCCGCTACGAGCGGCTGCGGCGCGCCCGCACCGCCCGCGCCCAACGCGCGGCCCGCCACAACGGCCGGGCCTATCACATGGGCGGCGCCGGCGCGGTGCTGCGCACGCTCGCGCTCCTGGCCATGGGTGGGCAGCGGCTGATCGCACGCTACGATTGGCTGTATGGCTGGACGCCGGTCTGAAGCGATAGAATTGCGCCAAATAAAAGGGGAGCGCCGATGTTTCCGACCACCATTGCCGGCAGCCTGCCGAAGCCCGCCTGGCTCGCCGAACCGAACCGCCTGTGGGCGCCGTGGCGGCTCACCGGCGCCGAGCTCGCTGACGGCAAGCGCGACGCCACGCTGCTGGCGCTGAAGCTGCAGGAGGATGCCGGCATCGACGTCGTCACCGACGGCGAGCAGTCGCGCCAGCATTTCGTGCATGGCTTTCTCGAGTTCGTCGACGGCATCGATTTCGCGCGCAAGGTCGAGATCGGCATCCGTGCCGACCGCTACAAGGCGATGGTGCCGACGGTGACGAGTGCGCTGCGGCTCAAGGGCCGCGTGCACGCCAGCGAAGCTCAGCTCGCCCGCGCGCATACGAAGCGCCAGCTCAAGATCACGATGCCGGGGCCGATGACCATCATCGACACCATCGCCGACGCCCACTACGGCGACAAGGTGAAGATGGCCATGGCGTTCGCGGAGGTGCTCAACGTCGAGGCGCGCGCGCTCGCCGCCGACGGCGTCGACGTCATCCAGTTCGACGAGCCGGCGTTCAACGTCTACATGCGCGAGGTCGCGGACTGGGGCGTCGCGGCGCTGCATCGCGCGATCGAGGGCGTCACCTGCACCACCGCGGTCCACATCTGCTACGGCTACGGCATCAAGGCCAATGTCGACTGGAAGGCGACGCTCGGCGGCGAATGGCGGCAATACGAGGAGATCTTTCCGGCGCTGGCGAAGAGCCGGATCGATCAGGTCTCGGTCGAGTGCCGCAATTCCCGCGTGCCCATGAGCCTGTTGAAGCTGCTCGACGGCAAGGACGTGCAGGTCGGCGTGATCGACGTGGCGACCGACGACGTGGAAACACCCGAGCAGGTCGCCACGGTGATCGCGGAGGCCGCCAAATACGTGGCGAAGGACAAGATCATCGCCGGCACCAATTGCGGCATGGCGCCGATGCGCCGCGACATTGCGGTGGCCAAGCTCGCCGCGCTCGGCCAGGGCGCGGAGCTGGCACGGACGAAATTCGGGTAAGGCGGCGCGCTACCGCACGACGTTGTTGCTGCGCCAGTTGGCCGGGTTGTCGCAGTTCTTCGAGCGCGCGGTAGCTTCCAGCACCCTGAGCTCTTCCAGCGCCGCGACGTGATCGGCCTTGTAGGCGAGCACGTTCACGACCGCGCCGCCTGCGCTCTGGTCGGCCTTGTCCATCAGCTGCCGCAATTCCTGCTCGCGGGTCGTCCAGTTCTTCTTCTGCCCGGCGATCTGCTCGCAGGTATTGTATTGGTACTTGCCGGGGTCGGCGAACACCGTGAGCGGATTGTCCGATACCGCGCACGCTTGCAGTCCACCGGCCAACAGCACGGCGCACAGGCGCGTCGAGACCTTCATGTACGGACGCAACGCCATGCCCCAACCCGTCGTCGCACCCAACTCGTTAACGTTCTCGGTTGCCCTCACCGCTCCGCATCTATGGGCGGAATGCGCCCTAATCGTGATGCGACATACGGGCGATTCTACCACCGATCAGTTGATATGGACCAGGGCACCGCCGTCCACCGGCAATGCGACACCGGTGATGAAATTCGCCTCGTCGGAAGCGAGGAACAGCGCCGCGTTCGCGACGTCCCAGGCAGTGCCCATCTTGTGCCGCAGGGGGACACGCGCATCGCGGCCGGCCGCCACCTCGGCGCGGCTCTTGCCGGTGGCGCGGGCGCGGGTATCGACCGCCATCGGGGTATCCATCAGTCCCGGCAGGATCACGTTGGCGCGGACGCCGTGTTCGGCGTTCTGGATCGCGACCTGCTGGGTGAAGGCGATGAGCCCGGCCTTGGTCGCCTTGTAGACCACGTTGGGATACTGCTCCCAGGCCGCCACCGACGAGATCGTGATGATCACACCGGAGCGCTGCTCGCGCATCACCGGCAGCACGTGCTTGCAGGCCATGATGGCGCCGCGCAGGTTGATGGCGGCGATGCGGTCGAAGGCGTCCTCGGTGATCCGGTCGAGCGGCGCGTCGCCGCCGGCGATGCTGACGCCGACATTGTAGTGCAGGACATCGATGCGGCCCCAGCGCTGCCGCGCGTCCGCGACCATGGCCGCGAGCGTCGCCTCGTCGGCGACGTCGGCCGCGAAGGCGACGCAGTCCCCAGCATAAGCGCGTTCACGCGCGTCTTGACGTACCATGGCCGCCGTTTCCTCGGCGGAGGCGAGGTTGTTGTCGACCGCGAGCACTTTCGCCCCCTCTTGCGCAAAGCGCAGCACCGTGGCGCGGCCGTTGCCCATCCCCTCGCCCGGCGACTGGCCGGCGCCCACCACGATCGCGATCTTGTCCTTGAGACGCATGGTGCAAAACCTCCCGATGCCGGCTAGTCTCATGATCAAATCGGGCGCGGCCGATACGCGCAAGAGCTTTGGGTTTGACGCGTTTTCTACGGAAAGCGCTATGAGGAGGAACCAGCATGGCGCAATTGCAAGAAGTACCGTCGGTCCGCCAGCGGGTCAGCGACGCGGAGTGGCAGGCGCGCACCGAGCTCGCCGCCGCCTACCGGCTGGTCGCGCATTACGGCTGGACCCACCTCATCAACAACCACATCTCGCTGCGGGTGCCCGGCACCGAGGACCAGTTCCTGATCAACCCCTACGGCTTGCTCTACGAGCAGATCACCGCCTCGAGCCTGGTCAAGATCGACGTCGACGGCAACATCCTCGACGGCTCGCCCTACCCCGTGAACCGCGCCGGCTTCGTGATCCACAGCGCCATCCACATGGCGCGCCGCGACCTGCATGCCATCATCCATACCCACACGGTGGCGGGCCAGGCGGTGTCGGCGCTCGACTGCGGGCTGCTGCCGCTCAACCAGACGGCGCTGCGCTACTACAAGCGCATCGGCTATCACGAGTTCGAAGGCGTGGCCGACGATCTCGATGAGCGCGAGCGCATCGTCGCCGATCTCGGCGACCACAAGTGCCTCATTATGAAGCATCACGGCCTGCTCACCGCCGGCGTCAATATCGGCGAGGCGTTCAATCTGATGTACTACCTGGAAAAGAGCTGCGAGACCCAGATGATGGTGCTCGCCGCGAACCAGCCCTACTCGCTGCCGAGCGAGGCCTCGTGCGAGAAGTCGGCGCGGATCTTCTGGGGCAACGGCCGCGTGCACGACCGCGATTGGCCGGCGCTGATGAAGCTCGCCGACCAGATCGATCCGTCGTTCCGGAATTGATTATGAACTGAGTAATACCAGCGCAGATTCGGCACATGACAGCCAGATGACGCCTGGGTGACACCGGGCAAAATGCCCCAGCCGGAAGTTATTCACATGTCGGGCTGATTTCGCGGCCCGCTGTCACATCGCTGTGCAGGGGACCCATTAGGCCTGTCGCAGTCCGTTGAGGGCTGCGAATGCTTCTGGCCGAGCATGTTACCCGAAAATTCGGCACGACCGCCGCGGTCGCCGATGCGTCGTTTGCGATCGAGCGCGGCAGCTTCACCGGCATCATCGGCCGCTCGGGCGCCGGCAAATCGACGCTGCTGCGCATGATCAATCGCCTGGTCGATCCGACCGCAGGCCGCATCCTCTACCATGGGACCGACATCACCGCGCTGCGCGGCGCCGAGCTGCGGCAATGGCGAGCCCGCGCCGCCATGATCTTCCAGCAGTTCAACCTGGTCGGCCGCCTCGACGTGCTCACCAACGTGCTGATGGGCCGGATCGCCGAGGTGCCGTCGTGGCGCGCGCTCGCCTGCCTGTGGCCCGACGAGGACAAGGCGATCGCGATGTCGGCGCTGGAGCAGCTCGACATCGCCCATCTCGCCGCGCGGCGCGCCGACCAGCTGTCCGGCGGCCAGCAGCAGCGCGTCGCCATCGCGCGGGCGCTGGTGCAGGAGCCCGACCTCGTGCTCGCCGACGAGCCCGTCTCCTCGCTCGACCCCGCCAATACCCAGGTCGTGATGGACGCGCTGCTGCGCATCAACAAGCACTTCGGCATCACCGTCATCTGCAATCTGCATTCGATGGAGCTCACCCGCGGCTATTGCGACCGCGTGATCGGCATGTCGGCCGGCCGCCTGGTGTTCGAGGGTACGCCGCAGATGCTCACCGACGCGGTCGCGCGCGAGCTGTTCGAGCTCGATGCGCTGCCGCCTCCGCCCATCCCTGTGCAAGCGCCGATGCCGGGCCTGGTCGGCGTCGCCGCCGCGTAAGCCGCGCGGGCCCAACGGCCGGAAGAAGCGGCAACGAAATCCGGGAGGAAGGCGAACAAGGCCGCCCGCAAAGTCGACAACAGAGAGGACATCATGCTCAACCGCCGTCACCTATTGGCCAGCGCCATCGCCCTGACGCTCGCCGGCAGCACCGCCTCCGCGCAGAATTGGAAGTCGCAATACCCCGAGCTCGTCTTCGCCAAGGTGCCCGACGAGAACGCCTCCGGCACCGCCGACCGCTGG
>Ga0126377_10004096_pt1 | contig 10528 bp, 7 predicted proteins | sample PanSoiMetPlot_22_FD_92647 | JGI IMG/M metagenome (GOLD analysis project Ga0126377, IMG submission 92647) | Tropical forest soil microbial communities from Panama - MetaG Plot_22 | ecosystem: Environmental > Terrestrial > Soil > Tropical forest > Bulk soil | place: Panama | collected 2016-02-17 | reverse complement strand
CGGCGTCGGGATCGGGCCCGATGATGCCGCCCTTGAACGACTCGTGGAGCCACGTCGAGCCGATCATGAGCAGGGCCGGTGCGGACGGCCGGGCGTTCGTGAGCGTGAGCGACACGACGCTGCCCGGCGTGAGTGAGCCGCCGCCGGCCAGCTTGGGCTCGCCGAACGCGCCGGGCACGCCCGCGGAGTCTGCGAGCCAGGGCTGGTAGTTGACCGCGAGCTGCCCCTTGAGCGCGTTGAAGGCCTGCTGCTGGGGCGGTGTCAGCGGGCCGGCGAGCAGGTTCACGGTTTCGAGCGGATCGAGCTGCAGGTCGTAGAGCGCGAGCACGGGGGTGGGCTGCAGCGCGGTGTCCAGCGTCGAGATGACCTTGTAGCGCTTGTCACGCACCGCCCGCAGCCACTCGCCCTTGCCCACGATGCCGTTGGGCTCGAAGAACTCCGCGTACGCGTAGGGCCGCAGCGAGGACTGGCCCGGGTTCGTGAAGTACGGCACCAGGCTCACCGAGTCCGTGCCCGTCGGGTGCGGCTGGCCCGCGATGTCCGCGATCGTGGCGAAGAGGTCCGTCGCGCAGACCAGCCCCGCGCACTCCGCGCCCGCCGCCACGCCGGGGCCGCGGATGATGAGCGGCACGCGCACGCCGCCCTCGTAGAGCGTGCCCTTGGCCTTTGCCTCGTCGAGCGGCGGCAGCACCGCGAACTTGTCGGTCCCGTTGTCGCCCACGAAGATGATCACGGTGTTGGCGAGCACGGCGGGGTTCATGCTCGCGAGGAGCCGGCCGAGCTCGGTGTCCATGGCCTCGGCCATCGCGCGGGCGTGGATCGGGATGTCGGCGTTCTTGAGCGTGGGCGGCAGCGTGTAGGTGTGCAGGCTCGCAGGCGGCTTGTGGAACGGCGCGTGCGGCGCGTTGAAGGCCAGCCAGATGAACCACGGCTCGCTGAACGACTGGATCTGCGCGAGGCAGTCGTTGACGGTGTCCGTGGTGGCGTAGACGAAGGACATCTGCGTCGTGCCGTCGACGGACTTCTCGTAGTGGAAGTAGTCGTCGCCGATGAAGTTCGGGATCACCGAGAGGGTGCCCTTGTGGTGCTCGAAGCCCATCAGCAGCGGATGGAGGGGGCCGGTGCCGTCCGCCGCCGAGAGGTGCCACTTGCCGATCACGGCCGTGCGGTAGAAGGGCTCGAGCACCTTCGCGAGCGAGGTCTCCGAGAGCTGCACCTCCCAGTCCTCGACGTCGTAGTTGATGGCGTTGCCCACGCCGGTCCGGTAGGCGTGCCGCCCGGTGAGGATCTGCGCCCGCGTGGGCGAGCAGACGGGGTTGGCCCAGACGTTCCGGAAGAGCAGCCCGCCGTTGGCCAGGGTGTCGATCACCGGCGTGTGCGACGGGATCGACTGCGGCACGCCGTAGGCGTTCACGAGGTCCACGCCCATGTCGTCCGCGATGACCAGCAGCACGTTGTGCTGCTGCGCGGACGCCGCGGCCGACACCGTGGCCAGGGCAGCCAGGCAGAGCCGGGTCAGGCAGAGCCTGGTCGACCTGGGACGCATGCGGATCCATGTCGGGGGAGGGTGCGGGGCCTGTCGCGGGCCGGACGACACGCCCTGAAACCACGGCAGCGTAGCCGGGGCACTGCTCGCACGACGAATGCAGCGCTTGCGAAATAGGACCGCCCGGGGCTGTGGACAGCCCCGGGCGGCGGGATGTGCATGTCATCCGGCGTCGCGGTCGCCGTGCGAAGTGGGCCGCCATCGGCCCGGAGCGCAGCCCTCTCTCGTGTTCCGCGCTCGTGCACGGCGCCCCGTGGGTCGCCATCAGGCTTGCGGGGATAAAGCGCAGGAACCGGATGCGCTGGACAGCAATTCCGGCGGACGGCGCACTTTTTTTCCGGCACGGGCGTGTCGCCCCGCGGACCGCGCATATTTTTCCGGGAATTCCTGTCCGCGGCCCCGGGCTCCTGCGCTGTGTCCCCGTCGCACGGGGTGACGGGGCGAGGACGCCTCGGCTCCCCGCCCCATCCCGCCCGGGTGCGGAAATGGGGTTAACCTTTGACCTGCGAATCTCCTCAGCTGCGGGCCGGCGCGACCGGTCCTGTGAGCATGACGGATCACGATGCTGCCGGCCCGAGACACGACCACCTCGACGAGACGATTCTCGAATTCGTCCGGAGCGAGCTCGGGCCGGCGAGCGAGCGTTACCTCCGCTCGCCAGGCGTCCTCCAGTCCGTGCGCGCCCGCATCGCGGGGGGCCAGGAGCTCGGGGACGCGGTCCTCGCCGAGCTCCACGCCTGCCTCGCGACGGACCGCCGCGTTGCCAACGAGTTCGCAGCCCATTTCCTCGACGAGCTCATGCGGACTGGGAGCATTTCGATGACGTACTCCTCTCGCTTGCGGCGCTTCCTCGACACCGGTGACCTGGTGCTCTCGGTCTTCGGCGACATGTGGGGCGATTTGTCCTCGCTGCGCTTCGAGTCGGCCGGCCAGTTCCGCGGCCTGCTGGCGCAGCGCGTCCAGTGGAAGGCGGCGGACAAGGCCCGGCGCCTGCAGAGCGCGCGGCGCCGCGAGGACCGCCGCGTGCCGCAGAGCCCGGAAGACCTCGATCTTCCCGCCAGCGACGCGCCGACGGGATCGGTTCCGGGTTCCATCCAGAGCGAGGACCGCGCCCGCCTGATCCTGATCCTGCTGCGCCTGAAGGAGCGCGAGCGCCAGCTGCTGACGCTGCACCTCAAGGGCGAGTCGGTGGATTCCATCGCGCGCTCGATGGACTTCCCGAGCAACGACGCCGCGCGCAAGGCGCTGTCGCGCGCGATCGAGCAGGCGCGCCGCCTCGCGGACCGCGGCGGCCCCGAGGCGCGTCCCCAGGTGCAGATGCCGTGAGCGCGTCACCCGCACATTGGCCAGAGACCCGAATTGACCGAGACAGAAAGGAGGCGAGCGAAGCGAAGACGGTTCCCCGGCGACTGCACGCACGAGAGCTCCCCAGCATCGCGTGACGTGATCGGTGGTCGAGTGGACGCAAGCTACCCAGCCGGATCGCGCGTCGCAACGACGCTCTGCGACAGGCGGCCTGCAGCCGCACGCGTGACCCGGCGCCGCGCCCACTGAGCGGCGCGGCGAGGACTACGGCGAGCCGGCGCGGCCGGCCGACGGCGCGTTGCACCTTCCGTGCAACGGCATCAGGGTTCCTTCGCCGAGGGTAGCAGCGTCGACACGCGATTCCGCGCCTCGTGCGCGGAGCGCAGCACGGCACGGCGCCACCAGCCGTACCGGCCGGAAACCTCCCGCCTCGCGCGCCTCCGGCTTCAACCCAAAGAGAGACACCATGTTCAAGCCTTTCCGCCGCGTCGCCCTGCTGCTGCCCGCTTTCCTGCTGGCTACTGGAACCGCCCAGTCGCAGGAACTGCTCGCGACATATACCGGCGCGTCCGGCGACGCGTTCGGCACCGCGCGCCCGGCGGGCGACGTGAACGCCGACGGCGTGCCCGATCTGCTGGTCGGCGCGCCCAAGCACGCGACCTCGCTGGGCCCCGACGTGGGCAGCGTGCGCGTGGTCTCCGGCAGCACCGGCGCCACGCTCTTCACGTTCGGCGGCGACGCCTCGGGCGACCTCTTCGGCTGGAGCTGCGCCGCGGCCGGCGACTGCAACGGCGACGGCAAGGGCGACGTGATCGTGGGCGCGCCCGGCACCGGCAACAAGCCCGGCTACGCGCGCATCTTCTCCGGCAGCAACGGCTCGGTGCTGCGCACGCTGACCGGCGGGCAGCCCGGCGGCGCCTTCGGCTGGTCGGTGGCCGGCGGCCGCGACTTCAACGGCGACGGCCGCTCCGACGTGGTCGTCGGCGCGCCGCTGCAGGACAACGGCGGCACGAACACCGGCAGCGTCCGCTCCTTCTCGGGCGCCAACGGAAACCAGCTCCAGTCGCGCGACGGCGCCGCCGCCGGCGACCTGCTCGGCTACTCGGTGTCGCTGCCGCCCGGCACGCAGATGACCGACAACCTGCCGGGCGTGATCATCGGCTGCACGCAGGAGGGGAACGGCGGGCCGGGCTACGCGCTGCAGGTCTCGCCGGCCAACTTCACGGTGGTGAAGTCCTTCCCGGGCGGCGCGGCGGGCGACCGCTTCGGCGCGTCGGTCGACGTGACCGGCGACCTGAACGGCGACGGCACGGCCGACATCGTGGTGGGCAGCAACCCGCAGGGCGCGCCCGGCTACGCGCGCGCGCTGTCCGGCGCGAACGGCAGCCAGCTCCTCGCGATCGCCGGCACGGTCGCCGGCACCGGCTTCGGGAGCTTCGTGGCCGGCGTGGGCGACGTGGACGGCGACGGCCGCGCCGACCTCGCGGTCGGCGAGCCGCTGTCCGACACGGAGGGCACGGACGCCGGCAGCCTGCGCATCTACTCCGGCAGCAACGGCGCCGAGCTGCACCACGTGGTCGGCTCGAGCGCGGGCGCGCGCCTCGGCTCGGCCGTGGCCTTCGCGGGCGACCTCAACGGCGACCTGCTCGCGGACTTCGCGACCGGCGCGCCGGGCGACGCGAGCGGCGCGGGCAAGGTCTACGTGCTCTCGCTCACGCGCTGGGAGGACCTCGGCTCGGGCATCGCGGGCCTCAACGGCATCCCGCGGCTCGAGGGCCAGGGCGGCCTGCTCCCGTCGACGGGCACGGCGCTCGAGCTCACGCAGGCGCGCCCGCTGTCCAGCGCGACGCTGGTGGCGGGCACCGCGCTGAAGGTCATGCCCTCGGGCCAGCTCTCTCCGACGGCGGAGGTGCTGGTGCAGGGCCTGCAGACCAACGGCGCGGGCCAGGTGGACTTCAACTTCACGTGGCCGACCGGGATGCCGGCCGGGTTCACGGTCTACTACCAGTTCCTGGTCACCGATCCGGCCGCGACGGGCGGACAGGCGCGCTCGAATACGGTGGCTGGGATCGTGCCCTGACGGGGCCGCCGAGCGCGGCCAGCGCGTCCTCGGCCTCGACGATCCACGGGTGCTCCGCGGGGAGCTCGCGGCGCAGCGCGTCCAGCGCCTCGCGCAGCTCCGTGCGCGCCTCGTCGCGCCGGTCCTGCGCGGCGAGGCACAGGCCGAGGTTGTGGCGGAAGCGCGCCGTCGCGCGGTGGCTGCCTGACAGCGTGGCGAGCGCGCCCGTCACGCACTCGCGCAGCAGCGCCTCGGCCTCCGTGAGGCGGCCCTGCCGCTGGATCGCGAGCGCGAGGTTGTTGCGGAAGCTCAGCGTGTTGATGTGCGTCTCGCCCGCCGCCTTGCGCTGGTCGGCCAGCGCCTGGGCCAGCAGCGCCTCGGCCTCGGCGGGCCGGCCGCGCCGCTCGAGCAGCATGCTGAAGTTGTTGGTCGTGGCCAGCGTGTGCGGGTGCGTCTCGCCGAAGACGCGCCGCGCGAGCTCCAGCGCGCGCCGGCAGAGCGGCTCGGCCTCGTCGAGCTGGCCCACGCTCTGCAGCATCAGCGCGAGGTCGTTCATCGCGATGAGCACCGACGGGTGGCTCTCGCCGTGCTCGAGGCGCAGCTCCGTGAGCACGCGCCGCTGGATCTCGGCGGCCTCGGCGGGGCGGCCGGCGTCCTGCACGATCAGGGCGAGGCCGTTCATCGACGCCAGCGTGTCCGGGTGCCGCTCGCCCAGGGACTCGCGGCGCGCGGCGACCACGCGGCGCGCGAGCTCCTCGGCCTCCGCCAGGGCCGAGTGCGAGCGGTGCAGCACGCTGGACAGGCCGTCCATCGTGCGCAGCGTGTCGGCGTGGCGCTCGGCGAGCGAGCGCTCCTGCTCCGCCAGCGTCGCGCGCAGCAGGCGCTCGGCCTGGTCGAGGCGGCCGCGGTCGCGGTGCAGCAGGCCCAGCTCCGTGCTGGCGGCCAGCGTGTCCTGGTGCTGCTCGCCCAGGACGCGCGTCAGCAGCTCGACGGCGCGGAGCACGTGCGGCTCGGCCTCGGCGTGGCGCCCGAGGTGCCGGTAGAGCGTGCCGATCGTGCCGCGCAGCGCGGCCTCGTCCAGCTCCTGCCCGGGCAGCGCCTCGCCGACGGCGGCGCTGGCGCGCTCGAGCACGTCGCGCACCGTGACCTCCTGGCCCTGCGCGCGGTCGGGGTCCTGCGCCGCGAGCATGTTGATCAGGAAGCCGTTGATCAGCTCCGCGCGGCGCGCCTGGCGCTGCGCCTCCTGCCGCGCCTCGCTGATGTCCTCGAGGTAGTCGCCGAGCTCCGCCGCCATCTCCGCGGCGCCCGAGTAGCGGTCCCCGACCTCGCGCGCCATCGCGCGCTCCGCGATGGCCAGCAGGCCCGGCGGCGCGCCGGGCGCCAGCTCGCGCACCGGCACGGGCGGCCCGCGGCGCACCGCCATGAGCACGGTGAACGGCATGGGCGTGTCGCCCGGCACGATGTAGGGCACGTGGCCGGAGAGCAGGTGGTAGAGCAGCGCGCCGAGCGAGTAGATGTCGCTGCGCTCGTCCACCTTCTCGATCTCGCCGCGCGCCTGCTCGGGCGACATGTACGCGGGCGTGCCGATGATCGTGCCGTCGCTGCTGAAGAGCCAGGAGTCGGGCGCGTCGGCGGCGGGGGGCGGGAGCGCGGCGGCGCCGGGGCTCTCCACCGGCACCACGCTCTCGGGCCGCTGCATCACGCGCGCGAGGCCCCAGTCCATCAGGTACGTCTCGCCGAAGCGGCCCACCATGACGTTGGCCGGCTTGATGTCGCGGTGGATCACGCCCTTGCTGTGCGCGTACGCGACGGCTTCACACACTCGGTGGATCACGCCCACCGCGCGGTTGACCGTCCAGCCTTCCTCGCCGGCCGACACGAGCTCGAAGATGGTCTTGAGGTTGCGGCCCTTGACCAGCTTCATGGTGAAGAAGACGCGGCCCTCGGCGTCCACGCCCAGCTCGTGCACGGGCACGATGCCCGGGTGGTCGAGCTGCCCGGTGACCAGCGCCTCGTCGAGGAAGCGCGAGAGCGCGCGGTCGCCGCTGGTCGCCGAGGCCTCGGCCACGGCGTCCCCCGCGCCGGGGGCTCCGCCCGCCGTGCCCGAGCGCGAGGCTGAGCGCGTGGCGTCGCCGCCCTCGTCGGGAGGGCGCATCACCTTCATCGCGAGCTGGCGGCGCAGGCTCTCGTCCCAGACGCGGTGGATCGTGCCCATGCCGCCGCGGCCGATCTGCTCCTCGCGGCGGTAGCGCGGCCGGGCGGGCGCGCCGGCGAGGAGCTGCTCCACGATGTCGTGCGCGCTCGGCCCGCTGCCGTCGCCCGCGTCCAGCTTGAGCGACATGGAGGGCGCGATGGACGGCGGCCCGCGCGACTCCAGCAGCCGCGTGAGCGAGAGGCCCTCCTGGCCCAGCACCGAGCTCAGCATGGGCTCGATGTCGCTCCAGCTCTTGTGCAGCTGCCGCAGCTCGGCGGAAAGGCGCGGGTGCTCCGCGCAGAAGGCCTCGATGTCCACGCTCTCGCCGGACTGCTGCCGCGCGATGAACGTGAAGAAGGCCGCCTCGGCCTCGGATCGGACGGCGTCCGCCTCCGGCTCGTCCATGCACAGGACTCCGTCGGCGGCGGGCGCGGAGCGCCGCCCGGCGGTCCGACCGCCGCCGCCGTGGACCGTGATTCTACCGGCGTCGGGGGACGAGAGCAGTCACGACCCGGCCGGCGGGCCGCGGGCTCGGGGTATAGTGCCCGGCCGCGCCGTCGCTTCGGGCCTTTCGCGCGCCGCGCCCTTCGAGGAGACACCCATGTCCTTGCCGCGTTCCGTGCGCTCGCTCCCCGTCCTGCTGCTGCTCGCCGCGCTGGCCGCGCCGTCGCGCGCGCAGTCGTTCACGCAGACGTGGACCTTCGACCAGAGCACCAGCGGCCAGAACATCGCGTGGACCTCGCCCACGGCGGTGTTCCCGTCGGCCTCGACGTTCGACACCAGCTACACGCTCACCAAGGTCGAGGCCACGGTGCAGTACCTCTTTTTCACCTTCCCCGTCGACGTCACGAGCTCGATCCCGCCCGAGCAGCTCTCGGGCGGCGGGCCCATCGCGGGCCCCGCGCCGATCACGATCTTCGACTCGGTGATCCAGTACCCCGAGCCGCCGGATCCCGCGTCGGTGTCGGCGCACGTGACCACGGGCATGAACGCGGGCGGCTTCGGCACGTTCACCGCGACCAACGTGGTGCTGGGCAACGCGATCGTCGACCTCGGGCCGCCGTTCGGCATGCAGACGGTGACGATCAAGTCCATCCGCGTGGCGGGCTCGCTCACGATCCACAGCACGTGGTTCGACCTGGCGCAGCCGCTGCCGGGCAGCAACGGGCCGCCGCTGCTGGTGGGGTCGGGGCCGCTGATCGGCGGGCAGCCCATGGCGCTGGAGATCAGCAACGCGAAGTCCTTCGGCATCGGGCACATGATCGTGGGCTTCAGCCTGCTGAACGCGCCGCTCAAGAGCGGCATCCTCGGCCCGAACCCGTCCGTGATCGTGAGCGGCCTGCCGCTCGACATCACGGGCGCGTTCACGCTGTCGGCCGCCTGGCCCACGGGCATTCCCGCGAACTTCTCGATCTACTTCCAGACGTGGCTCGCGGACGCCGGCGGCGCGCAGGGCTTCGCCGCCACCAACACGATCCGCGGCGTCACGCCGTAGCGCGCATGGCCAAGTGCAAGGCGTGCGACAAGGGCGGGCTGTTCCAGAAGGTCAGCCGCGAGGGCCTGTGCTCGGCGTGCGCGCCCACCGTGGGCGCCGAGATCGAGCGCGAGAGCAACGAGATCTACGAGGCCATGCACGAGTTCGAGCGGGCGCCGGACCGCGCGCAGAAGCTGCGGCACTGCGACCGCGTGATCGCGGCGGCGCAGAAGCTGGTGCGCTGGGAGGACAAGGGCCTGGAGACGTGCAGCCCCCCGGCGCGCCTCGTGCTCAGCGAGTACCAGGGCTTCCGCGAGGAGTGCCAGAGCGGCTGAGCCCCGCGGGCTGATCGCGCCGCGCGATCCCGGCGTCGCGCCGGCGCCTTTGCCTTCAGGTCGTCGCCGCGCGGCTCCGATGGAGAGGCGTCCCTCTCTCCTGTCCGCGCCGCAACGGAACCGATGACCCGCGACCTCTCCTCTCCGCACGCGATCACGCTGGTGCTCGGCGGCGGGGGCTTCAAGGGCGTGGCGCACCTCGGCGTGCTGCGCGTGCTGCAGCAGGCCGGCGTGCCCATCGAGCGCGTCATCGGCACGAGCGTCGGCGCGCTGGTGGGCGGCAGCTACTGCTACCTGCGCGATGCCGACCAGGCGCACGCGCTGCTGATGACCTTCCTCGAGTCCGAGGGGCTGCGCGCGCACCGGCTCGTCGCCATGCGGCGCGGGGGCCACCTGCCGCTGCTGCGCCGCCTCGTGCACGGCATCCGCCGCCAGGTGGCCCTCGAGCGGATGTTCCGGCGCAGCAGCGCGTTCGGGAACTCCGCGCTGCGCTTCATCGTGCGCAGCGTGGTGCCCAACGTGGACATCGCGGACCTGCCGCTGCCGCTGGGCATCGGCGCGCTGGACCTGCTGAGCGGCGAGGAGGTCCTGCTCACGCGCGGCGACCTCGGCCTCGCCGTCGCCGCCAGCTCCGCCGTGCCGGGCTTCTTCCCGCCCGTGGAGTGGGACGGGATGCTGCTCTGCGACGCGGGCATCGTGAACAACCTGCCCGCGGAGAGCGCGCGCCGGCTCGGTGCGCGCAACGTCGTGGCCGTCGACCTCTCCTCGGGCCTCTCGCCGTGCCGTGCGGACGCGGTCGGGATCGAGGTGCTGCTGCGCGCGCAGGACCTCAGCACGCGCATCACCAACCGGCGCTGGGCCGAATCGGCCGACGTGGTCGTGGCGCCCGAGCTGGACGGGCGGCACTGGCTCGACACCTCTCACCTGGCGGAGGTGGTGGAGGCGGGCGCGGCCGCCGCGCGGCGGGCGCTGCCCGCGATCCTCGCCCTGGTGCACGGCGTCGCCCGCGAGGCGAGCTGATTCGCGGAAAGCGGGCCGGGCGAAGCCGGACGGGACGCGTTGAGAGAGGGTGGCCGCGCCCCGCACCGGCTCAGCCGATCCGGCTCAGAGCAGCAGCGCGATCAGCACCACGACGGCCACGGTGATGAGGATGATCCCCAGGTCGTGATCGTCGATGTTCTCGGCGCGCATCGCCGCGAGGTCGGCGTTGCGCGCGGCTTCCGCGCGCAGCTCCTCGCGGTTCGCGAGGCCGACGGGCTCGGCCAGCGCCGCGCCGGCGGCGCGCTGCTCGAGCAGCTGCGCGTCGCGCGCGCCGTCGAGCGCGGACCGGACCTCGCCGCTCGGCGCGGACTGCGCGAGCGCGGCCGACGACAGCAGCAAGGCGAAGGCGAGGGCGTGCACGTTCCGCTTCATGGTCTGCTCTCCGCGATGGCCGCAGCCGGCGCGCCGTTCGCGGCGAGCTTCTCGGGAACGGCCAGGAGTGAGAACCGCCGAGCCTGCGACCAGATCCGGTCGAAGGTGCTCATCGGCCATACGACCTGCCCGCGAAGTGGGTCCAGGACACAGACATTTCCCGGAACCTCGTCGTAACCGATGAACAGCACGTAATGTCGAT
>Ga0126377_10004095_pt1 | contig 10529 bp, 11 predicted proteins | sample PanSoiMetPlot_22_FD_92647 | JGI IMG/M metagenome (GOLD analysis project Ga0126377, IMG submission 92647) | Tropical forest soil microbial communities from Panama - MetaG Plot_22 | ecosystem: Environmental > Terrestrial > Soil > Tropical forest > Bulk soil | place: Panama | collected 2016-02-17 | reverse complement strand
TACCCGTGGCGTTGCCGCCCGGCCGGCTAAGGCTGGCTACAAGACCGAGTCTGACGGGGTCATCGCCGACGCTGAAAACAACCGGAATAGTCGCAGTCGCGGCCTTGGCGGCAAGCGATGCGGGCGTGTTGCTTGGTACAGCGATCACGCTCACCTGACGTCGAACCAGATCGGCCGCCAGCTCGGGCAACTTATCATATCGGCCGTCAGCCCAACGGTATTCGACGGTGACATTCTGGCCGTCGACGTAACCGACGTCACTAAGTCCCTGCCGAAACGGGGCCATGATGTTTAAGTCGGCAGACCCGCCATCGAGAACTCCAACCACTGGCATCGCCGGCTGTTGCGCCTGCGCCGCCAGTGGCCACGCGGCCGCCGCGCCGCCGAGCAGCGTGATGAAGTCGCGGCGTCTCATTCGATCACCTCGTCGGCAATGGCGAGCACACCCGGCGGAATTGTGAGGCCAAGCGCTTTGGCAGCCTTGAGGTTGATCAGCAGCTCAAATTTGGTCGCCCGCATGACCGGAAGGTCGGCGGGCTTTTCGCCCTTAAGTATCCGGCCGACATAAACGCCGGCTTGGCGAAAGCTGTCGGCGTAATCCGCGGCGTAGCTCATCAGGCCGCCCCTGTCGACGTAGTCGCGACGGGGGTAGATCGTCGGTATCTTGTACCGCGCCGCAAGCGCCAAAATCTCGTCGATGTTGCGAAATGGAAAGGCGCCGACGACGAGCGCCCCAGCCTCGCGCTGGACGAGCGTCGTGAAGGCCATTTCGTAGTCGCGATCGCCGCGAGTTTCCAGGATAGTAACCTGCCGCCCGAGTGCACTCGCCGCCGCAAGCAATTGGCTATTCTGGTCTCCGTATGCGATAGAGCTTGAATCGCGGGAAAGAAATGCGATTGTCGTCGCTTGAGGAACCAAATCGCCCGCAAGACTGAGCCACTTGCTCACCAGCTCCGCATTGATGGCGGTCACACCCGTAACGTTACCCCCGGGGTGGCTGAGGCTGGCCACGAGACCGTCCTTCACTGGATCGCCCCCATACGCGAAGACGATCGGGATCGTCGAGGTGGCGGCCTTTGCCGCGACTGCTGGCCCGCCCCAACCGCCGGTAAAGATCACGGACACTTGACGGTGGACCAGCTCCGCGGCGAGCTCCGGCAATTGCGAGAATTGAGAAAAGCCGACCCAGCGGAATTCGATCGACACGTTCTTGCCTTCGACGTACCCGGTTTTGGCCAAGCCCTGGCGAAATGCAGCTACCAAGCGTTCCTTCAGTCGGGGCGGGCCCAAATCGAGGAACCCGATCACTGGCATCGCCGGCTGCTGCGCGCGCGCCGCGACCGGCCACGCGGCCGCCGCGCCGCCGAGCAGCGTGATGAACTCGCGCCGTCTCATTCGATCACCTCGTCGGCGAGCAACTGCATAGCGTTGGGCACTGTCAGCCCCAGCGCGTTGGCGGTCTTGAGATTGATCACCAGTTCGAATTTGGTCGGTTGCACGACCGGCAATTCGGCCGGATTGGCCCCTCTGAGGATGCGGCCACAGTAGACGGCTACTTGATGGTACGCATCGGTAATCCGGGTGCCGTAGCTCATCAGGCCTCCGGCCGCGGAGAACTCGCGCCATTCGTAGATCGCAGGAAGCGCATGCCGCGCTGCCAGCGCGACTAGCTGTTCGCGCCGGCTGTTGAAGTATGAATCAGCAGCAACGAGCAATCCTCCAATTCGCTGCCGCACCAGGCTTGTAAAAGCCGCGTCGAACTCATCTTCGCTGCTCGCGGTCGCGACGTGGACCTGCCGACCGACGCTGCGAGCAGCGGCGCGTACGTCCGCCGTCTGGGTTTCGGCCGACGGATTGGTCGGGTTGAACAGCACGCCGATAACAGCCGCGTTGGGCACCAATTCGTGCAGAAGCTGCAGGCGTTTCCCTTCGAGGAGGGGGGCGAGCTGGATGAAGCCGGTCGCATTCCCGCCCGGTCGGTTGACGCTGGCGACCAGCCCCGCCTTGATCGGGTCGATGGCACTCGTGAAGACGATCGGGATGGTAGACGTAGCTCGCTTCGCGGCTTGCGCCGCAACTCCGCCCGCGCCGGTGGCGACAATGACAGCCACCCGACGACGCACCAGGTCGATGGCGAGGCTTGGTAGTCGATCATATTGACCGTCGGCCCAACGATATTCGATCGCTATGTTCTGGCCTTCGATGTAGCCACTTTCGCTCAGGCCTTGTCGAAACACATCAAGGAGGTAGGCGGCCGGCCCAGCCGACGCGCTGCTGAGGAACCCGATTACCGGCATCGCCGGCTGCTGCGCCCGCGCCGCCAGCGGCCATATCGCCGCCGCGCCGCCGAGCAGGCTGATGAACTCGCGCCGTCTAATGCCGGGCATGGGGCTTCCCTCCCCAAGGACAGGCGATCTACCGCACCATCAGTCTGCCACACAGAGGTCAGCAAGTCCTCGGGGCGGACCTGAATCGTTCTGAATCGACCTGCCCCTGTCGGCTGTATTCACGCGGGCCGATGTCCGCTTTGGGGCATGTCACGTCTGCAATACAGCCGAAAGCGGAATTGGTTGTAGTGCGGCTAGCACGTCCGAGAAGTGCCAGCAGCGGTCATGCCCCCTTCCGCCCAGTGGCCGTTGATGTAGCCTAACCTTCAAGCCTGCCCAGCGGGACGTGCCGAAGTCCCCCCTTTGTGGCGGCAGGCGAATGCCGTCGGCGGGCATCCACTCAGACCATCATTTGTGCGGTCTATCCACGCTCGCGTCCCGCGCCCGCGCCCATCTACGCGCTGCAAGAAAGACGATCAGGAAGGGAGCACGCCAATGAAATTTCCCCACCGAAGGCAAATCTTGCATCTGGCCACGGGCGCAGCCGCGCTTCCGGCGATATCGCACTTCGCTTTGGCGCAAGCCTTTCCGACGCGGCCGGTGCGCATCATCGTCGGCTATGCCGCCGGCGGCGGCACCGACATTAGCGCCCGCGTTATCGGACAATGGCTGTCGGAACGGCTCGGCCAGCAATTTATCATCGAGAATCGGCCGGGCGCGGCTACCAACATCGCGACCGAGGCGGTCGCGCGTTCTGCCGCGGACGGCTACACGCTGCTGCTGGCCACCTCGGCCAACGCTATCAATACGACGTACTACGACAAGCTCAATTTCGATTTCATCCGCGACATCGTGCCAGTAGCAGCTCTCATGCGCGTTCCGCTGGTCATGGTGATCAATCCGTCCTTTCCAATCAAATCCATTCCCGAGCTCGTCGCTTATGCCAAGGCCAATCCGCGCAAAGTCAACTACGCATCTGGCGGCGCCGGCGGGCCGGACCACATGGCTGGCGAGTATTTCAAGCTGGTGACGGGCACCGAAATCCTGCACGTACCCTACCGGGGGCTAGGCCCCGCGCTCACCGATCTGATCGGTGGTCAAGTGCAGCTGATCTTCGCCACCATGCCGGCGGCGATCGAATACATCAAGGGTGGCAGGCTCCGCGCGCTCGCGGTCACGACCGCTACTCGCTCGCAGGCGCTGCCGGAGCTGCCCGTCGCGGCAGATGTCTTGCCGGGCTTCGAAGCGAGCCAATGGTACGCCCTTGGCGCCCCGAGGGACACGTCAGCGGAGATCGTCGCGACCATCAACCAAGCGGTTCTTGCAGGGTTGGCCGACCCCAAGATGAAAACTCGCATCGCGGAACTCGGCGGTGAGCCGATGCCGATGACTCCCGCCGAGTTCGGTAAGTTCGCCGCAGACGAAACCGAGAAGTGGTCCAAAGTCGTCAGGTTCGCGGGCCTCAAGCCGGAGTGAAGCCAAGCAAGACCGACCGGATATTTCCGTAATGCACGATATGCGGATGACGATCGGTCAATGACCGCTTAGGATCAAAAGCGGAAAGGCTCGGACTGAGCAATTGTTGTCTGGTCTTTCCCTCGATGGCAGACATTCAAGGTGTCGCCGGCACGTCCGTTCAGTGCCAAAAACGGCCGTGAACAATTGCAGCAAGCCGGAAACTGTCAAGTCCTGGAAGCGGGAGTATGTTAGGCTGATGGCTGTCAGTTCGCCCGATCTGAAAGCGTTCTTGGTCGCTACGCCTTTCTTCGGCGGCCTCTCAGACGCAAGTCTCGATCTCCTGATCTCAATGCTGGTTGAGCGCCGCTTCGACGTCGGTGCCACTGTCGTAGCGGAAGGAGAACCGGGGCGCTCAATGTATATTGTTTACTCCGGCGAGCTCGTAGTGAGCAAACACGGTAAGTCGGGGCGCGTGATTCGCATGACGGGTCTCGGGCCTGGTGATTTCTTCGGCGAAATGACGCTCATCGAAATGCAGCACCGATCAGCCACCGTCGTCGCGGAGAGCCCAACCGTGCTATACGAGCTCACAGCCCGAAATCTCTACACGTACTACAAGGCCGACATCTACTCGTATGTGATGGTGATGCAGAATATCAACCGCGAGCTCTGTCGGCGGCTCCGCCGCGCCGACAATCGCATTGCCGAGCTGGCAGACGCTCACGCGAGTCAGTGACGCAGAGTCGCGTGGATCCGGTGGGTTTGAAATGAAGCGTCAACACATCGCATCAATTGTGATCGTCTCGGCATCGATCTTCGTCGTCGGCAGCACGCTCGCGCAGAGGATCGGTTCACCCTGAAATCGCCAAGCGGGGGCGCGATCCGCGCCTCGCTTGCGATTGATGGTGGGGCTACTGCAGAAATTTTCGTGGTTGTGAGATCGGTCACACGGCGTCGGTGACCATTTCGGTTACAAGTAACCCTAGGCAGGGTGCGGCCATGGATCAGACAAGTGGAGATGTCAGATGAAAAGACTCGCTAACCAGATCGCGGTCGCGACCGTGCTCGCGCTGGCGACGTTGATCACCGCCGAAGCGGCGTCCGCCCGACCCCTCCATCAGGGAACCCCAGAAGCTTACCACGATTTCGGCGCGTTATATTCGCGAATGATTGCTCCGGGAGGCTGAGTCAGCGCCGGCCATCCTGGCGCTGGCCAAGTCGCCGGCAGTGATGCCACACAGCAACCCGTTGGGCCCTGCAATTCATCATCGCCGAGGCCTGCAAGCACGCCGAGAGGCGCGTGGTTGATTTCGTTCGTAGCGTCGGCACGGGTGCAGCGCGAAAACGGGTCGAGAATGTCTCAGCGACACCAGCGACGCAGGGAAGCGCTATGAGCACCGCTCGGCAGATACGCCAGGACTATGATCAGGCCGCTCCTAGCGGCGATGGCTTTAATCGCGCAGTCGAGCGAATGCGCAAAATCTGGGATTGGGTCACCCAGCACGACAGCGATTGTCGATTTGATCAGACCGGCATCTGTACATGCGGCGCTGAAAATTTCCGCGAACGGCATCCACGACCATGACAGGAGCACGGATGAGTTCAGAGCTGCGCAGCGCGCAGCGCCCGCAGGGTGCTGATGTACGGCCGGATTGGGCACCGAGGGTTTAGTATGCGAGGCGCCTATAGGCTGGCATGAGAGGCTGGGAACGCCGCGGCGCAGTAGCGCTAGTGGCTTCGCGCCCGGTCTTGCGGTGCTCTTGCTGCTCTATCTGAGGAGCTGGGTCTTCTCCTAAGCCAACGGCAATTCTCGGCTACGCTGGATACATATTGGTGCGTCAACCAACCGAGCGCAGTTTGAGCGCCAACGCGATCCATGTGACGCCGTAGACGACCAACTCGATTCCGAGGAATAGGCCGATCACCCAGAGTCCTGAAACCGGCCATTGCGCTAATATGAAAATGCCAAGCACCAATGTGATAAGGCCGTTCAGCGCGTGCCAGCCCCAGTCCGGCAAGGAGACAACAAACGGAGTGATCAATTGGAACAGACCGGCGACTAGGAAGAATGCTCCAATCAGTAAGGTAATAATCTCGGCGGTGACCACCGGCCGCCACACTATCATCGCTCCGAGGACTCCGAACAGAACCGCATGTAGCCAATGTTGAAACAGGCCGGCCCACTTCCCGACCATGATTGCTTGGACCACCTCAACGCCAGCCGCAATCAGCAGCAGCCACCCGAAAAACAGCATGGAGACGACCGTGGCCGCCACGGAGCGCGCGATCGCGACAAATCCAAGCAGCGCCAAGCCGACTCCGAAGGCCAGAAACCAGCCCCAGTTGCGGATGATCTCTGCAGGAATCCGGACGTCCAGAGCTTGAATCTCGCTCATGGCGCGCCTCCTCTTGCTGCGTGCGACTTCTCCCTGTACAGGGCACCATCCTCATTCGATCACCTCGTCGGCGAGCGCGAGAAGATGGACGGTCGTTACGCAACCAGCTTGGCGCGAAGCCGCGTGAACTCCTGATCGGTGATCGACCCTGATTTCTTGAGCCGGTCAAGCTTCTCGATCTCGTCGGCAACGCTGAAGCCGGCCACGCGGCGCAGCTCATCGCGAGCCTGCTGCGCTTGCTGGCTGTTTCGCTCCGCCATACCTCTCGACTGGGTGATCATGTACGCAAATATGCCAACGTACGGGAACACAATCAGCGCGATAACCCAAAGCGCCTTAACCCAGCCGGACACGTCATGTCGCCGGAACAGGTCGCTGACGACGATAATAAGCAGCCAGAACCAGACGACGAACATGAATACCGCGAACGCGTCAGCCAGAAAATTTCGGAAAGTGAATCCTTCTGCGAAGAAGAGCATCGCGCTTCTCCTTGTTTACCAGATAGACCTGTTGCGGGCGTCCGAGTCCCTTACGCAGTTTTGTTGCGCGAGGCCAGGGCCATCGTTCAAACGGGATCCGTCGCCCCGGGAGCCAAGACCACGATGTAGGTTATCCGATTGCCGGAGATCCGTCAGCGGGTATGGAAACGATTTTGCAACTAACTTCCCGCGATCAAGTCGGTCTATGGCTGCCGCTTGCGATCCGATCGCGGCAAACGGTTTCCTCCGCACGAGCACTCGAATGCGCTCGGCGGCCGGCCGAAAGCTTCCTTGACGTGGCCGCCAAAGATGATTGAGCAGTATCATACATATTATCGGCTCGGGACAGGCCCGCGGCTCGCTATGGAATTGCTGTACGGCAGGCTGGCGACCCCGGCTGTTGTGCCAGCCTTGGGCCACAGCGCGACTTAGCCTGTCCAACCGCCGTAAAGGTCGCTTCCGCACCTAAAGGACAATTTCCCGAATTGTCCAACCGCGCCTGCAGCGGATTCGCCATTTTTGCGCGACCGCACCATCGTGCACGCGCGCCGGATCACGGTAGTGTCCCAATAGTGTCCCAAACAGCAGAAACTTTTGATGCCGGTAAGGGGCTCCTTTAGTCACAGGGTCTTGTTGCGAGAGTCACAGGGTCTTGTTGCGAGGGGGGAGGGAATACCTCATAGCGGCGGCGAATTGGGCATAGAATCGTGCGCGGTTCCGGCACGAGGGACCTAATGCAATTCGATCAACCGAAGCGACGCGAACCGACCAAGCCTGGACCATTGTCAACGGGGTTTCTCTGGCTCCTTGCCAGTGTGGCAGTCGCACTGGCCGCGCTACCCGCGATCTTCGACGGATCGCCAGCTTCCGAGCCGGACAAAGCGGTTACCGTTCTCACTACCTCGTCGATGCAATCTAATGAGGACCAGGACCTGACCGTTTTTGCGGCCTGGTCAATGCAAAATGCGCTTGACGACATAAATGCGGCATTCACGGAGCGCACCGGTGTCAAGGTGATTGCGCGCTACGCATCGAGTTCAGCGCTTATTAAACAGATCGCACAAGGAGCGGCGGCCGACGTATTCGCCTCCACCGACTCCGACTCGATGGATTGGGGTTTGAAAAGGAAGCTCGTCAAGGACGCTCGGGTCAATCTATTGGGCAACCGACTGGTGCTAATCGCGCCCAAAGATTCCAACCTCGATAGTGTCGCGATTGGCCCGAACTTTGATCTTGCCAAGCTCGCCGGGGACGGTTCGATTGTCGTAGGCGATGTGGAGGAAATGTCGGCCGGTAGATACGCTAAGGCGGCGCTGGAGACGCTTGGAGCGTGGCGAACTGTCTCGCCAAAGCTTCTGGTAGCACCAAACGTCCGCGCGGCGATCACAGTGGTCGAACGTGGAGTAGTGCCGCTTGGCATCGTCTACGCAACCGATGCTAAGGTCAGTCCCGGCGTGAAGGTCATTGGAACTTTTCCCGCAGAGTCCCATCCCGAAATTACTTATGCCGTAGCTGCCACCGTGACCGCAAAGCCAAAATCTGTCGGCTACCTCGTGCATCTACGCTCAATGACCGCTAAAGCGCTATTCGAGCGGCATGGCTTCGAATTTCTGATCCGGCCTACATCGTAGTCCGCAACGGCTAGGCCACCGCGACGACCGAGCGGATGCTCAGGGGACCGGTGCGTTATCTTTTCCGAGTGTCGCAGAGCGGGTGCGCCCGATCGCACCGCAGGTCCCGGAGCACCGGACAATGTTCGTAATGCGACACAACAGTTCTGATTTTGTTTTCGCGCATCCAAAAAATGTTTGCAGGGCGACATAACGGTCGTGATCTGTTCTTTGCATTGCTGCCTGTCTTATGTCGGCTACCGGACGGAACGCATTGCCGCCCACTGAATTGAGAATTATGGGGGAGGCGCACCGGGGGGCGCCCATGGCAAAGGCGAGTGAGTTGTTACGCGGGCAGGCCGAACGCTGCGCGCAACTTGCCAACTTGGCGAATGACCAAAGTCTGGCTCGCAACTTGCGAGCCATGGCGGAAAATTATTGGGCGCGCGCGGACCCCCTTGAACAGTGGGAACAACAACAGCAGATTCAGCCCAAGAAAGACGACGCGATTTAGATATCGCCTTCGCGTTCCGCTGCCGCGCGCGGCAGGGCGTGTGTAGATGCGGCGCGATTTGAAAGCGCGGCCGAGGGCAACCCCGGAGAATACCACGCTACCGCATCCGGGGCCCCCAGGCGGACTGGGCGGGTAGTGCAAGCCGCCTCCACCCGCCGCCGAAACGCATTACCCTCCGAAATGTTCCATAAATTCCCGGAACGATTCACAAGTTGCGCGCGTTCTTTGTCGGCCAGCAAACACTGCCGGGGGGCACCCCATGGTCAGGGCGACTGAGTTGTTACGCGAGCAGGCCGAACGCTGCGCGCAGCTTGCCAACTTGGCGAATGACCAAAGTCTGGCTCGCAACTTGCGAGCCTTGGCGGAAGATTATTGGGCGCGCGCGGACCGCCTTGAACTGCGGGAACAGAGGAAAGCGACGCTCTTGCCTATGCAGCAGCAACAGCAGATTCAGCGCACGAACGAACAGGACAAGGAATAGGCCGTAGTCAGTGCGGCCGCAGCGATGTGGGGTACAGGCCATGTTGTTCCAATGCGCCGTCTGTCCTGCCGTCGTCGTACTTGTGCTCGTTGGCCTAGTCGGCCTGAGCATCATTGCGGATCGTCACGGCAGCATTTTCTGATTTCAGGCGACCAGTCTGATCAAGCTTGCGCCCCTTAGCTGCGGTCGAGCCCGCGCCGCGCGATCTCGTCCATCCCCGCGCACACCTCGCGAGCCCGTTGCGCGCCGGCGACGACACTAATGGAGGTCACGCGCGTGCGGATCAGCGACGCGGGGCGGCGGGCGCGGGGGGACTGATGGACACCAATTTGTCCTCCAACCCGTACCGCTACTTCCCTCTCGAGTGCACACGAGCGATTACGAGTGCGGGCTGAATCTGCGCCGCGAGATATGCAGCTTGCTGGATCGTCAGAGAGAGCCGAATTTGACCGGCACTGTCTGGATCGTTCGCGAAGACTACAGGCGCAGTTACGACTACGGTTTCGCCCTCGGCTGTCGTTTCGGGTTCGTGCGTGGCAACTAAATCGACTAGCTTGTCGGATTTCGCCATAAGTGCCCTCTGTGGTGCAAAGGGTTCATAGCCAGCGCGGGCCTGCGGCGCTGGCTTGAACCGGCCACACGGAAATCCAAACTGGCCATTCTCAAAAAACACCGCGCCGCGCAATCTCATCCATGCCCCGGCGGACCTCGTCGTCGGCATAGAAGAGCTTGCCTGCATCCCGGAGCGTGCGGATCACCGGCCAGTCGTCGGTGCCGACCGCTCGCGAGCGCCATCGGAGAAGGTGTAATCGACACCGACGCGACCGCCCTCCCAACGGATGATCCGCGCCGACACGGCGTCTTCGATCTTGTGCGACCAGGCGCTGGTGACCGACCACGCTTGCCAGCGGTCGTAGCTCGCGCGAAATGCCGCCTTGGCGTCATCGAGGGTCGCGGCGCGGCCGGTTATCGGCACACCGGCCCGGCCCGCCCCGGTGACCTGAAGGAACCAAGCCCACCGCGAGCCCTCGACCGACACCGTCTTGTCCTCATAGATGCGGCCGACCGGCTGCGTGTCGCCGTCGAAGATGTTCCAGTCCTGCCGGTCAGGATCGTCGGAGATGCGGGTCGGGCGAAGGGTCAGCGGCATGCCGGTCAAGAATACACGGCAGCAGCGGATCAGCGATACTTGAATAGGCGTGGCTGAGGTCGGGCGCGTCGTAGTGATCGCGCTGCACCGCGCGCACGATCCGCGCCACGCTGC
>Ga0126377_10004094_pt1 | contig 10529 bp, 11 predicted proteins | sample PanSoiMetPlot_22_FD_92647 | JGI IMG/M metagenome (GOLD analysis project Ga0126377, IMG submission 92647) | Tropical forest soil microbial communities from Panama - MetaG Plot_22 | ecosystem: Environmental > Terrestrial > Soil > Tropical forest > Bulk soil | place: Panama | collected 2016-02-17 | reverse complement strand
CCGCGGAGTCGTCGACGTCCGATGGCCAGGAATCGACGATGCCCTGCCGCTTCGGATCGATCTTGTACGTCACCACCGCGTCGCCGAACGCGGCGACGACGACCTCCCGGATCTCGGCCGCGGATGGATTGAACGCGCTCAGGTTGTAGGCGCTCTGCGAGAGACGCTGGCGGGGCGCCGCGGCCAGCGTCAACAACGCATCGATGCCATCGGGCATCGCCATGAACGGAATCGTGGTGTCAGGGCGTACGAAGCATTCGTACGGCTCGCCCCTCGCCGCCGCGTGGATCATCTCGGGCGCATAGTCCGACGTGCCGCCGGACGGCACGGTGACTGCTGAGATCAAGCCCGGGAATCGCAGACACCGGAAATCCACGCGCGGTATGGCGTCGGCCGACAACTGCTTGTAGAACCGGCCGTAGTAGCTCCCGAGCAGCTCGCAGTACAACTTGTTGCACCCGTACATCGTCTTCGGGTGCACGTACTCGTCCTCGCGGACCTTGCCCGCGCCGGACTTCGTTTCGAGATCCGGGAGACCGTAAGCGGCAATCGACGACGGGTACACGAAGACAACCGGGCGCCCGTGCGATTCGCCCTGGCGCTGGGCGAACTCGAGCAGGTTGAGCGTCCCTTCGACGTTGACGTGATGTGCCGTCACCGGGGTGAACTCGGATCGCGTCGAGAGCAGCGCAGCCAGGTGAAAGACGCGATCGACCTCGAACTCCGCGAGGATGCGATCGAGCAGGGCGATGTCGGTGATCGAACCGGTGAATTCGCGGCTCACCTGCGTCGCCACCGCAGGCTCGAGCGGCGCGACGTCGAGCGTGATGATCGGCGCGCCACCAGAAGCCAGGCGCGCGACGAGGCCGTGACCGATTTCGCCACCCGCGCCTGTGATCAGCACGACAGGTTTACGCATCAACCTTCGCTTTCTCGACTTCAGGACGGGCGGTCATCAGCATGTTGATCGACGTGTAGACCACGACCGCGACGACGAGCCAGCGTACCGCGCCGAGCGGCAGCGACTTCGCGTCAGCGCCGGCGAGCGTCATCGAAGAAACTCGTTCGTGTAGGTTTTCGAGAGATCGATCGACGCGCCCCGGACCTTCTCCATCGTGCCGGCAAGCAGGCTGCGAACCGCCGCCGCTCCATCGTCGGTCATCTCGCCGTTGGTCGAAAACATCGGCATCGAGCTCTTCAACGCTTCGATATACAAGGCATCGTCCTCGCCGCGCAGGGCTTTCGGCGTTTTCGCTGCGATCTCGGCAGCTGAATGCCCGTGCATCCACTGCAGCGTCTGCAGCATCGCGTGGGCGAGCTTGCGCGTGACGTCCTGGTTGGCCGCGACCCACGCGGCAGTCGAATACAGCACGGACGCCGGATAGCTGCTCGTCCCGAACGCCGTCTTCACGCCCGCCTCGTCGCGCAGGTCTGCGAGGACGCGAACGGACGGATTTCGCCGCGTGATGAGCGTGAACGAGGGGTCGGCCAGCCACCCCGCGTCCACTTTGCCGTGCTCGACCGCAGCGATGGCTGTGGCTGCGCTGCCGATGGCGGTCACGCTGACCGAATCCGCGGCGACGTTGTTCCGCGTCAGCAGAAACGTGAGAAACATCTGCGATGACGACCCGGCGGCCGTGACGCCGACCATTCGACCCTTGAGATCCTCTATCTTCGTGACGGTCGCCGCCGCCTGCGGCGATGTCGTCAGCACGAGTCCCGGAAACCGAAGGGTGTTGACGAACGCGACGAGCGCGCGGCCTTCGGCGGACATCTGGATGGTGTGATCGTAGAAGCCCGACACGACGTCGGCGCTGCCGCCGACGAGGGCCTGCAGCGCCTTGGCGCCGCCCTGAAAATCCTGCAGCTCGACGTCGAGACCCTCTGCCTTGTAGAACCCGAGCTCCTGCGCCAGCGTGGTCGGCAGGTAGACCATCTGATTCTGGCCGCCGATCGCGATCCGGACGTGGGCGAGCGGCGTCGATCCATTCGTCGGGTGGCCGCAGGCCGCCGCGCCAATGGCCACCAGCAGGACGACTGCTCCGGCCGCCGAACTCACGCTCCGCGTCATGCCTTCCATCTCAACAGGTAACGCTCCAGCCTCGTCACGCCCGCGCCGACGACGGCGACGACGGCGGAGAGCACGGTCATCCCCGCGAAGACGCCGGTCGTGTCAAACGTGCCTTCTGCCTGCGCGATGACGTAGCCGAGACCGCGCGCGGCGCCCAGATACTCTCCCACAACCGCGCCCACCATCGCGAACCCGAGGCTCGTGTGGAGGCTGGAGAAAATCCACGACAGCGCGCTCGGGAACAGCACGTGCCGCATCAACTGCCGTTCGGTGGCGCCGAGCATCCGGACGTTGTCCACGATGACGCGATCGGCGTCGCGCACGCCCTGATACGTGTTGAAGAACATCACGAAGAACACCAGCGTCACCGCGAGCGCGACCTTCGACCAGATGCCGAGGCCGAACCACAGAAGAAACAGCGGCGCCAAAACGACGCGCGGAACGGCGTTCAACATCGTGATGTAGGGATCGAGCACGCGCGCCGCAAACGGCGACCGGGCCAACGCGAACCCCAATGCGATGCCGATCGCGGAACCGATGATCAGGCCGAGCAGCGATTCTTCGAGCGTGACGGCGAGATGCCGCCAGATCGATCCGGTCGCCACCCAGGTCGCGACGCGTGCGGCGATGTCGCTGGGGCGGCTGAAGAAGAACGGATCGAGAATCTTCAGGCTGACGCCGGCCTGCCAGACGCCGAGGACTGCGACGCCGAGCGCAATCTGCGACGCACGGATCGACATCCGGCTGAACCCGTCAGCGCGCACGTGAGGCGTCTCCCCGCTGACTCTTGAGAACTTCTTCGCGGAGCACCGACCACGTCGACTTGTACAGTTCGATGAACGCGGGAGTAGTCCGCAGCTCCATCAGGTCGCGCGGGCGTTCGAGCGGCACCGGGTACCGGGCCACGACGCGGCTCGCCGGTCCCGCGGACAGCACGACGACTTCGTCGGCCAGCGCGATCGCTTCCTCGAGGTCGTGCGTGACGAACAGGACCGTCCGCCGTGCTGGCCCTTCGTCCCAGAGCGACAACAGTTCGGTTTCCATTCGCTGTCGCGTATGGACGTCGAGCGCCGAGAACGGCTCGTCCATCAGCACGATTGGCCTGTCGATGACCCAGTTCTGCGCCATCGCGACGCGCTTCCGCATGCCGCCGCTCAACTGGGACGGATAGTGCGATGCGAACGTGCTCAGGCCCACGCGCGCGAGCCATTCGTCTGCCCGCCGGCCAGCCTCCGGTCGAGTGACACCGGCAAGCACGAGGCCCAGGCCGACGTTGTCGCGCACGTTCTTCCAGGGCAGCAGCGCATCCTGCTGGAACATGTAGGTCGCCCTCCGGTTCAGTCCCGCGAGCGGCGTTCCATCGATGGTGACCGCGCCGGCCGACGGGACGCGCAGGCCGGCGGCGGCATTGAGCAGCGTGGACTTTCCGCACCCGCTCGGTCCCACGATAGCCACGAAGGCGCCGGGAGCCGCAGCGAACGACACGTCGTGGACCGCACGATAGCTGCTGCCGTCAGGGGTGACGAAGTCGCACCCCACGTGATCGAACGCGATCGCGGTCACCAGCCGGCCCCATCGACAAATGCTGTCACTTCGCGCGTGACACGCTCGGCCGTCGCCGCTTCGGTGTGCGGGCTGTGCCCGCCTTCGTCGAGCAGCAGCAGCCTCGTCGCGGCATCACGACTCTCGAGGGCAGCGCGCAGGGCATCCAGTTCGCCAGGCTCGGTTCTCGGATCTCTTCGGCCGTGCACGAGCAGGACCGGGCATGCAATTTCTCCGACGCGTCCGTCATAGAGGTCGGCCGCAGCCGACGCGGCTTCGTCGGCGATTCGAAGCCAGGCTTCGCCGTTCGTCTGAATGAGCGATCGCCAGCGGCTGCCGTGATGATCTTCGAGCGCGGCCGCGACGCGTCCACCGAGGCCGTCCGGCGCATCGCGCATCGTCTCGAAGAACGCGCGCGAGCGCGGCTTCTTTCGGAAGTAGTGCGTCGCCTCCGCAACGACCGCCGTCGCACGCTCCGGTGCAAGCAGCGTGATCCACAGCGCGATGACGGCGCCGTCGCTGTGCCCCCAGAAGGTCGCCCGGTCGACGTGAAGCGCGTCGATCGTGCTGAGCGTTTCTTCAGCGGCGCGTCGATGAAAATCCGGGCGTTGAACGTCGAGCGCACCGGAACGGCCGTACCCGGTGCGGTCCGGAATCAGGACCCGATGGCGAGCCTCGAGGGCGGACGCCTGTCGATCGAATGGATAGAACTCGTACCCCCAGCCGCCATGCAGGAACAGTACGGCGTCGCCACGGCCCGCCTCGCGGTAGTGGATGCGGACAGGCGATCGGCCGGGCGCGAGCGGCGATGCGTGCAGATCGATGTCGCCATCGGTCATCAGTCCTCGGCCATCGGCCATCAGCAGGGCGCCATGCTAAGGTAGGCGAATCTTACCCGACACCGAGTCCCACGGTCTCGTCTCGAAGTTCGCGCTTCAGCTGACCACGTGGAGCGAGCGGTGGATTCCCGATGCGTTCGTGTTCGCGCTCGCTGCGACCGTCGTCGTATTCGCGGCAGCGCTGACCGCCACACCAGCCACGCTTGGAGAAGCCATCGATGCCTGGGGCCGCGGGTTCTGGGACCTGATCCCCTTCACGCTGCAGATGGCCCTGGTGATCATCACGGGCCACGTGCTCGCGACGTCGCATCCGATGCGCCGCCTCATTCGACGTATCGCGGGCTGGCCGCGGTCGCCGCAATCAGCAGTGGCGCTGGTCACGTTCTTCGCGCTCGCCGGCTCGTGGATCAACTGGGGCTTCAGCCTGATCTTCTCCGCCGTCCTGGCGCGAGAGATGGCTCGCCGCGTCGAAGGGGTTGACTACCGGGCGCTGGCGGCGGCCAGCTTCCTCGGCCTCGGCAGCATCTGGGCGCAGGGGCTCAGCGGCTCCGCCGCGCTGCAGATGGCCACACCCGGCGCGCTGCAGCCGCAGATCCGCGACATCGTCGCCGGCGGCGGAGTCGTGCCGGGCGGGATCATTTCTTTCCGGCACACGATCTTTCTCTGGCAGAGCCTCTGCTCGGTCGTGGTGGAGATTCTCGTCGTGACCACCGTCATGTGGCTGGCGACGCCGCCACGCGCCAGGGCCCGAACGGCACAGGACCTCGGCATCGATCTCCGGGACAGGGCGGATGATGAGGCCGTCGCGTCCGCAGGCCGAAGGGTGCTGACGCCCGGCCAGTGGCTCGAACACTCTCCTCTGCTGTCGCTTGTGATTGCTGCGGCGGGGTTCGCGTATCTCGTTCGGTACTTCGCGGCTTCAAGCGAGCCGCTGAACGCGCTCAACCTGAACATCCTCAACTTCGCGTTCCTGCTGTTCGGCATCCTGCTTCACGGCACACCGGCACGGCTGATGCGCGCCGTTCAGGATGCGACGCCAGCGGTCTGGGGCGTGATCCTGCAGTTTCCGTTCTACGCCGGCATCGCCGGCGTCATCACGACGACACACCTGAACGAGTTGCTGGCTGGTGCGTTCGTCCGCATTTCGACGCCGGCCACCTTTCCGCCGCTCGTCGCGCTCTACTCCGCGGTGCTGGGCGTCTTCGTCCCGTCGGGCGGATCCAAATGGGTCATCGAGGCGCCGTACGTGATGTCGGCCGCGCACTCGCTGCAGGTGCACCTCGGCTGGGTCGTCACCGCGTACGATCTCGGCGAGGCCCTGGCCAATCTGGTCCAGCCTTTCTGGATGCTGCCAATCCTGGGCCTGTTCCGGCTCGGCGCACGCGACGTGATGGGCTACACGTTCGTCGTGTTCATCGCGCTCGTGCCCGTCGTCCTGCTGCTCGTCACCCTGTTTGGACTGACGCTGGGATACCCTCTTTAGTCGATAGTCGATAGTCGAGAGTCGTGAGTCGATAGTCGTAGTCGTAGTCGTGACTATCGACTCGCGACTCACTGCTAGTCAGCGACCAGCGACTTGAGCCCTCCCCACGTCTCGGGATCCTGACAGAGCAGCGTCTTCAGGTACAGGTGGACGTCGTCCGGCGGAAAGTCGGCTTTGATCTTCGACACCGCCGGCGCGAGCTTCGCGACGTCCGGCTTGACGTTCTCTTCGTCGATGAGGCCGTTGTCGTGCTTGATCTCGAGCGCGTCGAGGAACGCGCCCATCATGGCGCGCTGGTCGGCCAGGTGATAGACGATGAGCGCGCGCGCCGCAAGCGGATCGGGCAGCATCACCAGGCTCGCGAGGTGACGCGCCTTGCGGTCGAGATCGAGCGCCACGATGGTCTTCGGCCGGAATTTCTTCTGCTGGGCAATGAGGAGCGCGGCCTGCAGCTGATCGTCGGCGGCTTCCTCGTCGGACCAGAATGCCCGCGCGGCGCGCTGCCGCTGATCGAGCGTCATCGTTTTCCAGAGCCGCGAAGGTGTCAACGCTGTGTCGGTCATTGCTGCTATTCTAAGGCGGCATGTCGATCCAGGACACGTCGGATCGGGCGTCACGGAGCGGCCGCGCGTGAAACTCATCGCGTGTCTGATCGCAGCGACGCTTGCCATGCAGTCGGCGCCGGCGGTCCACCCGATCTCCGGCCGGCGCATTGCGCCCGTGATGGGCTGGCAGGGCGCGGACTGGCTGGAGCGCGATCAACGAGTGGATGAAGAAGCGCCGGACGAAGCGATCCGGCTTCTTCAGGTTCCAAGCGGCGCCTCCGTCGCGGACATCGGCGCAGGCAGCGGATACATGACCGTCCGGCTCGCCACACAGGTCGGCCCCTCCGGACGCGTGTATGCGAACGACGTTCAGCCCCAGATGATCGAAATCCTCCGACGGCGCCTCGAACAGAAGAAGATCACGAACGTCGTGCTCGTGCAGGGCGCGATCGACGATCCGAAACTGCCGGCCGCGACGATGGACCTCGCGCTGATGGTGGACGTCTACCACGAGCTGTCGCAGCCGCAGCCGATGCTCCGGCACATCCGCGAGGCGCTGAAGCCCGGCGGCCGCCTGGTGCTGCTCGAATACCGCAAGGAGGATCCGAGCGTGCCGATTCGGCTGGAACACAAGATGAGCGTCCGCGAGGCCAAGCTCGAGGTCGAAGCGGAGGGATTCACGTTGTCCAAGGTGGACGAATCGCTGCCCTGGCAGCATGTGCTGACCTTCACGCCAGCGCGCTAGCCCGGATCGCGCCCCAGCCCGCCACGTGCTGTTCACCGAACCCACGTTCCTGTTCCTGTTTCTGCCGATTCTGCTGGCGCTGTACTTCGCCGGCGACGTCCGACGGTCCAGCTCCGGCGTTCACGGGGCGTACGGAAACTGGCTGCTGCTCGCCGCGAGCGTGATTTTCTACGCCACCGGCGGCGGTTCGTTCACGTGGCTGATGCTCGGGTCGATTGCGTTCAACTACTGGATGGCGATCGCGGTCGATCGCGCCAGGGGGACGCCTCGCGCCACGCGACGCCTGGCGCTCGCGGTAGGCCTGAACCTCGTCGTCCTCGGCATCTTCAAGTACGCAAACTTCTTCGTCGACAACGTCAACGCGGCCTCGTCGCTCGTCGGTGGTCCCGCGAAGCTCTTCGACGTCCCGCGGGTGCTGCTGCCGATCGGGATCTCCTTCTTCACGTTTCACGCGATCTCGTACGTCGTCGACGTCTATCGCCGTGATGCGACGGCCCAGAAGAGCGCCGTCCACGCAGCGCTGTACCTTCTCCTGTTTCCGCAGCTCATCGCCGGGCCGATCATCCGCTACCGCGACATCGCCGACCAGCTGGCCCGTCGACTCGTCACGCGGGACGACTTCGCGTACGGAATCCGCCGATTCGTGATCGGCCTGGCGAAGAAGGTCCTGATCGCGAACGTCGTCGCGGGCCCGGCCGATCGCATCTTTGCGATGCCATTTGCACAGCTCTCGGCGGCGCACGCATGGCTCGGTGTTGTCTGCTACACGATCCAGATCTATTTCGACTTTTCCGGCTACTCGGACATGGCGATCGGCCTCGGCCGGATGTTCGGCTTCCGCTTCCCCGAAAACTTCCGCTGGCCGTACATCGCCGCGAGCGTGCAGGAATTCTGGCGCCGCTGGCACATCTCGCTGTCGACCTGGTTCCGCGATTACCTGTACATCCCGCTCGGCGGAAATCGTGTCCCGCCGGCGAAGCGCTACCGCAACCTGGTGTTCGTCTTCTTTCTGTGCGGCCTCTGGCACGGTGCGAGCTGGAACTTCGTCATCTGGGGGCTGTGGCACGGCGCGTTCCTGGTCATCGAACGCGTCGCACGAACCGGTGTGCCCGAGGAGAGGCGGCCCACCGAGGGCATACTCGCGTGGCCGATCTGGAATCACATCTACGTGATGCTCGTCGTCATGATCGGCTGGGTGTTCTTTCGCGCCGATACGCTGACCGCAGCGGTCGCGTTTCTCGGCTCCATGGCAGGCCGCAGCCCGGCGCTGCCCGCCCCCTACACCGTCTGGTTCTACCTGACGCCCGAGGTCTGGGTCGCGCTCGTGGCTGGCACGGTCGGATCGACACCGTGGGTGCCGGCGCTGGCCGACTTCCTCGCGGGATCCGCCGAGCCCGCACGCGACCGGCGCCTCGCGTTCGTCAGCACGCTGACCCTTGCCGCGCTGCTCATCGCGTCGATCGTGAGCGTCGCCGCCCGCACCTACAATCCGTTCATCTATTTCCGGTTCTGATGCGCGGTCCCCTCATCGCCGTGTTCGTCGCCCTGATTTCGCTGCCGCTCTGCCTGAACCTCGCCGGACGGGACGGCGGTGATCCGGAAGGCGAGAACCGCGAGCTCGTGACGTTCGTCGGCACGAACATCCGGCCGTGGTTCGACGATCATTTCGGCCTGCGCTCGACGCTCGTGAGATGGTACGGCGAGACGCGGCTCTTCGTCTTCGGCCAGTCGCCGTCGGCCTCGGTGCTCAAGGGCCGCGACGACTGGTTCTTCTACGCCGACGACAAATCCGTCGAAGACTACATCTCCGAGGATCCGCTGACGTCCGAGGCGCTCGCCAACTGGCGCACCGCGCTCGTGCGCGCGCGAAACTGGCTGGCCGGGAGGCGCGTAGCGTACGTCTTTCTGATCGCGCCGGATAAGCACTTCATGTATGCGGAGGAGATGCCGTCGACCGTCGTCCGCATCGGCCAGATGTCGCGGACCGATCAGTTCTACGGCAGCCTCCAGGACACGGGTTTCGTCCTAGACGTCCGCCCCGGCCTGATCGCGCAGCGGGCCCGCGAGCGCATCTACCAGAAAACGGACACGCACTGGAACGATCGAGGCGCGTTCGTCGCCTATCAGTCCATCATCAACGCCGTACGCGTGCAGCGGCCCGATCTGCCGCCACCGTGGACGCGCGAGGATTACGACGCCGTCGTCCACGATGTGGAGGGTAAGGATCTCGCGGCGATGATGGGCTTGAAGCGCGTCCTGCGTGAAGAAGATCTGGTGCTGTTACCCAGGCGGCCGCGGGCCGCCAGGGTCGTCGAACCGAAGGGCGCAAAACCGACCGACGAGGAAGGCCGCCTCGTGACAGAAATTCCCGGCTCGACGCTGCCGCGCGCGCTGATACTCCGCGACTCGTTCGCGTCCGCGCTGGTGCCGTATCTCTCGGAGCACTTCAGCCGCGCCGTCTACCTCTGGCAGAACGACTTCGATGCCACGGTCGTCGAGCAGGAAAAACCCGACATCGTGATACAGGAAATCGTCGGCCGCCACCTGCACAATTTCATCCCGTCGCCCGAGCTGGTCCCGGATCCGAGGTAGGTCGCGTGGGCCGCGTGGGCCGCGTGGGTCGCGTGGGCCGCGTGGGTCGCGTGGGTCGCGCGGGTCGCGTGCGTCCGGAGCGCGAGGCCTGAGCGGAGCGATCTACTTTAAGATCCACTCGTGCTGTCCACGATTGTCCCCGTGGCCTTCGCGTCAGGCCTGAACATCTATGCCACCGTGGCCGTGCTCGGTCTGTGCTCGCGCTACGGTCTCGTCACCCTGCCCGATCAGTTTCGCGGATTCGATCATCCGCTCGTGATCGGCGTGGCGTTGACGATGTACGTCGTGGAGTTCGTGGCGGACAAGATCCCGTGGTTCGACTCGCTGTGGGACGCCGTACACACCGTCATCAGGCCAATTGGAGGCGCGTTCGTCGCGGTGGCTGCGCTCGGCGATGCCTCGCCTGCCCTGCGGGTTCTCGCCGCGCTGCTCGGCGGATCGGTGGCCATGACGACTCACGCGACGAAGGCAGGCGCACGGGCAGCGGCCAACACGAGTCCCGAACCGTTCAGCAACTGGATTCTGAGTTTGGCGGAAGACCTGCTGGCCGTCGCGCTTTCCTACGGTGCCGTGACGCATCCGCGTCTCGCGCTCACCGTCGCGGTGGTGCTGCTGGCAGCCATCGTCGCCTGCGCCTCGATCATCATTCGAGCGATCAGGCGACGATGGTTCGTTCCGCGTCCTGCGACCGATGCAGGAACGGTCAGTTGAT
>Ga0126377_10004093_pt1 | contig 10530 bp, 8 predicted proteins | sample PanSoiMetPlot_22_FD_92647 | JGI IMG/M metagenome (GOLD analysis project Ga0126377, IMG submission 92647) | Tropical forest soil microbial communities from Panama - MetaG Plot_22 | ecosystem: Environmental > Terrestrial > Soil > Tropical forest > Bulk soil | place: Panama | collected 2016-02-17 | reverse complement strand
GCGGCTCAACGCGGCAGCGTTCCGCGTAGTTGTGCTCATCGCGCTGACCGCCGCCGCATTGCTCACGTTGATTCGTGCGCTCATCTGACGATCGTGTATCGGACACTTTCGCTGGCGAAGGAATGCGGAAGTTACCAACGCGTACGGCTATCTCTGCTGGCCGCAACGCTGGGAACAAGCTGAGAGAGCCCGGGGTACGCAACGGACCGTCGCGCTGACGCTTGCCCGCAAGATCCGACAGTCGGCACTCACCAGGACATTCATCGCGATACGACATAGCCGAAAGGCGCACAATCACCGAGAATGGTTCGGCCAGCCGGGTCCGGCGGCGGCGAAGCCGGACGGATCACGCTGGTCCGGCAGCGTCGCCACGGCGTCGCCGGTTGCATTGCCGGCTGCGGCCGGCCCGCCCGCACGGAGTAGGTCCTGATCCGTTCGTTTACGGCTCGCCCTGACCGCCGTTTGGTGGTCGGCTTCGCGATCCTCGTCGCACTCGCCGCGGTGTTCGTCGTCGGCGCGGCGCTCATGATTGCGGCCGGTCCGATCGCGCCGGTCCGCCCGCTTGCCGTCGTCGGATTCGTCGTCGCCGCCGCGTTCGCCAGCTGGTTCATGCCGCACCTGCGGGTCGGTGGATCCCGGCACGGTCAGTCGCTCACCGACGTCGCAATCATCTTCGGCCTCATGACGCTGCCGTGGCCGTGGGTCGTGGTCGCGATCGCGATCGGTACGCCGATCGGCAAGACTCTTTCGCGGTTCTCGCCCGGCCGAGTCGCGTTCAGCGCCGCCAAGGACGTCGTCACGGTAGCGGTGGCGGCGGCCGCGGGTGGGCTGAGTGATCTTGCGTCACCGTTCCAAACGACGTCCGACTCCTTCGGTCGCATCGTCATCGTTGCGTTGATCGCCATCGCTGTCGACGAGGCCATCACGATGCCGGCGCTCGCGCTGGCGAGTGGTCAGCCCGCGCGCGACATCTGGGCGGAGTACGCGCCGGTGCGGCTGACCTCCGCGATCGTACGGATGGGCTGCGGCATCGCGACCGGATACTTAGTGCACAGCGACCCACCGGCCTCGCGGCTCACCGTCGCCGTGCCACTCCTCGCGATCGCGCTCCAACTCGCCTACGCAAACCGGCTGCAGCAACGGGTGGACCGCCTGACCTGGGCACGACTGTCGCAACTCGTCGACGTCGTGAGTACGGGCGACGCGCAGACCGTACGCCTTGCCGCCGTACACGGCACCGCTGAACTGTTCGCGTGCGCGCAGGTCGACCTGTTGCTGCGCGACGCGGACGGCACGGATGTGCTGATCCGCGGCGATGCGCGAACCATCACGTACGTCGGATCGCCGGGCTCCGCGCCGGCACACGTCGGCACCCAGATCGTGGCGCCGCTCGGTGGACACGACCCGGGACGCGGCCCGGCTCGATCGGGCCTGGCGGCGGATGACGGCGTGCCTCCGACCCCGGCTGCCGGCATGCCTCCGACGCCGGGTGGCGGCGCGTCACCGACGCCGGGTGGCGCCATGACACCTGGCGCGGTCGGGCACGCCGGCAACGCAAACGGTTCCGACGAGCCCGTCGGCGAGCTGCGGCTCCGCTTCCTCATGCCGGTCAAGCTCACCGACCAGGAGCAGCACACGCTGCAGGCTCTCGCCGCCGCACTCGGCACCGCGATCCGCAAGGCCAATAGCGTGTCCGCGGCCGCTCGGATGGCAACCGACCGCGCCGACGCTTCCACAAAGGACCCGCTGACCGGACTCGCGAACCGCTGGTTCCTTCTCGAGCGAGGCCTCGCGACGGTCCGCGAACGGGCCAACGGCGACCGGCCGACCAGCGTGGGCGACGGCAGCGCCGGCGACCGCGGCACGGACAACCGCGGCACGGACAACCAGGGCATTGACAATCGGGGCACCGGCGGCGGCAAGGCCAGCGCCGGATCACCGAACAGCGCGGCACCCAACAGCGCTGTCTCCGACCGCGCTGTCTCCAAACGCGGCGCCGCCGCCGACAAACCCAACGGCGGCACATCGACCCGCGCATCGGCCAACCAAACACCGGACCGCGACACACCGGCGCCGGCATCGGCCGAGATATCGCCGTCGCGCACGGCATCGCTTGGCGCAGCGCCAAGTTCGCTGCCAGACGCCGCCGACGGCGCACCGCTCGATCCCGAAAACGATGACAGGTCGCACGACGAGGGGCGCGGCGGCCCAGCGTTCAACGACGAGGAGTTCAGCGATGACGGTCGGCGGGACGCCGCCGCGACGCCGACGCTCGTCGCCCTCGCAGTTGTCGACCTGCACGGTTTCAAGCAGGTCAATGACGCGCTCGGCCAACGGGTAGGAGACCAGGTGCTGGTCGCGGTCGCGCAGCGGCTCGCCGGTCGAGCCCGACCGGGCGATCTCATCGCGCGTCTCGGCGGCGGCGAGTTCGCCGCGTTGCTGACACCCGTCGAGTCAACCGGTGACGCGGTCGCGCACACCCGAGACATCCTCGCCGCGATCGCCCAGCCGTTGACCGTGGACGCGGTGCGCCTTGACATCGCGGCCACCGCGGGCGTCGCGGTCGACACCGACACCTGCGACGTCGGTGAGCTGTTGCGACGCGCCGATGTCGCGGTGCAGCAAGCAAAGCTCGAGGGACAGCCGATCGCGACCTACGCGCCGACCCGCGACACCGCCGACGTCATGCGCCTGGCACTCGGCGCCGATCTGACGCGTGCCGTCGCGCGCCGCGAGTTCACTATCGCCTTCCAACCGATTGTCGAGCTGGACACCGGCATGGTCCGCTCCGCCGAAGCGCTCGCCCGCTGGCAGCACCCACAGCTTGGTCAGCTGTCGCCGCACCAGTTCCTGGACGGCATCGAGCGGTCCGGCCTGCTCGCCGGATTCACCGAGGACATCCTGGATCAAGCCCTCGTCGGTGCGCGCTCGTGGGTGGACGCCGGCTTCGAGGTGCCGGTGGCGGTCAATGTCTCGCCGCGAAGCCTGCTCGACGCGCGCTTCCCGGACCGCATCGAGGCGGCGCTCGATCGCTATCACCTGGCTCCGAACTCGTTGATCATCGAACTCACCGAGACGCTCATCCTCAGCCACCTGGGCGTCGTGGACGAGGTGCTGCAGACGCTGCGGGAGCTCGGCGTCATGCTCGCGCTAGACGACTTCGGCACTGGATATTCGTCCCTCGCGACCGTCGCCCGGGTGCCCGTCGACGAGCTGAAGATCGATCGGTCGTTCATCTCGGGTCTGGCCGGTCCGACCGAAGGCGCGATCGTTCGCAGCACCATCGAACTCGGCCGCAGCCTCGGCATCACGGTGGTCGCCGAGGGCATCGAGAGCACCGAACAGCGCGACCGCCTGTGGGCGTTGGGCTGCGCCGCCGGGCAGGGCCACCTGTTCTCGCGGGCGGTGGCCGCCGATCGCTTGATCGCCCGGCTGCGTCGCGGCCACGACGGCGTGCCGGGACGACTCGTCGCGCCGCTGCTGAGCGGTGACGTGATCCGGCTGCCCCGCCGTCAGGCCGAGGGCGGCTCGCGCGATGAACTCAACTGAGCACCGGTCGGCGGATCGGTAGCGCGGGTCGCCGTCGCGCCCAACGTCGGCACCGATCGCCCGGTTGTCGGACGCAAGGCCGGAACCCAGCACGCGTACGCCACCGGATAGAGCAAGTAGCCGAACCGCGTGGCCGGGATGAGCAGGATCGCGCCGAGCAACCCCCACGCGGCAATCGCGGCCGCCTGCCCGGCGTCGCCCGGTGGCCGCCACACCAACCAGCCGCCGATCGCGCACGCCGCCGCTACGAGCAACACCGTCGCGACCGCGTGTCCGCCTGGCATGCCGTCCGCGATGAGGTGGCCAGGGAACGGCGAGGCGGCCGGGCTGCGTACCAGGCCGCGGCCCAGCGGGAAGCGGACGACGTTCTCGACGGCGGCGCCCCGGTTCACCGCGAATGCCGGGATCAGCACCAGCACCGGCAGCCCGATAGCGCCAGCCGCGCACCGCAGGGCAGCCCGCCAGTTCGCCGCGCGGAACAATGCAACCTGTCGCGCGCGATCGACGGACGGCGCCCGACCAGTCATCGGAACGGGGCCGGTTCCGCCGGCCCGGTCGGCCGCCGCAAGCGCGATCAACACGAGGGCCACCGGCCAGGCGAAGAGTTTGAGAGCGCCCGCGACGCCGATCGCAATGCCAGCGGCCGCGTACCGATGCCGCGCCGCGTACGCGAAGGCCAACAGCGACAGCCCGAGCACCGGCATGTCGTCGCCACCGGTCGCGATCGTCAACGCACAGATCGGAAACACCGTTGCCGCTTGTACGGCCCGCACCAGCGCCGCGCCACGCCGGCCGTTGGCGCGCGCATCGTCGCCGCCGGTAGCGCGCCCGCGCAACATCCACACCGCCGCGCTGACGGTGAGTACGAGCGTCGCGGTGAACCACACGCGTGCGTCCGTCCACCACGCGGTGCCCGCGAGCGCCTTCGGCAGGCCGTAGAGAGCCATGCCCGGCTGGTACGGGAGATACGCGTCCAGCCGCTGGCCGGGCGGCAGTGCGGCAATCGCGTCGTGCGAGAGGTACGGGGTACCGGTGTGAACCAGCCGTACGCCGCCCGACTCGACGACGCCGACCTCCTCCTGTGCTCGGTCCACCCGGCCACCCGCCCGCGCGACGGCTTCCAGCAGCATCGGGAGCACCGCGGTGGCGACGAACGCGGCCGCGGTCACGAGCGCTCTGGCCGGCGTACCCGCGAATCGTCGTCGGCGAACCAAGACAGCCTGCGCGAGTGCCACCACCGTGGCGGCCGCGTAGCCGACTACCGCGACGTGACCCCATGCGCGATGCGGCGGCAAGCTCGCGTTCGCGGCGGTGAGGCCGGCGAAGACCGCGCCCGCCGCGTATAGGACGACGTCCAGCGCCAGCCCACCGCGCGCGTGATCGACACGCACCACCAGGCGGGCCGCGCGGCCGGGCGCCGGCGTGCCCGGCCCGCGCGTCATCATGCCGGCCAGTCTTGCAGTCGGCGGGCATCGGCGTATCAAGGAGGTATGCGATACGCCGACCGTGCGGACGCCGGTCGAACGCTCGCCCGGCTGCTCGACGCTTATCGCGACGGGCCACCGGTGCGGGTGCTCGGCCTCGCGCGCGGTGGGGTCGCGGTGGCCGCGCCGATCGCGAGCGCGCTCGCCCGCCCGTTGGACGTGCTCGTGGTGCGCAAGTTGGGGCTGCCGTGGGCTCCCGAGGTGGCGTTCGGCGCGATCGGACCCTACGGTGTCGACGTCCGCTCGCCGGAGGTCGCGGATCGCCTGCCGCCGGCCGAGGCTGAGGCGGTCGCGTCCCGTGCCCGTTCCGAGGTAGATCGCCGGATCCGGCTCTACCGCGGCGACCGGCCGGCATTGCTCCTGGACGGCGAGACTGCCCTGCTGATTGACGACGGCTTGGCCACGGGTGCGACCGCGCATGCCGCGGTTGCGCTGGCCCGCGAGATGCACGCCGCACGGGTGGTGGTCGCGGTGCCGGTCGGCGCGCCACAGGCGGTCGCCTCGCTCCGACTAACCGCCGACGCCGTAGTGTGCCCGGCGGCGCCGGACTGGTTCGACGCCGTCAGCCGCTACTACCGTGCGTTCGACCAAGTCACCGACGACGAGGTCGTCGACTTGTTGGCCACCGCGTGGGCGGCTTGAGCGCGGTCCCCCTGCCGCGTCGGGGCAACGCGCGTCGGACCCGAGCGCCGGCCGGCGGTTGGACGCTCCGCCTCGACGGCGCGCTTCATAGCGCGCGCTGCCCGGGCACCACACCGTGCGTCGCCTCGCGTTCCGGCGAGACGCGCGTGCCCGGGCACCACACCGCGCCGTGCCCCCGCTGGGGCACACGCGGGCTTCCGCCCGCGACGGCGACCGCGTCACACGATCGCCATGTCCACGAATCGTGACAAGTGGAGCTGAGCCGCAACGGTCACCGTGTCCGTCGGACCGTTGCGATGTTTCGCGACGATGAAGTCGGCCTCGCCGGCGCGCGGTGACTCCTTGTCGTAGTAGTCGTCGCGGTGCAGCAGGATCACCACATCCGCGTCCTGCTCGATCGATCCGCTTTCCCGAAGATCGGCGAGTTGCGGCCGCTTGTCGGTGCGCTGCTCGGGACCGCGGTTGAGCTGGCTCACCGCGATGACCGGACACTCGATCTCCTTGGCCAGCAGTTTGAGGCCGCGTGACAGCTCCGCGACCTCCTGTTGGCGGCTCTCCACACGCCGCGGCGACGTCATGAGCTGGAGGTAGTCGACGATCACGAGCTTGAGATCGTGACGCTGCCGAAGCCGGCGTGCTTTGGCCCGGATCTCCATCAGGTTCATGTTCGGCGTGTCGTCGACGTAGAGCGGCGCCTCGCTGATCTCGCCCATCCGGCGGGCTAGCTTGGTCCAGTCGTCATCGGACAGTTGACCTGAGCGCAGGATGTGCAGCGGAACACGAGACTCCGCGCTCAACAGCCGCGTGACGATCTCGACCTTGCTCATCTCCAGCGAAAAGATCGCGCTGGCCAGGTTGTGACGCACGGAGGCGCTGCGCGCAACGTCCATCGCCGCGGTTGACTTGCCGAGGCCCGGCCGTCCGGCGATGATGATCAACTGCCCTGGATGCAGCCCGTTCAAAAGCCGATCAAGATCGCCGAACCCCGTGGGTACGCCGGTCATCACGTCGCCCTGTGAACCAACCGTCTCGATCTCGTCGAGCGTCGGTTGCAGCAACTCGGACATGCGGGCGAAGTCCTCGCTCACGCGGCGCTCGGTGACCTCGTAGACGGCCTGTTGTGCCAGGTCCACGATGTCGTCGGTGTCGCGCCCGGCGCCGGCCGCGCTGCCGTATCCGAGCTGCACGATCCGCGTGCCGGCCTCGATCAGGCGCCGGAGCACGGCGCGCTCACTGACGATCCGTGCGTAATATGCCGCGTTGGCCGCGGTCGGCACACTCGCGATCAGCGTGTGCAGATAGGCCACGCCACCGACGCGCCCGATGTCGCCGGAGTCGACCAGCGCCGCCGCGATGGTGATGGAGTCGGCCGGCTCGCCGCGTCCGTAGAGGTCGAGGATCGTGTCGAAAACGGTGGCATGTCGAGGCTGGTAGAAGTCGTTGCTGCGGAGGATCTCGATGACGTCGGCGATGGCGTCCTTCGACAACAGCATGCCGCCCAGCACGCATTGCTCGGCCGCGACATCCTGTGGCGGTGTGCGGTCGAACTGGCCGTCGCCGACCGGCGCGCCGTGATCGGCCGAGCGCTGATCCTGAGTGCGCTGATCCTGAGTGCGCTGATCCGGGGCGCGCTGATCGGGCTGGCGCGGCTTGCCGGAACGGTCGGTGGCGCGGTCGGTGGCGCGGTCGGTGTTGGGACGATCTGGAGCGGAGCGGTCGTTGGCAGCAAGCTCTGGGGAGGACCGGTCCGCGCCCGCTGCGGACGCGTCGGCGCGTGCGTCATCGGCCGGCCGACCGGCGTCCCGATCGGGCCCGGCCGTCGGCTTCACGCCGTCGCTGATCGACACGCGATCCTCCACCCATCGCTTGCATGGCGTACCGCGGAGGTACGACAACTTCGCCTCGTGCCTTCGCCATGCACAACTTGCTGAGACTAGGGACGACGCGCCGGCCAGCCAACACGAGCGGTGGACAACGCTGTGGACAACGCTGTCGATAGTGGCCTGGGTGGTGTGCGGATCGTGTGTACGGGTTGTGGAAAGTCAGCCGTGAGCCCGGCGTACCAGTGCGTTGACCTCGGTACTCACGATGCACAGCCTGTGTGGAAAAGAAACTGTCGGCCGTTCCGCGCGTCGCCGCCGGCGTGTCGCCCGATGCCACCATCGACGGCGCGACCACGGCCGCCCCGACGCTGTGCTGGCGTACGGTGGTTCGACGCGTACCCGGACGGGGAGGATTCGCCCAGCTATGAGCGTCGTCGTGTTCACCCTCGGCGGGACTATCGCGATGTCGGCGCGCGATGGCACGGTCACGCGGTTGACCGGCGCCGATCTGGTCGCCGCGATACCGTCGCTGTCCACTGTGGGCACGTCGGTCGACGTACGCGACGTGGTCGCCGTACCCAGTGCGGACCTGACCTTCGCAAGCGTGCTTGATCTGGTCGCGGCCGCCGAGCGTGCGATCGCCGACGGCGCGATCGGGGTCGTCGTGACACAGGGCACCGACACGCTCGAGGAGACCGCGTTCCTCGTCGACCTCGTGTGGCCCCACTCGGAACCGTTCGTGATCACCGGCGCGATGCGCAACCCGACGCTCGCCGGGCCGGATGGGCCGGCAAACGTGCTCGCCGCGGTCCGCGTCGCCGCCTCGGGCGCAGCGCGAGGTCACGGTGCCCTCGTCGTGTTCGCCGACGACGTCCACGCCGCGCGATGGGTACGCAAGACGCACAGCACCAGCATTGGTACATTCGCCTCGCCGGACGCCGGCCCGATCGGACACGTCATCGAGGAGACCGTACGGATCCTCGCCACACCGCTCGACCGGCCGCCCGCCGTCACGCTGACCGAGTTGCGCGGCGCCCAGACGGCGCGAGTCGCGTTGTACGCGCTGGCGCTCGACGACGACGGCGCGCTGTTGGGCCACATCCCGGACGCGTACCAGGGTCTCGTGGTGGCGGCGTTCGGCGTCGGTCACGTGCCATCGTGGATCGCGCCGGTCCTCGGGGATCTTGCCGATCGGATGCCGGTCGTGCTGACGTCGCGGACCGGCGCCGGATCAGTCCTCGGCGGCACCTATCACGCGATCGGCTCGGAAACGGACCTCGCCCGCCGTGGGCTGATCAACGGCGGTCTGCTGCATCCGTGGAAAGCGCGGGTTCTGTTGACGGTGTTGCTCACCGCCGGCCGCTCCCGCGCCGAAATCGCCGACACCTTCGCGCTCTACGCGTAGCCGCTCGGTGGCGAGGCCGCCTTTACGGCACCGCGTACACGCGAAAGCCTCAGCCAGGCGTCGACCGCGAGTTGCGCAAGCTGGGGCCGAAGTGCGCACGACGTAGATCAAGCTTGACCGCTTCGTCGTGGCACGCCGGCCCCAGCCCAAACCGCAACCACGACCTACCTAGCCGCCACGACCGTCACGTCGAAGCGTGCCGCGACGTCCGGGTGGAGCTTCAGCTGCACCTGATATGTCCCGGTCGACTTGATGTGGCCGGGCAGCTCAAGGCGCCGCCGATCGATATCCGGCCCGCCGGCGGACTTCACGGCCGCCGCGATCTCGGTCGGCGTGATCGAGCCGAACAGGCGACCGCCTGAGCCGGCGCGCGCCGCGAGCGTGACCTTCAGCGACTCGAGCTGCTCCTTCACCTCGGTCGCGTGCCCGAGGTCGCGGATCTCCCGCGTGGAGCGCGCCCGCTTGATGAGTGCGACCTGCTTTTCGGCGCCCTTGGTCCACGCGATCGCGTAGCCCTGCGGCAGCAGGTAGTTGCGTCCGTAGCCGGGCTTAACCTCGACGACGTCGCCGGGCGTGCCGAGCTTCGAGACTTCCTGGGTGAGGATGACCTTCATCAGTTATCCCCGCCTCAACGTGCTGTCGTCGTATATGGCAGCAGCGCCATTTCGCGCGCGTTCTTCACCGCGCTGGCGATCTGCCGCTGCTGCTGGGAAGTCACTCCGGTGACCCGGCGGGCACGGATCTTGCCCCGGTCGGAGATGAACTTGCGCAGCAGCGCGACGTCCTTGTAGTCGATGTAGGCGATCCCCTCCTTGTCGAGCGGATTCACCTTCTTCTTCGGTTTGCGTAGGGCCGCAGCCTTCGCCATTTCACTAACTCCAAATGTGCTTTAGAACGGTGGCTCGTCGTCAAAGTTGCCCCCACCACCGGAGGACGCTGGCGCCGCGGTCGCCCACGGATCGTCGGATGCGAAGCCGCCGGACGCGTTGCCGCCCGAGGCGCCATATCCGCCGCCGCCGGAGCGCGACATCTTCTGCACCTTCGCCGTGGCATAACGCAGCGACGGGCCGATCTCGTCGACCTCCAGCTCGATCACCGTGCGCTTCTCGCCCTCCCTCGTCTCGTACGACCGCTGGCGCAGCCGTCCCGAGACGATGACCCGCGAGCCCCGCTGCAGCGACTCGGCGACGTTTTCGGCCGCCTGACGCCACACCGTGCAGGAGAGGAAGAGCGGATCGCCGTCCTTCCATTCACCGGATGCCTTGTCCAAGAACCGCGGCGTGGACGCGACGCGGAACTTGGCGACCGCCGCACCCGAGGGGGTGAAGCGGAGCTCAGGGTCGTCGGTCAGGTTGCCGATGACCGTGATGGTGGTGTCTCCTGCCATGGGTCGCTCCTTGAGAACGGTGCTTCCGCGAAGAAAAGATCTCCTCGAACGCTTCGCATCTATCAGCCGGCACGCTGTCACGTCACTCCGACAGAACGCCGCGCCGTTGTGGTGATCCGACGGTGGGAACCGGTGGTAGGAAGCCGGTGGCCGCGGCTAGCGGACCTCTGGCCGGATGACCTTGGTACGCAGCACGGACTCGTTGAGTCGCAGCTGCCGGTCGAGTTCGGCCACCGCCGC
>Ga0126377_10004092_pt1 | contig 10533 bp, 4 predicted proteins | sample PanSoiMetPlot_22_FD_92647 | JGI IMG/M metagenome (GOLD analysis project Ga0126377, IMG submission 92647) | Tropical forest soil microbial communities from Panama - MetaG Plot_22 | ecosystem: Environmental > Terrestrial > Soil > Tropical forest > Bulk soil | place: Panama | collected 2016-02-17 | reverse complement strand
TTCCCATTTTCCATATTACATTTGTCATTCGTCATTGCCGATCGATGTGTGGCTCCGGCAATGACGAATGACAAATGTAATATGGAAAATGGGAAATGAAATCGGCTCGAAATCTCGCCTGTCCGCTTACCGTTCGACTTCTTTCAGCTTGAAATTATTGACCCTGAAAGAGAGCGCCCGCGTTTCGGGAGGAGGGCTGGCCGCCGGAGCGTCGGAGATGAACCGGATCGAATATGCTCCTGGCGGAATGACTAGTCTCCTCGAGAATGGCGTATTGACCGAGTTGATTTGTATCACTTCCGAAAAATCCCTGCTCTCGATCCGCAGGCGCCCCGAGTTGATCGATGAGGCGCCCATTTCGATGATCGCTTCTCTTTCGCCGAGACTGAGGTTTTCGATCAGCAATTCGCCGGCTGTCGAACACCATCGCCAGTTGTCTTCAGGCGATCCTTCCATTTCATAAAAACCTTGGCGCCACTTCAGCGACAGCGGGCGTAGAGCCTTTTGCGGATCGCCGCCGAGTTTCTTGCGATATTCGATCAGACTGAAGAACGACAGACGCTGGTTGCCGCTGACCCACGGCGCCGATTGAAGCAGCCCGGAGATCGCGGCTTCGATCTTCGCGCCTTTGTCCTGGTATTGCGCCCGGTCGATATAGACGCCGCTGAAACCGGACAGCGCGACAGTATCTATCATCTCGTTTACGGGCGCCGCGGCGACGGTCGCCTGCCAATTGGCGCCTTCGCGCAGGTCTATCGCGCCGAAACTCCATCGCAAGGAGTCCGAGTGCAGGTAGGCCTTCAGATGATCTTTGGATTCGCCCTCCGGAAAGTTCTGGACGGGGAGTTGAAAGATCATCGCATCCCTCGGCATCTCCGATTCGATCCTCCGGATGAATTCGCGGTCGCTCAAATATTCGGCTTTAACGTCGTTGTAATCTGGACGGGAGCGTCTCCCCGTCTGATCCAGCGCGCCGAGCGCGGTCAGCGTCAGGATCAAAACGTAAAAAATCTTTCGCCGCGACCCACTTTGAAAGAACCTGCGCGACAGAAGGTCGAGCAGCAGCGCGACCGCGAAGAACGAAAAGAACGCGATGAAAACACTGATGCGATTGTAGGCCCTGATCTGAGGCGAAATCAGGTGGGCGAACACCGAACCGAAGCCGCCGACAGTCCCGATCAAAACGGCCGAGGCGTTCAACATACTCAGGTGGTTGAACAACGCCGGAGGCTGGTCAAGCTCATCGCGGCCCTTTCGATAAAGCAGCCATCCGATCAGAAACAGAAACCCGAAGCCGCCGATGAATCCCAGCGTCGAATCTACGTTTTCGGTATTCAGCGGCGACAGGTCGTAGCGCGCCTTGAAATCGGCGAGCGATTTGACGCGGTGGTCGCTCGCGGGCAACAGCAACTGCGCGATCTTCAAGCCGTAGACCTCAGCCTCGGCCGCCTTGCGCTCCGCCACGTCGGTCCTGCCGTGTTTCAGGAAATAGATCAGATTCGGCGCCATATTCGCCAGGAACACTCCGAAGATCACGACGATCAAGATGGCAGGCGTGATCATTCGAATGAAGCTTCTGTGGCGCACGGCCAGAAACAACGCGGCGCTCGCCAGCAGCCAGATCGCGAAGAAGGAGTAGTAGGCGCCGCCGGTCGAAGCGATCAGAACGCATATAAGCAGGCCGGGGATCAATTTGTGGGCGCGCATTACGGACCTAAATCGAAACAGGCCGGGTTGAAGCGGTGGCGCCCACAGATTTTCACGGATGAGGCGGATTGTCACGGATAATCCGCGTTGATCCGTCGCATCCGTGAGAATCCGCGGCTTCCGCTGGCCCGATGCCGCTTGCTCCGATTCATCCCGCCTGTCTTCGATCCCGGTCAGCGAAAGTCTTTCGCCGCAGACCCACAAAATGACCATCACCATCAGCGGGACGTGGTAATAAGCGGTATACATCAATTGATAACCGCGGTTGAGGTGGTAAAGGGTGAATGTGTAGAGCAGGCCGGACATTATCGCCGGGCCGCGCGAAACGCCGAACTTCCTGAAAACGTAGAGCGCGCAGACGGTTGTCAAAGGGAATGTGAGCAGGTAGTAAAGGTTGAAGACAGTCGCGTAATCCGACGTGAATAACCCCATCAGCTTGACCAGTAGAAAGCTGAGGTTGTCGTGGTAAGGAAAATCGTAAAGTTCCTGCCCATGTGGCGCGCCAAGCCGCGGATTGGTCAAATACCAGCCATTGGTGATGACCGCTTTGATCAACATGCTGTGATACAAACCGTCGCCGACGTAAAGAAAATGCGTCGGCGGGTCGGCGCGATGCGGCTTCAACAGCCATTCGACCATCAACAGGCACAGGACGAGCGCGACGAGATAGGTCGCGAATTCATGCCAGCGGCGTTCGCTCGCGTTTTTCTTCAAGATCGCTTCCGGCTCTTGCATATTTATGTTTCAACAGACAAAACATTTGCGCAGTCTTTGAGAATGGCAGGCGCATAAAATCGAACGCGGACGTCACTGTCGCGAGGGGACCCCAGAGAGGATGCTCGTAGACTGAATTCTCCAAGTCACAGGAAATAATCCGTTTTTGCGCCATCATCCCCAGAATGCTCGCAGTCCACTGAGCGGCGCCCTGTGTATAACTGAACCACGCCATCTCCATGCCGCACTGATTGATCATTCGGGAAAGGTTCGATTTGTTGAATAGCACGAAATGCCGAGGGCAATGAAAACCGCCCCAGTTATGGCGCTGAAAGATATAGCGGTCCAAAGTGTCCACGTTCGGGGTTTTGACCAAAATCGCGCCGCCCGGGCTCAGCGCTTTACCGATAGCTCTCATCACGCGCAGCGGGTCCGCGACGTGCTCGATGATATTGAGCATGAGAATAAAATCGAATTTTCTGTCCGAAGTGAACTCTTCGACCCGCTGCGAGTAAAAGACATGCCCCTCTACTTCCGCTTTCCGCCGCAAGGATTCGTCGAAATCCAGAACAAAAGTCTCACGCGCTCGCGGCTCCGCCTCGCGAACCCTGTTCAGCATCCAGCCGTACCCGCCTCCGACGTCCAGGACTGAAATCGAGTCTCCCGGAAAGCTTCGCAGTAATTTGCGAAACATTCGTTTCTCCAGCGTGTCTTTAACTCTGTATAAGAATGACTCGTTGAAGTCGGAGCCCGCCGAGTAATAGTTCTTGGGATATATCTCATGCAGCCGATCGACTGGCGGGTTACGCAAAAATACGACCAGGCACTCGTTGCAGCGTAAATAAGTGAAGGTCTCTGAGGTAGTGAAGTATTCCAGGTCTCGGGCATGAGCGAAGAAAACCGCGTTCCGAGTGTTACAGACAGGGCATAATTCCTGAAGCGGTTGAGTCATCTCAGAAACTCCCGCAAAGCCTGCCAGTAGGTGGTTCGTTTTTCTTCGATCGCCACGGCGTACTGCGTTTGAAGCATGAATTCCTCCATCGCGTCGAACTGCGTGTAAGAAATAGCCGGGTCCCAATGATGGAGAAGGTGTCGGTTGAAGCCCGCGGCGCCGAAACTCCGCGAGAAGAGGTCATTTCCGAATATCCGATTCTCGGCCCCGTGATCGATGAGGCGATAATCGAGCTTTTCACTGGCGTGATAGGAACGATGTTCGATCGTTTGTCGAATCCTGCTGAAGATCGGGTATAGCGAGAAGGAGCCGGCCACCCATACCAGGCCGGTCAGAGGATGTCCCGAGATGAATAATCCGAGGAAAATTCCCAGGTGGATCAGGCATGCGATTACCAACGCATATCTGCCGTTCGCGGGTCCCGAATGCCCCAACACTTCCTTTTTGAAGTAACGGAAAAGTACCCCGAGTTGATACCTGCCTGCGAGATCCCAGGCGAGTGTCCTGAACTTCAAAGGCTCAAAATAGGATGTTTCAGTATCATCCGTCGCGCCCAGATTGGCATGATGTAGCCAATGAGTTTTACGGTAGCTTTTGATCTCCTGCCCGGTCAGCGGCCCTATAATCAGGTTAGCGGCCCAATCATTAAACTTGCGATCCGGAAGTATGTTGTAATGCGTCGCCTCGTGAAAGAAGCACATCAGGTAATGAAGCCAAAAACCTATCCAGAGCGATCCAAGCGGCAAAACCGGGATGAAAAGATATCTTCGCCGCTGAAGCCAGGACTCGATTAAGGCGATGACCATTATTCCCGCGGCGAGCATAAAGTATGCGGCGCCGATGTCGCGCCACACTTTTTTATACCGAGGTTTGAGATCCGATCGATGGTCTACCCATTTTTCTTTGGTTTTACTCTCTATCCGGGCCAGTTTCGGCGCGCCATTTAAAGTCACTGGCAATTCCATAAACCACTCTCAATGCGCAATATCTATTGGCGAAATGAGGGCGGGATTCTACCCCGCGAACTGGCGTTTTGCATAGTTTGATCTGGACATTCGGCGCGGCGCTCCTTTAGAATCCGCGTTCTCTTAAACTATCCCCTTAAAAAATCGCCCCGGGCGCGAACGCCAGAAGCCGCCAAGATCTTCCTTATCGCGCCGGCTGTCATCGAACGGCCAGGATAGAATCGGAAATTATGCAAGACCTTTCCGCTGAGGCCCCCCAGGACAAATTCGAAGAAGCCCACTCAACAGAAGACGATTACTTATCGAAGAAGGAGAGCGCCAGCCTCTGGACGCGCGTCCTGACCGCCGCCACGCTGATCCTGCTCCCGCTCGTGTATTTTTTCCCGGCGGTGATCGGGCGGATCACCCTCGTTCCGGGCGACGGATTGACCCAGAACCTCGGCGTCAGGATTTTAATCGGGCAGATGCTTCGCGACGGCCATCTCCCTCTCTGGAACCCTTACATCTTCGCCGGGACTCCGCTGCTGGCCAGCGTCTATCCGGGCGCGCTCTATCCCCCGAACTGGCTCTTCGCCCTGTTTTCTCCAACGACGGCGATGAACATCGTCGTCATCACCACCTATCACCTGGCGATCATCGGAACCTACCTCTACGGGCGTCGAATCGGAATGACGCGAATCGGGGCTTTGATAGCGGGCGTCGCATTCAGCTTCGGCGGTTTTATGACGGCTCACATGGGGCACACCTCGCGCATCGCCGCAGCCGCCTGGATGCCGTGGATTCTGCTTGCCATCGAGAATTTGTATTGCAGGTTGACGTGGAAGTGGGTCGCTCTGGGCGCGGCGTTCATCGCCTTGCAGCTCTTCGCCGGCGAGCCGCAGATGAATTTTTACACCATCCTGGTTTGCGGTGGCTATCTCCTGTTCTCGTACTATCGACGCGAAGAGCGCGAGAGGCGACGGAGATTCCTGTTCGGCGCGGCGGCGATGTCTGTTGGCGGGGCTCTGCTTTCGGCGGTTCAACTGCTGCCCGAACGCGAGCTGTTGCAAATGGGCGAGCGCGCCGCGATCGGCTACGATTACTTCTCCGCTTACTCGTTTTCGCCTGCGAACGTTCTGACGTTCATCTTCCCCTTCTTCTTCGGCGGGGCGTCGCTGCCGCCGGCGAAGGTTCCGTACTGGGGGAAATGGACCATAGACGAGACCTGCGGCTATTTCGGGTTGGTGACGCTGCTGCTCGCGCTGGTCGCGCTGTTTGGGTCACGGCGGCGTTCGCCGGCGGCGTTCTGGGGCGTGGTGGCTCTGGCCTCGCTGACGCTTTCGTTGGGCGACTTCCTGCCTTTCAATTTGAATCGCATTTTGTATGGCCTGCCGGTCTACAAACTGTTTCGCGCGTCGGGGCGGCACATGTACGAATTCACATACAGCCTGGCCATGCTTGGCGGGCTGGGGGCGAGTTACATGGCCCGGAGCTTGCCGGAGGCGTCCAAACGGGCGATGCGACGCGCATCGATTCTGTTCGCGGCCATTGTGGCGATGACGATCGTCGTCTATCGCTTCTTCGGCCATTACCTACCGGTCGGGGATACGCCGCGAGTCGCCTCCGCCAATGCGTTGACGAACTTTGAGGCATGGGTTCCGGCCCTGGTCGCGGTCTCGAGCCTCGGCGCGTTCTGGATTTTCAGGCGTCTGCGGAATAGTTATGCAGGCGCGCTGCTGGTGGTTGTGGTCTTCGCGGATTTGCTGTTCTTTAGCCTGGCGTACAACTGGGGATGGCGAGGACACATAATTGGCGTCGGCGAGCGGTTGCAGGACCCGCCTGCAGTGCGATTCATCAAGTCGCGCGAGTCCGATCTGAATTCGTTCCGCGTCGTCAGCTACTCGAATTCGCCCTTCGACCGCCGGTATGACGAACTCAACGGCCCGAACCTCTCGATCGCGCGCGGGTTGCAAAGCGTGAACGGATACGACTTGCTTCGTCTGAACAGGCAGGGCGCCGTCGCGGGCAATATGGGAGGCAGTGGATTGATTTACGATCCTTTGGCCTTCGGCCCCGATCATCAGGGCTTGAACCTGCTCAACGTAAAATACGCGCTGCGCAGCGACGATCAGAGGCGCGCCATCGAGATCGAAGGGGTCCGCTTCGACGCGGAGACGCTTAACTTGAGAATGACGCCCGGCTCCGGAGCCGAGGCTTCGCTCCCCGGGAGAATGGCGTCCGAGTTGGCGATCATCTCCACGATGTTTCATTCGAATCTCATTCCTGACGAGACGCCAATGGCGCGGATCAGGTTGCAAACCAAAGACGGTCGTGTGATCGAGCTGGAGCTTAGAGCCGGGCGCGATACCGCCGAATGGACGTACGAGAAGAACGACCCGCGGGCCGCCATCAAACACCGGCGGGCGAAAGTGGCGGAGAGTCTTCCGTCTGACGGGTTCTCCGTGAATCATTATCTGGCGCGGCTGCCATTTGAGAGAGCGGAGATCGTGGGGGTCGGCTTCGAGTACGTGGCGGCGGACGCGTCATTGTTGATCCTGCGCGCGTCGCTGGTCGATACAACGACCATGGACGTGACGACGATCATCCCGATACATTTCCAAGGGGCGCAATGGCGGAAGCTGGCGACGTTCGGAGACGTCGAGGTCTTAGAGAATCTGAAAGCGCTGCCACGGGCCTGGTTCGTGAAGCGCGCGGAGATCGAACCGAGCGCGGACGCGCTGGAGACGATCAAGACGGGGAGGATGAAGGACGGGACGGCTTTCGTTCCGGCGGAGACGGTCTTGTTCGAGACCGAGGATTTCGGGTACCGCAAAATCCCGCAAATCGAGGAGCCGGTGAATGCGGAAGTGAAGATGACGAAGTACGAGCCGCAGCGAATCGAATTGGAAACGCGCAACTCGCGTCCGGGGTTTCTGACGCTGAGCGAGATCTATTACCGAGGGTGGGAGGCCTGGATTGACGGGCGTCGAGCGCCGGTCGAGCGCGCGAATTATGCGCTGCGAGGAGTGGCGGTCCCGCCGGGCGATCACCATATTGAGTTCGTTTTCCGCGCGCACAGCTTCCGCAACGGCGTCGCCTGGTCACTTTTCGGCATTTTATTTTTGCTGGTCGGAGCCAGCGATAGGACGAGGCGCGCTCTCTCCAGCGTCGAGTCGAGGTGTGAGGGGCGCCGCATCCTGGACATAGTCGAGCCGAAGTTATTGGCGTTAATCAGACCGGGGTTCGTAAAGATTGCGGTCGGCGTCGGAGTATTGGTCTACGGCTGTGTTCTGGTGAAGTTTGCTGTTTATGCGTGCGGCGGGTCAGACAGTTCAGGCTATCTCCGGCTCGCGCGTTCGCTCGTGCAGGGAGACGTTGTTCAGCGCGTGATGGAAATGGATCTGCTCGGCCTCCCTAATGAATTCATCATGAACTTCATTCCACTAGGCTACGCCCCGGGACCGCGACCGGGAACGATGACGCCGCTTTACCCTGTGGGGATGCCGATGCTGATGGCCATCGGGGCGTTGATCGGCGGATGGGATTACGGCCCTTATCTGGTCAACCCGATAGCGGGGGCGCTGAGCCTTATTCTGATATACCTGATCGGTCTGGAACTGGGGCTGAAGCGTGGCTTCTCAATTGCTAGCGCGATAATGCTCGCTTATTCTCCAACCTTCGCCTTTATGACGCTGCAGCCAATGAGCGACGCCATAGCGATGTTCTGGGCTCTCGTTGTCATCTTGGGGGCGCTGCGTTCCAGGAAACGGGACGCCTGGGCGTTGCTCGCCGGCGCCGGATTCGGTATGGCCCTTCTTACCAGGCCGACCAGTGTCCTTTTGCTGATCCCGCTTCTATTCGGCCTTCGATTGAATCCCAAAACCATTCTCTTCTTCCTGCTCGGCGGATTGCCGTCTGCGGTGATCTTCATCACTTACAATGTCATCACTTATGGCAACCCGTTCCTCATAGGCTACTGGGCAACCAATCATCAAGGCCTTATGATGACGACCGGATTCAGAGATCGCTTTGATCACTATAGTTATTGGATCAAGGTAACGATGGGCCCATTGCCATTGCTTTGTTGGCTAGCCGTGGTCGTTGATCGTAAAATCGAATGGCGTAACCGGCTGATGCTCCTCTCCTGGTTCGGCGCCTTTTTTATTTTCTACTGCTGCTACAATATTTACGAAGCGTGGTGGTACACCAGGTTTCTCCTGCCCGGTTACCCGGCGCTGATCCTGGGAGTCGTATTGATTGCAAGAGACCTACCAGAATTGCTCAGGAGACGTCTCGGCGAGAGCGATCAGGCGCGACTGAAATGGGTGGTTTTAATCATCATGGTGGCCGTTACACTGAGTCACGAGCGGCGATACATCAAAAAATTCAATATATTCGGTATGAACGTCCGTGAAGAAGCGAACTCTTCTTCCTGCCGATGGGCGGACCAGCAGGTTGGGAACAAGTCGGTGATAGCTTCGATGCAGATGAGCGGCGCGCTGAAGTTCTATACCAGCCGTCCGATCATCCGGTGGGACTGGGTTTCGCCGGAGCAATGGCCTGAAGTGAAAAAACACGCGGCCGAGAGAGGTTATCAGTGGTACGCATTGCTGCAACCCTTCGAGATCGAAGATGCGCAGAAGCGAATGGGCGGGAAATGGACGAAACTTGGGATGCTCGATCAGATCAGCCTCTGGCGAATCGAGTTAGCTTCTGACCAGTGATCCACGATTCCGCGGCGACACCGGCTAACTCATTGAACATCCAGAAATGACTTGAAGATTATGAAAGACCTTTCCGCTAACAGCCTGCAGGACAAATTCGATGGCGATCTCTTAACAAAAAAAGAGTCCCCTGGCGTCCGGACGCGTATTCTGACCGCCGCCACGCTTACTCTGCTGCCGCTCCTCTATTTCTATCCGGCGGTGATGGGCAAGATCATGCTCGCGCCTGGCGATGGGTGGACACAGATTCTGGGCATTCGCATTTTGATCGGCGAGATGATCAGGAACGGCCAACTGCCCTTGTGGAACCCGTACGTCTTTTGTGGAATGCCTCTGCTGGCGGCCATTCAACCGGGAGCGCTCTATCCTCCGACCTGGTTGTTCGCGTTTTTTTCGCCGACGGCGGCGATGAACTTGATGGTGATCACGACTTATCACATCGCGCTGATCGGGGCTTACCTCTATGCGCGCCGCATCGGTTGCAATCGCGTCGGTTCAATGATCGCCGGAATCGCGTTCGCCTTCGGCGGTTTTATGGCCGCGCACCTCGGCCATACCAACCGAATCGCGGCGGCGGCCTGGCTGCCATGGGTGCTGCTGGCGATCGAAGAGCTTTATCTGAATCTGCGATGGCGCTGGGTCGCGCTCGGAGCGTCGTTCGTCGCGTTCCAGCTCTTCGCCGGCGAGCCGCAAATGACGTGTTACACGATTATTGTCGCCGGATCATACGCGATCTTTTCGCTCACGCTGCGCGATCAGAGGGAAGTACGCATGCGCTTCCTGTTTGGCGCCGCCGCCATGGCTGTTTGCGGCCTGTTGTTCTCGGCGATTCAGCTGCTGCCGGACCGTGAATTGTTGCAGCAGGGTGAGCGGGCGGCCCTCACCTATGAATATTTCTCCGAGTTCTCTTTCCCGCCTCAACATCTTTTCCAGGCGATCTTCCCCTATTTTTTCGGCGGCGCCGGGATGCTTCCATACAAGGTTATTTACTGGGGGAAATGGAATACGACCGAGACAGCGAGCTATGTAGGGATGCTGGCCATGATCTTCGGCTTGATCGCTCTGATTGGCCAGTTTACGCAAAAGAGGCATAACCGATTGATCTGGTATTGGGCCGGCTGCGCAGTCCTGGCGGCATGGCTCGCATTCGGCTACTACCTGCCCTTCTCCATTCACGAGTTTCTTTATCAAATTCCCGTTTACAATTTGTTCCGCGCTTCGGGCCGGCACATGCTCGAATTCGACTTCGCTCTAGGCGTATTGGCGGGATTGGGTGTGACATGGGTTTCGCGAAATAAGGGCGAGTTTGTGTGGAGAGCGATGCGGTCCGGCGTCGGGATGATGGCTTTGATCGTCGGCTTTGCCGCAATCGTCTATCGCTTCTTCGCCGATTACCTGGTGATGAATCTGTCTGTGTCGGAGGGGGCCCGATCGTTTTCGAATCCTGAATTGGTGGTCCCTGTTGTCTTTTTCTTGCTGAGCGCGCTGGCGG
>Ga0126377_10004091_pt1 | contig 10534 bp, 12 predicted proteins | sample PanSoiMetPlot_22_FD_92647 | JGI IMG/M metagenome (GOLD analysis project Ga0126377, IMG submission 92647) | Tropical forest soil microbial communities from Panama - MetaG Plot_22 | ecosystem: Environmental > Terrestrial > Soil > Tropical forest > Bulk soil | place: Panama | collected 2016-02-17 | reverse complement strand
GGGGCGGCCGCCTTCGGCGCGCGCCGCTTCCTTGGCGGCCATCTTCTGCTTGAGCTCCTCCGGGGTCAGCCGGACGATGTCCTCGTTCTGATGCGCGTAGACCTTGTGGGCCGAGGTGTCGGCCCGCTCGAGGACCAGACGCCCTTCCAGCACGGCTGACTTCCAGCGCTGGTGCTCCGCCTCGCGCGCGTGAAATTCCGGCATCACCTCGCGCGCGAAGAGCTCCAGGCTCGAGCAGATGTCCTCATGCGGCGTTCGCCCCGTCTGGTTGAGCAGGATGACCTGGTCTACGTGGGCCGCCTCGAACTCGCGTAGACGGCGGCGAATCGTCTCGGGAGAGCCGATCAAACCCGCGCGCAGCGTCTCCTGCGCCTTCGGCGTGTGGCGCCATTCCTGATAGAGGGCCCACATGTCGCCGCGTCCCGGAGCGGCCATGCCGTGCCGCCCGTAGTGCGAGAGGCAGAAGACGAAGAAGGTCCATCCCGCGGCCTTGGCCTGTGCTTCCTCGTCGGTGGCGGCGCACATGAAGGCGCTCACCATGGCCACGTTGGGATTGCTCGGATAGTCCGCGAGCTTGTGAAGGTGAGCGGTGAGATTGGCGTAGTACTCGGCGACCCAGGCCTTTGCCGCCTCCGGGGAGACGAACTGGAAGCCGAGCGCCCCCATGCCCCACTGCCCCGCGCTCCCGATGGTGGCGATGTTCGAACAGGCGACCCAGAGCGGCGGATGCGGCTTCTGGAGCGGCTTGGGTATCACGTTGCGCGCGGGGAAGTCGAAGAAGCGGCCGTGGAACTCGACGGCCTCCTGGGTGAAGCACTGCACCATCACCTGCACCGCTTCCTCCCAAACCTCCCGCTTGTCACGGACGCGGCGGCCGAAGGGGTGCAGCTCGATGGGCCCCTGCCCTTCGCCCAGGCCCAGCTCCACGCGCCCGCCGGAAACCAGATCGAGAGTGGCCACGCGCTCCGCCACGCGAATCGGATGGTTGGTGGGGAGCTGGATGATCCCGTGACCGAGGCGGATGCGAGAGGTACGCTGGCTCGCCGCCCCGAGGAAGACCTCGGGGGCGGAGGAGTGCGAATACTCCTCCAGAAAGTGGTGCTCCACCTCCCACGCGTAGTCGTAGCCGAGCTGGTCGGCAAGCTCGATCTGGCGGAGGGACTCTTGGAGGAGCCGATGCTCGCTGTTCGCGTTCCAGGGTCGCGGCAGCTGATGCTCGTAGAAGATCCCGAATTTCATGCAGGGGAGAGGGTAGTCTGGGCGACCTGTCGCGGTCAAGGCCGCGTTGACTTGCTGCGGATCCGCCCCCGATCTATCCTCGGCCTCGCGCGATCGAGTCGAGTCCTCTCACTCCGGAGCCATCATGGTCAAGGTGATCACATTCCTCAAGCGCAAGGTCGGCATGCCCGTGGAGGAGTTCCAGCGTTACTGGCTCGAGCGGCACCCCGCGGTGGTGACGCGCCTACCCGGCGTGCGCCGCTACGTGCAGTCCCACACCCTGGCCGCCGACTACGTAGCGGGTGAGCCTATCTACGATGGGATCGCCGAGGTCTGGGCGGACAACACGGATGCCCTCCGGGCCATGACCCGCAGCCCGAGCCACGCGGCGGTGCAGGAAGACGAGGCGCGCTTCATCGATCGCGCCAGCATGGGCGTGGTCATCACCGAGGACCATGTGGTCATGGACGGCACGGTGATACCTGACGCGGTCAAGGGCGTGTCGTTTCTCAATCGCCGACCCGGGCTGTCCGTCGACGAGTTCCAGCACCACTGGCGGGAGGTGCACGCACCCCTGGCTGCCCTCCTGCCCGGCCTGCGTCGCTACGTGCAGAGTCAGACGCGCCGCTCCGCGTATGCGGGCGGCCGCGAGCCCGCCTATGATGGGATGGCTCTCACGTGGTTCGACTCGCGTGAGGCCGCACTGAGGGCGGGGACGACCGACGAGTTCGCCCGTATCCTCGCCGACGCCCCCACGTTTCTCGCGCCGGGACCGATCCGCGCCTTCCTCGCCCGGGAGCACATCATCGTCGCCTGACCGCTCCGCGCGTTGACTCACGCGTGGCGCGTCCTCACCGCGCCACCCCGCCCGGCGATGACGCGGTGTCGTCCCGTGAAGAGAGCGCGCAGCCGGGCGAGAATTCGCCCAGGTCCGTGGATCGAGCGCACGACCCCGCGGCGCGCGGCCTCGGCGCGAAGTTCCTCCAGTCGCGAGGTCGTGATGCGTTCCAGCACGTAGGGATCGAAGCACATAGCGTGTCCTCCTTTCTCACGCGGCCAGACGCTGGTCGTCGGTGGCCGCGGCGCGCGCCGACGATGGCTCGACGGCCACGGACGGCACGCTCCGTGCGGCAGGCTGCAGCACGATCTCAAGTCCCTTTCCCGCGCTGTCAGCCCGGAACAGCTTGGCGGTGAGCCGGACCACCGCGCCCACTTCCCCCGCGCGATCCAGTGGGACGGCCATGGACACACGCCAGCCGCCGAACCATCGCTGGCGGACGACGGGCGCGGCCACGGCGCCGAACTCCCAATGAATGGCGTCGGTGAGCTCGATCTGACGCTCCCGTTCGAGCTCCCGCCTGTCTTGCAGGCGCTCGGAGAAGCGGAGAAGCGCGCTCACTGCGAGGAACGGAATCGCGATGGTCAACAGAGCCGCGAGCCAGACGGTCATGGTGTCCTCCCTTTTGCTCGCTAAGACACCACAGGGGCGCGCCCGTGAAACGCGCGAGCGACGGAGAAATCAGGCGGAGAGCGGATGCAGGTCGGGGCGGCAGCTGCTGCAGGGACTCAGCCCCACCGCCTCGGCGCGCTCGCGAGAGCCGAAGAGGGTGAGCCGGGCGAGCGGCATCGTCGAGATCGACCCACAGCTCGGCACGCAATACTCCGTGTAGGGATCGACCAGCACGTACATGTGATTGCGGTCGATCCGATGTGCATGCCCACCCACGGGCACGCCCTCGAGGGTGAGGAGCTGCTGCTTGAGGCCGATGCGCGTGCCCGCGTAGCCCGTGAGATCGCCGGTGCTCCCGATCACCCGATGACAGGGGATGACAATGGGCAGCGGATTGTGTCGCAGGGCTTGAGCGACCGCGCGCACGGATTCCGGGGCGCCGATGCGCTTGGCGATGCCACCATAGGACGCTACCGCCCCGTAGGGCAGCTGCGTGGTGGCCTCGAGGACGCGGCGCTGGAACGCGCTCCCCGCCCAGCGAAGGTCGAGGGGCCAGCGGAGATGGGTGTTGCGAGCCTCCAGATAGTCGAGCAGCTCGCGGTAGAGCGCCTCCACCATCGCCGGGTCTTCGACAATGTCCTCGTCGCCGGCGAGATGGGCCATGTGCGCCCGCGCCGCCGCTTCCGAGTCGATATAGCGCACCATGGACACGCCGAGCTCCGAGCGGGCGATCAGAATCCTCCCGAGCGGTGAGGGGAAGATGCCGTAGCTGACCAGCCGCGAGCGGATGTCGGCCAGCTTCGACTCCAGCTCGGCTCGGGCCAAGGTGGGATCGGCGCCGGGCATCGGCGCGCGACGAAGATCCGTCACCATCCCCTCGAGCACTCGATAGCGACCCAGCTCCTCCCGGCACTCCCGGCAGATCGCGACGTGCCGCTCCACTCCCTCAGAAGCGGCAGCCCCGGCCTCGCCTGCGGCCACCGCTACCAGGTCGCGCTCGACTTCACGGCAGGTCGGGATCTCTTTCATGGCTATCGCTCCATGTGAACGCCGTCGAGGTCGTCGAGCCCCTGGCGGATCTTGCGTAGGGCTTGGAAGACGTGCGCGCGTGCGCTTTCGGCCGAGCACTCGAGGCTCTGGCCGATGCTATCGTAGTCGAGCTCGTGGACCTTTCGCATGGTGAAGGCGACGCGCTGCTTGAAGGGCAGGGCCGATACGAGCCGATCGATACGCGCACTGGCCTGGTTGGCGATGGCCTCGCCTTCGGGCCACGACGGCCCCTGCTCGGTCGCTCCCGCTGCGGCCATGGCCATGGCCCGCCGCCGTCGCCCCTCGGCCCGGAAGTGGTTCCGGGACAGATTCGTGGCGATGGTGAACAGCCAGGCCCGGACGTTGGCGTCGGGGGGCAGCGCTCGGTATGCCTTGTACGCTCTCACAAAGGTTTCCTGGGACAGATCATCGGCGTCACCCGGGCGCAGGGTGGCTCGCACGAGATAGCGATGTATCTCGCCATGATGGGCGGCCACAATGGACTCGAATGCGTCCCCTGTCATGTCCCTGCCCATGAGACACCGTAACCTCGGCTTCGTGAAAAGACCATGGGGTCAGAACTTCCCGGTCTTGGACTCCGGGAGATAATGATCCCGCTATGGCTCATCCCCTCGAGACGGCCCGGCCCCTCCCCCCTGACATCGGGATCGAAGGCCGTATCACTCGCCAGCTCCACCGGGAGGTGGTGCTCCTGGCCGGCTGGGGCCGCGCGATTCTCCTCCAACTCGCCCATCCCCTGGTCGCCCAGGGGGTATTCGATCACAGCACGTTCGCCGACACGCGGTGGGGTCGGGCCATCCGGCTTCGGCATACCTTGCGAGCCATGCTCGCCCTCACCTTCGGTACTCCGGAGGACGCGGCGGCGGCCGTGGACGGCATCAATCGAATCCACGATCGCGTCCACGGTCGCCTCGCCGAGACGGCGGGGTCACTCTCCACGGGCGCGCCGTACAGTGCCCACGATCCCGCGCTGCTCCTGTGGGTTCACGCGACGCTCGTGGACACGTTCCTGATCACCTACGAGCGTTTCGTGGCCCCACTCACGTCCGAAGAGAAGGATCGTTATTGCCTCGAGGCCGCCGCGGGGGCGCCCCGTCTCGGCATTCCCATTGAGTCGATCCCTGATTGCGAAGCCGCCCTCGCCCGCTACATGGAGCGCATGCTGGCGAGCGGCGACATCGCGGTCACTGACACGGCGAGGCAGCTGGCCACCGACGTCCTCTCGCTCGGCTTGCCGCGCGTCACCCAGCCTATCGTGGCCATCGCTCGCCTGCCCGTGGTCGGCATGCTGCCCGAGACGATTCGCACCGCCTACGGCTTCAGATGGACGCCGCGCCAGGAACGGGCGCTCGCTATCGTGGCGAGCGTGACGAGGCGCACCTTACCTGCGCTACCCTCGCTCCTCCGCCACTGGCCCGCCGCGCGTCGTGCAGTGCGACGAGACAGCTAGCCCGGACTCGTCACGCGCGCCACGTGTCCCACCGGGACGGGTGGCGGCGGGGGAGCGCTCCGGCGGAGTGGAACCCCCTCGTCCTGTGCGCCGCCCAAAGGGCGGCGAGTCAGGCGAGCGGGTGACGTAGCTGGAGCGCTACCCCCTCTCCCGCCGACGGGACCCGGCCCGCCTCAAGCTCACGACCTCGTGACGAGGCTAGGCGCCGGGCGCTTCGGGCGCAGTGCTGTCTGCGGGAGCGAAATCGGCGAGCTCGGCGAGCGCCGCCGCGGCAGACCGGGTGCCGAGAATCGTCGCGAGTTGGTGCTCGTCACGGATGGGACCATGCTCGGCGCGAAACTTGACGATCGCCTCGGCTTCCCTCGCCCCGACTCCGGGAAGCTCCTGCAGCTCGAACGGATTGGCCAGATTGACGCGCACCTTGGTGGGCATGGCTCGCCTCCTTCTCCTGAAGGTGTCCCTGGGGTCAGTCTAGGCCGGGGGTCAAGACGGCTCGCGGCGCCTCGACGGGGACGGCGGACTGCTCTATGATCGGACGCAACCGCGCCTCGGCCGCGAGCGTCGAGGAGTCGAATTGCTCCCACGTCGGAGGTTTTCATGCGCACTCACCTGCTGTTCCTGCTCATCGGCCTGGTGTTCCTCGCCTCTCCCGCCTCCGCCCAGGTCGACCAGCTCCTCAAGGGCATCACGGGCAGCGGCGTCACCGACAGCAAGGCCAGCGCCGGCCTCAAAGAGGCCCTGGAGGTCGCCACCGAGAAGGCGGTGAGCCTCACGGGTCGGCCCAATGGCTACTTCGGCGATGCGGCGATCAAAATCCTCATGCCCGCCAAGCTCCAGACCATGCAGGAGGGGCTGCGCGCGGTGGGCTACGGGCCGCAGATCGACGAGTTCGTGCTGAGCATGAATCGCGCGGCGGAGCAGGCGGCGCCAGCGGCCAAGCAGATCTTCACGCACGCCATTACCACCATCAGCTTCGATGATGCCAAAAAGATCCTCACGGGCAGCAACACCGCGGCCACCGACTACTTCAAGGCCGAGACCACGGACCAACTCACCGCGGCCTTCCGCCCCGTCATCGACAAGAGCATGAGCGAGGTGGGCGTGACCAGGCAGTACCAGGCTTTGGTGGGAAAGTTCGATACCATTCCCTTCGCGAAAACCCAGAGCTCCGATCTCGACAACTACGTCACGGGTAAGGCCCTCGACGGACTCTTCCACGTGGTGGGCGAGCAGGAGAAGCTGATCCGCACCAATCCGGCCGCGCGCACCACCGTCCTCCTCCAAGAAGTCTTCGCCAAGAAGTAAGCGGGCCATGCGCGTCGGATTCATCGGGCTGGGAAACATGGGTGCAGGCATGGCCCGCAACATCCACGCCGCCGGCTTCCCCCTCACCGTCTACGACGTGCGCGAGTCCGCCTTGGCCGACTTCGAAGCGCTAGGGGCCGCGCGCGCCACCTCCCCCGCCGAGGTCGCCCGTCGGACGGACGTCGTGCTCACCTCGCTGCCCGGGCCGGAGCAGGTGGCGAGCGTCGCCGTGGGTCCGGACAGTGTCCTCGACGGGATTGCCCGCGACGCGGTCCTCATCGAGACCTCCACGAGCCGACCCACCCTCATCCGTGAGGTGGCGCGCCGCTTCGCGGAGCTCGGCGCCCACGTGCTCGACGCTCCCGTCAGCGGGGGCAAGGAAGGCGCGGAGAGCCGGAATCTTGGCGTCATGGTGGGCGGGCCCCGCGACATCTTCGATCGCGTGCGGCCGGTGCTGGAGGCGTTCGGCGACAAGGTGTTCTACGCGGGAGCCATCGGCGCGGGCAGCGTGGCCAAGCTGGTGCACAACATGATCGGCCACGGCATACGCCAGGCCCTCGCCGAGGGCCTGACCTTGGGCGTGAAGGCCGGGATGGAGACGGAAGCGCTCTGGGAGTGCGTACGCCGCGGGGCGGTGGGCCGCATGCACTATCTCCACGAAGCCCTTCCTGCCACCATGTTCCGCGATTCCTACACGCCGGCCGCCTTCACCCTCGCCCTCGCCCGCAAGGACCTCGGGCTGGCCACCGAGCTCGCCCGCGAGGTCGGCGTGCCGGTGCCCGTGGCCGATCTCGTGGAGGGCCTGGTGCTGGAGGCGCTTGCGCGCGGCTGGGGCGATCTCGACAACAACGTGGTGGTGCGCCTCCAGGAGGAGGCAGCGGGGACATCCGTGCGCGCCCCAGGCATCGATCTCACGCGCGCCGCGCGCTTCATCACGACCCACCCCGGGTCGTGAAGGCGGCGCCGAGGGAGATCAGAACATCGCGATGGGGTTGACGGGCGACCCCGTCACGTTTTTGAGCCGGAGGGGGGCGATGGTGAGAAGGAACTCCCAGCGCGTGCGCTCGGCCGCCGCGCGGGCCACCTCTTCCAGATTCGCGTTGTCGATGAGCCAGAGGCCCAGGGCCACCAGCGAGACCACGTGGAAGGAGTTGCCCAGCGAGGGATACGGCAGCGGTGCGATGTCATTGTGCGTATCCGAGCCGACCATGGCCACGCCGCGCTCGCGCAGCCACGGGCAGCACGCCACGTGGAGGGCGGGCGTGCCCGCCTCCATGGGATTCACCGGGCCCTCGGCCAGCCGCCGCGCGTAGTACCCGGTTCGCACGAGTAGGATGTCGCCTGATTCCACGCGCACGTCCTGGGCCGCCTCCGCCGCCTCCAGATCCTCGGGCATGACGCCCTCGCCCGGCCCCATCCACTTCACGTTCCGGGAGCGCGCCACGTCCAGGAGCACGCCGCGGCTCACCACGCCGTCGCGGAGCACCTCGACCGAGTTGACGGTGGCGCCTTCGCGCGAGGTGACCAGGTTGGACGAGCGGCCATTGTAGAACTGGCCCTGCCAGAAGTAGTGCGGCGGGGCGTCGACGTGGGTGATCGCATAGCCGTGGAAGACCATGCCGATGAACTCGGCGGCCCCGCGACGCTGGAGGATGCGCTCGTTGCTATCGTGATCGCGGCCCTCGCCCGAGTCCACCATGAAGCGCATGGGTTGCACGGTGGTCTCCGCGGTGATCTCGGTGCTCCAGGGGCGGGCGCAGGTGACGGAGACGCCGTCCTTCACGAGGCGCGCGGCCGCCGCGCGCTTGGCCGGGGTAATGAGATTGATGGTGCCGAGCTCGTCGTCCTTGCCCCAGCGTCCCCAGTTGGACAGAGTGCGCATGTACTCGCGCACCTGCGCTTCGGTCGGAGGGGTAGCCACGGGCGCGCTACTTGAGCTCGCCGGAGTAGATCTTCATCACCGTGCTGAGGAACTCGAGGGCGCGAGGCTTCGCGCGCTGGAAGGAGTTCCGCCCGATGATGGAGCCGAACCCGCCGCCGTCCCGGATGGCGCGGTACTCGTCGTAGAGCGCCTCCTCGCTTTCGTTGGTGGCGCCCCCCGAGAAGATGACGATACGTCGCCCGTTGAAGGCGGACTGCACGACGTGGCGGACACGCTCGGCCAGGGTGGAGATGGGCACCGCCGCCTTCTCGTAGGCCTTCTTGGCCTCCCCCTGCTCGATGTGCTGGGTCGGCGGCTTGACCTTGATGATGTGCGCTCCCAGCTGGGCGCCGATCTGGGCCGCGTAGGCGACCACATCGATGCCCGTCTCCCCCGCCTTGCTGATGGACGAACCCCGCGGGTACGACCAGACCACGGAGGCAAGGCCGTTGGCCTTGCACTCCGCGATCATCTCGCGGCACTGCTGGTACATGGTCTGGGCGTGGGTGGAGCCGGGATAGATGGTGAAGCCGGCGGCCACGCAGCCCAGCCGGAGCGCGTCCTTCACCGAGCCCGTGACGGACGAGAGCGGATCCTTCTCGTCGTTGAGCACGTCGTGGTTGTTCATCTTGAGGATGAGCGGGATGTCGCCGGCGAACTCCGCGGCGCCCGCTTCGAGGAAGCCCAGGGGCGCGGCATAGGCGTTGCAGCCCGCGTCGATGGCGAGCTGGAAATGATAGGTCGGATCGTAGCCCGCCGGATTGACGGCGAAGCTCCGCGCGGGGCCGTGCTCGAAGCCCTGGTCCACGGGCAGGATGACGAACCGCCCCGTGCCGGCCAGACGCCCATGGTTCATGATGCGGGCCAGATTGGCGCGGGTACCCGGATTGTCCCCGTCGTACCACGAGAGGATCTCCTTCACGCGCGATCCCATGGGTCTGCTCCCTTTCGTCCGAACGTTATCGACGATAGAAGTCTTCGGCGAGGGTCACGTCGTCGGGGCTGCCCACGAGGATCGACGCGCGCTGGTGATAGTCGGTCGCCTTGATGTCCAGGACTCGCTCGGTTCCCGTGCTCGCCTTCCCGCCCGCCTGCTCCGCGAGCATGCTCATGGGCGCTACTTCGTAGAGGAGGCGAAGCTTGGATTTTGGCGTGGCGGGATCGCGCATATCGGCGGGATACATGAAGATGCCGCCGTCGAGCAGGGTGCGGTGCACGTCCGCCACCATGGCCCCGGAATAGCGCAAGGAGTAGGGCCGGCCGCTCGCCTCGTCGGAGGCGCGCAGGTACTCCACGAAGGAACGCTGGCCCGAATGCCAGGTGGAGATGTTGCCCTCGTTGATGCCGTAGATCTTCCCCTTCTTCGGCACCCTGATGTCGGGGTGCGTGAGGAAGAACTGCCCGCTCGCGCGATCCATGGTGAAGCCGTGCGTCCCCTGTCCCGCCGTATAGACGAGGGTGGTGGCGGGACCGTACATCACGTAGCCAGCCGCGATCTGATCCGTGCCCGGACCGAGCGCGGCGGGTCCGGCCGGATCCATGCCGCGACTCGGGCGCAGCGAGAAGATGGTGCCCACTGTGCCGTTGACGTCGAGATTCGATGAGCCGTCGACGGGATCGCAGGCCACCACGACCGCGTTGGGCCCCTTGCCCTCGGGCATCTCGACAGGATCGGGCGACTCCTCGGACACGAGGGCCGCGCACACGCCTGTCTTCCGGAGGGCGGCCGCCATGATCTCGTGGCCCCACACGTCGAGCTTCTTCACCTGATCGCCCGTCAGGTTGACGCCGCCCGCGTAGCCGAGTTGATCGCGGAGCGCGGCGTGGGCCAGCTCCTGCGCGATGACGGCGGCCACGGCGCCGATGCGGCCGATGATCGCCGCCATCCCACGGGCCTCCGGGGAACCAAGGCGGGCCTGCTGCGCCGCCAGATGCTCCTCGAGGGTCGTCCTTGACGGGGCCATTTGCCGATGCTAGGCGAGGCCCTGACGGCAGTCAACATGGAGAAGAATGGTATTCTCGGCTGCTGTATGACCTTTTCGTTACGCGGAGCAGTACCCGCTCTCGCCGTGCTGCTCCTCGCCGCGGGATGCATACAGAACGTGCCCCGCTACATCGTCACCCCCGCCAAGGGCCAATC
>Ga0126377_10004090_pt1 | contig 10535 bp, 7 predicted proteins | sample PanSoiMetPlot_22_FD_92647 | JGI IMG/M metagenome (GOLD analysis project Ga0126377, IMG submission 92647) | Tropical forest soil microbial communities from Panama - MetaG Plot_22 | ecosystem: Environmental > Terrestrial > Soil > Tropical forest > Bulk soil | place: Panama | collected 2016-02-17 | reverse complement strand
TGACTGCGGCCCGACGCAATGCAGAACCGCAGCAAGCAATGCGCCTGTTTCCGGTATCAGCGTTTCCCGCGGTCCCGGATGCACGCGGTCCGCATTGGTGGCGACAAGCTCGGCGCCGGCATGGACTGCATTCACCGCCGCCGCCAGCTTTGCATACGAAAACCGGCGATCGCGGCCGATCACGACGACCTCGGGGGCGACCGTCACCAGGCGAAGGCCGAGATTGCCGGCATAATCTTCGAGCGCGCTGCTGGCGCACAGCAACACCTTCGCGCCCGGCCGCTCGGCGGCAATCAGGTCCAGCGTCGACGTGCCAGCGAGCACGACGCGGTCGAGCGGGACCGGTAGGCCGAGCCGTTCGAGCATTGCGGCGATTTGCTGAGGCACGTGCTCGGCATCGTTTGAGACGATGACGAATCGATTTCCCAGGCGTTCGAACAGCGCACGCGCATGCGGCAGTGCCGCGCCCCCGGCAATCAGCGTGCCATCGAGGTCGACGATGAAGCCGTCCATGGTCGACAGCCAGTTCGCCGCGAATCGTGAAGGATCAGACACGCGCTGATTGATGCCCAAAGAATATCTCAGTGTCAAACCTGTGTGCGGCTGAAAGAGTTTCATTGAAGTGTCACACAGCTCTTGTAGGGGGAGCAAAGGGGGAGAGCGACTGCAACCTGGGCGAACTTGCAGGCTGCCGCGCCGATATTCACTGGGGCAACACATGGCAGCGATCGAGCTGCGCCAACTCGTCAAGCGCTTTGGCGGCGCCACGATCCTTCGTGACGTGTCGCTCAGTGTCGAGGCCGGCGAGTTTCTGACGGTCGTCGGCCCGTCCGGCTGCGGAAAATCGACACTCTTGAAAATCATTGCCGGCCTGGAGGAGCAGACCTCGGGGGAGGTGCTGATCGACGCGCAACCAGCCGATCACCTGCGCCCGAAGGCGCGGGACATCGCCATGGTGTTCCAGTCCTATGCGCTCTATCCGCACCTAACCGTATTCGACAATCTTGCCCTGCCGTTGCGCATGCGTTGGCTCACGCCGATCGAGCGCGCCCCGATGATCGGCCGTTTTGTTGGCAGCGCTGCCCGCCAACGCGTCGCACAGGCGGTCCACGACACGGCCGCCTTTCTCGAGATCAGCCATCTGCTGGATCGCAAGCCTGGCCAGCTCTCGGGTGGACAGCGCCAGAGAGTGGCTCTCGGGCGCGCTCTGGTACGCCGGCCCAAGGCCTTCCTCATGGATGAGCCGCTGTCGAATCTCGACGCCAAGCTGCGCGTGTCGATGCGCCACGAGCTCGCGGCCCTGCATCGCCGGCTCGGCGCCACCTTCGTCTATGTCACGCACGATCAGAGCGAAGCGATGACGATGTCGGATCGGGTCGCCGTCATGATGGATGGCGCGCTCCTGCAGGTCGACTCGCCGCAAGCCGTCTATGACCGACCGAGCCACCGCAGCGTGGCCGAATTCATCGGCAGCCCGGCGATCAATGTGTTTCCGGCGCATGTGGAACACGGCCGGATGCGAGCCGACAGCGTTCTGCTGCCGTCACACTGGGACGTCGCCGACAACCAGACCGTCACCGTGGGGATACGGCCGGAAGGCTTGACGCTCAAAGCGGATGCGCATGGTGGATGGCGCGGCGAGGTCGCCCATCTGGAGAACATGGGCGCCGACCTGTTCGTCCACGTACGCACCCAGCTGTGTGACAAGGCGATCGTCGTGCGCATGCCGCCCCAGCATGGGGCAGGCGTGAAGATCGGCGAGACCGTCACGGTCACGCGCCTCGCGTCGGCGCTCACGCTGGTTTTCGATCGGGATGGGCAACGCATCGATCCTCGTCGCGAGATCCTGAGCGAAGTGGTCAATGGCTGAAACCGCCGCCATCCTGCCGGCGCGCGACGTTGCGTTGCCGGCGCGATTTTCACCGAGGCCCTACCGCGTGGCCGCGAGCGAGAGCCGGCACGCCGTTGCCCTCGTGGCACCCGCCGTCGGGCTGATGCTGGCCCTACTGTTCGGCCCCACAGCGGCCGCGCTCGTCATCTCGGGCACGGACTGGGAGTTCGGCGCCGCCACTGCGCGCTTCGTCGGGATCGACAATTTCCGCGCATTGGCGGCGGATCCTGTGTTCTGGAAGTCGGTCGGCAATACGCTGATCTATGTTGCGGTCGTCGTGCCGGCGTGCGTCGGCGGCGGCCTTGCGCTGGCGCTGTTGATCGAGTCCCGGGAGCGGTTCCGGGCGTTCTACCGCACGGCCCATTTCCTGCCCGTGATGTCGACACTCGTTGCCATGGCGGTGGTGTGGCAGACGCTGCTTCACCCGACCATCGGCCTCGTCAACCAGGTCTTCCAGTTCATGGGACTCGAGGGCCGCAACTGGCTGCGCGAGGAGGGTACGGCGCTGCTCGCGCTCGCCCTCATTGGGATTTGGCAGAACCTGGGCTACGCCATGGTCTTGTTCATGGCCGGGCTGAAATCCATCCCGCGCGACCTTTACCACGCGGCCGAAATCGATGGCGCGGACTCGGCGCTGGACCGATTCAGAACTGTGACGCTTCCTTTGCTCGGGCCCGTCATGATGTTCGTGCTGGTGATGATGGCGGTACGGGCTTTCCAACTGTTCGAGACCGTGCACGTGCTCACCAAGGGCGGTCCCAACAAAAGCTCCGAGGTGCTGCTTCACCTGATCTATGTCGAAAGCTTCGAGTTCCTGCGCACCGGACGCGGTGCGGCGCTGACCGTGATCTATCTGGCCATGGTGGTGGGCATCACGTTGCTCCTGACCAGGATCATCGAACGACGGGTGCATTACGCATGAGCGCGCGCCGCCAGCCATGGATCGAGGGGCTTGCACGCCACTGCGTGCTGATCGGCACGAGCGCCACCATGGTTCTCCCTTTTGTATGGATGGTGAGCCTGTCGCTGAAGCCGCCGCAGGAGATCTTTTCCAACGCGTGGCAGCTCTGGCCATCGACATTCTACGGAATCGAGAACTATCGGACGGCGCTGTCGGCGGTGCCGCTCGTTCGTTATCTCGGCAACGGCGTGTTCGTGTGCACCGTCATTTTCATTTTGCAGATCCTCGTCAACCTGCCGTGCGCCTATGCGCTCGCGAAGCTCAGGTTCGGCGGTCGCGATACGCTGTTCGCCGCCGTCCTGGTCGGCCTGCTGATCCCGCCGCAGGTGCTCGCCATTCCGCTCTTCGTGCTGTTCTACACTGCGGGCATCGTCGACACGTATGCGGCGCTGATCCTGCCCTGGACCATCTCGGTATTCGGCATCTTCCTGATGCGGCAGTTCTTTCGCACCATCCCCGACGAATTGATCCACGCGGCGCGCCTCGACGGCTTGTCCGAATTCGCGATCGTGTGGCGCGTGATGCTTCCAGTGGCGCGGCCGGCACTCGTGGCGTTCGGAATCTTTTCAGTCGTGGCGCACTGGAACGACCTGTTCTGGCCGCTGATCGTCGTGCAAAGCGAACAGTTGGCCACGCCGCCGCTCGGCGCTCTCCACTTCGCCAATGACGAGGCCGGCTCGAACTACGGTCCGCTCATGGCCGGCACCGTGCTGATCACTCTGCCACTGATCCTGGTCTTCCTCGCGGCGCAACGCCGCTTCGTCGACGGGATCACCATGACGGGACTGAAATAGCCGGAACGATGCTCAACGCGGAGATTTCCCGATGACGACGTCTCGACTTCCGACTTGGCTTGCTGCCGGTGTCCGGCTGGCGGCCGGTGCCCCGCTGGTGGTGCTCACGTTGCTTGCCACGAGCCCAAATGCGGCCTTTGCCCAATCCAAGACCAGGCTCGACGTGCTCTATCCCTATCCGTCCCTGTTCAAGGGTTTGCACGAGGAGCTTGCGAAGCGGTTCCAGGCCGAGCATCCGGACATCGAGATCCGCTACCGCGCGCCGGCCGAGCACTACGAGGACGCGACGCAGCAGATGCTGCGGGCGGCAATGGCCGACAACATGCCGGACGTCGCTTATCAGGGGCTCAATCGCGTGCGGATCTTCGTCGAGCGCGGGATCGCCACGCCGCTCGACTCCTTTATCAAGGCGGAACCGGACTGGACCGCGCAGGGGCATGAGCCGGGATCCGCCAGCCTCGGCGAGATGGGCGGCAAGATCTATGGCCTGCCCTTCGCTGTATCGACCGCGATCGTCTATTACAATCCCGATCTGGTGGCGCGGGCCGGCGGCGATCCCGAGGCATTCCCGCAAGAATGGGGCGCCATCGTCGAGTTGAGCCGGAGGATCCAGGCGCTCGGAGGCGGCGTCACCGGCGGTTGGATCGACTACGGCATCACCGGGAATTGGATGTTCCAGTCGCTCGTGTTCGCCGACGGCGGCCGCATGATGGACGGCGCCGAGCAGAGCATTGCCTTCGATGGACCGGAAGGGCTGCGCGCCCTCAAGGTGCTGCAGGGATTCGCCGAAGCCGGCATGCCGGATCTCACCAACGCCCAGGCCGTGGCCGCCTTCGCCGCTGGCAAGCTCGGCATTCTGGTGACGTCCACTGCTTATCTCGGCGCCGTGCAGAACCAGGTCGGCGAGCACTTCAAGGTGCGCACAGCGGCGTTCCCGGTGCCCAACGAACACGGGCGGCTCCCGGCGGGGGGCAATGTCGTGATGGTCTTTGCCAAAGAGCCGCAGAAGCAGCAGGCTGCATGGCAGTACGTGAAGTTCGTCACCGGACCGGTCGCACAGACGTTGATGGTCCAGCACACCGGCTACATGCCGAGCAACCGCATCGCTATTGAATCTTCTGAGCACCTCGCCGATTTCTATCGCCGCAACCCCAACCATATGACGTCGATCAGGCAATTGCCGCGGATGACCGGATGGTACGCTTTCCCCGGTCGCAATGCTCTCAAGGTGACCGACGTCATAAAGGATCACATGCAAACCGTCGTGATGCGCCAGGCGACGGCTGAACAGGCGCTTGCCGCAATGAGCAAGGACGTGCGGGCGCTTCTGGTGGAAAATTGATGACGCCAATGAAGTTCATCCATCTGACCGACCCGCATCTGGTACCGCCTGGTCGCAAGCTGTATGGCCTTGATCCCAACGAGCGGCTGCGGGCTGCAATCGCCGACATCAATGCACACCATCGCGACGCCGAGTTCGTGCTGATCACGGGCGATCTCGCGCATCGCGGCGAAACTGCCGCCTACCGTGCTTTGCGCCAGGCGCTCGACGGGCTGGCCGTGCCTTGGCATCTGCTCATCGGGAACCATGACGACCGTGCGGTCTTCAAGACCATGTTCCCCGAGGTGCCGGTGGACGAGCACGGGTTCATGCAAACAGTGCTCGAGTCGTCCGCAGGGCCGTTCGTGCTGCTCGACACGCACGAGGCTGGCACGCATGAAGGCCGCCTCTGCACCAATCGGCTGGGATGGATCGATTGCACGCTCGCGTCCCTGCGGGGACAAGATGTTTTTCTCGCGATGCATCATCCGCCGCTCATGCTCAACCTGCCGGCCATGGACCATTTGGCACTGGCGGGCCGGGACGATCTTGCCGGGCTTCTGGAGCGGTATCGTAACATTCGTCATATTTTCTTCGGTCATGTTCACCGCCCGGTCCATGGCGCTTGGCGGGGCGTGCCATTTTCCACTCAGCGGGCACTCAATCATCAAGTCGCCCTGCACTTCGACGAGCAGCCCCGCGACAGCATTCCGGGCAGCCACGAACCGCCGGCCTATGCGGTCGTCCTGATCAGCGACGGGTCCGTCGTGATCCATATCCACGACCTGCTGGATTGCGGACCGCGGTTCAACCTGTTCGACGCTGCGGCCGAAAAGGCCGAGCGCATCCCGGCCTCATCGACTGCGCTGCCGGAGCGTTCTGTCCAAATCGCAAAAACCCGACAGGTCGGCCGGGGGCGCCGCCTATGATGCGAGGCGTAGCGGTCCTGCGCTGTTAACGCGCCTCCGTCCGCAAGCTGTGTCGGGTCAGCCGTCCTTCACGGCACCACCCCCTCAGCGTTTTCCACAGCCCTCAACAAAATCAAATACTTGGTACCGATTGTGAATCAGGAGGTCGGTGGTTCGAGTCCACCCAGCGGTACCAAGAAAATCAACGGCCTCAGCGAAGACGAACCCTGCCGGCTACCAATCGGCAACCCATGCGCTGCGGCGGCCCTCGCTCCAGCGAAGCGATATTTGGGACGGCGCCCTGGTTCGGAACCGTCGCGCCGGCATCCCGTTAAGCCGAACGCGATCTGCAGCTCGTCGCGACGGTGAGACCGCCGCGCTTACCGATGCTTAAGGAAAGCCGGCCGGAACCAAGACGGCCGCGATGGCATTGAGTACGATCAGGTCCGCAATTGACGCACCGCGTCGCGACCGGTCGTGGGGGCCGCACGCCCCCCTCCAAAATCGCACGAGGCCCCGCCGTGTCCGTAGCTCATTCGAGCGTCGAGATCATTCCCGACGCACCCTTCGCGGTCGCCGCCACCGAGTCGACGACGCGTCCGCGCCGCACGCTCAAGCACGGCGACACCTTCGTCCTGGTCGATGCTCACGGCGATCTCGGCGTCACCGGCGACGGCGCCGACGGCTTGTTCCGCGACGACACGCGTTTTCTGTCGGTACTCGCGCTCACGCTCGAGGGCGTGCCGCCGCTGTTGCTCGGCTCCAATGTCTACGACGACAACGCGATGATGACGGTCGATCTCACCAACCCGGACATCTATCGCGAGGCCCGATTGGCGCTGCCGAAGGACATGATTCATATCGTGCGCACGATCTTTCTGTGGCGCGGCACCGCCTATCAGCGGCTCGCGGTGCGAAACTATGGCGACCAACCGGTCGATCTGCGTCTCGCGATCGCATTCGACGGGGACTTCGCGGATTTGTTCGAGGTCCGCGGGACGCCGCGCCGGCGGCGCGGTGCGATGACGCGAAGCGTTGCTGATTCGGCGCACGCGCACTTGGTCTATCAGGGGCTCGACGCGAAAACGCGCCGCACGACGCTGGCGTTTGATCCGGTTCCCACCGAGCTCACGGCGCGTTCGGCCGGCTACCGGCTCGCGCTCGCGCCCGGCGAGACGAAGCGCATATTCCACTACACCAGTTGCGACGGCGCGACCGCGGCGCGGCCGCAAACGTTCCTGCGCGCTCTGCGGACCGCGCGCCGCGACCTGCGCCGCGCGGCCCAGGATGCGACGACCGTCGAGACCGGCAACGATATCTTCAACGAGGTTCTGTGCCGCTCGATGTCGGACCTGTGCATGTTGATCACCGACACGCCGCAGGGAGCTTACCCCTACGCCGGCATTCCCTGGTACTCGACGACGTTCGGGCGCGACGGCCTCATCACCGCAATGCAGATGCTGGCGTTTAATCCGCAGATCGCGCGGGGCGTACTGCGTCGGCTCGCCGCCTTTCAGGCGAAGACCGAGGATCCGCTCGCGGATGCGCAGCCTGGAAAAATCCTCCACGAGATGCGCAGCGGCGAAATGGCGGCGCTGCGCGAGGTCCCGTTTGGACTCTACTATGGCAGCGTCGACGCAACGCCGCTCTTTGTGATGCTCGCCGGTCTCTACGCGGAGCGCACCGGCGACGATGCGACGATCGTCGAGCTGTGGCCGGCGATCGAGGCCGCGCTCGCCTGGATCGACGGTCCGGGCGATCCCGACCGCGACGGCTTCGTCGAATATCATCGCGCCAGCGAGCAGGGCCTCGCCAATCAAGGATGGAAGGATTCGCACGACGCGATCTTTCATGCTGATGGTCGGCTCGCCGAGGGCCGGATCGCGCTCGCCGAGGTGCAGGGTTACGTGTTTGCCGCGAAGCGGCTCGCGGCGCGCTGCGCACGACGCATGGGCTTGGCCGATCGCGCGAACACGCTCGATGCCGAAGCGGGGCGTCTCGCCGCGGCTTTCGAAAGCGCTTTCTGGTGCCGCGAGCTCGGCACCTATGCGGTCGCGCTCGATGGCGCCAAGGAGCCGTGCCGGGTGCGCACCTCGAATGCCGGACAGGTGCTCTTCACCGGCATTTGCGCGACCGAGCGTGCGGCCGAGATCGCGCATGACCTGATGCGTCCGCAATTCTTTTCCGGCTGGGGCATCCGCACCGTCGCGATGGGCGAGGCGCGCTATAATCCCATGTCCTACCACAACGGCTCGATCTGGCCGCACGACAATGCGCTGATTGCACTCGGGCTCGCGCGGTACGGCCTGAAACGTCCGGTCGAACAGATCTTCCAGGGCCTGTTCGACGCCGCAGCCTACATGGATCTGCGTCGGCTGCCCGAACTGTTCTGCGGCTTCCAGCGCCGGCGTGGCCGTGGCCCGACGCTCTATCCGGTCGCCTGCGCGCCGCAGGCGTGGGCCAGCGCCACGCCGTTCACGCTGATTGTGGCGGCGCTGGGACTCGAATTCGACACCGGCGCCGGCGAGATCCGCCTGCGCAATCCGCGTCTTCCGCGGTTCCTGGGGGAACTGGCGTTGCGCAACTTGCGGCTCGGCGAGGCGAGCGTGGATCTCATGGTGCGCCGGCACGACGACGAGGTGTCGATGCAGATCCTGCGCACCAGCGGGAAAGTTCAGGTTACGGTCGCGTTCTCGCGCTGAAATTGCTCGCATTGTTTTCGCGCCATCGCCGGAACCGCCGCGGCGCCGGCGGCGTTTTCATTATCATCTTCCTGCATACTTGCGAGGCGACATGCGCAGGCGTTTGCGGTGGATCGTTGCGGTGCTTGCCGTCGTCGTGACGGCACCGGCCTGCCACGGCCGGACCTATCACCGCCACCCGCCGGTCGCGACGCAGCCCGCCGCCCAGGCGAAACCCGCTGCCCCGGCTCCCGAGGGCGAGGCGGCTCCTACGCCGGAACCGGCTCCCGCCCAGGAGCAGGCGCCGCCCGTCCAGTCCCAGTCCGACAAGGCCGCCACCCTCGCCGTCACATTCGATACCGGGGAGGTCCAGGCGGTTCTCGGCAAGGACGTGCGCAGCAGCAGCGACGAGGACATGGGACGCCTGGTCGACGTCGTCGTCGATCGCCAGGGTCAGCCGCGCGCCGCCATCATCGATTTCGGCGGGTTCCTCGGCGTCGGCAGCCGCAAGATCGCGGTCGACTGGGGCGCGCTCAACTTTGCCCGCGAAGCCGCCAAGGGCATCATCACGGTTGAACTGACCCGCGATCAGGTCAAGGCGGCCCCGGAATTCAAGGAGGGAAGCCCGGTTGTCGTCCTCGGTGCATTGACCGGCCCGCAGCTGAGCCCGTCAACGCCTGCTCCATCACCGCCGAAGTCCTCGCAGCCGCAGGAGAGGTGAAGCTGCCGGTCGCTCCGCAACGGTGGGAGGAATACGGATCCGACGACGAGGGCGTCGGGCGCGCAGAGGTCGAGCAGCGCTCGGACATGCGGCCGACCGCGGGAGAACCGCCGCATCCGTCGCGGTCGAGCCTCTACGGTCTCGATTGGTTCGTCTTCTTCGTCGCCAACGTGCAGACCGGATTCGGCGCCTTCATCTCGGTCTATCTCACATCGATGGCCTGGACGCAGGTGGACATCGGCCTCGTGCTGTCGGCCGGCAGCGTCGTCGCCTTGCTCGGCCAGATGCCGGGCGGCGCCATCGTCGACGCGGTTCGTTCCGAGCGCCTGGTCGCCGGCATCGCGGTCGCGCTGATCGGGGCGAGTGCGCTCATGTTCGCGCTGTGGCCGAATTACGTGGCGGTGCTCGGCGCGTCGGTGCTGCATGCCGCCGCGAGCTGCGTGCTCGGTCCCGCGATGGCGGCGATCAGCCTGGGTCTCGTGGGATATTCCGGAATGAGCGAGCGGCTCGGCCGCAACGCGCGCTTCGGGGCCATCGGCAACTTCGTCGCGGCGGGCGCGATGGGCACTTTCGGCGCCTATATTTCCAACCGCGCGGTTTTCTTAGTCACCGCCGCGCTGCTGGTGCCGGCCCTGATCGCGCTCGCCTTCGTGCGCACCAGCGAGGTCGATCCCGAGCGCGCCCATGGCGGGCAACCGGAGCAGCCGCCGCAGCGTCCGTTGTCGAGCCTGCGCCACCCGACGCGCCGGTGGCCGCTGCTGATCTTTTCCCTGAGCTTCATGCTGTTCCAGCTTGCCAATACGGCCATGCTGCCGCTCATGGGCGGCGTGCTCACCATGCGGTCGGCCCAATGGGCGTGGGTGCTGATTGCGGCCGGCATGATGGTGCCGCAGCTTCTTGTCGCGCTGATATCGCCGTGGATCGGACGGCAGGCCCAGTCGTGGGGCCGGCGTCCTCTGCTGCTTCTCGGCTTCGTGGTGCTTCCGATCCGGGGCGTGCTGTTCGCCGTGGTGCACGATCCGAACGTGCTCGTGATCGCACAGCTGCTCGACGGAATTTCTGGCGCCGTGTTCGGCGTCCTGGTGACGCTCGTCGTCGTCGACGTCGCGCGCGATACCGGCCATTTCAATCTCGCCCTCGGCATCGTGGGCACCGCGATCGGTGTCGGCGCGACGCTCTCGACGACGCTCGCCGGCTATATCAGCGATCACTTCGGCAGCGGAACCGCGTTTCTCGTCCTTGCCGCAATCGCGACGCT
>Ga0126377_10004088_pt1 | contig 10536 bp, 9 predicted proteins | sample PanSoiMetPlot_22_FD_92647 | JGI IMG/M metagenome (GOLD analysis project Ga0126377, IMG submission 92647) | Tropical forest soil microbial communities from Panama - MetaG Plot_22 | ecosystem: Environmental > Terrestrial > Soil > Tropical forest > Bulk soil | place: Panama | collected 2016-02-17 | reverse complement strand
CCAGCGAAATTGAGGGCCTCATGAAAATCGCCGACATTGCTGGCCCCTTCACCGAAATAGGCGATAACGACGTGGTCCGTACGCTCCATCTTGAACGTCAGCGCAAGGCCGGCTGCGACTGGCAGATTGGCGCCAAGCATGCTCGTGTTGCCGAAAATGCCGAGTTCGGACACGCCGCTGTGCAGCGCCGAGTCGCGGCCTTTCGAGAGCCCGGTCGTCTTGGCGAACATCTGCGACATCATCACGCGCGGCTCGACACCCTTCATCAGGAAGGACCCGAGATCGCGGTGGAGCGGGCAGATGTAGTCTTCCTTGCGCAGCCCAAAGCACGTTCCGACGATGATGGCTTCCTGGCCGATGCCGGTATAAACGCCGCTCCGAACCTTGCCCTGTTTGACGAGAATGCTCAGCCGCTCGTCAAACGCACGGATCAGCTTGAGCCAGTAGAACATCTCGAGCAGCTGTTCGGGAGCGAGCTTGAACTTCGTCCTCTTGATCGGAGGCATGGAGAGGCGGTGGAATTGGGTGATCTGGTGATCTAGTGATCTGGTGATTGATTGCTGATTGGCTTCAAATCTTGAGCGATTGGGGCGCCCGAATGCAATCCCCCAATCAATCACTAGATCACCAGATCACCAGATCACTAGATTCACTGGAATTCAGTGAGTCTCAGATGAAGCCGAGCCCCGCCTTCTTATAGTTCCCGCCCAGAATACCTACGGCGCTCGCGCCCAACCAGTTTTCGATGACCTGCGCGTAGACGGAGCGGAAGTCGGTCTCGTAGTGGACGTCGCCGGCGCTGTTCTCGAGGGTGGGATTGCTGGGGTCGGTGTTGAGGTTGGGAGCCGTGCCGTACAGGCCGCCACTGACGCGGCCGCCCATGACCAGCATGGCCGAGGCGGCGCCATGGTCGGTGCCCTGGCTGCCGTTTTCGCTGATCCGGCGGCCGAACTCCGAGAACGAGACGACGAGCGTGTCCTCCAGCAAGGCCTGGTTCTTCAGATCCGTGTAAAAGGCGAGGAGGCCGTCGTTCAGCGTTCCCATCAGGTTGTAGTAGGCGCCGTTGGTGGCGTTCGGATTCTGCGCGGAGTGCGTGTCGAACCCGCCAGTCGTCACGTAGAAAATCTTCGTGCCGATACCCTTGGCCATCGCGCCGGCCACCGCGCGCAGCGCCTGCCCAAACCCCGTGTTCGGGTACGTCGCCGACGGCGTGTACTGCGCGACCGTCGCCACACGATCGAGCGTGGACAGTGCCTCGCGCGTCGTGCCGTACACGAACGCCAGCTCCGGCCGGTCCACCGGCACGTGCGAGGAAATGCGTATCGCCGTGCCGCGCTCGGCGGTGGCTTCCGCACCGGTGTTCGGGCTGTTGAACGAGTAGGTCGCGGGATTGGAAATCGCCGGCACGCCCGTGTGATTGGCCTGAAGGACGTGCGGCTGTGTGCCCGTCGTGTTCCAGCCCACGAGCGCGTCGACCGGCGACGGCAACGAGTCGAGATAGCGGCCGACCCAGCCGAGTCCCTGCGAGTTATTCGGATCCGCCGTTGACCAGATGTCGGTGCCGAGGAAATGCGAGCGCGACTGGTTCTCGTAGCCGGTGCGCTGCACGAACGCAAGGCGGCCTTGATCGAAAATCTGCTTCAACCCCGTGAGGCGCGGATGAAGGCCCAGCGCGACGCGCGATGCGTCGCTTCCGATCTGCAGCACCTGACCCGCCGGAATCGCGATGGTCGGCCGCCGGCTGTAGTACGCGGAATCGTTGTAGGGCACCAGCATGCTGAGCGAGTCGTTGCCGCCGCTCAGGTTGAGGATGACGAGGCTGCGCCCCCGGCTGCCCTGCGCCCGGGCCAGATCCGACAGGAACTCCGGCGCCGCAAACGTGACGGTGAACGCCGCCACGCCGCCCTTCACGAACTGCCGTCTCGTGATTTCCATAAGTCAGCAGAACTGATATTCCGGCGCGCCAGCCAGCAGGTGGACCAGACCGGAGGACTTCGCCTGCAGCTGCGCATCGCTGCCGGTCCACGCGCCGGTCGCGCGGAGATAATTCGACAGCTCGGCGGGCACGCCGGTGTCGAGCGGCGCCGTCGCGAGCTGATCGAGAAAATAGCTGAGCATCGCGTCGGGACTCCTGGAGACGCCGGCGTTCTTCACCCGTGTCGCAAGGTTGAATTTCTGATTGCTCGCGAGCGTGGACGCGAAGTTCATGCGTGCCAGCATCCCGCCGGTGGTGAACCACGTCGTGCCCGCGTCCCAGCCGGCGACGTCCGGCGGATCGAACAGCACCTGCGACATGTTCGACAGCGGCGTCAACGCGGTATCGACGGAGAAACCGCTCCAGCCGACATCCTTCAGCGCGCGAATGACGAACTCGACCGGCCACGAGTAGCGCGCCCAGTACGACGCGCTGTCCCTGAACTGCGTCGACAGGAACACCTCGCGCATCACCGGCTTCATCTCGTACTGGTTCTGCTGATAAACCGCCGCGATGTGATCCACGAACGCCGGATCGGGATCGCGCACCTCGCTCACGAAAAACCGCCACAGCTTGCCGGCAAGGTAGCGGCCTGTGTTCGGATTCGCGGCGAGCGCGTTGATCAGATCGAGGCCGTCCTGCATGCCGCCCGCCGCGGAACGCGCGGGAATCGTCTTGTTGCCGTCCGAATAAATGGGAAAGCTGAACGTCTTCCCGGTCGTCTCGTGCTGGCCGGCGTTGTAGATGAACTCGTAGTGTTGCGACCCATCCGTCGCGGTGCCGGGCCGCTGCAGGTTCCAGCCCGTGAAAACGCGGGCGCCGGCGTACACGTCCGGCTCGGTGTAATGACCGACGCCGACGGTGAACAGCTCCATGATCTCGCGCGCGAAGTTCTCCTGCGGCTTCGCTTTCGTGTTCGTGCGGCCGTCGAGCCACACGAGCATCGCCGCGTCCTTGGCGATGTTGACCAGGATGTCGCGGAAGTTCCCGAGCGCGTTGTCGCGCAGCATCTCGATCTGCCCGCGCACCTTGCCCGGATCCTCCGACGCCTTCGCCGCCATGTAGCGCGTGCCTTCGGTCGCGCCGAGCGTTCCCGCGATCTTCGTGTAGCCGGTCGCGAAGTGGTTGTGCCAGAACAGCGTCATCTTTTCCTGCAGCGGACGGTCGGTGTGGACCATCCGGAACAGCCAGCGCTGACGGGCATCGGTGATGTTCGAGTTGGGGGAAAACTGACCGCGTGTCGTGGTGCCAACGTAGCCCGCCTTCCCGATGAAGCTGTCCACATCGTCGGCAAGATCGTCGTAGTTGAGGAGCGCGTCGACCGCCTGCACGTACGACATGTCGCCGTAACTGGCGAGTTCGTCGGGGCGCGCGCCGAAGCCCGCGCGGCGAAGCAGATGCTCGATCTGTTGCGTGCCGGCCATCTGGAGAGCTACCTCAGTTGACATCGTAGCGCCGTTGGCGAAGACGTTCATAGACAAATTGCAGCGCCGTCGCGGGCGAGCGCAGCAACCACTGACGACGGATCTGACGATACGTTCGCTTTCCCATCGCGAGATCGAGCACCAGATTCGTCATCCGCCGAGCGTTCGATGCGCCGGCAATCACGCGTGCAATTCTGCGGCGGTCCGCAAACAGAAATCGCTGGATGAGCACCGAGTCCCGAAGCTCGCTGCCAATTTCGTGATCGCACGCGCGGCGATACGCCTCAGCCATAAGAGAAACGTTAGCGGCGCTCTCGAGAACGGCCCGCCCCGCAAGCTCGCCGCTGACCATCGCGTAGTAGATGCCCTCCGCGGTGAATCCGTTCACGAAGCCGCCGGCGTCGCCGGCGAGCAGCACGCGTCCGCGTCCGGGCGCGCCGAGCGGCCCGCCGACGGGAATGAGGAACGGCGTGAAGTTGCGCCGGTCCGAATCGCCCTCGAGGATGCCGCGTTCGCGCAGCCACGCGACGAACTCCAGCTGGAGCTCGTACGGCGCGCGATCGATCGCCTCCCGGTAGTGCGAAAGTACGTAGCCGACGCCGACGTTGACGTGATCGCGCTTCGGGAAGATGTACGCGTATCCCTCGTGCGCGCGCGTCTCGTTCTCTCCTTTGACCGGCGTGCCCCCTCGCGGGTTACATCCGTATGCAACCCAGAGCGTGGACGGATCCACGTCGCGCAGCTGCGTCCTCGGCGTTTCCTCCATCATGTCCAGGGCGACGGCTTGCGGCGGCCATCCGGGATTGAGACCGAGACGACGGGCGACGACGCTGTTCACGCCGTCCGCGGCGACGACCAGCGGCGCCGAAAACCCGCGGCCATCGCGCGTTTCGAGCATCACGCGATCGTCGCGCTCCTCGATGCGGACGACGTCCGCGCCGGTGACGACTGTGGCGCCCGCTTCGCTGGCCAGCGACAGCAGAAGCGCATCGAACTCGACGCGGCGAATCATCAACGCCGCGGGGCCATTCGATTCGATGACGACCGAATCGCCGTCGGGACCCTCGAGATTCAAGCGCGAAAGAAAGTGTGTGGCGATGCGGCCGAGACTGTGGCTGAGGTAAGGAAACCGTAGCAGCGCTCGCGTGCTGATCCCACCACCGCACGGTTTGTTGCGCGGGAACAGCGCACGGTCGAGAACAGTGACGCGGCGTCCGGCGCGGGCGAGGAAGCGGGCGGTCGTCGCGCCGGCGGGTCCGCCGCCGACCACTATCACATCAATTTTTGACGAAGAAAAAGCGATCATTCGTAATTTTTCGCACAAATTCTACTGTCGGCCCGGTTCATAAAGAGTCTTCGATATTGCGTCCGTGTGACCCCTGTGGAATAGTGGTCCACAACTTTTGGGCCGGCTCAGCCCTAAATCGATGTCGCTTGGACCAATCCACATTTGGAGACCGTTACGAGCGGTCGGTGCAGTGTTCCTGCTGCTCGTCTTCGCGTCCGTGGCGTCTGCGGCGCATCCCACGCGCCAGAGTAACGTGCGCCAGGCAAACAAGCGCGCGCTGCGTCACGCGACCTTCCATCCGCCGGTTGTCGTCTGCGATCCCCTGCTTCCCGAAGCGCCGTCCATTCAGCGCGTCGTCAGGCAGACGGAGTCGGTGGGCGGGCCGGTCGCCAAGCGTTCCAGGAAGTCGCGCCTCGGGCTCCACCAGTCGTCGGTTTCGCGGATCGTCCGCGCCAGCCATCAGGACGAGCAGGCGGTCCAGAACGACACGCTTGCCGCTAACGCCCCGATCGAACTCGAGATGGCCTTGCGGCCCATCGGGGCTTTCGTCGAATCCCTCGAACAGCAGCCTCTCTCCGTTGCGTTCTCTCCCCGCTCACCTCGCGGTCCCCCCCAGAGGGCCAGACACCCTTTCAAGGCTCTTGGCGGTTTCGTCAAATTCGAGGTGACTGATGCGGGTTCTCTTAGCAGACCTGAAGTCTGACCGCGGTTTCGTCAGCAAGGATACTGTCGTCGGCGGCTACGGGTCTCGGCTGCTGCCGTTTACGCGCGTGACGACGGTCATCGCGTATCTCAAGCAGCAGTTTCACGACGTCCCGAGCGTCCACATGGCGTACATCGCCGCGATCCTGTCACGCGCGGGCCACGACGTGGTGTGGACGCGCGGCGCGACGAATGAGATCGATCCGCAGGCCGACGTCGCCCTCGTGCTCTCGTCCATCGTCGATCACAAGAACGAGACGGCGTGGGCCGACGCCATGCGCGCGCGTGGCGTGAAGGTCGGGTTCATCGGCATCGCGGCGTCGAAGATGCCGCACCTCTTTGCGGACCACTCGGATTTCATCCTCAACGGCGAGCCCGAGGCCGCGGTGATGCGGCTGGCGCAGGGCACGATTCCGCAGGGCAACACCATCAGCGAGCAAATCGACGACCTCGACTCGCTGCCGTTCCCCCGCTGGGATCTGGTCACCGAGGATCGAAGCCGGAAGTTCGGCATCAAGTGGTCGTCGCGTCCGGTGGGCGGCGGGTACCCGCTCCTCGCGAGCCGCGGATGTCCCGAATTCTGTACGTACTGCCCGCATCGCATCCTGGCCGGCTACCGCAGCCGATCCATCACGAACATCGTGGACGAGATCGAGCGGTTGTGCGACAGGGTCAGACGTCCGTATGTAATCTTCCGCGACCCGCTGTTCACCGAGCAGCGCGAGCGCGTCGTTGAGCTGTGCGACGAGATCAAGGCGCGCGGGCTGTCGCTGACCTTCGAAGCGGAGACGCGCCTCGATCGGCTCGATGTCCCGCTGCTCGACAAGCTGTACGACGCAGGATTCCGCGCCATGAGCTTCGGCGTCGAATCGCTCGACCCCACGACGCTGAAGAAATCGGGCCGCCGGCCGATCCCGCAGACGCACCAGCGCGAGATCATCGATCACTGCCGGAAGAAGGGGATCGTCACCGCCGCGTTCTATGTGCTCGGTTTCGTGCAGGACGACTGGAACTCGATCTCGGCGACGATCGACTACTCCACGGATCTCGGGTCGACGTTCGCGCAGTTCAAGATTCTGACGCCGTATCCCGGCACGCCGATGTTCAAGCAGATGGAGCCGCTCCTCACCGAAGAGGACTGGGAAAAATACGACGGCTACACGCTGACGTTCAGGCACCCGAATTTGACGGAGCGCGAGCTGATGTTCCTGCTGGGCGCTGCGTACAAGCGTTTCTACATGCGGCCGTCGTATCTGGCCAACTTCCTGAAGATCCAGAACGGCGCGGTCCGGGAATGGGTCAGCCGCATGGACCGGCGGGTGAACGAGCGGCACTGCCGCGAGGAGATTGCCGACATCTCACGGGCGGTGGCATGCTGAGTCGGTGCTGACGGCCATCTCGCGCTACGGCGCGCGCGTCCTTCCCGATACCGAACAAATCATCGCGGGCTGCAAGGCCCGCGATGCATTCATCCAGGGCCCCCAGATTGCGCAGTTCGAAACCGCGTTCGCGCAGCGCGTCGGCGTGCCCGCGGCGCACGCGATCTCGGCATCGTACGGCCGGATGGCGTTCTACTACATTCTCAAATCGCTGGATCTGCCTCCGGGATCGGAAATCATCCTTCCGGCGCTGACCTTCTGGGTCGTTCCCGAGCTGGCGCGCGTCGCCGGCTACAAGGTGTCGTTCGTCGACGTCGATCCGTCGACCTTCACCATGGATCCTGCGGCGCTCGAGCGCGCCATCACGCCCGAAACGCGCGCGATCGTGCCGACGCACCTGTACGGCTTGCCCTGCGACATGGATGCGATCATGACGATCGCCCGGCGCCACGACCTTCGCGTCGTCGAGGACTGCGCGCACGCCCTTGGCGCGACGTTCGACGGCCGCCCGGTCGGCACGTTCGGCGACGCCGGCTTCTTCAGCTTCCAGACGCTGAAGCCGCTCAATTGCTACGGCGGCGGGCTGGCGATTGTCCGCGATGCCGCGGCTGCCGCGCGTGTCCGCGCGCTCGCGGAGCGCGAGCCGTGGCCGGACACAAAACGCGTCGAAAACCGGCTGCTCGTCGGCAAATTGCAGCGGGTCTTCATCAGGCCCGGCGTGTTCACCGTCAGCGCATTCCCGATTCTGTGGGTGTCCTCGCTCATCGGGGCCAACCCCGACGTCTATCTCTGGGAGGACATCCGGTCGCTCAATCCGCTGCCCGAGTCGTACCCCGAGCGTTTTCCGAATGTGCAGGCGGCAATCGGCCTCGCGGGGCTCGAGCATCTCGACGAATGGACCTCGAGCACGCAGCGCCACGCGCGCGTCATGGATCAGGCGCTGTCGGGCTTGCCCGGCGTCTCGGTTCCGGCCGTTCCACCGAGGCGGACGCACGTTTACTATCAGTATTGCGTGTACGGACCGAAGCGCGATGAACTCGTGGTGCGATGCGTGAGGCGCGGCGTGGACATCGAGACGCTGCATGTCGACGTCTGCAGCAACATGGACCTTTTCGCCGGCAGCCGCGTGGAGCCCGCCGGTGCGCCCGGCGCCCAGCGCGCCGCCGGTGCGATGCAGGTACCGGTCTACTCGACGCTCACCGATGCACAGGCGGCCCGCGTCGCGCGCGTCGTCAGACACGTGCTCGGGCCGGACGTGTGATAACTCTCAAGGTTCAAGTCTCAACTCTCAGGATCCGGTGGTCCTGAGCCTTGAGAGTTGAGAGTTGAGCGTTTCCATGTGGCAGTACCTCGCGATCTCCGTCGCCGCGTTCATCGAAGGCGAGATCTACTACAGCAAGGTTGCCGCGGACGCCGTCAACGGCAAGTTGTCCTGGCCGCTCGTGCTGACGGCAGGCGCCCTCGGCGGCGCGGCGGGCGATCAATTCTGGTTCTACCTGCTGCGCGGCCGCATCCACTGGCTCGATCGGTTTCCGAAGCTCGCGAGGTATCGCGACACGGTGATGTCGCGCGTCCATCAAAACGAAACCGGCCTGGTCCTCGTCAGCCGTTTTCTCCCGGGACTCCGGACCGCGATTCCCATTGCGTGCGCGTATGCGGGCGTGAAGCCGTTGAAGTACAGCTCGCTCAGCCTGATCAGCGCGTTCGCGTGGGCCGCGGCAATCATGCTGTTCATCAAGGGCGGCACGACGACGCTCGACGCGTTCGGGTTGAACAAGTGGTGGGGACCGTTCATTCCCGCAGCCCTGGTGGTTCTCTTTTTCCGATGGCTCGGCAGGGCACCGAGGCCGAATTCAGCGGAGGATCACCGTTAATCCGGGCGTAGTGGCGGACGCCGTGAACGCCCCTGAGTTCCCTCTGAGAATGGATTGCCCTCCTGGCGCCGGGATCCAGACGTCGATCTCCAGAGCGGTCTTCTCCGGAATGGCGAAACTGAAGCGACCGTCGCCGTCGGTGATCATCGGCAGGAACCCGTCGAGCGGGCTGGAGCGTCCTGGAGACTTCACGCGCAGGTTGGCCGAGGGAACTGGCCGCCCCGAGGAGTCCACCACGAGGCCCGAGACTCGTGCAAATCGCAGCGTCGACGGCAACATGAAATCGCCGGCGTCAACGCGCTCGCCGAGGCGCACGTCGATTCGCGTCGCCACGCTTCGATCTTCCGTTCCGGGATAGAACACCGTCGGCCAGCCGAGGTACGCCTCCTCTCGAGGCACGAGGTTGACGGCGAGCACGTACGATCCCGGCGGCGTCCTGGACATCTCGAAAACGCCCTGATCGTCGGTTCTGGCAGCAGAACCCTTCGGCGCCTGGCGGGGGTTCGGCGGGTCGGACACGGCGATCACGCTCACGCCGGAAATCGCCGCGCCGTTCGGATCGACAAGTCGCCCCGAGATCCGCCCGTCATACGCCAGGACGGTGTCCACCGCCGTACACGCACCGTTGTCGCTGATCGCGAACACCTCGGGAAAACTTCCCGCGACGTAAAACGGGGATGGAGCCGACACATTCGACCTGCAGGTGCCGATCGGCACGCCTGCAATCTCATAACGCCCTTCGTCATCCGTCGTCACGTCGCGCGTCAAGCCGTCGCACTGCACGCGAACCCGGATCCCCGCGAGCGGAGCATAGTCAGTGCGGCCATTCGCGCGCGTTACCTGAACGTCGCGGTTTCGGACCTGGCCGCGCACCGTTCCGCCGGAGATCGAATTGGATTTTATCGACCGCGCAAAGGCGAGGTCTTCATCGGCCTCGCTCAGCGGACGCGTCCTCGAGCAAATCCCGGCCGTCAACTCGTTCGTCGTCTTGTCGCGGCCTCCGTACACCAGGTATGTCCCGTCCGTCGTGAACGGGTATCCACAGTCGCCGTCGCCTCGTCCTGTGAAGAGCGTGATACGACCGACCGAGACGCCGCCTCGAAACGATTCGAGTACCTCCATCTGTACCCGCTTCCGGAGGTATCCCGCATCTTCCGCGCGCACGACCTCGTCGATGGAAACGACGCGAGCCACGAAAACCGCGTCGACCTGGAAGAAGTTCTGGCAGGCCTCGCCGGTCGATATGCAACTGCAGGCGTCCGCGTTCGCCACCGGCATCAGGAGGGTCACACCGATCAGGGCGACGGTGATCGGCAGCCATCGCCGTACCAGCTCCAGTCGACGCATCAACTGCCTCCGCCAAACGAAGCATAACAGCTCATCCGAGCCTCGGCACGATCGTTGAACTGATAAAGACGTGCTTCGAGCTGCCATGCTCGTGCTGGTCGTCGTCTCGTCTGTCGGATTCATTCCGACGACGATGCGGATGAAGGCCACGGCATATTGCCAGCACGGCACCACGAAGTCCGGAACGCGCGCGCGAACCGGCATCGTCGCGGCTGATCCCGCGGTCCTGCCAGTCGGCACGGTCCTGCGCCTGCTCGACAGCGCGTACTCAGGGGTCTACACGGTGATGGATACCGGAAGCGCGGTAAAAGGCCGCCACATCGACATCTTCATTCCCGATTGCGCCGCCGCCGAGCAGTTCGGCGAGCGAAACGTGCGCGTCCAAGTCATCCGGCACGGGTGGAATCCAAAAGCCGTTACCGATGCTGAACGCGAACAGTGATCGGGTTCAGGGTTCATGGTGGCGGGTGCTGGGTGCGTTCTGGGTTCTGCGTGCTGGGTTCTGGGTGCGTGCTAAGTTCCGAGTGCTCGGCGCTATAAGCGCGCT
>Ga0126377_10004087_pt1 | contig 10537 bp, 10 predicted proteins | sample PanSoiMetPlot_22_FD_92647 | JGI IMG/M metagenome (GOLD analysis project Ga0126377, IMG submission 92647) | Tropical forest soil microbial communities from Panama - MetaG Plot_22 | ecosystem: Environmental > Terrestrial > Soil > Tropical forest > Bulk soil | place: Panama | collected 2016-02-17 | reverse complement strand
GATCTTCCTCGAGTCGAGCCTCTTCTTCTCGGGTGTCCGCCCGGCGATCAACGTCGGCACCTCGGTGTCGCGCGTCGGCGGCAACGCCCAGACGAGGGCGATGAGGAAGGTCGCCGGACGCCTGCGCCTCGACCTCGCCCAGTACCGCGAGCTCGAGGCGTTCGCCCAGTTCGGCTCCGAGCTCGACCAGGCGACGCAGAACGCGCTCGGCCGGGGCGAGCGGATGGTGGCGACGCTGAACCAGCCGCAGTACCAGCCCTGGCCCATGGAGGAGCAGGTCGTCGCGATCTACGCGGGCATCAACGGCTGGCTCGACAAGATCCCGGTCGCCCAGGTGCCTCGCTTCCACGACGAGCTTCGGGAGCACCTGCGGACGGAGGGCTCGGTCTACGACGCGATCCGCTCGACGGGAGACCTCGCCGAGGAGACCGAGGACAAGCTCAAGAAGGAGCTCGAGCACTTCCAGGGCGTGTTCAACATCGCCGAGGAGAAGGGGCTCGTCGCCGGCTGATGGCGTCGGTTCAGGACCTCAAGCGCCGCATCCGCTCCGTTCGCAACACGCGGAAGATCACGCGTGCGATGGAGCTCGTCGCAGCGGCGAAGCTGCGGCGCGCCGAGCAGCGGATCACCGCGCTTCGCCCGTACGCCGAGACCATGAACGAGCTGATCGCCGGAGTGGGGAGGGCGGCCTCGTCGGTCCGGCTCCCGCTCCTCGAGCAGCGCGAGAACGTCGAGGCGGTGGCGATCGTCCCGTTGACGGGCGACCGCGGGCTCGCGGGCTCCTTCAACGCGCAGATCATCCGGCGCTCGCTCGCGCTCGAGCGCTCGCTGCAGGGCGAGGGCAAGACCGTCCGCTGGGTCGCGGTGGGGAAGAAGGGACGCTCGACGCTCTCGTTCCGGCGGCGCGAGCTCTCTGGCGCGTATACAGGCTTCACCGACCAGCCGACTTACAAGGATGCGCAGGCGATCGCACATCGCGTCGCCGAGCTCTTCACGGGCGGCGAGGTCGACCGCGTCGTGCTCGTCTACAACACGTACGTCTCGCCTTTGACGCAGCGCGTCACCGAGCAGGACGTCCTCCCGATCTCGCCGGAGATCCTCGCCACGGACGAGGAGGAGCGGGCCGACGACCGGCTCCGCGGGGACTTCATCTTCGAGCCCGAGCCGGAGGAGATCCTGGTGCGGCTCCTGCCGGTCTACCTCGAGACGCAGATCTACCGCGCCCTCCTCGAGTCGACGGCGTCCGAGCAGGGTGCGCGCATGACCGCGATGCGGAACGCGTCCAAGAACGCCGGCGAGCTCATCGAGTCGCTCACGCTCAGCATGAACCGCGCGCGCCAGGCCGAGATCACCCAGGAGATCCTCGAGGTGGTCGCCGGCGCCGAGGCGCTGACCTAACAGCGCGCTAACAACCGTCGCCGCGCGACGTAGAACCTCGTAGCGCGCGGCATGACGACACCGATCCCGGACATCCCCGCAGATACCATCGCGCCGGTGGAGCCGGTCGTTTCCGCATCCGGGCCGGAGCGCTTCGAGCGCGCGGGCGCGATCTCGGATCGCCTCGTCGACAACATCGAGACGGTCGTCTACGGCAAGCGCAGCGAGATCAAGCTCGTCCTGACCGCGCTCGCCTGCGACGGCCACGTCCTGCTCGAGGACGTCCCCGGGACGGCGAAGACGGTGCTCGCGCGGGCGATCGCCGGAAGCATCGAGGGCGCGATCCCGCAGCGGATCCAGTGCACTCCCGACCTGCAGCCGACGGACGTCACCGGCCTCTCGGTCTTCGACCAGCAGACGCGCGGCTTCGAGTTCAGGCCCGGGCCGATCTTCGCGAACGTCGTCCTCGTGGACGAGATCAACCGCGCGACCCCGAAGACCCAGTCGGCCCTGCTCGAGGCGATGGCCGAGCGTCAGGTGACCGTCGACGGCGTGACGCGTGAGCTCTCGTACCCGTTCCTCCTCATCGCGACGGAGAACCCGATCGAGTACGAGGGCACGTTCCCTCTGCCGGAAGCGCAGCTCGACCGCTTCTTCCTGCGCACGGCACTCGGCTATCCGGGACTCGACGATGAGCTGCGCATCCTCACGGAGCAGCGCTACACGCATCCACTCGAAGCGATCGAGCCCGTCGTCGGGCTCGACGAGATCCACGAGTTGCGTCGTGCCGCGCAGCACGTCTACGTCGACGAGGCGCTCCATCGTTGGGTCGTCGAGCTCGTGCGGGCGACGCGCGCGCAGGACTCGGTCGTGATCGGAAGCTCCGTGCGCGGCAGCCTCGCCCTCGAGCGGGCGGCGCGCGCATGGGCGTTGCTGGACGGTCGCAGCTACGTCGTACCGGAGGACATCGAGCACCTGTTCGCCCCAGTGCTCGTCCATCGTGTCGTCTTCACTCCCGGCTTCGTCGCGCGTGCGCGAACGACCGGCTGGACGGAGGCGATCGAGGAGTTCCGCCTCAGTTGTCTCGAGCTCGCGCCGCAGCCGGGGTCCGAGGAGGACCCGCTGTTCGAGGCCGGTGCGGTGCGTCCGGCCGGGCCCGACGCGGCCTAGGACGAGGACCGCGGCGTGACCGGCGCCCGCCTGACCTTCCCGCTCGTTCCACGGCGCCGCGTGATCGGGCTCTCCTACGGGACGATGAAGAGCCTCCGGCGTGGCTCGGGCACCGACGTGGCGGGATCTCGCCCGTACCGGCCCGGCGACGACATGGACTCGATCGACTGGGCGGCGTCGGCGCGGCTGTCGACGGCACGCGGCTCGGACGAGTTCGTCGTGCGCGAGCGCTTCGCCGAGGAGGCGCCGAAGATCGTCATCGTCTGCGACCGCCGGCCGGAGATGGCTTGCTACGGCCCGCCGCTGCCGTGGCTCGACAAGCCGCGGGCGATGCGGACGGTGGTCGAGCTCGTCCTCGCGAGCGCAGGTGCGGCAGGAGGGTTCGTCGGCTACCTCGACTACGCGGACGGCGAGGCGCACTGGCGCCAGCCGAAGGGCGATCGCAAGCTCATCGAGCTTCGCGACGAGCGGCTCTGGTCCAGCGAGTACGGCGGTCCCGCCGACTGGCTGGAGCGCTCCATCGACCACCTCGCGTCCCACACGAGGGCGGTCACGCCGGGCACGTTCGTCTTCGTGCTCTCGGACTTCATCCCCGCCCCCTCGCCGGACACGTGGCTGACGGCGGTCGAACACCGCTGGGACATCGTCCCCATCGTCATCCAGGATCCGACCTGGGAGCAGAGCTTCCCGGACGTGAGCGGGATCGTCGTGCCGCTCCGCGACGCGCGCAGCGGGCGCGTGACGAACGTGCGGCTCCGCAAGCACGAGGTGCGCGCGAGGAGATCGCTGAACGAGGAGCGGCTGCAGCAGCTCCTGACGAGCTTCCAACTCCTCGACATCGACCCCCTCGTCGTGTCCTCGGGCGATCGGGCGCAGATCCTGTCCGAGTTCCTCGTGTGGACCGACCTGCGGCGCTCGCGCAGGGTGATCGGTGCCTGAGCTGCGACGCGCGTCCTGGGCGATCGCGGTCGTCGCGGTCGCAGTACTGACGGCGGCGATCGTCGTCGTTCTGGCCTGGAGCCGGGGCGGAGGGTCGTCGAGCTCATCGGCCCGGAACGCGACGAACGAGGTCGTGACGCAGGCGACGATGACCCCTGCCCCTGTGCTCTTCGGCGACACCGTCCGCGCGAACATCGACGTCGTCCTCGATGCGGAACGGATCGATCCCTCGTCTGTTCGTGCGGCCGCGGACTTCTCCCCGTGGGACGTCGTCGGACAGCCGAAGCGGAAAGTCGTCCTCGCCGGCAACGAGGCGTACGTACGTACGACATTCGTCCTTCGTTGCCTGAGTGGTGCGTGCGTCCCGTCGGGTCGCTACTCGGTCTACGAGTTCGATCCGGCGCGCGTGTCGTTCGCGCGCCGGATCGACGGCGTCCCCGAGCAGAGCTCGGTCGACGTGCGGTTGCCGTCGATCCGTACCTACTCGCGGCTCACGGAGGCGATGACGGAGGGAGGCACGAGGTCGGCGCCCTGGCAGATGGATCTCCTGTCGCTCCCCGCGCCCACGCTCCGGATTCGCCCCGGCGTGCTCGTCCCGTTGCTGCTGCTCGGCGCACTCGCGGCGACGCTCGGGGCGCTCGCCGTCGCCTACGTCGCCTGGCCGAGCGTCGCCGAGCTTCCACCGCCGCCACCGCCGCCGCCGCCTCCGCCAGAACCTGCGCTCAGCCCCCTCGAGCAGGCGCTGCTGCTGCTCGAGAACGCCGTCCGGGTCAACGGAACGGAGGACGAGCGACGTGCACTCGAGCTCGTCGCCGAGGAGCTCGAACGCGACGCGCGGGGCGATCCCGCGCTCGCGAAGTCCGCTCGCGCGCTCGCCTGGTCCGAGGCCGAGCCCGCGGTCGCTCACACGACCGAGCTCGCCGCCCGAGTTCGCGCGCTGCTCGACGACGGCGAACCGGACCTGAACGGAGACCGACATGCCTAGGCGCGGTCGCTGGCTCCGGCCGAAGGTCCGGGGCGTGGACTCGCACGACACCGGCGCGTTTCCGAGCGGCGCGTTGCGGGCGCGCGTCCTGACGATCGCGCTCGCTGCGACCGCAGTCGTGTTGGTCGCCACGGCCGCATGGTCGGCGCGGCATCTCCAGACGGGCCAGCGCGGGCTGCTTCGTCCGGGAACGACGGGGGTCGTCGTCGTCGATCTCTCCCTCTCCATCGAGGGGCAGGACTACGCCGTGCTTCGGCGGGCGTTCCGCAAGCTGATCGCAGAGAACGCGAGCATCGGTCTTGTCGTCTTCTCCGACGTCGCCTACGAGCTCCTGCCGCCCGGAACGCCGGCCTCGCAGCTGCGTCCGCTGCTTCGCCTCCTCGTCCCGCCGCGACTCGGCCCTCCCGTGAACCCGTGGACGCAGACGTTCAGGGCGGGGACGCAGATATCGAGCGCACTCCAACTCGCCGAGGACATGCTGAAGCGTGACCATGTGCCCTCGGGCTCGGTGCTCCTGGTCAGTGACCTCGAGACCGCGCCCGACGACGTGCCGGCGCTCGCGAGAACCATCCAGAGCCTGCGCTCGAACGACATCGCCTTGCAGGTCATCGCGCTCGGGCCTACGAGCGAGGCCCGGCTCCTGTTCGGGAGCGCGATCCAGGACACCCCGTTCGTCGTCCCCGGGACGACGGGGCGCGAGACCCAAGAGGTCAGCGAGACCACGATCACGCTGCCGCGGACGCTCCTCGTCCTCGGTGCGCTTTTCTTCGTGGTGGTGGCGGCGCACGAGCGCTTCGCCGGCCGACTCATGCTTGCGGGCGGGAGCAGGAGGCAGGCATGAGCCGACGCGAGATTCGGCGGAGGAGCCTGCTCGGAGTAGGGGCGTTGCTCTGCCTCGCCGTCGCCGTCTTCCTCACGCTCGTGGCCGTCGATGTCCATCGTTGGGACGAGACACTTCGGACGGACGACGTCACCTATCGCACCAATCCGGACGATCCGACGCTCTGGAGCATCGACGCGCTGGCGCCGCTCGGGATCGCGGGGCGGTTGCTCGCCGTCGACGACGACGTGCAGTTCCGCCGGGCGCTTCGAGCCTTGCGCGGCGCCCACCTCGACGATCCGACGACGTACATCTCCGACCCGCGCGTCGCACTGAGGCGAAACGAGGCGCAGGCGCGGCTCGAGGCCGTCGTCGCGAACGACGATCTGCGCTCGCGCCGCTCGCGGGCCGCCGGCTTGCTCGGCGTGCTCGGGCTCGCGAGGTTCGTGACGGAAACGCAGAACCAGGAAGCGCTCCTGTCGAGCACGGTCGCGAACTTCCGCCGTGCGATCGACCTCGATCCCTCGAACGACGAGGCGAAGGTCGACCTCGAACTCGCGTACCAGCGAGGGCGCGGAGTCCAGATCAACGAGTCGGCGAGCGGGGAGAACCCGTCTCCTGGCGGAAGCGGCTCGAAGGGCGCGGGCGCGGGCCAGGCGGGCAGCGGCTACTGATGGCTACGAGCCTCGTGTTCCTCACACCCGGCGGTGTCCTCCTGACGCTGGGCGTGCTCCTTCCACTCGCGGTGCTCTACACCGTCCGCCGGCGGGCGTCGCATGTGCGGGGTGCGCTCGGGCTGCACGACCCTCCGTTCCGAGCGATTCTCGTGGCGCTCGTCGCAGTCGTCGTCGCCGGTGCTCTCCTCGGGGTCGCGGCGGCGCAGCCCGTCGTCAAGCGGACGCTGTCCGAGCGGACGAGAACCGATACGGAGGCCTTCATCGTGCTCGACGTCTCGCGCTCGATGCTCGCGCGGTCGAGCGCAGACTCGCCGACGCGTATCACGCGCGCCAAGCAGGCGGCGCTCTCCCTCCGGCGGTCGTTTCCCGAGATCCCCTTCGGGATCGCCTCGATGACGGACCGCGTCCTGCCCCATCTGTTTCCGAGCGTGGACGAGGACGTGTTCGAGACGACCCTTCGGCGCTCGCTCGACATCCAGAGGCCTCCGCCTCGATCGAGCCTCTTCACGAGCGCGACCAGGCTCGACTCGTTGGCGACGATCCGCACCCAGCGGTACTTCACTCCGCACGCGAAGAAACGCCTCATCGTGGTTCTCACGGACGGCGAGAGCCAGCCCGTATCGGCTGCTCGCCTCCGGAGCCTCTTCCTCGAGCAGCCCGCGATTCAGGCCGTGTTCGTCCAGTTCTGGGGGCAGGACGAGCACGTGTACAACGGCCACGCCGAGGAGCCTCTGTACCGGCCGGATCCGTCCGCGCGCTCCCTGCTCGCCGAGATCGCGCAGTCCGTCGACGGGAGCGTCTACGGAGAGCACGACCTCGGAGCTGTCCGCGCAGACATCCGCAAGCGGCTCGGGTCGGGTCCGACCGTAGTCCGTGGCGAGCAGGGAAGTCGCGTCCCGCTGGCGCCGTACTTCGCGGCCGCGGCGCTCGTGCCGCTCTTCGTCGTCCTCCGGCGACGCGACCGTTAGCGTCTAGCCCTCGTCGACGTCCTCCGGGAACCACGGCGCGACCGCGTCCGGATACCCGTTCTCGTCCATGTAGGAGATCGCTCTGCTTGCGATCCACGTCAGCGCGGCAGGGCTCGCCTGCTCGAGAATCCGTCGCACCACCTCGTCGCCGCTCTCGATCCCGCCCCCGATGCTCGCGCCCACCCGGCGTAGCCGGCAGAGGTACAGCGCCGCGCGATCGACATCGGTCCCGGCCGCGTCGTACCACGTGACCCCTACGGCGTGCTCGAGGGCCGAGCTCGCCTCGGCCGCAAGTCGCGCTGCATCCTCGTTCGCGACGACGAATTGCGCCCCATCCTGCCGTTCGCCCTTTCCTGGAAATTGCACGAAAAACTCCCTCCTAACGAAATTCGATGCCGGGCGTCACAGAGTTATGATCCTGCGCTTGACCATGGCGAAGACAGTGCTCGTGAATGACCCTGCCACCGGGACGCCCACGCCCGGCGGGCGACCGTGTTCATTCATAGCGCAGCCCGAGAGCCGTGGTGCACGTTAAGCAGGGACCACTCGGATGGAGGGAGTACATGCGTAAGAGTTCGATCCCGCTCATTGCGGGTGTCGTTGTTCTCGTCGCGAGCCTGATTATCGGGCCGGCGGCTTCGGCGAAGTCGGAGTCGCCCTCGGCTGGGACGGTCGTGTTCGGTCACGACCAGGAGCCGTCCACGCTGAACCCGTTCATCACGGATGGAAGCAACACTCCGACGCCGCTCACGATGAACAACGTGCTCGCTTCCGGGGCGATCTACAACAACAAGGCTGCGCTCGTTCCCCAGCTGTGGGACGGGCAGCCGAAGATCCTCAAGAACGACCCGCTCACGGTCACGTGGAAGTACAAGCAAACGGCGGTCTGGAGTGACGGCCAGCCCGTCACGGGACAGGACTTCGTGGACACCTACAAGGTGATCATGAACCCGAACTTCGACATCACGGACCGGACCGGTTGGGAAGACATCCAGAGCGTCAAGGCCAAGGGCAAGTCGGTGACGATGGCCTTCAAGAAGGGCAAGCCCGTCGCCTTCTGGGATGCCATCGCAGGCAACCAGCTCATGCCGCGCCAGCAGGTCGGCCCGATCATGAACTCGCAGAACGCCGCGGACTTCAACAACATGTGGCTGAACTCCATGCCGCTGTCGAGCGGTCCCTTCAAGTTCCAGAGCTGGACGAAGGGGACGCAGCTCACGATCGTCAAGAACCCGAAGTGGAAGGCAGGCCCGGCGGCGAAGCTGGACAAGATCGTGTTCCGCTTCATCCCGAGCACGCCCTCTGAGTTCCAGGCGCTGCAGGCGGGCGAGATTCAGGCCATGTCGCCTCAGCCGCAGATCCAGATCGCGGATCTGTACAAGAACTCGAAGTTCACGGTGCAGACGACGCCCGCGTTCCAGTGGCAGCACGTCGACATCCAGCGCGGGCCGAAGGGCGCCCCGGCTCTCAAGCAGAAGTACGTCCGCCAGGCGCTCGTCATGGGCATCAACCGCCCGCAGATCGTGGACGCACTGTGGGTCCGGACCGGCCTCGTGAAGTCGGCGAAGGATCTGCCGGTGCTGCAGAACAACGTGTTCTTCCCGCAGCAGGCGCAGTACAAGCCGTACTGGTCGCAGTACAAGTTCAGCCAGAAGGCTGTCATCGCCCTGCTGAAGAAGAACGGCTGCACGGGTGGCCCGAATACGCCGTCGGCGTCGAACTCGGCCATCTGGAGCTGCCCGAACGTCGGCAAGCTCAGCTTCCGCTTCACGACGACGAGCGGCAACCAGCTTCGCGCGCTCGCCTTCGAGATCATGCAGAAGCAGCTCAAGAGCGTGGGCATCGAGCTCGTGCCGAACTTCGGCCCGAACACCCTCGTCTTCGGACAGGTCCTTCCGTCCGGTGACTGGGATCTCTTCATGTTCACGTTCTCGAGCTCGCCGGCCAGCCAGACGAACTCCTTCGGGATCTACGGCTGTGGCGGTGGCCAGAACTACATGAACTGGTGCAACTCGAAGGCGTCCGCTCTCTTCCGGAAGGCCGGTTTGACGCCGGATCCGTCGAAGCGGAACCCGATGATGGATCAGGGCGCGAAGATCGCGGCCGACGACATCAACTCCATCCCGATGTGGTCTCCGCCGGAGTACCTCATCGGCAGCACGAAGGTCAAGGGGCTCGTCGTGAACCCGACGCAGCAGACCGCGACCTGGAACGCCAACACCTGGTCGACCGCAGGCTAGGAGTAGCCAACGGCCAGATTGTGCGATTGCGCTCGAGTCCCGCTCCCGCCTTTCGGGCGGGAGCGGGACTCGCGGCGTCTCGGACTTCCTTCTAGGATCTGGGAGCTGGTGAGATGCTGACGTACGTCATTCGCAGGTTGCTCTACAGCTTTGTCGTGCTCGTACTCGCGAGCATGATCATCTTCACGTTCGTGTCGGTCTCCGGCGACCCGCTCGGCTATCTGAGGCAGCGACCGAACATCTCACAGCAGACGATCCACAACATCGAGCAACGCAACCACCTGAACGACTCGGTGCCCGTCCGCTATGCGTACTGGGTACGTGATGCGTTCACGAACGAGTTCGGCACGACGCTCGTCGGGAACCGGCCGATCCTGCCGGATCTCCTCCGGGTCATGGGGCACACGCTCCAGCTCGTCTTCATCGCGGAGATCCTGGCGGTTCTCGTGGCCGTCCTCATCGGCGTGTACTCGGCGTTACGCCAATACAGCGTCTTCGACTACTCAGCGACGACCTTCAGCTTCATCGGCCTCGCGATGCCCGTGTTCTGGCTCGCGCTGATGCTTCAGGTGCTCGTCACGCAGATCTACACGTCGACCGGCCACAACATCTTCCCGATCACGAGCCTCAGCTCGGTCGATCCGGGAAGCGGGCTCCATTTCGTGGTGGATCGAGCCTGGCATCTCACGCTTCCGGTTCTGGTCCTCATGGTCGCGAGCATCGCCACCTACTCGCGGTACATGCGCGCCTCCATGCTCGAGGTCATCAACGCCGACTACGTGCGCACGGCGCGCGCGAAGGGCGTGTCCGAGCGCAACGTGACGGGGCGGCATGCGTTTCGGAACGCGCTCATCCCGCTCGTCACGCTCGTGGCCATCAACTTCGGCGCGCTCTTCGGCGGCGCGGTCGTGACCGAGACCGTGTTCGCGCTGGACGGAATGGGCCTCTACTTCGTCCGGGCGCTGAACGCAGGAGACCCATATCCGGTGATGGCCTGGCTGATGGTCACGGCGACGATCGTCATCCTCTTCAACCTCATCGCCGACATCGCCTACGGCTACCTCGATCCGCGAGTGCGATATGACTGATCCCGGACAACCCCGCCACGGAATGATGCAGTCGACCGCTCCGGGCGGAGCCCTCGTCCAGGAGTCGGTCTCCTCTCCGCCGCTCTCCGACGCGGAGCTCGCATACGAGAGCGGCGTCGAGGTCAAGGCGCGCAGCCAGTGGTCGTATGCACGCATGCGGTTCTTCCGTCACCGGCTGGCGGTGGTGAGCCTCGTGGTCCTGGCGGCTCTCGCGTTCGTCGCGATCTTCGCCAAGCGGATCGCACCGTACGGCTACGACGAGCTCGATCTCTT
>Ga0126377_10004086_pt1 | contig 10539 bp, 9 predicted proteins | sample PanSoiMetPlot_22_FD_92647 | JGI IMG/M metagenome (GOLD analysis project Ga0126377, IMG submission 92647) | Tropical forest soil microbial communities from Panama - MetaG Plot_22 | ecosystem: Environmental > Terrestrial > Soil > Tropical forest > Bulk soil | place: Panama | collected 2016-02-17 | reverse complement strand
CGCACCTCCTCGAGGGCGCGCGGATCGACCTGACGGCCCTTGGGCGTCCTCCGGGGGCGATTGCGCCGCCCCATGCCAGCAGACGGCGGTGGCTGGTCGCTCCGTGCATCCATCTTTGGAATCCTTCCGAAAGTAGGAATGACGGCAGTCGTTGATTAAAAACAAGCCCCCAACTGCCATCAGTCGATTGAATTCCTCTATCGATAGGCATATCATCGGTGAGCAATAGAACAAAGGCTATCGCATTGATCGATAAGCTGGAATTCCTCATGGCGCTGGCTCGCGAGCGGCATTTCGGCCGCGCCGCCGAGGCCTGCGGCGTGACCCAACCCACGCTGTCCGCCGGAATCAAGCAGCTCGAGGAGACCATGGGGGTGCTGCTGGTCAATCGCGGCTCGCGTTTCCAGAGCTTCACGCCCGAGGGCGAGCGCGTGCTCGACTGGGCGCGGCGCATCGTCGGGGATTCCCGCGCCATGCGGGAGGAGGTCAATGCGCTGCGCCACGGGCTCGCCGGCCGGCTGCGGATCGCTGCCATACCGACGACGCTGGCGATGGTGGCAAGCCTGACGACGCCGTTCCGCATGCGCCATCCCAATGTGCAGTTCACGATCCTGTCGCGCACCTCGATCGAGGTGCTGGCGCAGCTCGAAAATCTCGAGATCGACGCCGGCTTGACCTATCTCGACAATGAGCCGCTCGGCCGCGTCAACACCGTCCCGCTCTATCGCGAGCATTATCGCCTGCTGACGTCGGCGGAGGCGCCGCTCGGCAACCGCGCCTCCGTCACCTGGGCCGAGGTGGCGCAGGTGCCGCTCTGCCTGCTGACGCCGGACATGCAGAACCGCCGCATCATCGACGAACTCCTGCGCGGCGTCGGCGCGACGCCACAGCCGACACTGGAATCGAATTCCATGATCGTGCTGTTCGCCCATGTGCGCACCGGCCGCTGGGCGAGCGTGATGCCGGCCAAGCTCGCAGAGACCCTGGGCCTGACCGAGACCATCCGCGCCATTCCCATCGTCGAGCCGGAGGCGGTGCACACCATCGGCCTCGTGGTCCCCGCGCGCGAGCCGATGACACCACTCACCGCCGCGCTGGTGACCGAGGCGCAGCGGCTGGCGAAGACGGCGGACGGCGAAGCCGCCTAGAGCTTGATCCCGAAAAAGCCTGCCCCGGACTTGATCCGGGGTGGGTACCGGTTTTCGGAAGAGATCATACTCCAGCACAAGCCAGAGCCGGTCGTCCCGCTCTAGCTGTTCACAGCTTGAGCTTCATGCCTTCGTGGCTGCCCCGAAAGCCCAACGACTCGTAGAACCGCTGCGCATCCAGACGAGACTTGTCGGTGGTGAGTTGCACCACCCCGCAGCCGCGCTTTCTGCATTCGGCGATCGCCCAGTCGAGGAGCCGCCGTCCCAGCCCCTCGTTGCGGTGGCGCGATGCAATCCGCACGCTCTCGATCTGACCGCGCCACATGCCCTGGTGGGAAAGGCCGGGGATGAACGAGACTTGAATGCATCCGGCGACGGCGTCGCCGACCACCAGGACGGCCATCAACTGATTGGCATCGCGCTGCAATGCCTCGAAGGCGTCAACATACTTGCCGTTGAGCGGGCTCGACGCATCTTCGCGAGAGCGTCCGAGATGATCGTCGGCCAGCAAGGTGACAATGCTCGGCAGGTCGGAGCTTTGCGCGCGTCGAATGGCAATCTCGGTCATGCCTTGGCATTTAGCACGAAGGAACACCCGTCGCGACGCCATTCATGCTAAAGCACTCTCGGACGAGGTTCCGTCGAGGAGAGCCGAGTAGCGATGTTCACCCTTGCCGAGCTCGAAAGCGTCATGCCGGTGGTGCGCGCAAACGTACCGCCGACGCCGCAATATGCATGGCCGCTGCTGAAGACACATACCGGCGTCGACGTCGTGGTCAAGCACGAGAACCACACGCCGATCGGCGCCTTCAAGGTGCGGGGCGGGCTAGTCTATTTCGACCGGATGAAACGCCAGCGGCCGCAGGTGCAAGGGATCGTCTCGGCGACGACCGGGAACCACGGCCAGTCGATGGCCTTCGCCGGCGCGCGCACCGCCGTGCCCGTCACCATCGTGGTGCCGCATGGCAACTCGACCGAAAAGAACAGCTCCATGCGCGCGCTCGGCGCCGAGCTGATCGAGCACGGCCGCGACTTCGACGAGGCGAAGGAGCATGCGGAGCGGATCGCCGCCGAGCGCGACCTGGAATTTGTGCCGTCGTTCCATCGTGATTTCGTCGTCGGGGTGGCGACCTATGCCCATGAGTTGTTCGCCGCGACAGGCGACCTTGACACCGTCTATGTTCCGATCGGCCTCGGCTCCGGTATCTGCGGCGTGATCGGCGTGCGTGACCTGCTCGGGCGCAAGACCAGAATCGTCGGCGTGGTATCCGACCGCGCCAATACCTACCGCCTCTCGGTCGACGCGGGCCGCAGTGTGCCGACCAATTCGGCGCTCACGTTCGCCGACGGCATGGCGGTGCGGGTGCCGGACGCGACGGCGCTCGACGTCATTCGCCGTGGCGTCGAGCGCATCATCGAAGTGTCCGACGACGAGATCGCCGAGGCGATCCGCATCCTCTACAGCGCCACCCATACCTGCGCGGAGGGCGCCGGCGCGGGCGCGCTGGCCGCGCTCATGAAGGACCACGACCGGCAGCAGGGCCGCCGCGTCGCCGTCATCGTGAGCGGTCAGAATATCGATCGGCCGCGGATGCAGACGGTGCTGGCCGGCGGCACGCCGCGGGTCGGCTGACCCGGCGCTTTGCCGCAAGCCCGCGATACAGTACGCTGCGGACAAACAAGCAAAAGATCAGGGAGGGACGCATGCATCTTCGTCGCTGGCTCGGCGCGCTCGCGGCTTTGGCATTGGGGCTCTTGCCCATCACCGCGGCTGCACAAACCTTCACCAAGCCGGTTCGGATCATCGTGCCGTTCGCACCGGGCGGAACGTCCGACATCCTGGCCCGGCTGATCGGCCCGAAACTGCAGGATGCCATCGGCCAGCCGGTCGTGGTCGAGAACAAGACCGGCGCTGGCGGCAACATCGGCGCCGACATCGTGGCCAAGGCGGACAAGGACGGCCACACGCTGCTGCTGATCGACATCAGCACGCTCGCCATCTCGCCCACCCTGATGTCCAACCTGACCTACAGCCCGACCAAGGACCTGGCGCCGATCGGCCTGATCCTGTTCGCGCCCTATGTGCTGGCGGTGCATCCGAGCCTGCCGGTGAAGAGCGTCGCCGAGCTCGTCGCGCACGCCAAGGCCAACGCCGGCAAGATCCCATTCGGCAACGCCGGCATCGGCGTTGCCAATCACATCTCCGCGGTGCAGCTGGAAAAGAACTGGGGCGTGGCGTTCAAGCACGTGCCGTATCGCGGCGGCGCCGACGCCATCAAGGGCACGGTGGCGGGCGAGAGCCAGGTGATCCTCAACGGCGCGACCGCGACCGCGTCGTTCGTCGCGCAGGGGCAGCTGCGCGGGCTCGCCGTGTCGGGCGACAGGCGCGTCGACAGCATCAAGGAGCTCGCGACCTTCAAGGAGCTCAACGTCGCTCCGGTCGATGTCGGCTCGTGGCAGGGGCTGCTCACGACCGCCGGAACGCCGGCACCGGTGCAACAGCGGCTCAACGCCGAGCTCAACAAGATTCTCACCATGCCGGACATTGCCCAGCGGATCGAGAGCCTTGGCGGCGAGGTGAAGGCCGGCCCGTCCGCCGATCTCGCCAAATGGATCGAGACCAATACCGCGAGCTACGCCACCGTGATCAAGGACGCCGGCATCAAGGTGCAGTGACGGAGCATTTTCAGGAAAAGTGGGAACCGGTTTTCCGTGGAAAATGCGACCAGGCAAAAAGTCTCCATGCCACGGGTCGATTTCAAGGATCTTGCCTTCGCCCTGTTCCTGATCGCACTGGCGCTGGTCGCGTTCGGCGCGTCCGGCTCGCTTGCGATCGGAACCGCTGCGGACATGGGACCGGGCTTCGTCCCGCGTGCGCTGGCGTGGATCATCCTCGGCTTCGGTGCCGGCTTTCTGGCGATGAGCTTCGTCAAGGCGCCAGAGCCGGTGCGGGCCTTGGCATGGCGACCGCTGGTGACGATCCTCGCGTCGATCGCGCTGTTCGCGGTCCTGTTCGCCAAGCTCGGCCTGATCGCCGCCTGCGTGGGGACGGTCGTCGTGGCTGGCGCAGCCACGTCACCGGTGCGCTGGCTGCAGCTTCTCCTGTTCGGCCTGGTGATCGCGGCGTTCTCGGCGCTGCTGTTCGTCAAGGGCCTCGGCCTGCCGTTCAAGCTGTGGCCGTAGTCGTTCTCCGTCATAGCCGGGCTTGAGGCGGAGCAAGAGTGAGGTAGGCGGTGGAGCTGTTCGACAATCTGGCGCTTGGCCTTGCCACGGCGGCGACCTGGCAGAACCTGCTGTTCTGCTTCACCGGCGTCATGATCGGCACGCTGGTCGGCGTGCTGCCCGGCATCTCGCCGCTCACGACCGTGGCGATGCTGCTGCCGTTCACTTTCGGGCTGCCGCCCGCGTCGGCGCTCATCATGCTGGCGGGCATCTTCTACGGCGCGCAATACGGCAGCTCGACCGCCGCCATCCTGGTCAACGTGCCCGGCGAAACCTCCTCGATCGTCACCTGCATCGACGGCTACCAGATGGCCAAGCAGGGACGCGCCGGCTCCGCGCTCGCCATCGCCGCGATCGCGTCGTTCTTCGCCGGCACGGTCGCCACCGTCGTGATCGCGCTGCTCAGCCTGCCGCTCGCCGCCTTCGCGTTGAAATTCACCGCCGTCGAGACCACGAGCCTGATCATTCTCGGCCTGCTCGGGGCGGTCGTGCTGGCGCACGGCTCGCCGCCGAAGGCGATCGCCATGATCGTGGTCGGGGTGCTGCTCGGCCTGGTCGGCGTCGACGTCAATTCCGGGGTGCCGCGCATGACCTTCGGCATCGCCGATATCAACGACGGCATCGGCTTCGTGCCGATCGCCATCGGCCTGTTCGGTATCGCCGAGATGATCCACAACCTCGAGCGGCCGCAGGATCACAATTTCACGGGCACGCGCATCTCCAACCTGGTGCCCTCGCGCGCCGATCTCGCTGCGGCTTGGCCGGCCATGGTGCGCGGCACCGCGGTCGGCTCCATTCTCGGGGTGCTGCCGGGCGGCGGCGCCGCGCTGCCGCCGTTCTCGGCCTATGCATTGGAGAAGAAGATCGCCGCCGATCCCTCGCGGTTCGGCAAGGGCGCGATCGAAGGCGTGGCGTCGCCGGAAGCCGCCAACAATGCCGGCGCGCAGACCAGCTTCGTGCCGATGCTGACGCTCGGCATTCCCTCCAATCCGCTGATGGCGCTGATGATCGGCGCCCTGATGATCCAGGGCATCCAGCCCGGGCCGCAGGTGATGACCAAGCAGCCGGAGCTATTCTGGGGCGTGATCGCCTCCATGTGGATCGGCAATTTGATGCTCATCATCATCAACCTGCCGCTGATCGGCATCTGGGTGTCGTTGTTGCGAGTGCCCTATCAGTTCCTGTTCCCGGCCATCGTCGTGTTCTGCGCCATCGGCGCCTACAGCATCGGCAACAGCCTGTTCGACCTATGGCTGATGCTGGGCTTCGGCCTGGTCGGTTACTTCTTCATCAAGATCGGCGTGGAACCCGCCCCCTTCGTGCTAGGCTTCGTACTGGGACCGATGCTGGAGGAGAACTTCCGGCGCGCCATGCTGATCGCCTCGGGCGATTTCATGGTGTTTCTCGAGCGTCCGATCAGCGCCGTCCTGCTGGCGATTTCGGGCCTCCTGCTGGCGGCCTTGCTGGTTCCCGAGATTCGCCGCAAACGCGAGGTTCTCAAGGAGGAATGAACAGCGGCCACGCCCTTGCCCGATCGCGTTCCGGCCGGCATAGTCGCGCGCCAGAGAACGTTCGATGAACGCGCATATCAGGGACTTTAAGGGAAAACCGCTGCTGCCGGGAACGCGGCGGTCATGGCGGCGGCGATTGGTCGAGAGCTGGCTGCCGACGCTGACAATCTTCCTGATGCTCCTGACCCTCGTGGGGGTCGTGCTGTTCCCGCAGGTAGCGGTGACGGTGCCGAGCGGCTACGTCGGCGTCCTGTGGAAACGCTTCGGCGGCGGCACCGTGCTCGACCCGCGCAAGATCAGGGACGAGGGTCTGCACTTCATCTGGCCCTGGGACCGGCTGTTCCTCTACGATCTGCGGCTGCAATCCATCACCGAGAACTACAACGTCACGTCCAGCGACGGCGTTGGCCTGACCGCCTCGGTCAACATCCGCTATCGCCTGCAGCGCGACGGCACTCCCGTGGTGCACCAGTCGCTGGGACCGAACTATATCGGCATTCTGATATTGCCGGGTATCGGCAGCGTGACGCGCGAAGTGGTCTCGCAGTACACCGCCGAGCAGGTCTATTCGACCGCACGCCAGGAAATTCAGGACAAGATCCGCGGGCACATCTTGCAAAGATCGGGCGAGCGGATGATGGAACGCGAGGGTGACGAGTCCTACCACGTCCCGCTCAGGGACCTGTTCGTGCTCTACGACACCCTGTTGTACGGCATCGAGCTGCCGGCGGCGCTGGTCGCCGCCATCAACCGCAAGTCCGAGCAGTACTACATCGTCCTGGAGTACGAGTTCCGCGTCGAGCGTGAAAAGCGGGAGTCGGAACGCAAGAAGATCGAGGCGCAAGGCATCAGCGATTTCCAGCGGATCGTAACCCAGGGAATTACCGACTCCTATCTGCGCTGGCGCGGCATCGAGGCGACGCTGCAGCTGTCGCAGTCCTCGAACACCAAGATCGTGATCGTCGGCAGCGGCAAGGACGGCCTGCCGGTCCTGCTCGGCAAGGCGGGTGAGCAGCCGGCCAACGCGAAATAGCTGCCATTCCGAGGGCGTTCACGCTCCAGCAACCAACGCCGGCTAATATCACGCGGGGACGGCGTGAATAGACCGACGTTAACTGGCGCGCTATATTTGAGGTCCGCCGCGGCATGCGTGACGTGCGCCGGGGTTCCGTTGTTGTGTTGCCGCGTAGGAGTTGCTCATGGCCCCCCGAGCGTACTGGAAAGGCTACCTGAAGCTGTCGCTGGTCTCGTGCCCGATCGCGCTTTATCCGGCGTCGTCGAGCTCGGAGCGGGTATCCTTCAACCGCATCAACACCAAGACCGGGAACCGCCTCAAACAGCAGATGGTCGATTCCGAGACCGGCGAGCCGGTCGAGCGGGACGACATCGGCCGCGGCTATGAATACGCCAAGGGCCAGTACATCATGGTCGAGGACGACGAGCTCGCCAAGATCAAGATCGAGAGCACCCACACGATCGAGATCGACAGCTTCGTGCCTCGCTCCGAGATCGACGACCGCTACCTGGAAAGCCCCTACTACATCGCTCCGACCGACAAAGTCGGGCAGGAAGCCTTCTCCGTCATCCGTGACGCCATGCGCGAGAAGAAGATGGCCGGGCTGGCCCGCGTCGTGCTGACGCGGCGCGAGCACGTGGTGATGCTGGAGCCGTTCGACAAAGGCCTGCTGGCGACCACGCTGCGCTACCCCTATGAAATTCGCGACCAGGCGGATTTTTTCGGCGACTTGCCAGAGCTCAAGCTGCCGGCCGAGATGATGAAGCTCGCCGGGCACATCGTGGACACCAAGGCCGGGCACTTCGATCCCAAGACCTTCGAGGATCACTACGAGAAGGCGCTGGTCGAGCTATTGAAGAGCAAGCAGGCGGGACTGCCGCTCGAGACGATCGGCGAGGAGAAGAGCGCGCCGCGCGTCATCAATCTCATGGACGCCTTGAAGGCGAGCATCAACGCCAGCGCCAAGAAGCCGGCCGCCGCCAGCGCCGGCGAGCGCCGTCCGGCCAAGAAGAAGGCGAGCGGCCGCTGAAGTAGCGGGCGGGAAAAATCGGATTTCGGTTTTCCATCCGAAGGTGCGGCGTCATATAACGGTGTATGGCATCCGAAGCGGACACCTCCCGGTTCCAACATAGCGTCGCCTTCACCGGGCGGCTCGCCTCGATGAACCGCGACGAGGCGTTTGCGCTGGTCCGCGCCAAGGGCGGTACGCCGCGGCGCGGACTGACCAAAAAAACTGCGATCCTGGTCGTCGGCGAGCTCGGATGGCCGCTGCTGCCGGACGGCAAACCGTCGAAGACCCTGAGCCTCGCGAAGTCGTACGGCACAGCGATCGCAAGCGAGCGGCAGTTCCTGGAATGGGCCGGCAAAATGGTTCCCGACGACCAGGCCAGGACCTATTCCGCTGATCAGATCGCGTCACTGAGCGGGCTGCCGCCGGCGGTGGTGGAACAGCTCACCACGTTCGGCCTGCTCGACGGCCGCGACCAGCGGCACGGCTTTCGCGACCTGACGGCGGCGCGGCAGCTCGCCGAGCTGCTGCAATCCGGCGTCGCGCTCTCGACCATCACCAGGAGCCTGCAGGAGATCCGCAAGTGGCTGCCGGAGGCCGCGCTCTCCAATCTGCGGCTCTACCCTGCCGCCTCGGATGCGATCCTGGTCGAACAGCTGAAGGGCCGCACCGACAAGACCGGTCAGTTCGTGCTGCCGGTCGGCGAGGCGCAGGAGGACGCCGACGCGCTGTTCGAGCAGGCGCAATCGGCGGAGGAAGCCAAGGACATCGACACCGCACAGCGGCTCTATCGCAGGGTCATGCGCATGGACCCGCGCGATCCCGCCGCCGCGTTCAATCTGGGCAACCTTCTGCGTTCGCTCGGACAGAAGGTCGAGGCCGAGGCGGCCTATCGGGCGGCCACCAAGGCTGACGCCGGCTTCGCGGAGGCCTGGTACAATCTGGCCGACATCCTCGATGACCAGGGTCAATGCGACAAGGCGGCCATCTGCCTCGCGCGTGCGCTCGACGCCGATCCCAACTATGCCGACGCGCTGTTCAATCTCGGCCTGCTGCACCTGCGCAACGAACGGCTTGCGGAGGCGGCGACCTGCTGGCGGCGCTATCTCGCGCTCGACAAGGACTCGGCCTGGGCGTCGCGCGCCAGGCAGGCACTGAAATTCTGCGAAATGACTCTGGCGCGTTCGTCGCGGACCGGTTGACGGCGGAACGATCGTGGCGGTGCGCGCTAGTGTCCCGGTTCCGACGTTCGTATCACCTTGCAGCGCGTGCTTTTACGAACGTCGGAACCAAAGGGACACTAGCAAATCTATGATTCTAGTGTGGCTTTGCATTTGACGTTCCTATGAAGGACTCGCGGCAAATACTGATAGGAACGTCAAATGCGCCACACTAGAGCTTCGAAGTCGGCGGCCGGCAAGGACGCGCTCAAGGAGTACAAGCAGAAGCGCGATTTCAGCCGCACCGCCGAGCCCAAGCCAGAGTCCAAGCCAGAGCCCAAATCCCAGACCAAGTCCGCACGCGGCCGGGACGCCGCCGGCGGGCGGTTCGTCGTCCAGAAGCACGATGCGCGGCGCGTCCACTACGACCTGCGGCTCGAGCTCGGCGGCACGCTCAAGAGCTGGGCCGTGACCCGAGGGCCGAGCCTGATCGTCGGCGAGAAGCGTCTCGCCGTCCGCACCGAGGATCATCCGCTGCAGTATCTCGAGTTCGAGGGGAACATTCCCAAGGGCGAGTATGGCGGCGGCGCGATGATCGTGTGGGACAGCGGACGCTGGGAGCCGGCCGTCGATGCCGACAAGGGCCTCGCGAAGGGCCACCTTGAAATCGTGCTGCACGGCGAGCGGCTCAACGGCCGCTGGCACCTGGTGCGGATGCGGCCGCGCCCCGGAGAGAAGAAGGAGCAATGGCTGCTGATCAAAGCCGACGATGAATTCGGGAGGCAGCCAGGCGAGCCGGACATCACGGAGGAAGAAACCACGTCGACGGTCAGTGGCCGCACGACCGAAGAACTCGCCGCGGAAGGCGCGCTGCGCAAGGACCACGCCGGCCGCGCCGAAGTGAAGGAGACGCGAAAAATCGTGGTGCCGGACCCGGGCAAGGTATCGGGTGCGCGCAAGGGCATCCTGCCGGCGTTCCTCGAGCCGAGCCTGCCGCAAATCACGGACAAGCCGCCGAGCGGCGCCAAGTGGGTGCACGAGATCAAGTACGACGGCTACCGCACCCAGGCCCGCATCGATGGCCGCAGGGTCCAGCTCCTCACCCGCAAAGCGCTCGACTGGACGCAGCGGTTTCCCAACATCGATGCCGCGTTGAAGAAGCTCGGGCTCAGTTCTGCGCTGATCGACGGCGAGATCGTGGTGGAGGATTCCACGGGCCTTCCGAGCTTCACGCTGTTGCAGGCGGACCTGAGCCTGGGTCGGCGCGACCGCTTTCGCTATTTCGTGTTCGACCTGCTCTATTGCGAAGGCTTCGACCTGACCAGCGCGACGCTGCTCGACCGCAAGGCGTTGCTCCAGGAGATCGTCGGCGGCCTGCCCGCGTCCTCGCCGATTCGTTTCAGCGAGCACCTGGCGCAGGACGGGCCGACCATGTTCCAGCACGCCTGTCGCCTCGGCCTGGAAGGGATCGTGT
>Ga0126377_10004085_pt1 | contig 10539 bp, 6 predicted proteins | sample PanSoiMetPlot_22_FD_92647 | JGI IMG/M metagenome (GOLD analysis project Ga0126377, IMG submission 92647) | Tropical forest soil microbial communities from Panama - MetaG Plot_22 | ecosystem: Environmental > Terrestrial > Soil > Tropical forest > Bulk soil | place: Panama | collected 2016-02-17 | reverse complement strand
GTGGCTGCCGTCTATCTCTACGACATCTCGGTGAGCACAGGAGACTTTGAAATCATGAAAGCCTCCGTCGGCGGTATTACCTCTGACCGCCGATTGCAGCTTTTGTTGGTGGCCTTCTGCTTTGGCGCTTTTATTGAAGGCTGCGCTGGATTCGGCTCGCCCGTAGCCATCGCCGGCGCCTTCATGATCGGCCTTGGGTTCAAGCCTTTCCATTCCGCTGCGCTGAATCTCATAGCCAACACCGCTCCCGTTGCCTGGGGTGCAATCGGAACCCCGGTACACATGCTGACTCAGGTAACTGGGTTGCCGGAGCCCGACATGAATGCCATGATCGGGCGCATTCTGCCCATCACGGCCATCATCGTGCCCTTCTGGCTGGTGCGGGCCATGGTTTCGTGGAAGGAAACTTTTGAGGTTTTGCCCGCGATCCTCATGGTAGGAGTTTCGTTCGGTTCCATGCAATGGTTCTGGGCCAACAAAATGGACAGCAACCTGGTGGATATCACCGCAGGCCTGTTCGCGCTGGGCTGCACAGTATTATTCCTGATTTTCTGGAAACCCAAAAAGGTCTGGCGATTTGAAGATGATGAAGTGCCCGCCGGTGTGGCTGCCAGATCTCTTGGCGCCGCTGCGGCCAACCCTCCTCACTACACCAAAGGACGGGTCTTCGTGGCATGGCTGCCATTTATTATCCTCTCCGTATTTGTTTTCTTGTGGGGCTTTAAGCCGGTCAAAACCTGGATGAACGTCCACACGACTCCCAGTTTTGTAACTGCGCAGGGCAAGCCTCTGGGCGGCTGGGAAACGCCTCTTCACAACAAGGTCTCCCGCGATAAACCGGTTGTCGGCAAGCCATCACCAGAGGGCGCCCGCTTCCAGTTCATCTGGCTCTCCGCTACGGGGACGGGCTGCTTCCTGGCCGCAATTGTCGGCGGGCTGATTCGAGGCGTGACTCCGGTAAAACTGATAAAGGTTTTCGGGCACACGCTCTATCGAATGCGCTGGGCTGTCCTGGCTATCGCCTGCATGTTGGGTCTGGGCTTCGTTACTCGATACTCGGGGACTGATGCCGTCTTGGGACTGGCATTTACCCATACGGGTTGGTTCTATCCCTTCTTCGGCACCTTCCTGGGATGGCTTGGAGTTGCCCTTACCGGCAGTGACACTTCTTCCAATGCTCTGTTCGGCAGCCTGCAGCGTATTACCGCTGAACAACTGCATTTGGATCCCATACTGATGACAGCAGCCAACAGTGCCGGCGGCGTCATGGGCAAGATGGTGGACGCGCAATCCATCTGCGTGGCCACCGCGGCTACCAACCAGGTGGGCAACGAAGGCACCATCTTCCGCTTCGTGGTCTGGCACTCGATTGCACTAGGCGCTATTGTCGGGATCATCGTGATGCTGTACGCGTACGTTTTCCCCAATGCGGTCCCGCACGGTGTTCACTTGATTTCGCAGTAAGAGAGTCCAACAGAAATGCCGCCGATTAAGGCGGCATTTTTGTTTCACTTGAAGTCCCACAAGACCGATCGGTCGATTTGATTGATGGCGGTGCGCCCGGTAAGGGCCATCGCCATCATCAGTTCAGTGCGCAGGATTTCTATCACTCGCGCCACGCCCGCCGCGCCTGCATAGGCCAGCGCGTACAAATACGGTCGCCCAATCAGCACAGCCTTGGCGCCCAGCGCGATTGCCTTCAGCACGTCTGTGCCGCGCCTGATTCCGCCATCCACCAGCACAGGAATTTTTCCATCAACTCGCTCCACTATCCGAGGCAAAGCTTCCGCTGTGCTCGGCAGCGTGTCCAGGTTGCGCGCTCCATGATTGGAAACAATCAGTCCCGCAGCGCCACTGGCTGCGGCGCGGGCCGCGTCTTCAGGATTCAAGACGCCCTTGAGCACAATGGGAATGCCGGCCACTGAACTTAGCCACTCAATGTCTTTCCAGTTGAGTTTGGCATTCAGCAGCTGACTGTAAATCGCGCTGTGCGATGGCCGATGACTTACAGCGCCCAGGTTAAGGTTAGGCAGCTTGAAATCCGGCGGCAGAGCAAACGGCGTTCGCGCTTCGCGATGGCGCGCGCCCAAAACCGGCGTGTCTACCGTGACGCAGAGAGCTTTGCAGCCGGCAGCTTCTGCCCGGCGTACCATCTCCTGAGTCAGACCTTTGTCTTCCTGGAAGTACAACTGAAACCATATTGGATGTTTGGCCGCCGCGCTGACCTCTTCGACTGCTACCGTGGAAAATGAGCTGAGCACCATGCTCGCATCGCCCTGGTTCGCGCCTTCGACGGTTGCCAGTTCGCCATCAGCGTGGCACAAACGATGGAAGGCTGCCGGCGCCAGGAGTATCGGCAGGTCAAACTGTTGGCCAAGCAGTTCGGTGCGAACGTCAATGTCTGAAACATCCACAAGAACTCTTGGCGCCAGGCGAATTCGTCTCCAGTCCTCACAATTGGCGCACAGCGTGAGTTCGTCGGCTGCGCCTCCTACAATGTAGGCAAACGCCATGGCGGACATGCAGGGTTGTGCCAGAGCTTCAAATTCTGCCAGAGACAAAACGCTTTCCAGTGCTGGTTTCTCAGCGGGCATCAGGTGACAGAGCTCCCATTAGATTTGCACTTACGGGGAAACTCAGAATTGTACGCTTGGCAGGGGAAGCCCAGAGCCCAAAACCTGGAGCTAAGAGCCAAAAGTCAAGCGCCGGCTAATACTGCAGGATAACCGTATAGAAGTCGTTAAAGTCGCTTACGGTCGATGTTGTCCCGACCGAGAGCTGCAGGGTGTGATTTCCCTGCTGGAGTTTTATCGGAAAAACTGCAGGAACCACATTCATGTGAGTGGCTGCGGGATTGGCAAATATCTGGGCAGCTCCCAGGCTCTGTCCGTCCAGGGTAACCTGGATGCCGATCATGGTATTTGTTCCCTGGGTCCAAACCGATCCAAAGACCATTAGAGTAGATGGGCCATCGCTGGGAGAAGGAAAGTTTGCCGAGATGGGGAGCGGTCCTTTTTTCGAGACGATGATTTGCGTTGCCATGGATGTGTTCTCCTCTTTCAGATTAATACATAGGAAATATTAAAAGAGATCAAAGTTGTGGGTTTGTGGTTGCTTGGCGTTGGGTTTGGTGTTGGTTTTGCTGTTCTACTAAATACTAACTAATTACTTCTTCTCTTTTCATCTGCGACGTCAGCCATCGCAGCAGGCTGGAACGAACTTCAGGAGACAAATCAGAGAATTGGATTCCGTGCTGGCCTTCACTGTTCGACCACGCAACCTTTCCGGAAAGTTCAACTTCCTGGTCAGTATCGGGAATCACGAAGAAAATCGAGGCCGGCATGCCGAAGCTCAAAGATCTCTCTATTAGGATCGCAGCGCCGCCAATGCTGAGATTGAGCAGGGTCGCCTCCATTTGCTCGGCTCCATATCTGAATCTCACAGGTACGCTCATTTGAGCGCGATAGTAGCGCTCTTGTTCGGCGCGAAGCGCCTGCTCCTGGTTCTCAGAATCATTCTCACGGTAAGCCTTGAGCTTGCGAATCAACGTGCGCCGCGAGATGCCCAGGGACTCTGCAGCTTTACCCTGGTTGCCGTCAAATTTCTCCAGAGCCTGAAAGATCATCTGGCGCTCAACCTGGTTGAGATCGCCATTCAGAGCGTGTCCATTAGTTGGCGCTGTCTCCGGCAGCCGCAGATCGGCAGCGGAAATCTCGGCTTCCGGATTTTTCGCGTACATCACCGCGTGGAAAATTGCGTTCTTCAGTTCGCGTACATTTCCAGGCCAGCGATACGAGAGCATGGCCTTAACCGCATCCGAAGTGAATCGCGATTCCGGATAATGCTGCTGCAACAGGTACTCAGCGATGCCCAGAAGATCTTCCGGCCTCTCCCGCAGCGGCGGGATTTCCAGCTTGAACTGCGCCAGGCGATGATAGAGGTCACCGCGAAAGCGCCCGGCCCTTACCAACTCTTCCAGATCCTGATTCGTGGCCGCCACCACTCGCACATCCACCGTAACCTTCTTGCTGCCTCCTAGCCGGTAATACGGAACGCCGTCGAGCACGCGCAGGAGTTTTACCTGAACTTTGGGATCAAGGTCGCCGATCTCATCCAGAAGAAGCGTCCCTTTATCGGCCAATTCAAAGAGGCCGGGCTTCATTGCGTCCGCGCCACTGAATGCGCCCTTCTCGTAGCCGAAAAGCTCGCTCTCAACCAGGTGCTCAGGGATGGCGGCACAATTCACGTCAATCCATGGAGCATTGCAGCGAAGCGAATGGGTGTGAATGGAGCGAGCAATCATCTCTTTGCCCGTTCCGGTTTCACCTACGATCAAAACAGCCGCCGGATGACGGGACACTTGTTCCACCAGCTTCAGCACTCGCTTGAGCGCGTCGCTGCGGGCCACAAGACCGTTGGAAGTCCATGCGCTGTGTGGTGACACTGCCAACCTAGCTCCTTCGGGCACCCGGCTATGCTCTTGCAAAGTTCGCAATTCTGTACCCCAGACCTGGACTTTCCTGGCAGGGCTCAGCAACCGAAATTACGCCGCTGTACCCGTTGCCACTGCTTGCCCAATCATGGGACAACTCTCACCGTCAGGCAAGCATGGAGTACAAAAGGTCCATTACCTTCGTCATCGCGCGAAAGCTTTGGGCTCCGGTGTGGGGAGTCGCTCGCAGTCCAAAATTTACGCTTGATCAGCTTCTCTTTTCGCCGGATCACGGAACCATTTGATCGGCGCGCTGTGACAATCTGACCCATCATGAACACGAGCAAAGTGACAAAGTGTCGCAGCGCAGAAGCTGCCGTGCGCCATCATGAGAGTAAGCTTACCGTCAAGTACTGCTGAATGAGTACGTTACGTTTGTCCATCGCCCGAAAGGTTTGGTACCCCGCGTGCGGCGGTCTTGGCCGGGGGAAGGAATACTCATGTCCAGACGGGCGTGGCTGTTTTTGTCAATGGTCTGCTTGCTCGGGGTGGCCGTTGGTGTATACGGCTACCGGACCTGGAAGGTCGACCTGGACATCCCGAAGTTCGTGGCCTACTCCCTGATCGCGCTGCTGGCCTCAAGGCTGCGCGTGAGTTTGCCGGAAATCACCGGCACCATTTCCGTCAGTTTTCTCTTCATCCTGATATGCATTGTTGAGCTGAACTTCAGCGAGACGCTCTTCGCAGGATCCGCGGCCATCCTGATGCAATGCTTTGCCAAGCGCCGCCGCTGGCCCCGGTTTGAGCAGGTGCTCTTCAATCTTTGCAGCGCCGCTTTCGCCATCTGGGGAGCATTCTTCACTTATCATGGCCCGCTGAGTACCCGCTGGCACCTCAATAGGGCTTACCTGTTGATGCTTGCGGGCGGCGTCTACTTCGTCCTGAATACTCTTCCGGTAGCGGCCATCATCAGTCTGACCGAGCACCGGCCTTTGCGCAAAGTCTGGTCAGCCTGCTATTTCTGGTCGCTTCCTTATTACCTGGTCGGAGCTGCGGTAGCCGGTCTGGTCGGCTGGATCAACCAGAGAGTGGCCTGGCAGACCACGTTGTTGGCCCTGCCTGCGATGTTCGTAATCTATCGTTCCTACCGGCTCTACGTCAGCAAACTGCAAACTGAAAAAAGTCACGTGGAAGAGATGGCCGGCCTCCATTTGCGCACCATCGAAGCTCTGGCCCTGGCCATCGAAGCCAAAGATCAGACCACTCACGATCATCTTCGCCGCGTGCGCGTCTACGCTCTTGAGCTGGCCAAACGTTTAAAACTGACTCCGAATGAGGTGGAGGCTCTCCGTGCCGCCGCGCTCTTGCACGACATTGGAAAGCTTGCCGTCCCGGAACACATCATCTCCAAACCAGGGCGGCTGACGCCGGAAGAATTTGAAAAGATGAAAATCCACCCAATCGTGGGGGCAGAAATTCTGGAGAGAGTGCAGTTCCCTTATCCCGTAGTTCCAATCGTGCGCGCGCACCATGAAAAATGGGACGGCACCGGTTATCCCGATGGCTTGAAGGGAGAAGAGATCCCGATCGGTGCACGCATCCTTTCGGCAGTAGATTGTCTCGATGCGATGGCCACGGACCGTCAGTACAGGCCGGCGCTACCGCTGGACGAAGCGATGGAGCGGGTAGCGCAATTGTCGGGGAAGGCCTTCGATCCACAAGTGGTTGATCTGCTTCAGGAGCATTACCGCGATTTGGAAGAGATTGCGCGTTCGAACACTGACGAGCGCGAGAAGCTTTCAACCAGGCTCACCGTCAAGCGAGGCCTGGCGCCGGCTGCCGGTTACGAAGTCAGTGCCGGACAAGAGTCAGAGGCTCAAAACACTGCATTTCTTTCATCCATTGCCGCAGCGCGTCAGGAAGCTCAGGCATTGTTTGAGTTGAGCCACGCGTTAGGAAATTCTCTGAGTCTCAGCGAAACCCTGTCTGTATTGAGTGTGCGTCTGAAGCGGCTGGTGCCCTATGACGCTATTGCCACCTTCATTCTTCGCGGAGAAGAGTTGGTGCCTGAATTTGTAAGCGGCGATAACTTCCGTTTGCTGGCGTCGTTGCGGATTCCGATCGGCCAGGGTGTTTCCGGATGGGTCGCTCAAAACCGCAAGGCGCTGGTGAATGGACCGCCCTCTTCTGAACCGGGATACGTAAATGATTCCTCTAAGTACTCCCCGCTGCGCTCTGCCATCTCGGTTCCGCTGGAAGGATTGCAAGGAGTCATCGGTGTGCTCACGCTGTATCACTCAGATCGCGATGCCTACAGTGCTGACCATCGCCGAATCCTGCTCGCCATCAGTTCGAAGGTTGCGCTCTCAGTAGAAAACGCGCTGGCCTTCCAACAGGCCGAGAACTCGGCCACAACCGATTACTTGACGGAATTGCCCAATGCCCGTTCGCTCTTCCTCCATTTGGACCGCGAACTGGCTCGCTGCCGCCGTTTGAATAGCGCCCTCACTGTGATGGTCTGCGATCTCGACGGCTTCAAGCAGATCAACGACCGCTTTGGCCACCTGGAGGGCAATCGCATCCTGCGTCACTTTGCCAAGAGCCTGCAAGGCTCTTGCCGCGAATATGACTATGTAGCGCGCATGGGTGGAGACGAATTTGTGTTGGTCGCGCCGGGACTGAGCAGCTCCGCCGCTCAGATTCGCGGAATCTGTCTGAATGAATTGGCCAATATGGCCGGACGCGAGATTTGCGGCGAAGATCTGCTCTCCGTCAGCGTTGGCTGCGCGTTCTATCCCGACGACGGCGCCGACGCAGAGCGACTCCTTGCGGAAGCTGACCGTCGCATGTACATCCAGAAACAGCAACAAGGCAAAACGCTGTCCTCTCTCGCTCGGGTCCAGGCGATTCCGCCTCTTCTCGACACACTGGTGCCCTAGTGCTGCGTTCCCTGTCTTTAGGATTCCTCCGCCTGCTGGCGATCATGGTGCTCGCCGGCCTGCTCGGGGCGACCCTCATGCGCATCGCTCCCGGATTTGGCTCTGACGAACAGCAGCTCAACAGCAGCCTTTCCTCGCAGAGCATTCAGGCGATCCGCCAGGCGCGTCTCGCTGACTCAGACATTCCGCGATATTACGGCCACTATTTTGCTTCGCTCATTCGTGGCGATCTTGGGATTTCTCAGTCGCTCAACCAGCCTGTGCGCGATCTCTTGCGCGACCGGCTGCCGGTCACACTGCGCAGCATCGGCATTGCGCTCTCGCTGGCTTGGTTCCTTGGATTGGCGCTGGCGATGGCGGGGCAGCTCCTCAATTCCACCGCTTTCACCTTTCTGAGTGAAGGCCTGAGCGGCACATTCATATCCACTCCCGCAGCAGTGCTGGCGCTGCTGTTTGTGTTGTTGCGTCTGCCACCCGAGCTGGCTGCGGCCTTGCTGGTTTTTCCTAAGATCTATCGCTATTGCCACAATCTCTTGCAACAGAGCTACGGACTTCCGCACGTGCTCACTGCGCGCGCCAAAGGCGCAGGACGCTGGCGGATTCTTACATGGCATGTAGCCCCGACGGCGCTTCCGCAATTGCTGGCTTTGGTGGGCGTCTCGATCAGCATTGTGATAGGAGTTTTGCTTCCTATCGAGGTGATCTGTGACGTTCCCGGAATAGGCCAGCTTGCCTGGCAGGCTGCTGAATCCCGCGATTTGCCGCTGCTGGTGAATCTCACGCTGGTAGTCGCTTTCATCACCGTGTGCGCGACCATGCTCTCCGATGCCGCCCGGCGTCGATTTGTGAGGAGTGCTGCATGAAAGCCCTTCGTATCGCCGCTGCCGCGTTGCTGATCATCGCAGCTATTGGAGCGATAGGAGCAAAATACTTTGCACCCTCAGGCTACGCGCACCAGTTCCGCGAAACTCCAGACGCTTCCCCGTCCGCGCAGCATCCGCTGGGCACTGACGAACTGGGACGCGACCGTTTCGCCCGCCTTTTGTATGGCATGCGCGTTTCGCTGCTGCTGGCGCCGCTTGCAGCCGCGGTGGCAACCGCTCTTGCCGCGTTTTTAGGTGGCATTGCCGGCTACTTTGGCGGCTGGATAGAGCGCTGCCTGATGGTGGTCGTGGACCTCTTCTTATGCATTCCCTGGCTCTTCCTGCTGATCACCGTGCGCGCCGTGCTGCCTTTGAATATTTCGCCAGAAGCCTCCGTCGTGGTGACCTTCACGCTGCTGGGGCTGCTCGGTTGGGCGGCCTCTGCGCGCGTGATCTGCGCCGGGACCAGGGACATGATGAAGTCAGAATTTGTGTGGCTCGCGCGCGCCAGCGGTTTCTCGGGATTGAAACTGCTTCGCTTGCACCTGCTTCCCAATCTGAAGCCCACATTGCTGGCCCAATTCTGGATTTCCATTCCTGTATTCATCATTGCTGAAGCCAATTTGGGAGTGCTGGGACTCGGGGTTTCAGAACCGTTACCTTCGTTGGGCAGTCTGTTGCGCGAGTTGCAACAGATGGTTACGTTACGTCCGGAACCTTGGCAATTCGTGCCTCTCCTTGTTCTCATTTTGGTAGTAAGCAGCTTCCAAACCTTGCTCAACAAACATGAGGTGCGCGTATGAAGCGACTCTGGCGACTCCAGTATTTATTTGCCTTGGCTTTGATCTTTTCTGCAACGGCTCTGCCGGCGCAGAGCGGTGGCGAGCTTCGCTTCTGTCTCAGTGGAGAGCCCAAGACGCTGAACCCCTTGGCGGTCCAGGACAATCAGTCAGAAACAGTCGCCTATCTCACCAGTGGAGTGCTGGTTCGCGTGAATCGCATCACTCAGAAGGCCCAGCCCGAGTTGGCCACTGAATGGAAAGTCCTCGATGGCGGCAAGCGAATCCGCTTCAAGCTGCGTGAAGGCGCTCACTATTCTGATGGCACGCCGTTTTCCTCCGCTGATGTCGCCTATACCATGCAGAAGCTGATGGATCCCGCGCTGCACAGCGCCGTCGGTGACGCGTTCCGCTCCAGTGAAGGCAAGGTTTCTACTCGCATCGTCTCGCCCACCGTGATCGAAATCATTTTCCCCGCGCCGGTGGCCAACCTGGTGAACCTTTTTGATACGGTCGCCATGGTTTCTTCAGCTTCGCCGCTTAAAGAGATGGCGGCCCTGGGACCGTTCTACATTGCTGAGCACAAATCAGGCTCTTACATTTTGCTCAAGCGCAATCCCTATTACTGGAAAAAAGATTCCAATGGACGCCAGTTGCCCTATCTCGATGCTGTGCGCCTGGAAATCGAACAGAACCGGGAACTCGAGGCGCTGCGCTTCCGTCGCGGAGAAATTCACCTGATCAACATCGTTTCTCCGGCCATCTACGATAAGTTTTCAGCGCAGGATCGTGGGTTGGTGCGCGATGCCGGTCCATCGGCGGACACCGAGCAGCTCTGGTTTAACCAGGCGCCGACAGCCGCCATTCCTGCCTACAAGCTGGCATGGTTTACCTCAACCAATTTTCGTCGCGCAGTTTCTGAGGCCATCAATCGCGATGATCTTGCGCGGGTGGTTTTCCGCGGACACGCTCGCGCGGCCATCGGCATCATTTCTCCCGCCAACAGATTCTGGTTCAATGACAAGTTGAAACCGCATCCTTATGACACTGCCTCGGCTTTGCGCCGCTTGCAGCAGGATGGATTCCATCTCGATAACGGCGTTCTGCGCGACAAGGGGGGCAATCCGGTGGAATTTTCCATCATTACCAACGCCGGCAATCCTGCGCGCGAAAGCATGGCCACCATGATCCAGGAAGACCTGAAGAAGATCGGCATCAAGGTCAACATAGCCACGCTGGATTTTCCCACCATCATCGAGCGCATCACGCAGAAATTTAATTACGAAGCGTGCCTGCTGGGCGGCGTGAATGGTGACCTTGATCCCAATTCGCAGATGAATATCTGGCTCAGCTCAGCGGAAAACCATCAGTGGAATCCCAGTCAGAAATCGCCGGCGACCGCATGGGAAGCTGAAATAGATACCCTGATGCGCGCACAGGCTTCCTCCGGCGATGAGCACAAGCGCAAGCAGTATTGGGACCGGGTGCAGGAGATTGCGTGGGAGCAGGAGCCGTTCATTTACCTG
>Ga0126377_10004084_pt1 | contig 10540 bp, 8 predicted proteins | sample PanSoiMetPlot_22_FD_92647 | JGI IMG/M metagenome (GOLD analysis project Ga0126377, IMG submission 92647) | Tropical forest soil microbial communities from Panama - MetaG Plot_22 | ecosystem: Environmental > Terrestrial > Soil > Tropical forest > Bulk soil | place: Panama | collected 2016-02-17 | reverse complement strand
GTTTCTACCCGTCGATGCGTCGCCGCGCCAGACCAGTTGCCCCTTGGCGTTGGCGCAACCGTGCTACGCGGCCTGGCTCACCGACGACATGTTGAAGTCCGGCACTCGTACGGCCGGCATCGCGGTCCGGTTGAAATACTCGCCGAACTCCCGACCGAGGCAACGCTCGGTTCGGCCGACCTCACCAAGCCGGCGGAACAGCTCGACCGGCGACTCGTTGAACCGGAAGTTGTTCACTGCACCGGTCACTTCACCATGCTCGACCAGATAGACGCCGTCCCGTGTGAGTCCGGTCAGCAACAGCGTCTGCGGGTCGACCGGTCGGACATACCAGACGCACGTCAACAGCAACGCGCGCTCGGTCGACGCGATCATGTCGTCGAGTGACGCGCCGCTCCCGCCGGTCGTCGCGCGCATCGTGAGGTTGTCGATATAAGGCGCCACCGGAAGCCCGGTCTGACGCGACATGTAACGCGTCGCGATCAGGGTGGTCAGCACGCCGTCCTTAATCCACTCGGTCGGTGTCAGGCTGAGTCCGTCGTCGAAGACCGACTCGATCTCGTTGTTGGCGTGTGCCATCACGAACGGGGCGCAGACCATCCCCGCAGCGTGCGGGTCGCTGTCGACGGTCACCCGTCGGTCGCCACACAACTGGTCGCCCACGCGGGTGCCGCCGCCCGGCCGGCTGTAGACCGAGCGCCCGTCGTGGGCGTCGCGCGCCGACCCACCCACGAAATGCCCGAACGTGATGAAGTCCGCGATCGCGTCCGGTGGCAGCAACGTCTCGTACCGTCCGGCGGGCAGCTCCACACGACGCTTGGCCCAGTCAAGTCGGGTGGCCAGCCGGTCGTTCATGGTGACCGCGTTGACGTCGGTGAAGTCGTCGGTCGCCACGCCCACATACGCCGACCGAGCGAAATCGGCGGACTTTGCATTCAGCTGCATGGTTCCGGTCGGCTGCGCATGGCGGCGGCGCAGTCCGGTCGAGGTGCCGAGATAGGTCGTCTTCATCTCGTGCTCGGCGTAGCCGAACAGCAGCGTGCCCGCCGACCGCGCGGCATCGAAAGCCTCGCCGAGCTGCACGGCGACATCCGTGAACACGCCAATAGACGTGTGGGCGACCGGCTCGGCGAAATCGGCACCGGCGTCGCCGGCGATCAGCGGCGCGGCATCCGGTGCCGGACCCGCGTTCCTGGCCGCCATCTCGCTCGCGGCCACCAGGTCGGCAATGGTGTCCTCGTCGGTGCCGGCGCGGGTGAGCACGCCGACCGCGGTGCCGGCCTGCGCCGAGACGGTCGATATCACGGTCACGCGACGGCCCTGCGTCTGGCCGTTGGTGGTCAGCGTGTTGTTCGCCCAGCGGATATTCGCGCGATCCGCCTCCTCGACCAGCACGATGCACCCGTCGGCCGTCGACCGGTCCAGTGCGCGTTCGACAAGCTCCTGCGGGGTCATGCGCCGGCCTCCGAGACGGTGTTGAGGATTCGTACGCCCCGGAACAGGGCGGATGGCGCGCCGTGACTGACCGGCGCGACCTGGCCAGGTTGCCCCTTGCCGCACGTGAACGAACCGCTCAGCAGATAGGTTTGCGGTCCGCCGACCGCCTCCATCGATCCCCAGAAGTCGGTGGTCGTCGCTTGGTAGGCGAAGTCCTTGACCTGGCCGGCGAGCTTGCCGTCCACGATCCGGAACGCGCGCTGCGCGGTGAACTGGAAGTTGTAGCGCTCCTGATCGATGGACCAGGAATTCTCGCCGACCAGGTAAAGACCTCGGGACACCCGAGAGATCAGCTCCTCGGTGGATGGTCCGGCCGGATCAGGCTGGAGGCTCACGTTGGCCATCCGCTGGATCGGCACGTGGCCCGGCGAGTCCGCGAACGCGCACCCGTTGGATCGACCACCACCGAAACCGGTGTGTGCCGCGATACGTCGGTCGAGTTGGTAGCCGACCAGAATGCCGTCCCGGATGATGTCCCAATGCTGCGACTCGACGCCCTCGTCGTCCCAGCCGACGGTGGCCAGACCGTATTCGGCGTCGCGGTCGCCCACAATGTTCATCACTGGTGAGCCGTAGCGCAGCGTGCCGAGCTTGTCCGGAGTGGCGAACGAGGTGCCGGCGTAGGCCGCCTCGTAGCCCAGTGCCCGATCCAGTTCGGTGGCGTGCCCGATCGACTCGTGGATCGTGAGGTAGAGATTCGTCGGATCGATCACCAGGTCGTACGTGCCGGCCTCGACGGACGGCGCGGCGAGCTTCTCGGCGAGCAGCCCCGGCAGCGCGGCGACCTCGGCCGACCAGTCCCAGCCGGTGCCGGCGAAGTGTTCCCAACCTCGGCCGATCGGCGGTGCGATCGTGGTCATCGACTCGAACGCGCCTGTCGCCGCGTCGATGGCGATCGCGGTGAGCGTGCCCGACACGCGTACGCGTTGCTGAGTGAGTCGGGTGCCGGCGACGTTGGCGAAGAACTTGCACTCCTTGACCGCCATGAACGCGGCATCGACGTGATCCACCGCGTCGGTGGCGAGCAGGTCGCGGCTCCACCCGGCGAACTTGTCGATCTTGTCGGAGTCGGCTACTTCGAACGGATCGATGTCGTAGGGCGCGATCCAGGTCCGCTCGCCGTAGGCCGGCTCGGGCGCCAGCACGATCGGCTCGGAATTCACCGGCCGGCACACGGTGGCGACGTGCACCGCCTGGTCCACGAGGCCGGCCGCGGCCTCGGCGGTGAGCACGACGCCGGCCGCGAAGCCCCACGTGCCGTCGTGTACGACGCGCACGCAGATGCCGGTGTCGACGCTGTCGCTGATGCCGTCCAGCTCCGCGTCGCGCAGGTTGATGCGCTGCTCGCGGTTGCGTTCGGCGCGAAAGTCGGCGACCTCGACGCCAAGCTCGCGCGCTCGCGTCAGGACGGCATCGGCCATGTCGGACAGTGGCAGGGCGGCGAAGCTCGGATCGAGTCGCGGATCGTCGGACATGATCTGACCGTACTGTCGCGGACCGACACCCAGTCGCCCTGGATCGCAAATCGGACAGCGGCCTGAGCCGCCCGGGACTCGTGACGAAGGCTCAGCCGTCCGACCGCCGCCGCTGCAACGTGAACGAGTCGAACGGTCGCAGGCTCCCCTCGGCGCCTAGGACGTCGTAGTACGTGACGGTGATCGTCGTCAGGTCGCCGCGATGACGGCCCGGGTCCACGGTGAACGCCGCGAAGCCGTACGAGTTCGCCGCATCGCGTACGGCCGACCACGGCGCGTCCTCGTGCGTGTAGATCGGCGGGCGCTTGCCGGTCGTCGGGTCGGCCGGCCCGACCGATGTGATGACGCGGCACGCAGGTGGGTTGAAGAACAGCCGGTTCGAGGGGGCCGACGTGCCGCCACCGCCGATCACCATGTGCACGGTGCCATCCGTGGTGTCGATGACGTCAGTCCGGGTCGACACCGGGATCGGTGTCAGCGTCGCGTTGGCCGACCGGCCGCGGATCGGGTGCGACCGCTCGTAGTGGTGTTCGTGGCCGCACACCACGAGGTCGACGCCGTACGTGTCGAACAGTGGCAGCCACTCCTGGCGGATGCCGAGGTCGGCGCCGTTGAACTGGTCGGCCGTGCTGATCGCCACCTGATGCATGCAGACCACGATCCAGTCGATGTCACGGTCGCTACGCGCGTCGCGAAGCTCGTTGGTGAGCCACGCCTGCTGCGCGCCGTTGGAATAGCCGTGGACATACGTGTCGCCGCCGTCCTGCAGGCAAACGTCGTCGTTGGCGAGGAAGATGACACGTACCGAACCGACCGTGATGGCGTACCAGAGGCCGCGGGTGACGTCGGTCTGGCCGGGTTGGCGTGGCGTGGCGAAGTACGTCTGGAACGCCTGGTAGCCGATCGGCCCGTTGCCGCGTTCGTTCTCGTGGTTGCCGGGCGCCGGCATCCATGGGCGGTTGCGTGCGCTGCGCGAGTTGTTGTCCCAGAAGTCCGACCACGTACGCACCCGGTCGGTGGCCAGGTTCGCGTAACACAGGTCGCCGTTGAACAAGTGGAACAACGGTTGTACGCGTTCGATCGCGGCCGGCAGATTCGCGGACGCGGGACCGCCCAGGTTGTCGTTGACGAACGGCGGATTGGCCAGCGTCACGCCAGGCGGCGGTGCGAAGACCTTGCCGGTCGTCGGCGTGCCCTGGTCGCCGAAGCTCGTGAAGGTGAACGCGGCGCGCCCAGCCGGCGCCGTCGAGAACGACCCGAACACCGGCTGCGCGCCGTCATGCAGCGCGAGATAGACGTAGTCACTCGCCGGGCGCAATCCGGACAGGCGCGCGTGCTGCGCGTAGACGACCTGGCCGGACTTGCCGTCGGTGTAGCTCACCGTGTCGGCGTGGACGGTGTGCGAGAAGCGGCCGTCCGAACCGCCGAGCAGCACCCGTGCGCCGTGCACCGGTTGCAGCGTGTGCCAGGACGCCACGACCTCGCGCGCGGCATCCGAGCCGAACTGCAGGTGCAGACCGTTGACCGCGGGCGTGAGCGTCGGGTCGCCGGCCGGCCCGCCGAGCACCGGGTGGCCGCCAGACGACAGCGGCGCTGGGGCGACGGCGCCGACCGTCGCAGCGGATGCGGTGCCGCCGAGCAGCGGCGCGGCGGCGATGCCGGCACCGACCACGCCGGTCGCGGTGAGCAGACCGCGGCGGGACATGTGGGACGCGAAGAGTTGCTCATCGTTGGCCATGCGCGTCACCCTTCCGTCGCGCCCGGTCGGAAGCGCGACGTGCGGGTGAACGCCGTATCAACCCTTGACGCGTGCGTCCTGCGCGACCGGTGCACGCTCCGCGGCTCGCTCGACCGCCGTCGTGGTCGCGGTTGTCGCGCGAATCGTTGGTACGGCAAGGCATGCGACCGCTCCGGCCGCGGCTAGACCGGCGCCGCACAACATCGCCACGGCGAAGCCGTCCGCGAACGAGGTCGCCGACCGGTAACCGCCTGTTCGCGCAAACACGGCCGCGAGGATCGCTACCCCGAACGCGCCGCCGAGTTGACGCATCATGCCGTACGTGGCGGATGCCTTGCCGACTTCGGAACGCGGCGCGGCCGACACGATCGACGTGGTGATGGCCGGGATCGCCATGGAGAATCCCACGCCGGCGATCGCCATCGGGCCGACCAGCGCGGCGTACCCCGTGCTGGGTCCGGCCGCCGCCGCTAGCCAGGCCAACCCGATCGCCTGCACCGCGAGCCCAGTGACCATCAGCGGCCGAACCCCGATCCGATCCGACAGTGCCCCCGCACGCGGCGCGACGATCAGTGGCGCGATCCCCCACGGCAGCAGGCGCAGCCCGGCGGCCAGCGGACCGTTGCCGTCCGCGACCTGGAAATACTGCGCCGCGAAGAACACCGAGCCGACGAGCGCGCCGTTCAACATGAAGGTGCCCACGGCACTCGCCGAGAACGCGCGCGACCGGAACAGGCGCGGCGCGAGCATCGGCACCGAGGTTCGCCGTTCCCATGCCGCGAATGCGCCGGTCGCCACCAGGCCGCCGGCGAGCGATGCGACCGTCTCCGCGCTGGCCCAGCCGGCCGTGTTCGCCCGGACCAGACCCCACACGAGGCCAAACGCCGCGGCCGTGACGAGCAGCAGACCGGGCACGTCCAGCGCAACACGCGGACCGTGGCTCTCCGGTACCCGTGCGAACAGCACCGTGATCGCGGCGACCGCGATGGGTACGTTGACCCAGAAGATCCACTGCCATGCGATGCCCTGTGTCACCGCGCCACCCAGCACCGGCCCGACGGCCGCCGACAATCCGGTCACGCTGCCGTAGATGCCGACCGCCCAGCCGCGCCGTTCCGGCGGGTACGCGGCGTTCAGCAAGGCGAGACCGAGCGGGAGCACGGCGGCGGCGCCGGCGCCCTGAATCGCGCGCGCCGCCACCAGAGCCCCGACATTCGGCGCGAGCGCGCACGCCGCCGACGCCGCGGCGAACAGCCCAAGTCCGATTCCGAACACCCGCCGACGCCCCAGGCGGTCACCGAGCGCGGACGCGGTCATCAACAGGACGGCGCAAGACAACGTGTACGCGTTCACCGTCCACTCGAGGTCGGCGATCGAGGCGCCGAGGTCGCGTTGAATCGTGGTGAGCGCGGTCGCCACCACCAGCATGTCCAGCACGACGATGAACGAACCGGCCGACGTGACTCCGAGGACCCATCGCCGGTTCCGATCGGACCCTACGTCGCGCGTCTCGACACCCATGTGTGCTCCCATCCCTCGAACCGTCACCCGCTTAGACACCGACGACGGCCAGAAGTGGGCACTGCGCCGGCCCAAGACCCATCAGTTGCCGACCGCCCAGTTTCCGAGCCGAGCGGTGTCCGTACGACGAGACGGCACTAGTACGTGCGACACCACCAAGATCGGAAAGAGAACACATGTCGACGACCACGAGCACGCGAGCGACCACGGCCTCGAGTCACGCGCGTCCAGCCCGATGCGAGGATGCGAGAGTGGCGGATCACGGGGATCAGGCGGTCGGGCGAGCGCGCGACGGCGACGGATTCCGCGCGCTGACCGAGCCGTACCGGCGGGAACTGCTTGTGCACTGCTATCGGATGCTGGGCTCGATGCACGACGCGGAGGACGCCCTGCAGGACACGCTGACCGCCGCGTGGCGCTCGCTGGACGAGTTCGAGGGCCGCGCGTCGGTGCGGACCTGGCTCTACCGGATCGCGACGAATCGGTGTCTGAACGCGTTGCGTACCCGTGCCCGCCATCCGCAGGACCGCGTGATGCCGCCGATGCCGCCCAGCGCGCCGTCGCCGACGCGGGTCGGCGAAGCGCTCTGGCTCGACCCGTGCCCGGACGCGTACCTTGCCGATCTGCCGGACGACGCGCCTGGCCCGGAGGCTCGGATCAGCCAACGGGAAGGAGTCGGTCTCGCATTCGTCGCCGCAACCCAGCTTCTGCCACCGCACCAACGCGCCACCCTGGTGCTGCGTGACGTGCTCGGGTTCCGCGCCGCCGAGGTCGCGGCAATGCTCGACAGCACGGAGGACTCGGTGACGAGCGCACTCAAGCGTGCCCGCGCGACGATCGCGGACCGGCGGCCGCCCGGTGGACGCGACGAGGCGCCACTGCCGGACTCGCCTCGCGAGCGCCACGTCGTGTCGCGGTTCACCACCGCGTTCGAGAACGGCGACGTCGGTGGAATGGTCGCGATGTTGACCGACGACGCTTGGCTCACGATGCCGCCGGTTCCGCTGGAATACCAGGGACCGGACGCGATCGGCGAGTTCTTCGACACCGTCGCGTTCCGCAATGGACGCCGCTTCCGGACGGTCGCGGTGCGCGCGAATACGCAGCCGGCACTCGCGTGTTACGTGACCGAGCCCGGCTCGACGGACGAGGTGCCGCACAGTCTCGTCGTGCTGACATTGGCCGGTGACCGCATCACCTCGATGACTCGCTTCGGCGCCGAGGCCATCGACCTGTTCGCCACCGCGGCGTAGGCGGCCGGCCCTCGGACCAGCCAGTGGCGGCGCGGACGTGTCGCGTCCGCGCCGCCACCGAGGGCCGCTCGATCAGACCGTTCGCTGGTACGTCCGGAACGTGCGAGTGGCGAACCACACGAGCGCCGCGGCGAGCACGAGCAACCAGGATCCGTGCACGAGCATGGTGCCCCAGTCGACCGAGGCGGCGAGCGCGCCGCGCGCCGATTCGAGTGCCCAGTTGACCGGGTTCACCGACGCGATCGCCTGCATCCAGCCCGGCATCAACGACCGTGCCATGAACGCCGTGGACAGGAACGTCAGCGGCAACAGCAGGAAGATCGACAGACCGATGATGCTCTCCCGCTGCCGCAGCGTCATGCCCATCACGTTGGACAGTGCGCTGAACGTCGTACCCAACAGGATCGACGCAACTACGAGTGCGACCGGGCCGGCCGCACCGTTGGGGAAGCGTGCGCCGGCCGCCCAGCCGAGCAGCACGATCATGACCGACTGGAACGCAACGCTGACCGCTTGCACGATGACGTTCGCATTCATGATCGCGCCACGGCTGACCGGCGTGGTGAGGAACCGGTTCAGCGTGCCGCGATCGATCTCGTCGATTACCCCCATGCCCGACCACATGCTCGACGACACGGCGTTCATCACGACCACGCCGGGAACGAGGTAGTCGAGATACGAACCGCTGCCGAACCCGGGCAGCTCGATGATGTGGCGGAACAGATTGCCGAACAAGAACAGCCACACAATCGGCTGTACGAGCGTGATGACCAGGACGGCCGGCTGCCGCAGCAGCGCCTTGAGTTGCCGGTGCGTCATCCACCAGGTTTGCGCGATCATCGGTGACCCCCAGTTCCGGCGCCGACGAGCGTGTCGGCGTCCGAGTCGTCGGTGTGTGAGATGGCCCGGTCGGCGTCGGCGAATCGCCTGCCGACGTGCCGCAGATAGACGTCGTCGAGTGACGGCCGCGCCACGGTGACGGTGGCGACCGCGACCCCGGCTCGGTCGAGCGCGGCGAGAATGCCGGGCACCGCGGCCGCGCCGTCGTCTGCCCGGGCACTCACCCGTCGACCGTCAACGGTCACGTCGACGATTCCCGGTACGCCGCCGATGACCGGTCGCAGCGCGCCTTCGTTGGCGGTGCTGCGCAACTCGACGTGTACGGCGTCGCCGCGCAGTTCTCCCTTGAGCACGTCGGGCGTGCCCTCGACGACGACTCGCCCACGGTCGACGATCGCGAGCCGGTCGGCGAGCCGATCGGCCTCCTCGAGATAGTGCGTGGTGAGCAGGATGGTGAGCCGCTCGTCCGCGGACAGCCGCTCGATCTCGGCCCATAGCGCGGTTCGCGCCTCCGGATCGAGGCCGGTGGTCGGTTCGTCCAGGAACAGTACGGCCGGCGCATGCACAAGTCCGAGCGCGACGTCGAGCCGGCGCTGCATGCCACCGGAGAAGGTCCGCACTGGACGGTCCGCGGCGTCGGTCAGGTCGAACCGCTCCAGCAGCTCGGCGACCCGGTGCTTGAGATCGGTGCCGCCGAGGCCGTAGAGGCGACCCTGCAACGTCAGGTTGTCGCGTCCGGTCGCCATCGGATCGGTACCGGATCGCTGCGCGACCACTCCGATCGCTCGGCGGACCCGATCCGGGTGCGCGAGCACGTCATGGCCGGCCACCGTGGCACGGCCGGAGTCCGGTCGGGCCAGCGTGGTGAGGATCTTGATGGCGGTGGACTTGCCCGCGCCGTTCGGCCCGAGCAGGCCGAAGACGGTGGCCTGCGGGATGGAGATCGACAATCCGTCGAGCGCTCGTACGCCCTGCGGATAGGTCTTGACGAGGTCGTGTGCCTCGATCTGCATGGTGAAACTCCTCTTCGTACGGGTGGTGGTGATGCCGCCCGTGGGAGGAGAACCCGGCTATTGTTACGGTGCTGCCTCGTACGCCAGGTTCGGTTCCCGTGGGCCGGTGCGAGGTTCGGGCCCCGGTGGTGGTGTTCGCGCACCCCGCCGGGGTCGTTTTGTGGCTACTCCGCTGGCAGCCCCCCTTCCGCCAACATCTCGGCGAGCTCCGGCGGCAGTTCGCCGGTCTCGTGATAGGCGCGCCAGCCGTCCATGCCGCTCAGCGTGCCGGCGGCCATCTCGGCGAGCAGCGCTCGGGTCCAGTCCGCCTCGGCCTGCCGCATGGCGACCGCGAACTCCGCCTCGACCAGGAACACGCGCGGCAGCTGGGTGAGCTGTCGCAGCGCGGCCCGTTGCGCGGCGATGTCGTCGTCGAGCGCCGCCAACCGTTGCTCGAGCAGCGTGGTGACCTCGTCCGGCGGCACCACGCTCATCTCGGACAGCGCCGCCTGGAAGCGCGGAAACTCGGGATCGGGCACCGCGAGCAGCTCGCGCATCCAGTCGCGCAGCTCGGCACGGCCGGCCTCGGTGATCTTGTAGACGGTCCGCTCTGGCCGCCGCCCTTCACGCCCGCTCGTCGTCGCCTGGATCAAGCCGTACTTCTCGAGGTTGCCGACCACCGTGTAGAGCGAACCCCACTTGATGTTCATGTCGGTGTCCTTGCCGGTGCGCTTGAGCACCGTCGCAATCTCGTACGGGTGCATCGGCGGTCCTGCGGACAGCTGGGACAGGATTGCGAGCGCCAGCAGGTTGCCGACCCTTCGCCGCTTTGCCAACGCCACCACCTCCTGTAGGCACTCGCTCACGATTACTCGTCCACGAATATACGTTCACGAACCCGACGGCACAAGAAGGTTCCGGAAGATCTTCATCGGCCGTCGCCTCCCGAGCGCCGCGCCACGCCGGGCCGGCGCGCACCGGCCGGTAGATTCGGCACGGCCGGCCGCTGGCGGCTCGGCAGAAGCGGAGGCGGCGATGAAGGTCGCGATCGTCGACGACTATCTGCACTGCGCGCTCGATCTGGCGGACTGGAGCCGTGTCGCGTCCCGTGCCGACTTATCGGTGTTCACTGAGCCGTTGCGCGGGCCGGACCGCATAGTCGAAGCGCTGCGCGACTTCGAGGTGCTGTGCCTGATGCGCGATCGGATGCCGTTGTCCGCGGAC
>Ga0126377_10004083_pt1 | contig 10542 bp, 11 predicted proteins | sample PanSoiMetPlot_22_FD_92647 | JGI IMG/M metagenome (GOLD analysis project Ga0126377, IMG submission 92647) | Tropical forest soil microbial communities from Panama - MetaG Plot_22 | ecosystem: Environmental > Terrestrial > Soil > Tropical forest > Bulk soil | place: Panama | collected 2016-02-17 | reverse complement strand
TTGACTTCCTACACTTTCTCCAAGCTGCTCACCAACGCGGACAGCAATCAGCCGGGCATTCTCGGCGTCTCCCCGTTCGAACGGGGGAAGAGCAAAGGGCTGGCTTTTGACGATATTCCGCACTCGCTCTCAATCGCGATGACCTACGACCTGCCGTTCGGCAAAGGGCAGCGCTGGCTAGACGGGGGAGGCGTGGTCAATCATCTCGTCGGGGGCTGGAAGATGAGTAGCATTCTGCGCCTCAGTTCGGGAACTCCATTCGCCTTCAGTTCGAGCTTCTGCAACGTCCCGGGGCAATTCGCCCTCTCCTGCATCCCAGGTGTGGCGCCGGGCAAAAGTCCGTGGGCGCAGAGTAAGAGCAATTTCGACCCGAGCAAACCTCTCTTTGACGCCGCGGCATTTGAACCGGTGGAGAACTTCGGATCGACAGCTTATTACGGGAGCGGCGCGCGCATCACGAGCTATCGCGGATTCGGCTATCACAATCAGGATTTCGCGCTCTTCAAAGACATTCGAATCACCGAACGGGTGAATTTCCAATTTCGCACGGAGGTCTTCAACCTCTGGAACAACCATACGCTGCGCGGATTCAACACCGACATCGCCAGCTCTTCATTCGGGCAATGGGACGGGTCGGTGACGTCGCCCCGCAACATTCAAATCGCCGGCAGAATCACATTCTGAGGCGGCGAGAAATAGAAAAGAGCTTCAATACAGAAGTAGAAAAGAGCTTCAACACAAAGGATCAAAGGGTCAAATGATCAAAGAAGTTCTTTGACCCTTCGCCCATTTGACCCTTTGTGTTGAAAGTCTTGTCAAAATGAAAGGTTTTGCTGGGATGACAAAACTCCTCAACGACATTCTCAAACAGCCGCAAGAGCTGATCAGAGCGCTTAGCTCTCTTTTGGAAAAAGACAGGTCTCGCCTCGACCAAGCGACCTTCATACTCAATCAAGCAAAGCACATCTACCTGACGGGCATTGGAGCCAGTTGGCATGCCTCGATGGCGGCGGCGTCTTTCTTTAATGCGGCTGGCCGCCCTGTCTTATTGATCGAGGCGTCGGAGATGCTGCGCTTCTCTCGCGTGGCGCCAGATTCGGCGATCGTCATCGTCTCGCGCAGTGGCCGAAGCGTCGAGATCGTCAATTTGCTCGGTGAGGCCAGGAGCGCAGGGGCGAAGATCGTGGCGATCACAAATACGCCGGACAGCCCTCTCGCGCTGCAGAGCGACGCCACGGTCTGCGTCGATCTGCCGTTCGATCACGCTGTCTCGGTGACGATGTATACTGCATTGGCAATGGCGGCGGGACTCCTGGCGAGCGCGACGGCGGGAAATATGGATTCGTCGCTCGGCCCATCGCTGACCGAAACTTTTCTGTCAGTTGAACAGAGTCTCGACCTCTGGCGTGAAAAGATCGAGGCCAGCGATTGGACGTCATCAAGCCCTTCGGGCTATTTTCTGGCCAGAGGGGCGAGTCTGGCCAGTTGCCACGAGGCGAGGCTGCTCTGGGAGGAGGCGGCCAAAGCTCCGGCCACGGCGATGAGCACTGGAGGATTTCGTCACGGGCCTCAGGAAATCGTTAATCCGGGCCTTCGCTTCTGCCTCTGGTTGGATCAACATCTATTGCGGGCGGAAGACCTGGAGGTGGCGGAAGACCTGCGAAGGATCGGCGCCGCGGTCATGCTGATCGGCGAGGGACTTCATAATGACGCCGGCGAACTCGTCTTTTCGTTGCCGAGATCGCCGCGAGGCTGGCAGTACCTGATAGACATTATCCCCGCGCAACTCGCCGCCGAAAGGCTTTCGCGATTGCGCGGCGTTGACTGCGATTCATTACGGTTCTGCCCTTATATCGTCGAGAATGAAGGCGGGATTATCCAGGACAACAAATATGGACAACAGCTCTACGGTGGCGAAGTTGGAAGCCGCCGGTAAAACTCGTTCAGTTCCCCGCTCAGGTCGCGGATTGTGGGCGCTCTATGCGCTGCTCTGCATCGTCTGGTGGGGCGTCTGGGGATTTTTGTCCAAGCTGGGATCGGATCAAATATCGCCGCAACAACTCCAGATTCTTTTCACCATAGGGATCATACCGCCGTCGATACTGGCCTGGGCGCAGCTCGGATTCAAAGTTGAAACCGATCGGCGCGGGGCGATCTATGGGATCTTGAACGGGATCTTCACCGGGTTGGGCATGCTCGCCTATTACGCGGCGCTGGCCAGAGGGCAGGCGTCAATAGTCGGGCCGTTCACGGCGCTCTTTCCGCTCCTGACCATAGCGCTTGCGTTCGCGTTCCTACGCGAACGGATCAATCGCATTCAGGCGGCTGGCATGATTCTGGCGCTGGCCGCTATCGTTCTTCTCTCGTTTTGAATCGATGGCCACTTGGGTTTTCTACGCATGCGTCGCCACGCTCTGCTGGGGCGTCGTCGGGCTTCTTCAGAAATTGGGGACCAATCGCATCTCGTCACGATCGCTGCTGATCTGGCTGGTCGTGGGATTCGCGGCGATGCTTCCGCTGCTTTGGCGTGGCGGCGCGCTCGCGGGTCTCGGCTGGCGCGTGTTGTTAATCGGTCTGCTGGGAGGCGCCGCCAACGGGCTTGGCTCGTGGGCGCTCTTCGAGGCGTTAGAGCGAGGCGCCAAGGCCTCGGTGGCCGTGCCGCTGACCGCGTTATATCCGCTCGTCACAATCGTATTGGCGCGAATCTTCCTGGCGGAGACGCTGACCTTCAGGCAGTGGTTCGGAATCGCGCTCGCGGTCGCCGGCGGCGCGATGCTCTCTTACGAGACCGAATTAAAATGAGCAAGATGAGCCGATCACTCAATCACCCTGTTCGAATTGGAATTATCGGAGCTGGCAACGTCCTGTGGGCGTATTTGCGGACGATCGACCGCCTGATCTCCAAAGGGCAAGCGTCGCTAGGCCCAGTCTGCGCCAGACGCAGGGAACAGTGGGATGAACTGCGCGCCCGCCGTCCAGGAATTAACCTTGTGGCGGAGTCTGATGAAGCGATCCGATCCGACGCCGATCTGATAGCGATCATCACGCCTCCGGAGAGCCACGCCGACATGGTCCAACTGGCGTTGGAGAACGGCAAGAACGTGTTGGTGGAGAAACCGCTGGCGACGACTCGAGCTGAAGGAGATAGGTTGGCGGAGTTGGCCGATCAACGCGGCCTGCACTTGATCGCCGCGCCGTTCGTCCACCTTGCGCCGACATTTCGCGCCTTCTGGGAACGGATTCGAAATGGGGCGATCGGCCGCCCACACTCGGCGCGCGGCCTATACGGCAATGCGGGATCTACCTGGGCCGCCTGGTATCATCAAGGCAAGATCGGGCCGCTGGCGGAGGTCGGCGTTTACAACTTAAAGAGTCTCACCGCGCTGTTGGGACCGGTGGTTGAAGTAATGGCGGCGGAACATACGGCGATCACCCCTCGATTCATCGGCGCTTTTGAAATAGCCGATCCCGGTCACGACGTCTCACACGTCATCCTGAGACATGAGTCGGAAGCGCTTTCGAGCGTCGTCTCGAGCCACGCGATCCAACACTACCGCCGCCCAGCGCTTGAGATTTACGGCTCCGAAGGAACCGCCAATCTGCTCGGCGACGATTGGGACCCCCAAGGCTTTGAAATCTGGCGCAACAAGTCGGGTTGTTGGGAAGAGTACGAGCCGGTGGAAGGGACATGGATGTGGACGGACGGATTGACCGAAGCCGTCATGGCGCTGTTCGATGGGAGACAGCCGCTCGCCGAGATCACGCACGACCTGCACCTGCTCGAAGTAATCGAGGCCGCCGCCGCATCTGCGAAGGTGGGACGATGGATAGCCATCGCCTCGCGCTTCCGCGAGCTCGATTTGACCCTGAGAGAACACAGACGCGATCTTCATCATCTGCACGATCACACTCGTCCGGCGGATGAACAATAAACCCAAATGACCAAAGACATCTGCGCGATTGGCATTGACGTCGGCGGAACCAAGATCGCCGCTGGCGTCGTGACATGGGCGGGCAAATTGCTCTTCCACCGCCGTCTGCCGACCGCCGCCGAGCGCGGCGGAGAAGCGGTGCTGCGCGATGTCGAGGCGCTCTCGGTCGAACTGATAAACAGGGCGGAAGAAGCGGGGGTGAAGGTCGCGGGGATCGGCCTCTGTGTGGCCGAACTGGTCGATCTGCAAGGCAATGTCACGAGCGGACACACGATCAAATGGAACGGATGGCCGATACGTGAGCGCCTCTACAAAATCGCGCCCACAGTGATTGAATCGGACGTGCGCGCAGCCGCGCTGGCCGAAGCGATTTACGGAGCGGGCCAAGAATACGAGATTTTTCTCTACCTCACGGTGGGCACAGGCATCAGTTGTTGCCTCGTATCGGACAAGTGGCCCTACGCAGGCGCTCACGGCGACGCGCTGATCTGCGCGAGCAGCCCACTCACTTCCACCTGCGCGGAATGCGGCGCCAGTAACAGAGTGGCTCTCGAGGAGTATGCCTCTGGCACGGCGCTCGCTCAGCGTTATCAATCTTACTCTTCGGAGAAGATTTCGCGAGCGGAGGAAGTCATCAACGCCGCTCAAGGCGGCGACCCGCGGGCGATCGAGATAGTTCGGAGCGCCGGCGCCGCGCTCGGCGTCACGACCGGTCTGCTGATCAATACGCTCGATCCAGAAGCCGTCGTAGTCGGCGGAGGGTTGGGGCGGGCCGACGGGGTCTATTGGGAATGTTTCCTGCGCTCGACGCGCGAACATATATGGGCGGAGGCTAGACGAGATCTTCCCATCAAACACGCCGCGCTGGCCCTGAACGGCGTGATCGGCGCGGCGATCAATGGCCTAAAATATTTCGGAGGCGAATAGATGCAGACGGATATTCTGACGTTGATCGAAGAGCGAGGGATCGCGCTCGGAGACGGCGGCTATCTGATTGAACTCGAGCGGCGCGGCTATGTCGACAGCGGCTCGAAGCGGGAGAAGGTGGGGACGGGTCGCGGCAGCGGACAATTCACGCCCGAAGTGGCGATCGAGCATCCTGACGCTCTGCGCCAATTGCACCTCGAGTTTCTACGCGCCGGGTCGCAGGTTTTGCAGGCGCTGACATTCTTCGGCACGCGCGAGAAGCTGAAGCGGGCCGGCTACGACGCCGAGACCGAGGTGATCAACCAGAACGCGGTGCGGGTGGCGCGCGAGGCGGCGGCCGGCGAGGCGCTGGTGGCGGGATCGATCTCGCGCACGCAACTCTTCGAGCGCGAAGGGCGCGGGGCCGCCCACTTCGTGCGCGAATTGCTGGCCGAACAGACACGGTTGTTGACGGAAGCCGGCGTGGATTTTCTGATCCTCGAAACCTTCTTCCACCTCGAAGAGATGTTGATCGCGCTCGAATGCGCGCGCGCCAGCGGTTTGCCGCTGATCGCCACAATGAGCTTCCGCCCCCGGCTCGATCAATCGAGCGACGGCCATCGGGCAGCCGAATGCGCTCGCGAAATGGCGGCGGCCGGCGCGCGCCTGGTCGGAGCGAATTGCGAGCAGGAGCCGAAAAGAATGTTGGCCGTTTTGCGCGAGATGCGCGCCGCTGTAGATGTTCCGTTGGCCGCTCAACCAGCCGCTTTCCGATCTACGGATGAGACCCCGTGCTTCACGCGTCTCCCCCAATTCCCCGACGAGATGGAAACCATCCAGGCGTCGAGAGAAGAGTTCTCCGAATTCGGTCGCGTTGCGAGGGCCGAAGGTATCGGCTATATCGGCGGGTGTTGCGGGTGTAATGCCGCGTATATTCGCGCCCTGGCAAGCGGAATACATGACAACTAAGGCCGGTATCACGTCAGGCCCGCACTTCCAGGCGCAGGCTGCGCTCAGGAGTCGCGAGAAGTTGTCCGACCATCCATTGGACTCGGCTACGATGGACCGCGTGATCGCCGGCAGGCGCTTGGTTATCTCTTCTTCGACGACTCAACAATCGGAAGGCGGCGGCCAAATATGTCGACATGAAACTTGAAATAATTGCAGGGCGCATGAATGAACATGAGGAAGAACGCGAGCGTGTATCGTCAGTGATGCGTCAGATCAATGAGGCATGGCTTGCTGGGCGAGTCGAAGATCTCGGCGCGATGGCGCACGATGAGATAGCCATGGTATTTCCCGGTTTCGCAGGGCGTATCCAAGGACGGGATACCTTTGTCGCCGGGTTCCGCGACTTTTGCGAGACCGCAACCATTCATCAGTTTAAAGAGGGCGAATATCAGGTCGATATCGTCGGGGAAACTGCCGTGGTCAGCTTCGGCTACGAGATGCTCTACGAGCGCTCGGCGGAAAAGTACCGTGCAACAGGTCGTGATCTCTGGATCTTCGGGAAACAGGCCACCGGGTGGATCGCGCTGTGGCGTATGATGCTGGACCTAAGCGAAGCGCCCGCCGAACACTGAAATGCACGGCGACTCAGCGGCAAGCCGTTGGCCAGCTTTTCAGAAATTAGACATTACCCGGTAATTTTTCCCGGACCCCCCAAAATATAAGCAGAGTCCAGTCATCGCGATATGGTTAGTACGCTAAGGACTCTATTTCGGTCTTCTTAGCCCTACATTTTTTTTCTACTATTCCTAAACACCTACTTCTCCGGTCGTTGTGGAAACTGTTTTACAACAGTCGCTCCACTTTTTAACGTCGGCGGTATCGATGCAAAGGACGTCCGTCTCGTGTCGCGGGCTCTTTCCGGTTGCCTCGATGGGGCGCGATCATTTCAATCCCGGCCATCGCCAGCTCTTCGTCCAGCGGGTCGCTGTCATACGCCTTGTCTCCGATCAGTCGTTCCGGGAACCCGCCTGCGATGCTTTCGAGGAGAGGTTCTGTGACAAGGGAGACTTCATGCGGCGAAGCAGACGTTCCGGTGTACGGCGAGAGAAAGACCAGCGTCGTGGGGCCATCGCCATGAGCTTCGTACCTTTGCCCCGATTGGTCTTTCCCACTCCGAGCCTCTTTTTTAGCGACGACGAACATCCCGTCGATAAAACATTCACTGAGGTCGAGTTCGCCTCGCGCTCGAATAAAATTATTTGACGCCCCGCAAAATTCATATTATCTTGGCGACTAAGATATTTACTCGATAAGACATCATATGGATAATGACGCAATCAAACGAACAAGAAAACTGATCCAACTCTATTCATACACCTCTATTCAGATGCACGAAGCCGTTGCCCGAAAGGCGGGTCTTTCTGGAACTGACCATAAATACTTAGGGTTTTTAATACAAAAAGGGCAAATGACAGCAGGCGAGCTTTCAAATTTAACAGGTCTGACGACAGGCGCAGTTACAGGTTTAATAGACAGACTTGAAAAGAAACAACTAGTGAAAAGACAATTTGCTGAAGAAGACAGACGGAAGGTTATCATTGAACCAAACACTAATAATATAATGGCGCTTTTAGAACCGCTTTATAATGAATTCCGAAACAAGACAGAAAAACTTATTGCTTCATTTTCAAACAAGGAAATCAAAATCATTGAAACCTACCTTTTAAAAGCAATTGAAATAATGAATGAGACAACAAATAAACTCAACAGCAAATAATCGGGAAAAAGGAAAGTAGGTGAAAATATGGTTGCCAACATACTTAGTTTTCAGGAAATCGATAGAACAAAGCTTGCAATGGTCGGGGGCAAGGGCGCTAATCTGGGCGAACTGTCCAGAATCAAGGGGATACGGGCGCCGGAGGGCTTTTGTGTTACCACCGAAGCGTATAAAAAAATAACTGAAAATAATCAGGAGCTTAACAGCTTGCTGGATGAATTAACGCGCGTTAGGGCGGAAGAGAGGAAAAATATCAGCGAAATCACTGCAAATATCCGTAGGACCATCGAAAGAACGCCTGTTCCGATGGATATAGCGGAAGAGATTGCGGCTTATCTCACAAAGTTTGGTGAAAACAACGCCTATGCAGTACGATCCAGCGCAACTGCAGAGGATTTACCGACGGCATCCTTTGCAGGCCAACAGGATACGTATTTGAACATTATTGGAAAGGACGCCATCCTAAAGCATATCAGCAAGTGCTGGGCATCGCTATATACCGAGAGGGCAGTAATTTACCGCATTCAAAACGGTTTCGACCACCGTAAAGTCCACCTGTCTGTGGTTGTCCAACAAATGGTCTTCCCGCATGCGGCAGGGATCTTGTTTACTGCTGATCCCGTCACCTCTAATAGGAAAGTGTTATCCATTGATGCCAGTTTCGGATTGGGTGAGGCCCTGGTCTCCGGCCTGGTGAATGCTGATAGCTATAAAGTGTGTAACGGCAAGGTTATCGATAAGAAGATATCCACCAAGAAACTGGCTATTTATGCCTTAGAAGATGGCGGTACGAAAGAACAGGAGATTGAGCCTGAGCGGCAGAACAGGCAAGCGCTGACGGATGAGCAGATTTTGCAGCTTGAGCGCATGGGCAGAAAGATCGAAAAACATTTCGGCCGTCCCCAGGACATCGAATGGTGTTTGGTTGATGATAAATTTTATATTGTCCAGAGTCGGCCAATCACTACTTTATACCCGATCCCTGAAGCGAATGATCAGGAAAATCACGTTTACATATCTGTCGGCCATCAACAGATGATGACCGACCCCATGAAACCATTGGGATTGTCTTTATTCCAGTTAACAGCTGTTCGACCCATGTATAAAGCTGGAGGAAGATTGTTTGTTGATATCACACACGAACTGGCTTCACCTGTCGGCAGAGAATTTGTAGTAGATGTCTTGGGAAAATCCGATCCGCTCATAAAAGACGCATTGATGACCATCATAGAGCGAGGAGATTTTATAAAATCGTTACCAGATGATAAGAAAGAACAGCGTCCCGGTAAAAGCAATAAAGGCAGGTCGCCCGCGGATTTTCAAACGCAAATCGAATACGATCCAGCAATAGTTCCAGATTTGATCAAGCGTAGTCAAACATCGATAGACGAGTTAAGGCATAACATCCAAACGAAATCAGGACAGGATCTAATTGATTTTATCCTGGAAGACGCCCAGCAATCAAAGCAGCGTTTATTTGATCCACAAAGTTTTGGCGTGATTATGACTGCTATGAACGCTTCATCATGGATCAATGAAAACATGAGGGAGTGGTTAGGTGAAAAAAACGTAGCAGACACGCTTTCTCTAGCTGTACCCAACAATATTACTTCGGAAATGGGGTTGGAGTTATTGGATGTCGCAGATGTGATTCGCCCTTATCCGAAAGTAATTGAATATTTACAACAGGTGAAAGATGATAACTTTTTGGATGAACTTGTTCAATTTGACGGCGCACAAGAAACCCGGAACGCTATTGACGCTTATCTCAACAAATACGGAATGCGATGCAGCGGGGAGATCGATATCACAAAACCTCGGTGGAGTGAAAAACCAACTACACTTGTCCCCATGATGCTCAGTAACATCAAAAACTTTGAGCCTAACGCCGGCATTCGGAAATTTGAGCAAGGGCGGCAGGAAGCGTTGAAAAAAGAACAGGAGTTATTAAATCGGTTGAAGCAATTACCGGATGGTGAACAAAAAGCCGAAGAAACAAAACGAATGATCATCCTGGTCCGGAATTTCATCGGTTACCGTGAATATCCAAAATACGTTATTGTTAGTCGCTACTTTATTTATAAGCGGGCCTTACTGAAAGAAGCCGAACAACTCGTACAAGCCAACGTGATTCATGAAAAAGAAGATATCTACTATCTCACTTTTGAGGAACTTCGCGAAGTCGTACGCGCCAATAAACTGGATTACCAGATCATCAGCAAACGAAAAGACGAGTACAAAATCTATGAAAAACTAACGCCCCCACGCGTTATCACCTCTGATGGTGAAATCATTGCAGGCGCGTACAAACGGGAAAATCTCCCGGCCGAAGCTATTTTAGGTCTGCCTGTTTCTTCCGGAGTTATAGAGGGACGGGCGCGTGTCACCTTAAACATGGAAGATGCTGATATAAAAGATGGAGATATATTAGTCACCTCCTTTACTGACCCTAGCTGGACGCCATTGTTTGTGTCGATAAAAGGTCTGGTCACCGAAGTTGGTGGACTGATGACCCATGGAGCGGTTATTGCGCGCGAATATGGCCTACCAGCAATTGTCGGAGTGGAGAATGCTACCAGGCTGATCAAAGACGGACAGCGCATCCGGGTGAATGGAACGGACGGATATGTAGAAATACTATAAATGGAGCTATTTTTTGTTAGTGAGGCAAAAAGAATTGGCGGTCCATCGGCATTTTGATCCAGGCTCAAGTCCTTTACGCCATGGCGTCAATAGTATTGGGCCGGTTCAATTAAAATCTTCGCTGGGGATTCCTACTGAAAAGTTCTTCGGGGCGTTGTCAGAAGGAAACTAGGAGAGAGAAAATCAGGTTAATGCTTCGCGGAAGGCGCTTCAGATTGTGGCGATTGAGAAGAGCGTAAAAAGTCGGGTCTACGGCGAGATCACCGAGATGCACAAGCTGTCGCAGAAGCCGGATCTGTTCTCCGGATTCTCCAAGCAGTACCGCAAAAAAGA
>Ga0126377_10004082_pt1 | contig 10544 bp, 16 predicted proteins | sample PanSoiMetPlot_22_FD_92647 | JGI IMG/M metagenome (GOLD analysis project Ga0126377, IMG submission 92647) | Tropical forest soil microbial communities from Panama - MetaG Plot_22 | ecosystem: Environmental > Terrestrial > Soil > Tropical forest > Bulk soil | place: Panama | collected 2016-02-17 | reverse complement strand
TACTAATACTCATTGATACAATACTCAATTTTTCAGCCGTACTTGATAAACTTTGATCATCTTTGTTAATTAACAAATATGATGATGTTAATCCCATCTATCTCTAATGAATAGTGAAATTTTAGAAATACAGTCACAGTTTGAAGAACTGCAAAATAGATACAAGCACTATTTGCCTAAAGTTGATCCAGGACTGATAGAGGATTTATTATTACGTCTAAGAGAAAATCCTCATGAAATTCCTTCATGCATGGTGGAGGTATTTGTGGAACCAGGCCGTGATCCAACAAAAATACGAAATCATATAATGGGAAAGACTGGTCAATGTCCGCTATATATGACAATGGAACTCATTTTGCAGTATACCAGCATCTAACACTAGAACAACTCGAATATATCTCAACAGGAGGGCGTAATTGAGGTTACGGGGGAGTATTCTGGTGGATTAGGGTCCTGGTGTGCGTCACATGAACGCATGCATTCGTTGTGAGGCATAATTTCAAAGTTGAGTATAAGAATGATGATGAGAATTCAATATTTTTATGGCGTGGCGTCGATGATTGCTACAGCCGGATAGCTGATTGAGTGAATCATCACCCTCTCTTATATTGCATGATGACGACGGCACACACACGTATGTTATTCAGGTCATAAAAATTCAATATAATTTATTTCAATGCTGGTTTCAAGTTAATTAGATTCATGGATATTTTAATTAGATTCATGAATATTCTTATAATGAAATCTCAATTTATCAAGACTAAAGAATATTCTGAAGCATAAGGAGCATTGAAAGAACCCTTCTGTTTCCATCTAATGTCATATTAATAATAAGTATATAGCAGTTATAGAAGATGTTACAATTTTCTTACAATGGAATTTTCAGTAAAAATTTTTTGGTAATGATATTTTATTTCCGATCAAATTAATAATTTACCATTCAACTATTCAAATTGATATCAACATAGTTGGGTTATTTTATGAATACTCATACATTGTATACTGCACCTTCAATTGGTTAAATACTCAATATGCTATAGTTACGTAATCAAAAGGAGTATGTCTGATACCCAAAGATTGACCATCAATTGATTATTTGGCATGGGATGACTTGTGATTAAATAACGAAGTGATGGCTTTCACCTGCAGACAAATTCCGTTTTTTTCGGGTAATGTCTAGTACTTTAAGACTATTAACTGATTATATTTTTGAAAATGCGCAATGTGCATTTTATTTTTTATATACAATACTTCCTGTCATATGATTCTCAATCGTATTATATCAATTTGTAAGTTCAAATCTATGATCATTAAAGATTATGATAGAAAAAAAATAATAAAAAGTAATATGCGCTTTTCCCGTTTTATAGCAACCCGATTATGCCAGTAATAATTAATAATAATACAACTGAGGAATATTTACCTGGATCTTAAGACATATAACTCATTTTGCTAATAATTAATTGAAGCATAATGGTCTTAAATTCTTTGGTGTATATTGCACTCGTGATTATTGTAATAATAGTTATAGTATTTTTGCTCAGATTCCTATTCGGGATTTTATTTTTGGCTCCTATAGGACTTGAATTCTCAGAGACCCACCCCATATTTGGTGGTTTTGTACAATCATTGTTACAGTAACAGAATCTGAGGAAATCACTTAAATTAGTATCATTTTAACCCGATATAAATTTATAATCAGTCAATTTTTTTCATTGCATAAATAATTGGATAATTAACTTATTAGGCAGATCGTCATACTGTCAAAGATAAAGCGGGTATGCGGTTCGTTAAATCGCCCAAAATACCGCCAAGAATTAAATATTACGCTAAAGATGTCAAAGATAAATTACATGTCATTGACAAGTCATTAATTCAATAATAAAAATTCCATTCTATTTAGAGGCCCTGTAAATAACGAAATATTCTTACACCAATTCCATTTTGTATTGCATTATCTAAAAGTTCAGGCGATGGGTCACCATAAATTTCGACAGACGTAGGAGTACCAAATTTTTCAAAAAGCATCTGCAAAGGCTTTTTAACATTGGATTGATGAGCAAGGGCAGCTTCAGAACTCTCGTAAGTCTCGCGAATTTCACACTCATCCTCACCACTAAGAAACCAGTCATACTGAAGTGTTCCCCGGTCTTTTTCTTTTACCTGCCTAATACATTCTATTGCCATTTGTTTGAATTCCTCTAATTTATCGTGATGAATTTTCATTTTCGCACTAACCTGTATTTTTTTCATTTTAAATGGTGTTAAACTATTCGAGCACAATTAGCGTAAAATGTTGTTTTAGCCTATTAAATTTTAATTTTTGGATTAATTAATAGGTGGGTTCATAAATTTATTTTTTGCTGCAATCAGATCTTCATAAATATCAGGAACACTTTTCTGTAGCATAGCCAGACATTCATTTACTTCTGATTCTTCAATTTCAGCCAGCTTTTTAAATATCTGCCTCTTCATATGGAATACAATGGTGAATGCTCGAAACATTTCTTCGGTCGGGATTGAATTCAAGGCCTAATACTTCATCCTATCCCGTCTATCTCTAATAGATACTTTCTTATCCACAATAGGCATATACACTTCAATAAATGTGAACATCATGAAAGCACCGAACGCAATAATCATTTCTTTCATTGATTTATCGTTATATCCAAAACCTCTGCTCAGGATCACTTCATCTAATAAACGAAAAGCAAATTTTTTAGGATCTCTGTATCTGGTTTCAAATCGCACTTCTTCATTTATGCTATAGTACCTTTTGTTTTTTAGGATTTTTATAGAGGATTTATTACAAGTCTAAAGATTGCATTCGGTGAATACATCCATTACCAACGTGTAGAAGACGTTAGTCCAGGGAATAATAAGGCGATTCCTGTAAACTTTGCAAAGGACCATAAACAAATGATTAGCCATTTAGTAGCAATTGTTTAATGATGAATATATTGGAGTAGAAGAGCGATTTGATAAATTAATAATCAGTCTTAAAACTGCAGTAGTTAATGAATACAGTTTAGATAAAGAATCTACAAGTTACAATGATTTGTTAGACGGGTTAAGGCTTAGTTTGCGGTGTTATAATATCAATTAGTTAGTTAGATATTTGCTTTGTTTACTTAATTAACTTACTTACGATACAAAGAAAATAAAAAGGGTAAAAAGTTCGTTGTCGGATGTATTTTTGGTTCGATTGTTTCAGTTCTTTTTATGGACCGCCGGGGTTTGGAGTGCCTTGACCGTTACTGCAGCATACTCTTAATCCATTTGCTCTATGATCCCCTATTCCTTGACCATCAGCATTTTGTGCTAGCGGTGAAACTAGAGCGCCCCAATTTGGGTTGGCTGCTTGTGCCTCGCTACTTACTAATTTACCGTATGGTGCTGCTTTGGCTGGCTGAAGTTGATTATTACGAATTAGATCCCACACAGAGGCAAACAATCTACTATATACCATATTCAAAGAAGAAGGTAGATGAAATAATTGCTAACTCTGTAAATTCAGACAAAGATACTATCAGGTTTACAATCAAATTTGGGAAAGAGGATAATCCGATGGGTCAATATCAACAGATAGAGAGTAGAAATCAATTTTCATATGAACAATTTTGTTGGAAATGGGAAGAGGTCTGTAAACTCCACTATAAACCAACAGTAGAGGCGTACACTGAATGGATTAATAGAGAGAAATCAAAATACGGACTAACGTTTGAACCCACTTAATCAATATTTATGACTATATATGTCATGTATATGACTAAAGATGATTATCAACATTTATTGTCACTGATATCAACGTAATTGATCAATAGATTATTTATGTCTCGAAGTTCATAATCTAGATACGTAAAGGCAACACACGACTTCAATTCATAGCGGGTGTGGGCTAGATACTCCATATCTACTTCTACTAATTCCCACATCTGCTATTAACAAAGTTCCATTATTCTTTTAATAATTTCGTAAAGATTTACTCTCAGAGAGAAATCTTGATCGTAGCAGATGTGGGTTCTATTTGCTCTATCTCTGTAATCTGAACCTGCATCTGCTACTTATATTAAGAATAATTTATCAGACTGCTTAATAATATTGGGATGCTTCGAGTTATAACAATCCTCGGGTTAAGATGGCTGGATGTGATTGAGTACAACTTCACATCCTGGCCGTCTAACATTGATATTAATTTTGTCGTACCATAAACGATCGCAGTGTTTGCAATGAAACATTAGTACAATAGCAGGTGTAGGTTAACTAATGAACCAACTCCTACATCTGCTATTATTATAAAATTTCGTACATTTAGTTAAATACTTGAGAGCAAGATTGATTATTACTTCTAACACGGAGACAAAATAAAATGACAAGATGGCAGATGTAGGTACTGAATCACTCACTACCATGAAAGCCTGCATCTGCTATAATGATATGATTATAGACATCATTTTAGTATGTTTTTATCTCAAATTCTATTATATGTAGTTAAATAGTTGGGTATAATAGCATATTTGCTCTTTAGGGAAAGGCGAATAACTAGTAGCGGATGTAGATTGACTACTCAGTTCTTACAACCTGAGAAAAGATAATCTGCATCTGCTATAATGATTATTAGAAATTAGTCTTGTTATTTATTATACAACTTAAGCAGTGACTTTAATTCTGCTACTTCTCCCCGTATTGGCTTGGTATTATTATCGAAAGATCCAATCTTGTTTATAACATGAATTGCTAATTCTTCCTTCTCTTCCTTTGTTCTTTTGCTATGAGGCTTCGCTATAATCGAGGCTATCTTATTGTTCTTGTTAATCTCGGCAGTGGCAGTAGTCGAATCCTTGAATCTTTCCAGAGTTTCTAATATGTCTTCTGTTATATCGCACATTTTAATATTGAATAATAGCGATATTAGATAAATAAACTTTAACTTAACTAATTTGAACCCAATTGCTTTTCCAAATAGTCAATCCTAGAAACAAGAGCATCAATCTTATCATATTTTATCTGCAATTCAGTAACTTTCTTTTTCAATCTATTCTCTTCATTAATTGTTAGATTATCAACAGCAATCAGATATGCGTCTAACAAATCCTCTTCTGACGGTCTGTAATATGCAGAAGCCAGGCCAATTCTATGGCCCAGTAACATTTCCCTTTGTTCTGCAGGCATCTTAGATTTGACTGCTTGAGTAGTCCAGAACTTCCTAAACCCATGGGACATTGGTATAGATTCTCTTTCTCCACAATGATAATTATGATCGAGTTCGCGGAGTCCGGCTTTTCTCAGTAGCACTATGATAATATTCTTAATGGTGCTTAGACTTACCTTCCTTGACTTCTTTCTTATTTGTTCGAAGTAATTAATATCAAATTGTTCTCTAATTAAATATGATTCTCCGTCTAGTTTCTCACTGCTTTTCTCTCTATAAGTAAGATATGATTTTAAAACCGAAAAGCATTCATGACTACAAAACGTGTAATACTTTTCTTTTGATTTCTCGTAAATTGTAATCTTGTAAAGTTGATTTTCATTATCTTTACTGCTAATTTCTTTTAGATGCTTTAACTTCAGATCGGGGATTGCGCCTATTCTCATACCAGTAGAAGCCATTAGCAAAATGATGGATTTTGTTAAGATCAGCAACGTCCAATATCTTTTTAATTTCTTCATGAGTATAGGCTTTATCTGTATTTTTCCTCTTAGATTCGCCCAAAAACTTACCTATCTTTTCCTTGTTAATTCGAATATCATTCATGATATTAAGATGCTTTAAAGAACAAAATACTAAATTAATGAAAGAACGGCTTTTACCCTGTCCCTTCAATTTCTCTATGTAATTAATTAGCAATAGCTCAGAATCCTTCACTGTTAAATCTAGAAGTGTTTCTAACGTAAGATTATTATCTAACAAATAATTCTTTAGCGAATTTAAATAATTGACTTTGTCTTTTCAGCCTTTATTGAATTTACAAAGTTTTGAAGGGCGATATTTGAATAGTCTAATAACTGACTCTGAGTTTGATTATTTTTACGTTTAATTTGCCTTTCATGGATCATTATTGTTACCAAATAATATTATTGGCTGATATTGTTAAGGCTATTTAAGTAGGCACTAACCTGTATTTTGGACATAGCCCATTTAGTAACCAGCCAATCCATAAACCTTAGGTTTAATATGCAAATTTAATAACATTGAACAATTAAAACCCTTTCAATATGATAACCTCAATTATAATTGTGTTTCAAAACACGTCAAACTTGGATTTAAGTTTATGGACTGGCTCCTACATGTTTTTTAACTTACCAAGGAATACTTCATTGGAACCTTCAATTTTGCCAGCGATAACAATATTGAAACATAATGTAATCAATTTAATGATCATTAAATATAATTTATTTTCTTAAATTGATACTTATACTTTGATAAGTGATACTTGGATAAGTACTAAATACATTTTGGGTATATGGATACAGGTAAATTTTATTAAAATTATTTGTGTCTTTCACAGGTAATAATAAATAGTAGATTATTTAGTTTGTTTTTAGATGAGAAATCTTCTTCAACATAGGAGTTTCATAACTCTCATAATAGCATCAACGTTTGTTGTGACTGTTATTTTTTTGACAGGAACAGATCAGGTTTATGCCCAAGAAGCAAAATTTGCTATCCAAAAAACTCAGAAATCAATGCAAGATCCTCTACCGGGACATGAAGGTCACCAGATAGTTATAGCATTACCTCCACGAGATGATGGTAAATTTTATACAGGAACAGTCACATACGTTGCGAGCCAACCAGTCGAAGTAGTCGTACTTCAACCATATAACTCTACTGCAACTGACGCATCTCACGGGGAACCCTTGAATGCACCATTCAAAAACGGTAAAGTTGCTATTTCATTGATGAAAGAATTTACAGGTGCAACTCATGCTGGTTCGCTCAACTTTGCAGGATCGGCTCTGGCACTTCATAATATCGAAGGAAAGCCATTTAGTGTAACATATTCGACTACGGGTTGGGTAACAAGTCCAGCACCTCTCCCATAATTTTTTGTCCTAAAATTACTGTATAATTTTTATGATATCGAAAGCGTTAGAATTACCATTTATTACGTATCTATTTACATTCTTTTATGATGTTTGATTTCAATAATGTTAACTATAAGTTTTAGTATACTAGGTTTAATTATAATTTTTTTATTATTTAATATTATTTGTTATCATTTATCTCTAGAATTTGTCAAAGCAGAAAATATTATAACAATAATTCCTGGCTCGGCTAAATTCTCCAAATCAGAACCATTTGCAATAACAAGATTTTTCGATATAGATTTTTTTCCAATTAAGAAAAATCAAATCATATCATGGTATAATGATGATGAATCATATCATAAGATTTCTATACGTGCATCGAATGGTACTCTAATAACAGAATCCAAATTGATAAAGCCTAAGGAATCTTTTTCGTATATCCTTAACAGTGATGGTAAATTTGATTTTTTCTCACCAATTTACAAATGGATGAATGGTACTATTTTAATCACCGATAATTTATTTACAAAATCTATTGTTACCCCACAAAATAATATAAAAATTGAATTTACATATACACCAACCAAACCACGGTATGGTAACACTATTAACTATAAGTTAACTTTTATAGATAATAATACTGGTAAAAATAAGGAACATATTGATTACCAATTCCTGATTTTAAATTCTAGTGGAAAAATCGTCTATGATCAGTCCATGCATTCATCATGGGGTATGGAGTCAGCCAATTATGTTTACAAAAAAACAGATGGAGCTCTTACTACTGTAGTACGAATTACCGGCTTATCATTCCAACCCGTTCAACCCGAAGAAGCAATTTTTAAATGAGTGTTAATTTTAGCGATTATGACTTCAATTTAATGATGATATCTGTTTTTTGATATTAAAAGAAACTCATTTATCAAACCTTGAATTTTGACACAGGGAATCGAAAATAATTTCACCGCGGACATTAAATCAGTAGCTGAGGCTTAGCTTATCAGCATGAGTGAATCTCCTACGGTGCCAGACACATTATTATTTAATACTCAATAAAACACTTAATCCATCAAGTTTTTTAAGCAATAAATCTCATTTTCAATAGATAAGTTTAAATTAAATCAATGTGATCTGGTGATAGTTTAAGTCTGTAACTAGAAGTCGAACAATGAAATTACCAAACGGTTAATATCGAATAATGACCTTCCAAGACCCCAAACTTAAACTTGAATACATTCTTTTTTTGGTTATAAATAAACGAAAGAGGAATGAAGTTTGGGAATTTGTAGACTTAGTTTAATCAATTATGATGACATTCTCTTGGATTAGTACAATACTTCTATATTCATATGAATAGCACAATACAATCTGGAATACCTATTATTATTATTATTATTAAGATTAAATATTGATCATTTCGACATTTGTGCAATAGAATAGATAATCGTATTGGGTATAATTGGCCTAGTATTTGGACTCTACGATGCATGGCAATTTCAAATCGTTGCGGAACTAGAATTTGATTAGAATCAATGATTTGTTTTGTTATCATTACTAGGTGATTACGGCTCCCGCCCTCTTATTCTAGTATTCTAATCATTAAATGCATCAAACAGGTTTTATATGCCATGTCAACAACAGCAATTAAGAACCCTAACTACAATAAAAATTTAGAAAATTGTTTGACTAAATATCTGAAAGTTTTTAAAAGAGAAGTATCTCCTTCACATAATCCTATTTATAATAGCAGTATCATTAAGAAAGTAAGTTTTGTTAAATGGATTCTTAATACGATAAAATCAAATGAAATAATTCCATATGAAACACTAATAGTAATGATTGATACCGAAATTATAATATACAAGAGGAGACTGGAGAAGGCTAGAACTGGGCTACTAACCGACAAATCATATGATGCAATTCAACATCTACAATGGCTTAGAAGTTTACTTACGTCAACTCATAGAAAAGGATTTAACGAAATCTTAGTTTATTGAAGATTTGGATCCAAATCACAGTCTTTATTATTAAATTTTGAACCTTTCCATATTCCATTTAAAGTAAAAAATATGGCGTAACATTTTTAATGCTTATTGTATGCTAATTATAAATAAAAATATGCTAGTAATGATTGACATTAGTTAATTTAGAGTACTTGAATCTATATAGCCATCTCTTAATTAGTTCGATCTCTTAATCATATTACACACAATAGAAAATAAATGCAATCTGACTGATGGATGTGGGTTTAGGCAATCACCCACATCTGAAAATAATTCTGGAGCAACAGATAGAGCAGTATATTGTTTATTGGCACTGTTAATATTCACGTAAATTAATGCGTATGTCCAATAAAAAAAGCACTTCACTATAAATTCAAGTCATCATCAAAATAGTACCAAGTCACAGCACTAACAATGGCAGGCTTATTGCGGAAGTAAAAACATTCTACCTGAGTTACTACTTTAAGGTATGGCAAGTAAAGATTTTAACAACAAAGGAATCAACATGGTATGATTTAACATGATCTAAATGAATGCATGACTCACATATAGATTTCAGCAGTATCCTTTAAGTTCAAACCTATATAGGCCTAACATGAAACATACCATAATGTTAGGTGAATTAATTTACGAACAGAGAGGTAAAATCTCTGGCTATAGAGTATTAGATACAAAAGGTCCGACAGTCGAGACTACTATATCAGGAACTGGAATCATCAAAGGAGTGGATGTGACAGATATAGTTACTTATTGGAGCAGACCATCTGAAAGTGACAGAAACGTGTTTTACGCAGAGGGCCAAGGTATTATTTTGTCAAAGGAAGGAGAGATGGCTAGCTGGAAGGGCTATGGAATTGGACACTACAATAATCGAAGTCGAGCCGACAGAGGGTCGGTAATATTCAGTTCCAAGTCAGAAGGAAAACTGTCATTCATAAACAATACGATTGGTGTATTTGAATATGAAGCGGATGAAAATGGGAACACTGTCGGAAAAATTTGGGAATGGAAATAAAGACCTCAAATATCTCAGCTGTATCATAAATCATATTTTTTGTATTGATGAATTTCATCATTAGAGCAGCTTGATTAATAATTTATCGTCATTCTAGTTTCGCTTGCAAAATCTTTTATATCTGCGTCACAGTTAGTTATTGCTATTTGTTCCAATCACATTTATTTCTAATTTCAAAGTTCCATGTTCTAATAACGATATTGATGTCACTAATATTGACAACTTTTTTAATTTGCTACCCCTTAGTCATTAATTCCACTCAGGCACAAATTGGCCTGGGACTTTCCTCATCAACATTCTCCACCTTTACTTCATCAGCTGGTGTTGAAACAGAATTGAAAAGAGTGGAGAAATCAGATAACCCAGTAGATATTGCAACACTTGCGTATATCTGGGGCTATCCTCTTGTTAGTATGAAGCGATTGCTTGATTACTCCACAGCTCCAAACCATCCTCTAGGACCTGGATATGGACCGGTTAATTCCTTTAAC
>Ga0126377_10004081_pt1 | contig 10545 bp, 7 predicted proteins | sample PanSoiMetPlot_22_FD_92647 | JGI IMG/M metagenome (GOLD analysis project Ga0126377, IMG submission 92647) | Tropical forest soil microbial communities from Panama - MetaG Plot_22 | ecosystem: Environmental > Terrestrial > Soil > Tropical forest > Bulk soil | place: Panama | collected 2016-02-17 | reverse complement strand
TGGCGGAACGAGAAGAACGGCTGGAGCTCGAGAGTCGGCTTCTGCGCATCCGACGACGCCGACACCGAGAGGATGGAATGAATCTCGGTGATCGGCTCGCGCCGCAGATCCCCGACCAGGCGGTACTCGGCCTGCCGGTGATCGACGCGAATCGGCTCCGACGTCCTGTAAAAGAGGTTCTGGATCGGTGCGCACCCGAGCAGAATCGTGTCGCGGTCGATCGCCAGTTTCGCGGTCGGCGCCTGACGGAACAGGAACATGACGTCGAGCCGCTGCCGCGCGCGGCACCGGTTGAGACCGTCGAGATCGAAGAAGTAGTACTTCGCGGGAAACTGGATGTACTCCTGCACCAGCCGGTAGCCGGGGTGCGCGTGCGTCGATGCTGGAATGACGTCTTCGTCGCGGCCGAAGCCGACGGGTGCGTACGCCGATTCAGGCAGGAACACGGGCACTGCGCCATCGTCGGCAACCAGCGCGACGCCGGCGAGCGCCTCTCCCAGCAGGTCGTAGAGCGCGCAGACGAGCGTCGACTCGCCGTGCAGATGAAAGCGCAGCCGCCGCACGTCGAGCTCGGCGAACGACGCGCCGAGCGGCTCGAGGCGGACGCGCAGCACCGAGGCGACGTCGGGCCGGCTGTCGAGGGTCTTGAATGCGGCCCGAGGGAACAGGCCGGCATCGACGACCTCGAGCGGCCACAGTTCCACCGGATAGGCGGTGCGGAACCGGCAGACGCTGCCTTCGCGTGTCTGTGCGAACAGCCGCGTGTGGCGCGGAAGCACGCGCCCGGACGTGGCTTTTCCTTGCGTCGGATCGACCTCGAATCGCGCGATCGCCAGCGGCGGCACCGGGTTGATGAGATTCGGGTAGAGGATGCCGAGCAGGCTGCCGCTGATTTCGGGCAGCTCGGAGTCGAGACGCCGCTGCAGCCTCGCCGTCAGGAACGCAAACGATTCGATCAGCCGTTCGACGTGCGGATCGGTGCTGACGCCGTTCGCCAGCTCGAGCCGCGAGGCAATCTTCGGATAGAGGTGAGCGAACTCCTTCCCCATCCGGCGGAGATACCCCAGTTCGTCGAGATAGCTGCGAAGGAACTCCTGGCGTTCGTCCATCACGAAACCACGAAACTACGAAACCACGAAAACAACAGCAGGCCACGAAGGCACGAAGGCAGGAAGAAAACTCTGTGTTCGTTCAACGCTGCTAACCCACCCGGATCTCCCCGCCTCGCTCCTCGATCACCAACGGAAACGACACCGGCTCCGACATGTTGCCGATCACCAGCATCCCGTCGAGCGTGACGCGCAGGACGCGGCCGTTGGCCGGATCGGCTCTGACCTCGACGAGCGGATTCCGCAGCCTCGGCTCGTAGGCGCGAACCGCTTCGACGATCAGCCGGGAAAGCCTTTGGCGATCGGTTTCGCTCGTCGGGTTCAACGTCGTGAAGTCGGGCAGGCCGTAGTTCGCGACGTGCCGCTCCCGCCCTTCGAGATCCGCCATGGTCGTCGAACAGCGCGTATTCAGGACGCGCGAGAGCTCGCTGAGGATCGACTCGATGAGATGCTCGCGCGACAGCACGCGCCGCGGCTGCACTTCCTCGCGCCGCCGCGGCTCGTGATCGAACAGACGGGCGAAGAGCGGAGCACGCGCGAGCGGGCCCCGCTTCAGCCCCTCTAGCTCGGCTGATTCGTCGCGAGATCCCATATCGCGCCGTTATTGCCCTTCTTCCCGGTGCCGACCTGCTGCTCGGTGTAGTCCCACTTGATCTTGGAGTAGTTGAGCGTCACCGTCTCGGTCGGCCGATCGCCGCCGCCGGAGGAGACCGAGACCGACGACACGATGGTGTTGTCGAGCGTGAAGACGAGGTACGGCAGAACCGTGCCCGCGTCGTTCCGCCCGATCGTCATCGTCACCGTCTTCAGGTTCGTCCCGGCGTTGCACGCGGCGATCATTGGACAGGTCGACAGATCGACGTACTTGCTGACGGTCAGATCCTGATGGTTCGGCTTGCCGGAGGTCCGCTCCGTCGCGCTCGGGCTCGCCGTGATCTGCATCGCGACGCCGTGGCTCGCGCTCAGGACTTCGATCTTGTCCTCGAAGCCCTTGATCGTGCTCTGACCCTTGATATCCGGAATGTCCAGGAAAATCGCATCCATGTTCGCGCCTCCAGTGAATAAGGATTTACACGCCCGCCGGCTGCGGCAGCTCGGCGACCAGTCGCATTGAAACCGTCAGCTCCTCGAGCTGGAAGTGCGGACGCAGGAACGCGACCGCGCGGTAGCAGCCCGGCTTGCCGGGGACGTCGAACACGTCGACACGAGCCTCGCGAAGCGGGTACTTCGCCTTGACCGCCTGCGGCGCGTTGTCGTCGAGCAGCACGTAGTCGGCAATCCAGGTGTTCAGGTACTGGGCAACGTTGTCACGCGTCATGAAGCTGCCGATCTTGTCGCGCATCATCGCCTTGAAGTAGTGCGCAAAGCGCGAGGCCGCCAGCACGTAGGGCAGGTTGCTGGAGATGCGCGCGTTCGCGTTCGCCTGATCGGTGTTGTAGACCTTCGGCTTGTTGGTCGTCTGGCCGCCGAAGAATGCGGCGAAGTCGGTGCCCTTGCAGTGGCACAGGGAGACGAGGCCGAGATCGCTCAACTCCTTCTCGCGGCGATCGGTGATCGACGTTTCCGTCGGGCATTTCAGCGCGATGTCGCCGTCCTCGGTCTTGAAGGTGTGCGCCGGCAGACCTTCGACCAGGCCGCCGCCTTCCGCGCCGCGGATCGCCGCCGTCCACCCGTAGAGCGCGAAAGCGTTGGTGATGCGCTGGCCGAGCGCGTACGCCGAGTTGCCCCACAAGTACTTCGAGTGATCCTTGCCCGTGGTCTCCTCTTCGAACGCGAGGCTGTCCACCGGCACGGTCTTCGGACCGTAAGGCAGGCGCAGCAGCACGCGCGGCATCGTCAAGGTCACGTAGCGCGCATCCTCGGTTTCGCGGAATGAGCGCCACTTGACGAGCTCAGTGGACTCGAAGCCCTTGGCGAGATCGCGCGGCACGCTCAGCTCGGTGAAGCTGTCCATGTCGAACAGCTTCGGGCTCGCCGACGAAATGAACGGCGCGTGCGCCGCCGCCGCGACGCCGGAGAGCATCTCGAGCATCTTGACGTCCTGCGGGTGGCGGCCGAACTCGTAGTCGCCGATGAGACAGCTGTACGGATGACCACCGAAGGTGCCGTACTCCTCTTCGTAGATCTTCTTGAAGAGGACGCTCTGATCGAACTCGGTGGCCTTCTCGAGATCGGTGAGCAGCTCTTTCTTGGTGGCGTTGAGGAGCCGCAGCTTGAGCCGCGTGCCGGTCTCGCTGTTCTGGACGATGTACGACAGCCCGCGCCACGACGCCTCGAGCGCCTGATACTCGGGGTGATGCAGGATCGCGTTCAGCTGGTCGCTGATCAGCTGATCGACCTGCGCGATGCGCGTCTTGATCGACGTGACGACGTCGTCGCTGACCGTCATGCCTTCGTCGAGCGCCTGGGTGGCGAACTCGTTGACGAGGCTTTTCGCGTGCACCAGCTGCGAGTCGTCGCGGATCATCTTGCCTTCGTTCAGAATCCGGTCGACTGTGACTTCCTTGACTTCTGTGGGCTTGGCGCCGTCGGCTTCTGGACTCATCGCGCACCTCCATCACCGAGCGAGGCCCTGACCTTCTTGAGGCCCTCGGCGTCTTTACCGACCTGCGTGAGCAGGGCGTCGAGCTTCTCGTTGCCATCGAGCTTGGTGAGCAGGTCCGACAGCCGCATCCGGATGTCGTACAGCTTCTTCAGCGACTCGGTCCGCTGGATGACGGCGAGCGGGCCGAAGTCGTCGATGTGCTTGAACGTCAGTTCGACGCTCGTGGTGCCGCCCTCCTTCGACAGCTTGTTGTCGACCGACAGCTGGAGTCGAGGCGAGATCGACGCCAGCACGTCGTTGAAGTTGTCGCGATCGATTTCGACGAACTTGCGCTCCTTGAGCGGCGGAAGCGCCTCTGCCGGTTTCCCGCAGAGATCCGCCATGATTCCCACGACGAACGGAAGCTCTTTTTTCTGAATGGCCCCGCCGGTCTCCACGTCGTACGTAATCTGCACGCGCGGAGGCCGTACCCGATCGAGTTTGTGCTGAAGACTCTCAGGCATACATGCACTCCTTTAACTGCTCCAAATGACCCGGTTGAAAACCGACGACGATTTATCCAAACACCTGACTGCTACGGCTTCTCGCCAAGCTGCAGCATCCGGTAGATCTCCGCGAGCTGCGCCGAATCGCGCACCAGCTCCGGCAACAACTCTTCGAGGCTCAAACTGCCCCAGCCGATCGCCCGCCTGATCAGATGCGGCACGGGACTGTGCGGCTCCGTGCGCGCAAGGTAGTCGGCCGCTTCCGCGAGCCGCTGGTACGCTTCGGCGCGCGATCGAATCCCGCGCCACGGGTCGGGAGTGTCGAGCGTTCGTTCGACGAGCGCGATCCCGGCGTCGGCGGCGCCATCGTCGGCTTCCTCGATCGGCCGAATCAGCGCGCCCCGACTGTCGAGCGCCGTCGACACCACGTGCAGCGCCGACGACAGCGCGTCGCGCAGCTTCGGGAGCGGCGGCGCCGCCGGGCCGCATCTGGCCTTCAGCACTTCGACCAGTTCGTCCACGGCGCCGAGCGCGCCTTTCAGGTCGTGCCCCGTACCCCAGAACCACGGCGTCGGCGTCGCCGCGGCGCTCTTCTGGAACCGCGCTTCGGTCACGACGTCGGGCGGAGGTTCCTCGCGCGGCTTCACCACCCGGCGGCCGGCCATCTGCCAATCGGCGAGCGAATACGGGGACAGACCCTCGGCGTCGGGATCGGTGATGTGAATCAGCCTGACGGCGATCGAGAGCTTGTCCTCGATCCAGTAGATCGGCGCAAGGCGATACTCGAGATCGCCGTTCTCGATATCGGGATGGACGCTGTCCCAGTAGGTGTCGCACAGCTCGGCGATCACGTGCAGCCCTTCGCGGATGCCGGCGAAGCCGTACAGGTGCAACCACGCCTCGACGAGCCACGCCGCGATCTGGATGTCCTTCGATTTGCTCTCGAGCGCGGCGATGCACGTCTGCGCCGCGCGCGGCCAGTCCGCTCTCTTCAACTCCGTTTTCCACACGCCCTGCGCGAGCAGCGGATCGTCCTCTCGGCGCAAACTCGCGATCAGGTCGTAGGTGCCTTCGTAGCGCAGCGACGGTCCCGTCGGATCGTCGGCGGAGATCGGGGACAACAGCGTGTCGGCGTCGAATTGGAAACCCGTCACGGTCACAGTCATGGCTTGCTCACGAAAAGCAGGCCACGAAGGCACGAAGGCACGAAGTCTTTTCTGTACCAAGGCTTCTTCGTGTCTTCGTGTCTTCGTGGCGGCATTGTCTTCGTGCCCTCGACGCCGGTTACGTACCCGAGCAGGCCGCGGTCGGCGGCGCCTGCACCGGAAATTCATCCACGGTGATCGGATCCTGTTTGCCAGGCGCGAACACGCGCACCCGCACGTAGACGCGGAACAGCGGCGACGGCGATGTCGCCGACGCTGCGACGACGGGACGAGTCTCGGGATCGCGCTCGACCGGGATATCGAAGCGCAGCGTGTTCGGCGCCGCATCGGTCAAGGTCACGAGATCGCTGGCCGCCGCGTGGCCGGCGCGCAGGAGACTGAGGAGCGACCACGTCCCCTGAAAATCCATCTGCACCGTCCGGTCGACGACTCGGTGCGACTCCGCCTCCGACCTGAGCGGCCGCTCGGGAGAATCCTTCGCGAATCGGAGCGTGAGCTGTACCGGATCGCCCGAAACCCACCGGGTCGGCTTCGCCACCTCCCCGTCGCGCAATGTCTGCTTCCCGACGCCCATCGTCCACTGCGCGATCTGCGCGCCGCCGATTTCTCGATCGCGGTTGACGCGGAACTCCGGCACCACGTCGAGCGCGAGCGCGCCGCCCGGCAGCTCGCGCGCCGGCGAAAACAGCGGATACAGCGCATCGATGCGGCGGAGGAACCGGGTCGCGTCCTCCGCGCACGCGCGCGACTGCAGCTGCGCGACCAGCGCCCGGCCGTCATTGCGATCGAAGACGCGAAGGAACTCGGTGACGTCGGCCGGGGCGGCATCGCGCGTCCCTTCGAGTCCCAGCGTGAACGGGAACTTCGTCGCGAGGAGGGTGTTGAAGGACTGCGCGATCGCGGCATAGCGCGCCTGCACGCCCAATCGCGCCAGCTCGCGGCAATGCTTCACCCCGTCTTCGAGCAGCTCGTTGCGCACGCCGATCAGGAAGCTCCCGCCCGCACGCATCGGGCCGAGCGAGCTGCCGGCGCCGCAGTCGCGCTCGGGAACGATCACCGGCACGCCGTCTCTCAGGAACGCGTCGAGCGCTCCGAGCCCGTTGCCCGCGAGCTTCTGATCGAAGGTCGTGACGTCGTCGACGATGCCCGACCAGCGGCGCGTGATCAGCGACGCGCCCCGCGTGCTGTTGAGGAACCGCACGAGCGGCTCGGCCTGCAGGGCGAAACGCCGGACGCTCTCGCGCTGCTCGTCGGCGTAGCCGGCCCACCGCTTCGCCACGTCCGCGGGCGCGCCGCCGCCGCTCTGCGCCTCCGACCAGGCGGTGAAGAAGCCCTCGCTTTGCCGGGTGAAGAGGAAGGGGTGTCGCGCCGCCGCCTCCCGCTCGAGCCGCTGCAGCGCCTCGGCGGCCTGATCGTCGAGCTTGCGCTCCAGTTCGCGCGCGAACGGCTCGTCGGCGTCTTCGAGGAACGGCACCAGCCGGCTGATCTTGGTGAGCCGCGCGCCGAGGCGGCCGATTTCGGCGGCGAGCGCCGCCGGTTCCGCCGGCAGCGGTTCACCTTCCGTTGCGTCGAACGCCAGCCGGGCCGCCATCGCCGTCGCGACGTCGATTTCGAGCGCGGTCACGAGCGGCCGGCGGTATGTGGCTGCGAGGTGCGCGAACGATCCGCCGCGATAGCGATCGAACGATTCGAACAAGGCGACCGCGTGATCGAGCTCTTCGGTCCGCCAGGTCGCGCGCGCCGGCAGCGTCGTGTCACCCTCAGCGGTCGGCAGCGAGGTACGGAAATCGTGGGTCGCCAGATCGTCGAACGCCGCCTTCAGCTGACGAACGCCCTCGCCGAGCTCGAGACCTTTCTCACCCTTGTCGAGCAGCGGACCGAACGGCGGCGCGGCGGTGACGAGAAGCGTCGGCGTCAGGTTGTCGCGGAGCGTGGCGACCTGCCGGATCGCGTTCGACAGATCCGGCCGCAACTCATCGCACAGAGCCGGTGACGCGATCGCCTTGAACGGCGCCTGATCGAGGACCGGCAGGCGCAGCTCGCCGGATCGCGCGCCGATCGACGCCCACGTCGAGGCCGCCTGCGACAACGTGCTCACCTCGTCGATCAGATCTCTGATGTCCGCGTCGCCGCTCTCGATGAGCGCGTGCCAGTTGGCCATGAACCGTTCCTGCGACACGCGCAGCGGATTGCGATCGCCGAACCACGCCGCGCCGAAGCGAGTCAGCGACTCGCGGGCTCTTCGCTCGACGAGGCCGGCCAGCGGTCCGCAGTCCACCTTCTGCGCCGTCGCTTCGCGCAGCGCGCGGCCGTACGGCTCGTCCGGCACATTCGTGCGCTGCAAGGCCGTATGTCCGGTCACGTAGTTGCCGAGATCGAAGAGCTGGTCCAGACTGCCAGACTCCTGCAAGCTGAGGTTGACGAAGCGGAAGTAGTTGTCGACGTATAGGCGGTAGTCGGCTGCGAACTGCTCGAGCGCGTGGTAGTGCGCGCTGTCGGCGAGTGTCGGTTTGGCGAGCGCGCCCTCGTCTTCGTCCTCCGGCTCAGGCTCGCCGTTCCACGCGAAGACGCTGCGGCCCTTGCCCTCGAGGCCAGTGCGGAAATCAGGCAGGATCAGCGCGCCGAACGTCAGCTGCAGAATGCGTCCGACCGCGGGCTCGATCGGCCACGCGATCGACGCTGGCAGGAACATCGAGTGAAAGTTCTCGACGCCGAGACGGGCCACGCCCTGAAGGAGTCGATAACCCTGATTGATCCGCTCTTCGAGCGGGATGCTTTGCTCGCTGCCGGGGCGGTCGCGGCGATCGACCGCATTGCCGACAGCCTCGAAGAAGGCCTCGTGCGCACGCTCGATGCGCGTCAGCCGGGAGTTGGACCAGATCGTGCCCACCGTCAAGACGACCGCGAGCAGCACGGCGGCGACCTGCGCGACCGTGCTGACGCGATTGCGCGCGACGGCGGCGCCCGGCAGCGGCAGCGCGAGCCCGCGCTCCGGAAAAACCTTTCGGGTGAGGAGATCGCCCGTGAAGCTGATCGGCCCCGGCACGGCGGACCCCTCGTCGCGCGAGATCGCCAGCGGCTCACGATCGGGTGCGCGGCCGCTGAGGTAGAACCCACGGAACATCGACGCCGACCGGTAGACGCTCGGCCGGAAGATCTCTTCGAGCAGCTCGCCGAGCGGCCTGGCCAGGCGTTGAAGCTCGCCTGAGAACAAGAACAGATCGGAGGCGTGATTCAGATGTTCGCTGACCGCGAACAACTCCACCTGCAGATGGACGATGCTGCGATGGAGATCCTCGAAGGCCTCGTCGATCCACTCGCCCTGGAACATGACGTCGGGGGCGTGAGGATTCGACCAGCCGAGCATGTCCTGCTGCAGGTTGTCCGGCAGCGCGTCGGTGAACGCGGAGAAACCGGTGATGTGATCGGCCTGGGTCACGACCACGTAGACCGGCACGGCGAAACCGAGCTCGGCCTGCGCGAGCATGAGCCGATCGCGAACCGCAGCGCCGAGATCGTGCGTACGCGCCTTCCAGCTCGCATCGAGCAGCGTCGTCGCCGGCACCGCGACGATGATCCCTTCGACCGGCCGTCGCGGCCGATGGCGTTTCAGCAGATGCAGCAGCGCGCGCCAGCCGGTGATGTCGCCGCGCATGCCGGGCAGCGCCAGCGACGCCGAGACGTCGATCACGACTCCGCCGTCGAAGTAGTGCCAGCCGATGCCATCGGCGGCGCGGCCTTCGCTCGGCGACTCGGGCTCAAGCACCGTGGATTTCGGCGCCCGCGACACCAGCGTCGTCTTGCCGGACTCCGGCGGTCCGATCAAGAGGTACCACGGCACACCGTAGCGGTAGTCGATGCCGCGCACGGTCTTGCGGAGACGCGCGACCGACTGGTTGAACGACGGCCGCAGATCGCGGACCACCGACGGCAGGAGCGAGGGATCGCGCTCCTCGTCGGACCGTTGATCGGCCCCGTCACGCGCGGCGCGTGCCTGGCCGCGCGCGCGCGACGCCAGCACGATCGCCAGCGCGAACGCGAGGAGGACAAAGACGACGAGGAGAGCCAGAAAGAGCCACATGGTCTACGGCGACGACTGCAATCGTTGGATCTGCAACTGGATCGCGTTCATGCGATCGCGAAGCGGAAACGTCAGGTTCATCCAGACCAGCTGCGCGACGGCGAGCCACAGCAGCACGACCGCCGCGGCGCCCCACCACCACAGCCGCGGGCTGCGCAGCTTCTTGCCCGCGCCGGTCGTGATCGTGGCCTCGTAGCACTGAGGCAGGAGCTTGCGGAACGGATCGGTCAGATCGGGCCGCTTGCTGAAGACGAACTGGTAGAGCTGGTGCTTGTAGCGATCGATCGCGCCACCATCGTGCGCATCGCCGTACCGGCCGCGAAAGCCGAGTGCGAGCGCGGTGAGATACACCGCCGCGAGTTCGATGTCTTTCGGGTCCGCTCGCTCGAGCAGCGCGTCGATACGGTCGAACACCGCCTGACCCGCGCACCTCGTGCCGAACTGGTCGGTCTCGAGCAGGTTCGCGCGCCAGTGCGCCGCCCCGCTCCACGGCAGATGGACGAACACTTCGTCGGCGACCGCGATCATCACGTACTGCGCCTGACGGTAGTACTGAAGGACGGCGCCGGTTGCCCATCGCGCCAGATCCGCCTGCTGCCCTTTGAGGTGGACGACCAGACGCTCTCGCGTAGCGGTCGGCGTGTGAACGAGCGCCGTCGTCGCGGCGGGAACATCCTGCGGCGCCATGGCCGGAGCAAGCGCGGCCTCGCGCAGCACCTCGACTTCTTTCCAGAACGAGCGGAACTGCTCGAACACCGAAAACGCCGGTCGTCGTCGACCATCCATGTTCATGTCCCACCTACGCTCGCTGAACCTCAGGGTCGTAGACGTAGAGATAGAGGGCGTCGGGCCTCACCTCCGCGGTACTGCCGAGGACCACGAGGTCGTCTCCGTCGGGCAGCACCACGGCATCGGGTGTGAGTTCGAACAGCTGCATGCCCCGTGGCGGGCGCAGTTCACCGATGTTCTCGGCGTGGCGACGCTTCAGACCGAGGACTCGGCGATGCAGCAGCGACGCGACCGCGTTGATGCCGCCGATCACGCAGTTCTCGCCCCACGAGATGACTTTCTCGGCGTCCGCTTCGGAGCGGACCGCCAGCACGATCCGCGAGAACGATCCAAGAGCGAATGCAGCGGTCCAGGCCGGATCGGCCGTCAG
>Ga0126377_10004080_pt1 | contig 10545 bp, 8 predicted proteins | sample PanSoiMetPlot_22_FD_92647 | JGI IMG/M metagenome (GOLD analysis project Ga0126377, IMG submission 92647) | Tropical forest soil microbial communities from Panama - MetaG Plot_22 | ecosystem: Environmental > Terrestrial > Soil > Tropical forest > Bulk soil | place: Panama | collected 2016-02-17 | reverse complement strand
GTCGGCTTCGTCGCCTTCGCGGTCGCGTCGGCCGGCTGCTCGTTGGCCGGATCCCTTGTGTCGTTGGCGATCTGGCGCGCACTGCAGGGTGTTGCGGCCGCGGTGATGCTGCCAGGCACGCTGGCCTTGATCGCTAATCTCCATCCCGAGGCGTCCGATCGGGCTCGAGCAATCGGCACCTGGGCCGCGATCGGCGCGCTCGCACTGCCGGCCGGTCCGTTGCTCGGCGGCGCCCTCGTCGAGGCGATCGACTGGCGTTCGATCTTCTGGATCAACGTTCCCGTCGTCCTGCTGGCGCTGATCCCGATCGTGACGTTCGCTCCGTCGGGCGCGGCCCGCGACGCGAGGGGCGCGGTCGACCTGGTCGGCGCCGGACTCGCCGTCGTCGCGACCGGATCCGGCGCGATGGCCCTGATCGAGGCTCGCCAGACAGTCCCGCTCGCAGTCGTGGCACTGGGCGTGGCACTGTGCTTCGGCGCCGTCTTCGTCTGGTACGAGCGACGCACCAGCGATCCGCTCATACCGTTGGCCGACCTCCGACGCCGTGACGTCGCCTCGTCGCTGATCGGAGCCGGGACGATGAACTTCTGTACGGTCGGCGCGCTGTTCCTGCTGACCCAGCTGTTCCAGTCCGAGCTGGGCATGGATCCGCTCCGCGCCGGGCTCGCGCTGCTGCCGGCCTTCCTGCCGTTGCCGCTGCTCGGCCGCCCGGCGGGTCGGCTCGCCGCGACGTGGGGACACTGGCCGACGGCTGCGTCCGGCCTGACCATCGCGGCAGCCGGCTTCGCCGTGATGGCGTCGGTCAGCTCGCCGGCCGGCGTCATCGGTTCGATCGGACTCGGATTGTGGGGCGTCGGGCTCGGCGTGCTCGCCCCGGCGATCGTGGGAGCGACCATCGCGAGCCTGCCCGGCCGCTCGGGCCTTGCATCCGGCCTGAACAACACCGCTCGCCAGGTCGGTGGTGCCTTCGGAGTGGCGCTCTTCGCGGCCTTGGCCGGTCCAGCGACTGGGGCAGGCTTCGGCAATGCCGTACGCCTCGTCCTGATCGGATGCGCGGCCTTCTACGCGGCTGCCGCGCTCCTGTGCGTCAGTACCGGACGTACCTTGCGGCGCCGCCGCTCGGCCGACCACAAGCGCAGCTGGGACCTGGATCTCGGTCGTACTCGCTGACGATGGCCGCCGCCACGCCCGGCCCGCGGCGGCGCGGCGGTCTCCTGCCACTCAGTCGAGGGGCAGGCGCGGGCCGGGCCGTCCCATCCCTGTTGCGGCGTGCGTACCCAGTAGAGCCGGATTCATGCGTACGATTCGGCGGCGTTGTCGCTCAGGCGTCGGTCTTCGGGCTGGCCAATGCGGCACCGACCTGATCGGCGAGCGCCACTGCCACCAGTCGCTGCTCGAGATTCGGCCGACTGACCTGTGTTGCCGCCGTGAGGAGGAAGCGACCGCGTACGGTGCCGTCGTACTCGACGCGCAACTCGATCAGGTCATCGGTCGGCAGCCCGTCGCGCTCGACCTGGACCTCATGGCCGCGCTGCGTCACGCTGCCGTCCCGGTTCAGTCGCGGATGCGCCGCTCCGGCTCCGGTGTCGAAGCGGCACTCGTCGATGTCCAGGATGCTCTTGATCTGCGTCTCGACGAGTTCGATCAGCGTCGACGACGTCGAGCTCCCGGACGCCACCACCCCGGCCGCCGACACCACGCCGGCGAGATAACCCTCCCGGCGGCTGGACTGGGCCTGCTGACGGCGTCCCCATACCGCGATCTCGGTGACGGCGAGACTGACTGCGGTGAGCAACACCGTCGTCTCGATGTCGTCCCGGTGGGTGATCGCGAACCGGTAGTGCGGCTCGGTCAGGAAGAAGTCGAACCAGATAGCGCTCGACAGCGCGGCTACCACACCGGCGATGCGATGACCGGTCGCTGCGACCGCGACGACGATCAGCACCAGCCCCAGCGCGATGGTGGTGTTCGCGACGTCGTCCCGAAACGACGCCGCGATCCCGCAGACCGCGAACGGAGCAATCAACGCAGCGGCTACGACGAGCGATTCACGCTCCGGCGCTGTCACGAGACCATGAACCGCCCCGGCCGGTCGCGCTGTCAAGCAGCCGTGGGACTTCTCAGCGAAAGCATCGTTTGTGCCGAGCGGCTTTGGAGGGACCAGAGCCAAAGGAACATAAGCTCGCATTCGGCGTATCTCGCAGAGTGAACCTCTCTGCGTGGCTAGGGAGGGCGGTAGAATTTGTACGCCGGTGGCCCGCATCGGCCGACTCAACTGGGCGTGTTCCCCCTCGGTCGAGTCCCAGCCTCTCTACGGTTGGGTTAGTCAGTCTCCCAGGGGCACAGATCGGACACCACAATGCATCGGATGCTCGTAGAGGCTCGTAACGACGCGGAGGTTCTCTTCGCCTGCCCGGAGGATGGCTGCGGCCGTCGATTGGTGCTGAACCGATCGGGAAGACTCACAGTTCTCGATCAGGGCGACTTCTTTGCTCTGCATTCCGGCGGCACGGAGGGCTTGGACCTCGCCGTCGACGTCGCTGACCAGCCCGTTTCCGCTTAGCCAAGGCTGAGCACGGCCGCTCAGCGGCACCATGGCCGTCGACTCAGTGCTGCTCGGCACCCTGAGTGAGGGCGCGCTCAATCCTGAGCCGCCCACTCACACGAAGGAGTTGCTATGCAGCAGTTCGACCCCAACATTCCCCCTTACATCCAGGGCGACGTCACGTTAGTGAAGGTCGTCGATCCCGCCAGCACCTTCCCGCCACTCGAGCAAGGCAACCGGGTTCTTGACCGCAAGAAGCCGTTCGAGATTGACGTGGAATGGAACGTCTCGGGTGCGCTCGCGCCGCTGTGGCTGTTCGCACTCCGCGACTCCAAGTGGAACGTGCAGGCGTACGCCGAGTCCCTCGGCGGTGGCCCGGAAATCCTCCTGTCGCGCGATGACAGCGTGACGCCCGATTTCAGCGTCCTCAACTACAGCACGAAGCTGACCGTCCAGGCGAACACCCTGGAGGAGGGCAACCCGGGGAGCAACACCAGCGGGATCTACAAGCTCGTGGTGTCGGTCTTCCTCGACAGCCCCATCGGGCTCCCGGGCTACGACATGGTCGGCTTCAACGAGGGCCCGATCATCCAGATCGAGGACCCGGTCTGACGGCGGGCCTGGTCCCTTCGGAGGAGGATTCAGATGGGCGAATCGCTCGCGAGCTTCCGTGATCTGAAGGGCATTGGCCCGGCCACCGAAGCCCGGCTGCACGAGACGGGTGTCTATACCTGGGATGCACTGGCCACGGTGGCAACCGCGCTGGCCTCGGTACGTGGCAGCGGCGATACCCCGCGGGAGATCGCCAACGCTGTGGCGGCCCGGCGTACCGAGGCGGGTGAGGACGAGACCGATCCCAATCCGTCGAGTGGCGGCGAGCGCCTCGAGGCGTTCGTACTGCGAATGTCGCTGGCCACTGACGGACGGCCTCAGCGGTCCGAAGTCACGCATGTACGCACGATGGCCGAGCGGGTCTGGCAAGGTTGGCAGCCTGTCGAGCTCGGTGACTTCATCCGGGATCACGCCGGGATCCGGGCGGAGCCGCCACCGGAGAAAGCGTCGGCTACTCAGAAGTCCGGCGAAACGAGGCCGGCATCGCAGTCATTGCCGTCCCCGGACGATGTATCGCCTGGCGAGTCGCCGTCATCGGACCAGCTCGTGGTCCTGGACGCCGGCAAGCTGATCGGCGGGACCAGCCGGGACATCAACGTCGTCGTCACCAACACCCGGTCGGCCGGCGGCGACTTCGGCTACCGGGCGACGCTCGCGGCGCGAGGGCTTGGGCGTGGCGCGAACGGCGACGGCTGGACGACGTTGGCTAGTCGCACTGGGACTGGCTCGCCGACTGACGATCTGGCGCTGGGGTTCGGCCAAGTGCGGTTGCCGCCCGGTGTCCAGCGCCTGCAACTCCGCCTCGAGATGAGCCTGCCGGCGCCGGCCACTCGGCCGCTGGCCTTGGCGGTGGCGTCGGCCTGACGGGGTTCCGACGACGAGGATTCGGATCGCGCTCTCGATACGGGGGCGCGATCCGGTCAGCGGAGCTTGGCGAGTTCGTCGGCGGAACCGGTCCGGATCACGTGAAAGAGATCGGTCGTGGCCGACGCCGGGCTGGCGTCGATGGTGGCACGAAGGATCCGACTGCAGAACTCGTACTGTCGCAGGGCCTGATAGATCCGCCCCTGGACCGCATAGCAGCGCATCAGCAGGCGGTGCGCGTCCTCGCGACACGGGTCGATGTCGAGCATGTGATGCGCGGTACCGATGCAGTCGTCGATCCGGTGGTCGGCGAGTTCGATACGGCTCAGCCGGTCCAGCGCATCGACGAGCTTGATCCGCAGGCTTTCGCGCGGCAGCAGGGTCCATTGCTCGAACGGCGCATCGGCAGCGAAGTCGCCGCGATAGAGCGAGATCGCTTGCTGGTAGGCGGTTCTGGCGACTTCGCGGTCTCCGGTACGTTCGGCGACCTCTGCGGCCCGCAGTTCCTGATCGAACCGTTCGACGTCGACGTCGACCTGCAGCTCTGGGTTGACCCGATACCCCTGGTCGCCGTATTCGACGACGTTGAGTGCCGTCACGTCGGCGAACGCGCGGCGCACCCCACTGACCGCCACCTGCAGCCGGTTCCGCGCGGCAGCCGTCGGGACATCGGGCCAGAACTCCTCGAGCAACTCGTCCCTCGCGCAGGAGTGCTGCCGACGGGAGAGCAGATAGCGAAGGATGCTGGTGCCCCGTTGCCCGTTCCAGGATCCGACCGATGAGCCGTCGACGCGAACCTCGAGGGAGCCGAGCAGTCGTGCTTCGAGCAGGCCGCTTTGGGCCGCGGTCGGTGTGGTCGGCCAGGCCGGCATGACTGGGATATCGGGGAGTTGGACACCGGTGTGGGTCCCTCGGTTGCTGCCGAGCCTTCGATGTCTGGCGCCGACCGGCCGGGCCAGCTCCCTGCGAAGCGGCGACGCCCAGATCGGGCGCAGCCAGCCCCAGTGCTGCTCCATCGGCACCACCCACGGTCGAAGCTCCTCGGAGGCAACGGTGGGGGAGCCCATCTGCGGATGCCAGTAGCCGACGGTCAGCGTGACCTCGAGGGCGCTGCGCTGATCGGGCGTCAGTTGGTCGAGCAGTACGGTTGTAAGCCGGTCGAGCAGGGATGGCAGGTTGTACGAGGTCCGGAGTGCTTCGGTCACGGCGTCCTGGGACCACAACCTTGCGGCAGCCATGACATCGACGAGCACCGCCGCGCGCCGACCGGCGTAACGCATCAGCCGTGCGTGGTCCGGGGCGGAGGAGTAGCCCTCGAGCGCGCCTCGGTCGATGAGCTCGGACGCCGGCACCAGCGAGCCGGGCGGTCCGGGCATCGCCGGTGGATCGAACCGGCTCTCCGCGACGACCACCATCCGTACGCCGCGATCGGTGATGGCGGGCCGGATCTCCTTGACCAGCCGGGCGACTCCCGGAGTCACCCGGCCGCCGAGCTCGAGCACGATGACCGCGCCCTCGGGGGCCACCTCGATCTCGTCACCGAGCCGGGAGCTGAGCAGTCGGCCCGTGCGGGGCGCGATCTCGGCGGGTGACCAGCGGTGCAGGCAGGCCGTCCCGAGCGACTGCGCCAGGTCGGCCGGGAGGCTGTCGCCGGCGCGCAACCAGACGCAGTCACCCAGCCGCTGCCAGTCGTCGATCGCGCCTGCCAGTCGCTCGGCGACGTACGAACCTGGCGCCCCTCGCACCACCGACACCGGAGCCTCGGCGATGCGCTGCACCGCCGGGGTGATCGGCCCCCCGGCAGGCAGTGGGCGCAGGACCGGCGGCAGGTACATGCTTGGGTCGCCATGTCGAGTAATAGGCGATGTTGGACGGTCTCAACGCTACGTACCTGGCCTTGTGCGTCTAGTGACGAAAGTCCCCGAACCCCACGGCACCCGGTGGCCGACCTGCTCTGCAACAGGAACGAGACACGGTACCTCTCGGCCTGGCTATTCGGTTCCCTCGAGGATTCTGCGCTTTGAACCGGCGCACCGGATCGGGCGATCCGCTAGGCACCTCCCGAGTGAGCCGCTAATCTGACGCCAACGGGATGAGGGAGTGCGGGATGGCTGATGAACTTGTCGAACGGCTAGCAAAAGTCGATCTCTTCACTGGTTTTTCTAAGAAGTCCATGACCAAGCTGTCCCGCAGTGGTCGGGAGGTTCAGCATCGGGCCGACCACGAGATCGCGTCCGAGGGTGGCAGCGGTGCGGGCTTTCATCTGATTCTTGCGGGCAAGGCCCAGGTCGAGGTCAGGGGAGTCGCTCGCCGAGAACTCGGTCCAGGAGACTACTTCGGCGAGATCTCGCTCGTGGACGGCAAGCCGCGATCCGCGACGGTTCGGGCCGGCGACGACGGGCTGCGGACTTTCGCCATCCCGGTGTGGGAGTTTCGTGCGTTGCTCGACGAGCATCCGGAGCTGACCCGCGCACTTTTGGATAATCTCTGCGCTCGAATCCGAAGCGTCGAAGCGACTATTCAGCCCTCGAATTGACGGTTCCCCGACCGACGTATGACTGCGTAGCGGGTTATGTCGGTCGCAGCGGCGAAGTTGACGTTTCCACCTTCGGACCGGCTGGTCATATCGCGGCTGAATTGATCTTAAAGGCGATTGCCGGAGCCGCCGATCTCGGCGACACTCGAACTACGCGGCCCGCGTCGATGACTCACTGGTCGACGGGAGGGACCGGCGATGGTCGAGCAGACGCCGCTTCATGCCGCGGACGGCGGCAGCGCGACGGAGTGGGAACGACTCCGTCGCGACCACGATGCGCTTCGAGATCAGTTCGCGGCCGCTGACGAGGTTCTGTCCGCCCTGGGCCGCTCGGCCGGCGATGCCGACGCCGTGCTCGGCACCATCGCCGAGAGTGCCCGACGCCTGTGCCGGTCGCAGGCAGCCATGCTCTACCTGCTCGAGGGCAACGTCTACCGCCTGATCAAGTCGGTCGGGCTGTCCCAGGAGTCGATCACGCTCCTCACCGACCAGCCCATTCCGCTCGGCCGGGAGACCCTGGTCGGCCGGGTCGCCGTCGATCGGCGGCCGGGGCAGATCGCCGACGTCCTGGCCGATCCCGAGTACGGCCGGCACGACATCCAACGGGTTGGCCGGTTCCGGACCACGATGGGCGCACCGATGCTGCTCGACGACGAGGTCGTCGGCGCGCTGGCGCTGTGGCGCAACGAGGTGAATCCCTTCACCGAGCGCGAGATGGCCATCGTTGCCGCGTTCGCCGGCCAGGCCGCGCTGGCGGTCAACAGCGTGCATCTGGTCCAGCAACTTGAGTCCCGTGGCGCCGAGCTCGCCAAGAAGGTCGACGAGCTGGAGGCGCTGCGAAAGATCGGCGAGGCGGTCAGCTCCAGCCTCGACGTCGACGACGTGCTCTCGACCGTCGCCATGCACGCCGTCGAGCTGTCCGGGACCGACGGCGGCTCGATCATGGAGTACTTCGATCGCGAGCAATGCTTCCTGGTGCGCAGCGTCTACCAGACCAGCCGGGACGTGGTCGACGCGCTCCGATCGATTCGCATCGACCTGCACGAGACGCTGGTCGGGCGGGCGGCCAAGCTGCGTCGGCCGGTCGCCGTCTCCGACCTCGGTGCGGTCGAGCTGGATCCGCACCTGCGCATCCTCTACGACGCGGGATGGCGCTCGCTGGTGGCGGTGCCGATGCTGCGCGAGGACCAGGTCGTCGGCTGCCTGATCGTCCGGCGCCGACGACCCGGTGACTTCTCCGAGGAGACCATCGATCTGCTCGAGACCTTCGCCGGTCAATCGGCGCTGGCCCTGCTGAACGCCAGGCTCTATCGGGAGCTGAAGGAGCAGAGCCTCGAACTGGAGCTGGCCAGCCGGCACAAGTCGGAGTTCCTCGCCAGCATGTCTCACGAGCTGCGTACGCCGCTCAACGCGGTGCTCGGATTCTCCGAAATCCTGCTGGAGCGGATGTTCGGCAACATCAACGAACGTCAGGAGGAGTACCTGCGCGACATCCACGGCTCGGGCCGGCACCTGCTCGAGCTGCTCAACGAGATCCTCGACCTGTCCAAGGTGGAGGCCGGCCGGATGGAGCTGGAGTACTCCTCGTTCGAGCTGCGATCGCTGCTGGACGATGCGACGTCGATGCTGCGCGAACGCGCGGCCACGCACGAGATCGAGCTGTTCGTCGAGGTCGACGAGGACGTCGGACGCGTCTACGCCGACGAGCTTCGCCTCAAGCAGGTGCTGCTCAACCTGGTCACCAATGCGGTCAAGTTCACCGACGACGGCGGATCCGTGGTGATACGCGCCCGGCGGGTGGACCCGGACATCGAGATCACGGTCACCGACACCGGGGTCGGCATCCCGGAGGCCGATCGGGAGCGAATCTTCGAGTCCTTCCAGCAGGGTGGGCGCGGCAGCTCACGTGAGGAGGGCACCGGACTGGGCCTCACCTTGTCCCGCCGGATCGTCGAGCTGCTCGGCGGCCGGATGTGGCTCGAGACCGAGGTCGGCGTCGGCAGCACCTTCGGCTTCACGTTGCCCGGCCATCGCGAGAGCGAAGAGCAGACCGGCACGGGTGCCCGGGCGCCGGTCGTCGGCGACGTGGTCGTGATCGAGGACGACCGGCTGTCGATCGATCTGCTGACCGCCTACCTCTCCGACGCCGCACTTCGAGTGACCACCGCGCGCGACGGGCAGTCCGGGCTCGAGGCGGTGCGACGGGTACATCCCGACGTCGTGCTCCTCGACATCCGCCTGCCCGGCATCGATGGGTGGGCGGTGCTCCAAGCACTCAAGTCCGCGACGGAGACCCGCGACATCCCCGTGATCGTGGTGTCCATCGTCGATGAGCGGTCGCGTGGCGTCGCCCTGGGCGCGGCGGCCTACCTGGTGAAACCCGTGGGCCGGGACGATCTGCTCGCGGCGTTGCGGAGCGTCGGGGCTCCGGCACCGGGACCGAAGGAGATGGAACAGAGGTGAGTACGACATGAGCCAGCGCCGAATCCTCGTGGTCGAGGACAATCCGAAGAATCTCAAGCTGGTAAGGGATGTCCTCACCTTCTCGGGCTACGAAGTGATCGAGGCGAGCTCAGGGGAGGACGGCGTACGCCTGGCGCAGGAGGCGCACCCGGACCTGATCCTGATGGACCTCCAGCTGCCCGGCATCGACGGCGCGGAGGCGCTGCGACAGATCCGGGTCGCCGACCAGAACCACGGCGTCCCGATCGTCGCCGTCACCGCGTTCGCGATGAACGAGGATCGCGCGAGGGCGTACGCATCGGGCTTCAACGGGTACGTCGAGAAACCGATCAGCGCGCGCAGCCTGCCGCAAATGGTCGAGGACTTCCTCACCATGGGAGGCCCGGCATGACCAGCGATCGCACCCCTGGCGCTCGGGTGCTCGTCGTCGACGACCAGCCGACGAACATCCGGCTGCTCGAGGCGATCCTCGTGACGCGGGGCTACGACATCAGGACCGCGGCCTCGGGCGAGGAGGCACTCACCCGGATCGCCGAGTCCGAGCCGGACCTCGTCCTCCTCGACATCGTGATGCCCGGCATCGACGGGTACGAGGTGTGCCGCCGGATCCGCGAGCGGGTCGAGACGGCGTACCTCCCCGTCGTGATGGTGACGGCCAGCGGTGACGAGCAGAAGGTCAAGGCGCTGGAGGCCGGCGCGGACGACTTCCTGACCAAGCCGATCAACCAGAGTGAGTTGCTGGCGCGCGTGGCTTCCCTGGCCCGGATCAAGCGCTATCAGGACACCATCAAGCGCCAGGCCGACGAGCTGGCCGCCTGGAACCGCGAGCTGGAGACCAGGGTCGAGATCCAGGTCTCGCAGCTGGAACGGATGGGCCGGCTGCGCAGGTTCTTGTCCCCTCAGGTCGCGGAGCTGATCGTCGACACCGGGAACGAGTCGGTGCTCGAGAGCCATCGCCGCGAGATCGTCGTGGTGTTCTGCGACATGCGGGGCTTCACCACGTTCGCCGAGTCGAGCGAACCGGAAGAGGTGATGGGTGTACTCCGCGACTACCACGAAGCGCTCGGCGATCTCATCTTCCAATTCGAAGGAACTCTCGAGCGGTTCGCCGGCGACGGCCTGATGGTGTTCTTCAACGACCCGGTTCGCTGCGAGGACGGCCCACTGCGGGCGATCCGGATGAGTGTCGCGATGCGATCCCGGGTCCAGGCTCTCGCCGAGGGCTGGGCCAGGCAGGGGCACGATCTGTCCATGGGCATCGGGATCGCCCAGGGCTATGCGACGCTCGGCAAGATCGGCTTCGACAGCCGGCTGGACTATGCGGCGATCGGCACGGTCACCAACCTTGCGTCGCGGCTGTGTTCCGACGCCGAGCCCTGGCAGATCCTCGTGACCGAGCGTGTCCTCTCGGCTACCGGCGATCTCGTCGTCGGCGAGGACGCCGGCCTGCGCGCGCTGCGCGGATTCAGTCGGCGCATCCATGCCTTCAGCGTCACGGGTGTGGACAACTCGCGAGTCGTTACCT
>Ga0126377_10004078_pt1 | contig 10546 bp, 3 predicted proteins | sample PanSoiMetPlot_22_FD_92647 | JGI IMG/M metagenome (GOLD analysis project Ga0126377, IMG submission 92647) | Tropical forest soil microbial communities from Panama - MetaG Plot_22 | ecosystem: Environmental > Terrestrial > Soil > Tropical forest > Bulk soil | place: Panama | collected 2016-02-17 | reverse complement strand
TTTAAAGGACTTATAGGTATCTGCAACTGTAGTAGTAGGCTCATTTGGGTTTTATCTAACTCGCAAAGACATACTTAGTAAGTCCACTTCTACGAAGTCCCCAAGAGTTTGACGGTCTGAAACTGCAAACCCTCATGGGAATTCAAAGAATCTTGTGCGAACCCATCAACCCACTAAGGATTTGGTCAAAGTTGAAAGGAAACTACCAAATGCGATTAGCTCCCCGTTGCGGCTCACTAGTCTTAATCATCACACTGATTGTCCCTCCCGCCCTCCTCTGCGCCCGGGAAATACAGGCTGAAAGTAAGACGGCGGGTGGGCAAACCACCAAACATCGACGATTGCCCAAAGAGAGTCGCGCCGAGCTAGCGGCGGCCCGCGCCCGCGGCGAATCAACTGCTACGCTCGTTATCGCAGCCAGAGAGGGAGCGAACGAAGTGGTCGCCAAGGCGGTAACCGCTGCTGGTGGCTCCATTCAATACCGCAACGATGAGGTGAGCTATCTTCGCGCGGAGGCGCCGATTGACAGTGCCGAAGTGATCGCTGACAACAACGCCATCGATAGCCTCGCCCTCGACGTTTCCTCAATGGCGCAACGCACGCTTCAGGTAGGTCGCACGTATCAAAACTCAAATGCTAGCCCTGAACCCTTCGAAGAGAATGCGACACAAGATCGAGGAACTGAATCAAATCGTCTCGGTAGCCTAACCCTCGCACCCGGCAAGACTGAGTGGTCAGACTTACCTTTCAAGCATCCATACTCACCGCTCAAAGATCTCGGCGCCACCGAGCTGCGCCAAAACCATCCAACGTTTGATGGACGAGGCGTCACCATCGCCCATGTTGAAGGGCCAATCGATTTACTCCTGCCTGAATTTGAATCGGCTCTCTCAATTGATGGTCGCAAGCTCCCTAAAGTCGTGGATGTACTTGATGCCGTGGCTCCAGATCATCAACATGATCGAGGTCTTTTCGCATTTTCGAGTCCATGGACCAAGATGGATTCACAAATCGATGCTGACACCAAATTTTCGGCAAACGGAGAATCGTATAGTTCGCCACGAAAAGGCCATTTCAGATTCGGAATTTTCGAAGGACGACAGATTTGTCAGAAACTCAAGCCCGTAGATCCGGAAGTCACACCGACTCCGTTGCCCGATCGCGATACTCCACACTATCCCCTAGATCCGCAATGTCGTTTTGGCGTACTTTGGGACGAGCAAACAAATGAGGTCTGGCTTGACACAAATCAGAACAAATCGTTCGCTGATGAGAAAGCTCTAACCGATTACAGCGCCCGGCACGACGTCGGCATAATTGGTCAGGACGATCCGCGAACTCCTGCGCGCGAATCTCTCGCCTTTACTGTTCAAAGCAATCAAGACAACAAATACGTTGCAATCAATGTCGGTAATGGCACCCACTCAACGATGGTCGCCGGGTCGGTTGCTGGCAGCAAAGGAACACGCGGTTTTATTGATGGTATTGCTCCAGGAGCACAGCTGCTTGAAATCAGTCATGGCGATGAATGCATCGCGGGCCTCATCGAGGCTCTAATCAAGGCCTTCAGCGATCCCCGATCAGACATAGTCTTGTTGGAACAGAATGTCTATTTTTCCAACTCATACACCCAGAGCGACGGTCGCTTTATCCCTGAAGTCATCGCCTCACGTCTGGTAGATCGATATGAAAAGCCATTTGTAGTACCCGCAGGTAATAATCCCGCCTTAAACGCGACTGAAGAATTAGGTAACGTTCTTTGGGGTTTCTCCGTTGGTGTGTACGAAACAAAAGAATCGTACCTTCTCAACAGGGGAGTTCTAACCCCAGGTAATGAGAACCTTCACATTGTGGGTGCGTGGGGTCCGAATGGCAATGGAGAAATAAAGCCCGATGTCGTAGTTCCGTCCGGGTACCTAACCACGGCTATACCGGGACGCGCACAAGGTGTGAAAGGTCTCTATCGTTTACCACCCGGGTACATGATAGGAAGCGGTACATCGCAGGGAGCGCCAACACTCGCCGGCGCCCTGGCCTTAATGATGAGTGCCGCCAAACAGGAACACGTGTCCTATGACGCCGAGCGAATCTGGTTATCTGTGGCCAATAGCGCTCGGAACATTCCTAACTTATTCGCACACCAACAAGGTAACGGAGCGGTCGACGTCTCAGCGGCGTACATGCTTTTGAAGGATTATGCGAAGACACCGCCGTCAATCAAAATTATCAGTAGCGCAGGCGTCCAGACCGGCTACAGTGGCTGGCTTGAAACACCCAATCAGGGAGTTAGTATCTGGGAAACAAAGAACTGGGAAGCGGGCCAACGCGGCGAGCGAGTTATCACCTTAACCCGCACGACTGGTCCACAAGAGCCTCTTACTTTCAATATCTCTTGGAGTGGTAACGACGGAACCTTTAGTTCCGCAAACGCCGTAACACTTCCTCTGAATAAATCTGTTTCGCTTCCAGTTACGATTGCGCCTACAGTTGACGGCGCACACAGCGCGTTGCTTTCGCTGACTCACCCTCCGATTTCGGGTCCCGTATATCGCTTGCTGACCACCATCGTCGCGGCAAATCGACTCACGGCGGCATCAGGCTTTTCTCTCTCCAGCAAAGGCAAGTTGGAACTAGGCGGTGGACCAGGAGTCCTATATTTCAAAGTGCCAGACGGAGCTGAAGCCATTGCCACCGATGGATCGGGTGGAAACTTCTCCACTATCGATCCCCTCGGTTTCTATGTGTTTGGAAGCGCCTCGCGTTTGACCGCTTTGCCTCGTACAGGGACCTGGTCGGCAATTATGGAACCGATCTTTAACGAAAACGCTTATCTCGATACAGCATGGCGGACCCTCCCAGGCGAAATCTGCCGTGTCCCATACAATATGAATGTCACGCTGCTAGGAACTGTCGTTACTGCGCCTTCATCACTTCAACTTGATTATGGATCGTCGCAGACAATTGAAGTCAGCGCTGAGAATAAGTTTGGAACATTCAATGGTGGCTTGGTATCTACGGCGATCGGAGCGGCGCGTTCGCTTAAACTTCACCTAACACCACGCGAACAGAAAGTAATAGATATTGAAGTGCCTGAAGGCTGTAGTCTCTTACTCGCCGGTCTTGAGGGCTTGGTCCAACAATCTACTAATCTCGACATGTATCTCTTCGATTGTACAAGTGAGCGTTGTCGGGTTGTCAGTGCAGTGCTGGAACAAGGCCAGCGGCCCCAATTACGTCAATTGAACCCCAAACCCGGACGCTGGAGAGTCGTTATCGACGCGAACAAAGCCCCCACCGAAGGAGTGGACATCACCTTTACCGATATCGTTGCCGATCCGTCTCTGGGCAGCGTTTCAGTAATCGACACAATGCGGAGCCGTAAAGTGGGTGAACAGTGGAAGACCGCCGCGAACGTATGGCTCGCGAGTCATCCTGTTAGCGTACGATTCCCTGTTGCTTTGTTTATGGTGAACGCCAAACAGGGGGCTCAGGCGTTACCGATCGGGATAACCGTAACGCCAATTAACACTCCAGCAGCGAGGCAAGCCGCGCGATGAAGATTTCATTGTCTCCCACGAGCGCAAACTTGAACACTAAGTTGAAATGACGCACCGAAAGAAATTCTTATGCTTCGTAACATTGGCCTTGCTACTGGCGCTGGAGGGGGTGCTCCTTTGCCATACAACAACGGACCGCGCGAGCACTACAACGAATTCGGATGACGGTGTTACCAATCGACGTGGACATCTTTCTAAAGATAGTCGTGCGGAATTGGCCGCCGCCAGAGCCCGCGGTGAAACATCAGTCACACTTGTGATTGCAGCAAAAGAAGGCCTGAATCCAACCGTTGCCAAAGCGGTAACGAATGTCGTTGGCACGGTGGAATACCGCAATGATGAGATTAGTTATCTACGCGCACGAATCCCCACAGAAAAAGCTGACGAAGTTGCGGATAATGACGCGATTGAGAGTGTCTCAGTAGATGTCTCATCCCTCACATTGAGAGCGCTAACGGGCTCTCGCACCTATCGTAACAATGTTTCATTTCAAACACCTTCGAACGATGTTGATGCGTTCGATCTTCCATCCAAGAATCTTACCCAAGGGAATCGGCTACTCGATGGTCCAAGCAAAACCGAGTGGTCTGATTACCCTTTTACTCATCCTTATTCACCACTCAAAGATCTTGGTGCAGCCGAAATGCTACGCAACCATCGAACTTTCGATGGACGCGGTGTCACCATCGCTCACGTTGAACTAGGAATTGATCTACTTGTTCCCGAATTTGAGTCAGCCCTGTCACTTGATGGACGATCGGCGCCAAAAGTTGTAGACGTAAACTACGCAGTTGCTCAGGACCATCACCACGACGCCGATCTTTTTGCGATTGCGACGCCATGGACAAAGATGGAGACGGAGATCGTGATAAGCGACGGCATCTTTACTGCAAACAAGAGAGCATATAAAGCGCCGCATGATGGAAACTTTCGCTTCGGAATTTTTGAGGGTCGTCAATTGTGTCACAAATTGGAGCCTCAGAAAGATGTTTCGGCTTCTGCACCGGATCGAAGCCGCGGCGACGCCATTAATCCATTTGATCCTGAATGTCGCTTCGGTGTGCTGTGGGACGAAAAGACAAATGAAGTGTGGCTCGACACCAATCGCGATAACTCTTTTCTTGATGAGACCCCACTCACTAATTACGCCGTAAGACATGACATCGGAATCATCGGCCGTGACAATCCTGAAACTACCAACCGCGAATCATTCTCATTCACTGTTCAAATCGATCAGACAAACAAAGCTGTAGCGATTAATCTCGGCGACGCAGGACATGGAACAAGCGTGGCAGCTTCGGCCGCCGGCAGTAAAGGATCACACGGACGGATTCCCGGCGTTGCACCAGGCGCACAACTTCTGGAAATCAGTTGGGGATTCGAATGTGTTGCCGGGATGATCGAAGCGCTAATCAAAGCATTCTCTGATCAGCGAACCGATATTGTGCTCTTTGAGCAGAGTGCGGATTTAGCTACGCCTTACCGGCTTGGGGATGGCCGTTTCACGGCGACAGTTGTCACTTCACGCCTTGTCACCAAGTATAAGAAGCCGTTTGTCATTCCTGCATCGAATTATCCAATGGTAAATGCCTCAGCTGAACTCGGTAACGTTCCATGGGGTTTCTCGGTTGGCGCATTTGAATCGAAAGACTCGTATCTGATCAATCGCGGCATCCTTATGCGACATGACGACAATCTGCACATTGTTGGGGCATGGGGACCTAACGGAGTGGGCGCAATCAAGCCTGATATTGTCGTGCCTTCGGGCTATCTGACGGCTGGTATTCCAAACGCCCTTAGTGGTGTCAAAGGACTCTACCGTCTGCCGCCAGGATACAAGATTAGCGGTGGAACTTCTCAGGGCGCGCCGACTATGGCTGGCGCACTGGCGTTGCTGATCAGCGCCGCCAAACAAGAGCACGTACCATTTGATGCTCAGCGAATCTGGCTCGCCGTTACCAACAGTGCACGTTATATACCCAACCTGCATGCGTATCAACAAGGCAATGGCGCTGTTGATATTACTGGCGCGCTTGAATTGCTAAAGCGTTATGCTAAGCAGCCTCCTTCAATCACCATCAGCAGTCGTGGTCCAGTTCGAACGGCCTATAGCGACTGGTTCGACTCTCCAAATGAAGGCGTGTGTATTTGGGAGTCTGAAGAGTGGAGAACGAAACAACATGGTGAACGAACAATTTCGTTTATTCGAACTAGCGGCCCGCCTGAGCCAATGACATTCAATTGTTCATGGCTGGGGAACGATGGCAGTTTCAGCTCTTCGTCAAGTATTACTCTGCCACTCAACCAACAGGTGCCTTATTCGGTCGTTGTCTCGCCCACAAGTGACGGTGTTCACAGCGCATTGCTTACTCTCGATCACCCCGACGTGGTTGGTCATGCTTACAGAGTAATGACAACAATCATTGCTTCGAAGCGCCTGGATGGAACCAACCAGTTTGGTTTCGTCGACGAAGGTAGGATAGAAAGACCCGGGCCAGCTTCAACCTACTTCAACGTACCTCCTGGCGTTGATGCGCTCTCAATAAATCTAACGGGCGGGTCACTGGCGACATCGGATCCTTTTGGTTTCGATAGCTACGGACCGGCTTCACGTTCCCGCATCATGAGTCTGCCACGCGCGGGCACCTGGACAGCACTGGCCCAGGTCGAGCCAAATGATGCTGATGATCTTGATATCGCATGGCAGACCTCACCCGGCGATTTTACACCTCGTGTCCCTTATAGGTTTGATGTGACACTTCTTGGCGTAGCTATTGACTCGCCTTCATCACTGACACTCGCTGAGGGTTCTGCTCAAGCCATCGCCGTAAGTGCTCGGAACAAGTTTGGTTCATTCACAGGTGGACTCGCACCAATGGCAATCGGTGCGGCGCGAACAACCCAACTTCAACTCAAATCACACGAACAGAAAATATTCGACATACAAGTACCAGAAGGATCACCTCTGCTGACTGTTGAGACTATGAGCAATTCGCAAGATCGGAACGATATCGATTTTTACCTATTCGACTGCACAGGCAAAAGATGCCTTCCCGTCATCGCTGTCTTAAATCAAGGAAACCTGACGCGCCTGCGTGAATTGAACCCGAAGGCTGGGAGTTGGCGGCTGGTGATTGATGCGAGTCGAGTTCCTACTAAAGGGATCACGATTGATCTAATCGATATTGTTGCTGATCTCTCACTGGGCAATGTGTCTGTAGCGGATTCTACGCGCGTGCGCAAGGTCGGGGACGCATGGACGACGACAGCAAATGTTTGGCTTGTGAAGAAACCTTCTTCGGATCGCTATCCGGTCGCTCTGATCAGCGTTAATGCCAGGCAAGGTGGAATTGAGGTCCCCATAGGATTAGCAGTGACACCTATCAAAACTGCCGAGTCTAAATAGAGTCGCTTGATCCTTTCTTCAGACATGACCAGAAAACTACATCGCAGCTTGATTTGTTAATTCATTGACCGCGCAATGATGCTTGCTGGTAACAGCCTCGCGTGGGCTGATTCTGTAACGCGATCGTAGGTTTTCGTCGACGTGATGGGTATCGAGAAAATTTCCGAAGTGAAGATAAGTCCGGATGCCAAGTTGGTCGGCCTATGTTGTTGTCTCAACTCAAATAGCTGACACAAATCTTGAGACGGTCTCAAAGATTTTTGTTGTCAATCTTTCCACCAACGAATCGCGTCAACTGCTCCCACGGTCAACTCTTTGATTTCTCAGGTAGCGCCAGCTCCCGAGAATTGCTCAGCAACCCATTCTCTTTTCGCATTGTCCCCTAAAACAGACAAAGGTCGCTTGGCTCCGCGGCGCCGCGGCCCGACGTGGCTATAAACGCTAGTGGCGTGGTTACCAGAATCTAAAAGCGTTGCTGAAAATGGCTCTGGTGCTCAACGTCAATTACCTTACCCTCCGTGTTGCCTCAGCCAGAAATGTTACCGAAGAAAAATGCGCCTCATCACTCGCAGTCTTCTCAATAAATGCCAATAGAATAGGAGGGTACCCGTGCCTGGGGGTGTGGGGGGCGGCGAGCGCCCCCACAATGATCCACACCTGGAGCATTGATGAAACTTGATCCTTGATTTCCCGCCTCCGCTCGACCTGTGGCGGGGTGATTTTAGTTTTTCACTTAAAGAACTTTGGATCAACTTTTCACTTTTCATTGACAGCCGGTAGCGCTCGGCAATGGCCGCACTCAATTCGCGGCGAATTTCTAAACTGACAGGTTTTCTCAAGATTGCCCTTTTAATGAATAGAAAATTATGGATATGCCAATAACAATTTTATGAGGCAACCGCCATCCCGTCAGTAACAAAGATGCTGAGTTAATACGCAGTTTGACTACATCCATCACGAGAACATTTTTCTTGATAAGCCCGGACACGCCAGAGGCGATAAAAGATGGTGGCGCGATCGCATTACCCCATTTAGATTTCTCCCGTCGAGAAGAGACATATCAGTTGAGAACCCATGACTGAAATGTCCAAAATGTCCAAACGCGCACTCTCGGCCTGCTTAACCTGGCTGCTATTTGCATCGCTAATCAACACAACCACAGCCCAGACCGCTGACAAAACAAATCCCTTGTCGGCCGAAGAGATTGCGGGTCTCGTTGCGCATCTGAGGCCGCCCATGGCCGCACTTTCACCGGACGGCCAGCTCTTAGCCTACACACTTAGAGATACAAAACGCATACGCCTCGGCGACCCATCTCAAGCCACGAGTATTTATAACAAGGGCACGGACGTTTGGATTACTTATACGCGCACCGGTGAATCAAAATCATTGACTCAAGCGGTAGGAAATAATTGGTGTGGAGTCTGGTCACCTGATGGGAACTCCCTCGCCTTCTTTTCTGATCGAGACGGGGACATTCGATTGTGGGTATGGAAACGCGATTCCGCACAAATAATTCGCGTTTCACCTGAAAAAGTTGCTCCGCTGGTTAACTGGGAACTTCCAGTTTGGCTACCAGATAGCAGTGGCCTCATCGTCAGAGTTCCATCGAAAGTGCTGTCCCAACCCTCGACGCCGGTGGCAGATCACGCGAATGCATCTACTTCCGATCGTCCCAACATAATTGTTTTCGACTCGCCAAGAAGTGAAACACCGAAAGAAACCGGTCCTCCAAGAGCTAACGTCTCCGACTTGGCGCTTGTCGACGTGAAATCGGGAACGCTTCGCTCCCTCGCCACCAATGTAGGATATGGATTGTGGAGAGTTTCACCGGACGGTAAGTACATAGCTGTAACGAGTCAGGGTGAGCAAATCCCTGACAAGTTCATGTTTCACAACCAGCTGTTTATCGTCTCTCTAACTGATGGCAGCGCACGCATTCTTGCGGACGATATTCGGCAGGAGCAGCCGGCTGGCTCGTGGTTTAGTTGGTCTCCAGACAGTAAACAAATCGCTTATACCGACATCGGTTCGCAGACTTTCAAAAACAGTGGTCAGACTCGTGGCGAACTCCATGTGACCTCACTTAGTGATAGTACCAGTTGGTCTACCAGCAACCTCTCTCATCCCAGCTTTGGAGATGATTGGCGCGCACCTCTCTGGAATCCCAATGGCACGGAGATTTTTCTTATTGCGGACGGTGCGCTTTGGAAAATTGATGTGACTGCTAGATCTGCTAGCGAGGTTGCAAGAATTCCGCTGCGCCGGATTCAGGAAATTTTTGCTACACCAACGCGACAAGGTTACTGGTCATTAGACCACGGACGCACGATGACGGTGCTCACGCGCGAATCTCAGACGATGAAAGACGGGTTCTATTCCATCGATGTAAGCACAGGTGCGCAACGCCAACTTAGGGAGACCCGTGAGAATCTAGGAAGTTCACCGCAAACCTACAGCATTGCAGCCTCAAGCGATGGCTCAGTCGTGGTCTACATGAGCCAGGCAGCCGATCGATTTGAAAACTTCTGGCTCACAGATAGTTCATTTCGTTCGGTAAAACAGCTGACCCATGTAAATTCAGTTCTTGAAGGGAGACCACTTGGAATTAGTCGTATGGTGGAATGGCGATCACCTCGCGGTGAACTGTTGCACGGTGCTTTGCTGCTGCCTCCGGGATATGTCGAAGGGCGTAAAGTCCCACTAATCGTAAATGTCTATGGTGGCATTTTTCCGTCACGCTACATCAATCGTTTTGGCATCGACGTTGACATGATGCCTCCAGGGATTGGCGCGTTCTTGGCTACGCGTGGTTACGCGGTATTTCGACCTGACACTCCTTTACGAATTGGAACGCCGATGGTCGATCTCGCTGAAGCAGTCTTGAGCGGTATCGACGAAGTAGTAAGACTTGGTATCGCTGATCCTGATCGTTTGGGAGTGATTGGCCACAGTTATGGTGGCTACGGTACGCTCGCGATGATTGTGCAGACGAACAGATTCAAGGCAGCAATAGTTAATCAGGGCTTGGGGGACCTTATTAACTTTTGCTATCAAGTGGCGCCTTCGGGCAATTCAAATTCAGGTACCTGTGAGGATGGTCAGATACGCATGGGCGCCATTCTCTGGGAAGATCGCCAGCGCTTCATCAATAACTCTCCTATCTTTTTTCTGGACAGAGTAAGGACTCCACTTCTATTTGCAAACGGAGCAAATGATCGTTGGTCACCACCTGCTGCGGCGGAACAGATCTTTGGAGCATTGAGTAGACTGGGCCGCAGAGTTCAGTATGTGAAGTATTTGGACGAAGGGCACAACTTTCTCCTGTATCGTGACAACGTAGATTTCCTGCAGCGGATGGATGCTTGGTTCAAGCAGTATATTCCAGAGCAAAAGTAATTAACGGTAAGTGGTGTATGGCTGCCGCCGCGACCACTTCGTTCAAGGTCTTATACAAATCTGGTTCTTTGGGAATTACCGTGAAGGCCCCCAATATCTTGTGTCATCAATGCGCAAAAGCTTCGTAGCCGCTCAGATCCAACCAGATGCGGCGGAAGAGGCTGATCGGATTGGTGATCCCATA
>Ga0126377_10004077_pt1 | contig 10547 bp, 7 predicted proteins | sample PanSoiMetPlot_22_FD_92647 | JGI IMG/M metagenome (GOLD analysis project Ga0126377, IMG submission 92647) | Tropical forest soil microbial communities from Panama - MetaG Plot_22 | ecosystem: Environmental > Terrestrial > Soil > Tropical forest > Bulk soil | place: Panama | collected 2016-02-17 | reverse complement strand
GGGCGGCGGCGATCCGAAAGTCGTCTGGGAACTGAACCGCCACGCGCATTTCGTCACTCTGGGCCAGGCGTATTGGCTGACCGACGACCATCGTTTCGCCGCAGGGTTCGTTGACCAGGTCTCAGCCTGGATTGACGCCAATCCGGTGGGAATGGGAATCAATTGGGCCTCCAGTCTGGAGGTCGCGTTCCGATCGATCGCGTGGCTGTGGGCGCTGGGCCTGTGCGCTGATTCCGGAGAACTCACGCCCGATTTCTTCGCGAGGCTGCTGAAATCGCTGATCGCGCACGGACGCCACATCGAGAGGTACCTCTCGTATTATTTCAGCCCCAACACGCACCTGACCGGCGAGGCACTGGGGTTGTTCTATCTGGGCCATGCGCTGCCGGAGATGAGCCGCGCAGAAGGATGGCGCAGGATGGGGCTGCAAATACTGCTCGATCAGGCGACGAAACAGGCGCGCGCGGACGGCGTCTATTTCGAGCAATCGTCTTACTACCACCGTTACACGACGGACTTCTATACGCATCTCTTCGCGCTGACGCGGGCCAACAACGGCATGATTCATTGCGAGACGGAGGCCATGCTCCGGCGGAAACTCGAAGCGATGCTCGATCACCTGATGTGGATCACGCGGCCCGACGGGACTTCGCCGCTCTTCGGCGACGACGACGGTGGGCGGCTGATCAAACTCGCCGCCCGGGCGGCCAACGACTTCCGCGACACGCTGGCCGTCGGCGCGGCCGTCCTAGAACGCGGCGATTGGAAATATGTCGCGGGGGCGGCGCCGGCTGAGATGTTGTGGTTGATCGGCCCGGATGGCGTCGCTTGCTACGACCGGCTGGGGGCTGAAGAGCCACGGGAGATTTCCAAGGGGTTCAGGTCGAGCGGCTATTTCGTGATGCGCGACGGATGGCGGCGCGATTCGAGTTTTGTGTTGATTGATTGCGGGCCTCACGGCGCCGAGATAGGCTGCGGGCACGCGCATTCGGACGCGCTCTCGATCGAATTCGCGTCGGGCGGCGTGACCTGGCTGGTTGACCCCGGCACGTTCATTTACGCCGCGGACCCGCGGACGCGCGACGAATTCCGCTCGACCGCCGCGCACAACACTGTGACCGTAGACGACCAGCCGCAATCCGTCGCCTCAACGCCCTTCTCGTGGCGCACTGCCGCGAAATGCCGGCTGCATGAGTTCGTCGAATACGACGGCGTTGTCTTCTTTCAAGGCTCGCATGACGGTTACGAACGTCTCCGCGACCCGGTGACGCACACGCGGTCGGCGCTCTACCTCCAACCCGACCCAGGCTCCGACATCCCTGGACTCCTGATCGTGCGCGATCAATTCACCGCTAAAAAACGTCACCGCTACGCCATCCGCTATCACTTCGCGCCCGATTGCGAAGCCACGGTCGTCACGGGCGGCGGCGCTGACGGATCTCGCGTCGAGGCGCGCCACGGCGCCGGGGCCACGCTGACCATCAGAGTCGTCTGCGAAACGGAGCTTCAATCCGAGATCGCCGCGAGCGTGACCGAAGGCCGGGTCTCGACTTGTTACGCGCAATACGCCCCTGCGCCCGTAGCCGTATTCGAGGCCGAAGGCTCGGGGAAGCAGGAGTTTTTGACTCTGATCGTCCCCGGCCCGTTTGTTCGAATCGTGGGAACGGAGACACTGATCCTTCCATGCCATGATCGAACCGGAGTGGAATTGAAACAGGAATCGGCTCCGGGCGCGTCGTTGGGGCCGGACGGCTTTAATCGAAATGCGGCCGGCCAGGAATAGATGGCTGCGCCTGCCGAGGCGCCGGCCCGCAAATAAAATCTTACCGCCCCGCGCTCTACCTCCATTATTCCCCCCATCAGTATTTCCATGCGACGATTGAACGTTCTCTTAGTCGAAGATGACGCCGATGCGCGCGCGCTTTATGCTTATATGCTGGCGCTGGCGGGCAACAAAGTGAAGGCTGTAAGCAACGGCCTCGAGGCGTTCGCGGAAATACAGGTAAATCGCCCTGACGTGATCGTAACCGATATCGCAATGCCCGTACTAAGCGGTTTGGAGTTGATCCTGGCCGTTAGATCGAATGACGAGCTCGCAGACTTGCCGGTCGTGGCGATCACATCTTTCGGGGAAAGCCTTCGGGAAGAGGCGCGGGCGGCGGGGGCGACCGATTCGATAGACAAACCGACCGAACTGGCAAGAATGCGCGAAGTGATTGACGCCGCCGTGTCCTGTCCGCCTGCGACGTTTGTAAGCGGGGTGGTCAACGGCGAATTGGAATAAGCCCTACTATGTATGAGGCAAGCAAGGTGAAGCGCGACTCGCAATCACAGGTGGAGATCCGGGATGTGGCGGCAGGCCTGTGGATATGGCGTCTCGAACATCCGCACTGGAAACCAGGTCAGGGCTGGGAGCCAGTTGTGGCGACGACCTGCGTCGATTCCGGGGGCGAGAGGCTGGTCCTGGATCCACTCGCCCCCCCTCCCGATGCGGTTGAGGTGTGGCGGCGGCTCGACGCGCGCCCGCCGACCGCGGTCGTCGTACTCAAGCCGGATCATGTTCGGGACGTCGATCTATTCGTACGGCGCTACGGCGCCCGCGCATTAGGCCCGGACCGTTTTGATCGCCACGATATTCCCGAGACCGAGTTGGAGCCAATCTACCCCGGCAGCCAGCTTCCAGGAGGTCTCATCGCCCTCTACGACGGGCGAGGCCGCAACGAGACGCCGCTGTGGCTGCCCGAGCAACGCGTCATCGTTTTCGCCGACGCGTTGACGGCGCCGGGAGGCGAGTTGCGCGTCTGGGCGACGCCGTGGCACGAGGAGCGAGCGTTGCCTGCGCTGCGCTCGCTGCTTGAGCTTCCGTTCGAGCGAGTGATCGTCTCGCACGGCGAGCCATCGCACAGCCGCGCCGCCTACGAGCGCGCGCTCGAACTCGCCCCCTGGAGCGGATAGCGCGCCCGATTACGTCGAGCGACTTTGCACTCGACTTCTCATTGTCTTAAGTAGCCGCTTCTCTAAGACTAAATCGAAACAGGTGAGATCGGGACAGAAGAAACCGCGGGTTTCGACGGATCCGACGGATTGTCACGGATATAATCCGCATTGATCCGTCGCATCTGTGAAAATCCGTGGTTTCTTCTGCGCCAAAATCAGCGCCACCCTCGTTCTATGAACCCACACACTGATCTAAAAACCCCTTTAAGGTTTTCTTGCGAAGACGTAGGCGCGCCGGGTTTGTACCTCTATGTCAGGATATGGGTCTCTTTCTATTACTTCCTCTAACTCAAAGCCAGCCGCGCCGAGATAGCCTTTCATCTCTTCCGTCTCGAAGAAGTGGAAGTCCAGAGACACCTCCTTGCCCCACCACTCGTCCAGGTGAAGCGTTTTCCGCCCGATGTGAAACGTGAGCAGGAGCGCTCCTCTCGAACGTAACACCCGCCTCATCTCGCGCAGAACTTCAATCACTGATTCGGGAGGGATGTGGATGATGGAGTAAAATGCCGCTATCCCTCCATAAGTGTTATCTTCAACCTCACTCAGAGCGCGCATGTCGCCTTGTTGAAAGTGAATCTCCGGATTCAGGCGCCGCGCCTGTCTCACCATCTCCGCCGACAGGTCGATGCCGCATGCCGGCGCCCCGCGGCCGCGCAAATAGCCGGCGATCTGTCCGGGACCACAACCCAGGTCACAGATCAGGCCCGACCCGCCGGCCTTTTCGGCAAGCCAATCCAGCATCTTCCGGTCGAACGGCTTTTTATCCGTCTCTTCACGAAACCGCGCCGCGTACTCTTCCGCCACACGGTCATAACTGCTCTGCAAATCTGTTTGCGTCTGTTCAATCTTTACAGACAGATTCTTGGCCATTGTGAAGAGGGGCGTCCCGAACAAATCATCAGGCTTCTCGTCGCTGCGATCGAAACCGTATCTTTCGTAGAGCCCTATCGCGCTCTTGAGAAAAGGAGTGGTACTGAGAAACAGGCGTTCGAAACCGTTCCGGATGGCGTACTCTTCGGCGCGTTCTAAAAGTTGGCGCCCGATCCCACCGCCTCTCGCCCTGGGATCAACCGCCATTCCCCGGAGGTAGAGCGCTTCGCCCCTGGCGACCGCCGACAGCGTGCCGACGACCGCGTCATTTCGCAGAGCCACCCAGACCGGCCCCTCGTTGATGCGGTCTCGAATCCGACCGGGGGTAGAAATGGTGGCCGCGAGCGCTTCAGGAGTGTAGGAAGACTCGTACTCCGCAAATGATCGAGCCAGGAGCGCTGCGATCGTTGACGCATCATCGGGGACGGCCATTCGTATATGCGTCCCTGGCTGCGTTTCAATTGGCGCCCGCTTACTTGCCATACATTTCAGTCTTCAGTTTGACACTGTCTTCTTGTCCGGGTCATCGGCCGGGTTCACCCAAAAGGTCTTGAATGGCCCGACGCCGTGAAGTTGGATGATGGTGGGCCTTCGGCCCAAACGAAGTGTCGCATTTCTTTCGACATCTGCGAGTATGAGCCGGCGGGCATCGCGGTGGCCGCCGCGCGGTCGAACTTCTCACCCATTCCGACATGCAGGGTACCTGTCATTACAGTGAGATGCTCGTCCACCGGATGCCAGTGCGGCGGTACCGTCAGGGCGTCTCGGAGTTTAAGCCGGAGGACGAATGGAGCGCCCTCTTTCGCAGGGTCTCCTGATAAGATCGCGATCTCCAGCCCCGGCCAGCGCGGTTTCCATTCAACCGCGTCGGGAGTGACCTTTCTGCCGTGCGCTTGGGCTTCAGCAGTCACAGGCGAAGTCGTGGTCCGTTGCCGCAGCGGTATGGCAAATGGCGAATAGGTCAATGCCGGCAAAATGAGCGCGACTAGAACGGTGAGCGGCAGACTCGTGAGCTTCTCTTTCTATATGGCTCATGCCGTCGGACCGACCGGCTTATCATCCGCCGTCCAACTCCCGAAATGAGCTCGCCGTAAAGAATCCAGACTCCAGACATTGTGACCACTCGCGGCCAATAAAAGGGCCCCCGCCGAAGCCGAATATACCGAGTGCGACAAGGCAGATTGAAGGCCGGTTGACGCGGTCATTGCCAGCGCGAACAACAGCAAGAGCGCCCCGCCGGCCACTGCCGACGCGCGGGTGAACAACCCCGCAATCAGGGTAAAGCCCAGGATCGTTTCCAAACAGGTGACTAACCACGCGAGAGCGGGGATCAGACTGGACGGCAGGAACCAGTTTAACCGGGCGGTGTAGGCGCTGAAGTGATCGAAGTCGCCCCACGCGACATTCGGCTGTCCGAGCGCCCCCAACATCCCGAAGCGGTCGGCCACCGACGAGAGAAATGTGACGCCCAGAGCGATTCTAAGGAAAACTACGGCATATTGACTCAGTCGTTCCATCATCTCTTACCCCTCAGATGTAAACGCAGCCGCTAACTCGACAGGCTATGCTTAGTTCGAACGCTTACGAATCCTTCATGAATTTCGGCCATTCTCTTTTTGCCAGCGATTCGTCACTGGGGTAAGCTATCTCAACATTGGCTCTTGCGTAAGAGCCAATACACTGTTTTTGTATGGCGCCAATTTATTCAGAAAGGATCGGTGAACCGGAATGAGGGAACGCGGCGCCCGCCTGCCTTTTAACGTGAATTCAATCAACCCCGCCGCCCCGGCTCCGCTCTACAGGCAACTCTATGATGAGTTCCGCGCCGCCATCCTTTCAGGAAGATTGAAAGCGGGGAACAAACTGCCGCCCACGCGCGAACTGGCGAGTGAACTTGGCGTATCGCGCAATACGGTGATGGCGGCGTATGACCAGCTTCTGTCTGAAGGCTACGTCGAAGGACATGTCGGGTCGGGTACCTGGGTCACCAGCGCTCTGCCTGAGGAGATGTTGCAATCACGCCCTTTGCCGGCGCGGGCGACCCGCGGGAACCCGCAGCCCAGGGCGATATCGAAGCGCGGCGAGAGGTTGATGGCGGCCTTGCCCCCGATCAGGCATCAGGGGGCCGGAAAGATGCTGCCGTTCAGGTGCGCCCTTCCCGATCTCGCTTCCTTTCCTTTTGATGTCTGGACGCGTCTGCTGGCCAAGCATAGCCGCAACCCTTCCCACGACCTGTTCGGTTATGCGCACGTGGCGGGTTATCCGCGCTTGCGAGAGGCGATCGCCGCTTATCTGCGGTCGGCGAGAGCGGTCAAATGCGAGGCCGATCAGGTCATTATCGTGCCCGGCACACAGGTCGCGCTGGAGCTTGCGACCCAGACGCTGCTCGACCCCGGCGACACGGTGTTGATGGAAGACCCGGGATATTTCGGCGTGCGCGGAGTTTTCATTCGCGCGGGCGTGGAGGTCGTACCTGCGCCGGTTGATGAGGGAGGCGTCAGGATCGATGCCGTCAAAAGCAATCGCGATAACGCGCGATTGGTTTACGTCACGCCGTCGCATCAGTTTCCGCTGGGAGTGACACTGCCGCTGTCGCGCCGGCTGGAGCTGCTGGAATGGGCCGGCCGCGCCGGGGCATGGATCATAGAGGACGATTGCGACGGCGAGTATCGTTACGCGGGCAGGCCGCTCGCGTCTTTGCAGGGGTTGGACAACGAGAACCGGGTAATCTACACCGGCACTTTCAGTAAGGTGCTATTTCCTTCGCTGCGGATCGGCTATCTGGTCGTCCCGGGTGATCTGGCGGAGGCCTTTATCTCCTGCCGCGTGATGGTCGACCTGCAACCCGCCACCATCCCGCAGGCGGCGTTGGCTGACTTCATCGAAGAAGGACGCTTCACGCGCCACCTCAGGCGCATGCGCAATCTCTACGCCTGTCGCCAGACTCTCCTGCTCGAAACTGCGAGAGCCGAGCTTTCCGGTCTGCTGGAGATTCAGGAGAGCGAAGCGGGAATGCATCTGGTCGGTTGGCTTCCGCCAGGAGTGAACGATACGGAGGCGGCGCGCGTCGCTTCTGCGCACAACGTCCTTGCGCTTCCGCTCTCCGCCTTCAGCATGAAGCCTGTCCCGCGGGGCGCGCTGATGCTCGGATACACGGCCTTTGACGAGCGCGAGATACGCGCGGGAGTTCGCCGGCTGAAAACAGCTCTCTCCGAACTCCCGGTGTGAAAATCCGCCGATCGAGATGATGAAGACATCAGCGTAGTTCTTCGAGCAACGAATAGTACTTCTACTCGATGATTTTGAGGCGGTGAACCTGTTGTCCGATGGTAGGAAAGCCAATCGCCAGAACGGAGATTTCGTACTTCCAGTTTATCCCGGCGTTTTGCAGCGCCTCATCATCAAAACTATCGGCAGATGTCGCTCCTGACGGAGCTTGGATGGATTATTTCCTCGACACTATAAACATTTCGCCCTTCCGCGGCTCACCGCCACAAAATCCGTTGGCGTCTGCATACTTCTACGGCGCCTTTTTCCACACAAGATTGTTGTTTTCGCGGCGGTCGAGCATTCTGACAATCCGGCCTTTGTCGTCTCTCTCAAACACCTTTTCGCCTCGCCACACGCCCTTTCTGTAGAAAGCGTCCGCGCAAAGCGGGAGCAATTCTTCTTTGGCGCGCCCAGTCCGTTGGCCGAAAAGTTTATCGCCCTCGCGCGTGACGGTATAGATCACGTCGGTCGCGAGTTGATATTGGCCGACGTATTCGTCCAGCTTTTTCGGGTCGACGGCGATCGGTTTGCGCTCGCTCGGGATCGCCATGACCTGCGCGGCGACGAGTCTCCATTGCCCGTCTTGCGACTTCGCCCAGGTGTCGGTCGAATGAAAATAGGTCACAAGTTTCTGCCCATATAATTCCAGCTCTTCGCGGTCGCGGTGCGAAAGCACGATGACGTTTTCCTGCGCCATGACTTTCGGTTCGCCCATCTTAATCGAGCCGAGATAGCCTTTCGGGAGAGGTCTCAATTCATTGAGCAGGTCTTGCTTGGTCTTCACATTGCCTTCTTCGTCGGCGTAAATGCAGTCTTCCGCGAGATACTTCCGCCAAACCGCCACGTCGCCGGGCGCGACCGCATCGAGCAATTCCTGTGTGGCTCGCTTCAACTGCTCGACGGTCACATTGGCCGCGTCATTTCTTGCCAGGCCATTTTTGTTTTGCGCATGAACTAAAGAAGAGGCGAGCGCCATAACAAACACAATTGCGATCGCGTGTAATTGCAGACCCTGTGTCTCACGTCGCCATCGCGCCCGTCGCTTCCACTGGCATTCTACCGGCATATTTTATCCTCCTCTCAGCTCGACTTTGTTCATTTTGTGATGCCGGCGCTTGCGCCGGCATCACAAGTTGATCATCACACAATCTTCAACTTTCTGTCCATAATCTCCACTGAGGCGATTTGCCTTCTTGCCAGTGGAGTTTAGAATGTTGTAGGATGCCTCGGCATTCGCGGAAAATATTTAGTTACTCTGTGGTATCGGCCAAATACTCGGCCAGGTTTGTAGATCACGGCGCCGTAACAGCCGACTGGTTCTCCTTAGCCCGGGGACAGAAACACAGTTCCGGTCGCCAGTTAGCCATATCAGCTAAACAGAGCGGAAGGTTACCCTATGAAATTTTCCGGGCTGTCCACACTTCAAGATTTTCCTTTGTCAACGCCATCTCCCACAGGCGCCGAGAAGCCGGATCAAATCATCTCTCCGCCGACAGTGATTGTTTGCGACTCGCAGCCCGGCAGGCTGGAGCGAGTGTCAGGTCTGATTGCGGGATATGGAATCAGACCAGTCCCGGTTGAAGGGATAGGATTTCTGCGGATGCGCCTGGCGGCGCCACTACCTCCTCCGACCATCATTGTCATTGGCATCGGCGGCGCGGTTGATCGCCCGGACCTGGATGTAATTCGCTCTCTAAAAGAGGGGGGCGCAAAGGTCATCTGCTACCAGGATGATTTTCCTCTCTATCCGTTGAGATTACGTTGTGAGGTTCTACTGGCGGGCGCGCTCGATCTCCTCGACAGCGCTCAGGACGGTTTTGCCTCTGAAATACAAAATCTCATCGGAAAGGTTCTGGAGACGGAACGGCGGACGACGGAAGAAAAGGCGGTGATCAAGGACGAGATGGAGAAGTTGGGAATGATCGGCGAAAGCGAGGCCATGGTTTCCGTCTATCGCTCGATAGCCAGAGCGAGTCAGCTAAGTGATTTTCCAATCCTGGTCACCGGAGAAACGGGAGCCGGAAAGGAGTTGGTTGCGCTGGCGATTTATCGGCTGGATCCGAAGCGGCGCCATGGCCCTTTCATCACCCTTAATTGTGGGGCGATCAGTCAGGGTTTGGCCGAGAGTGAATTGTTTGGCCATCGTCGCGGCGCATTTACAGGCGCAGAGCGCGATCGAAAAGGGTTGATTCGTTCCGCTCAAGGCGGCGTATTCTTTCTCGATGAGATAGGCGAGATGGATGACGCGCTGCAGGTCAAGCTATTGCGCGTCATTCAAGAGGGCAAAGTGCTCGGGGTGGGAGAAGACCAGGAGGCGCCGGTCAATGTGCGGATTATCGCGGCGACCAATCGGAATCTGGACGAAATGGTACGACAAGGCAGATTCCGCGCAGATCTCTATCATCGACTTAATATACTCTCTGTACATTTGCCGCCAATGCGTGAGAGGCCGGATGATATCGCTCCGCTTGTCAGACACTTTGTCAAAAAATATCGGTCTCTGAAGACGTCGCAGGCGCTCAGTGTCAGTCCCGATGTGATCGCCGCGTTAAAAGAGGCCGAACTGCCAGGAAACGTCCGTGAGTTGGAAAACATCATTTGCCAGGCAATCCTCGACAAAAACGACGAAACTCAGTTGAACTTACGCGATCTGCCTGTAAGCGTCCTGCGCCAGTTGTCGGAAAAAGGCGAAACTGATGACGGCTCATCGCCCCAACCGGCGCCGAGTGAAATTCAGGACGAAGAGGAGAAGGGAAGTCAGCCGGCTAACCATGATTTAAAAGATTTGCTCCATGTAAAAGGCTGGAGTCTGAGCCAATCCCTACAATATTGTGAAAAGGTCTTGCTCGAATCAGCCCTACATCTGACTCGCGGCAATCATACGAAGACAGCCAAGTTACTCGGGATATCCCCGCGAAGCGTCTACAATAAGATCCATAAATATCATCTCCCGTTTTAACCGCTGACTTGGACCGGAATTGGTCAAATCTGCATAGCTGGAAGGTCACACTTTAAGCGCTACGTCGCTGACCGTTGCGACGAGCGCTCCACCGAGTTGCGATACAAAAGGCGATATAGGGACACAAGATCAGTACGAAACCAACAGGCTTGAGATGCAGCGGTGTCTGATCGTTCCATAGAATATGCCAATTAATGAATAGCCACTTGAGATTAAACAAGAGATAGAACACCGTGAATGCTGAGATCAGGATACGTTCGCGTCCCCTCAAAATATGACCCGTCAAAATGCCCAATGCCAGCTTAAAGCACACTCCATATAAAAATAACAGAAAGAAAAGTAAACCTGGCACGCGGGGCGCCTCGCGCAGCTCGGCGCTAAGCCAAGTGAGATATGGTCGGTAAGCAATGCGGGGGACGACGATGCAGAGAGCCGCGATGGCAAGCGCTTG
>Ga0126377_10004076_pt1 | contig 10547 bp, 10 predicted proteins | sample PanSoiMetPlot_22_FD_92647 | JGI IMG/M metagenome (GOLD analysis project Ga0126377, IMG submission 92647) | Tropical forest soil microbial communities from Panama - MetaG Plot_22 | ecosystem: Environmental > Terrestrial > Soil > Tropical forest > Bulk soil | place: Panama | collected 2016-02-17 | reverse complement strand
GTTCGACCAGCGACCGACCAGGTTCGAGTTGGCTATCAGCACGCGCGGCGCGTCTTCGTGCGTTCGGAAAATGCCGACCGGCTTGCCTGATTGCACCAGCAGCGTTTCGTCGTTGTTCAACTCGCGCAGGCTCCGCACAATGGCGTCAAAGCAGCGCCAGTCGCGGGCCGCCTTACCCGCGCCGCCGTAAACGACCAGGTCGTCGGGGCGCTCGGCGACTTCCGGGTCCAGGTTGTTCATCAACATTCGCATCGCCGCCTCCTGCGCCCACCCTTTGCAACTGATCTGATCGCCGCGCGGCGCCTTGACAACTCTTGAATCACTCATGTTTTCCCCTTTGAATCGTTCAATGAAGATCAGCTTGTCCCGGTCGAGATTTTGCTCAAAATCTCGATCATTGACAAAATACTCCGCCTGACATTAAACACAAAGCTCAACATATATGAATCGCAAGGGTGTGAATTATGATATCGGGACCCTAACTACGCGTAATACCTTGTCCCGCGAAACATTCGACCCGGCTATAGTCCGGCGCGAAATTGAAATCATAAGATCCGATTTGTGCTGTACGGCTATTCGGATTTCCGGTAAGGATATCGAAAGGCTGGTGTTCGCGGCGGAGTATGCGTTGCTTCAGGGCTTAGAAGTTTGGTTTTCGCCGACTCTCACCGATTCGGGTCAGCGAGAGACGCTGACTTATATTGCCGAATGCGCTCGGGCCGCAGAAAAATTGAGAGAGCAAGCGCCAAACCTCGTGTTTGTCGTGGGCCTGGAGCTGACGGCATTCATGCGCGGGTTGGTTGATGGAAACAATATCCTCGAACGCTTAAAGACATTCATGACTCCCTGGCGTTTGATCAGAAGTACGATCGCCAGAGGTTCTTTCAACAACAACTTAAACGCTTTCCTGTTGAACGCCACTGCGATAGCGCGTGAGTGTTTTCACGGACAACTCACTTACGCCTCCGGGTCGTGGGAAGATGTGGATTGGTCGCTGTTCGACATCGTGAGCGTCAACTATTACCGGAACGCCGGGAACAAAAAAGCCTATCGTGAAAATTTACGCGCCTATTTTCGACACGGCAAACCTTTAGTGATTACTGAATTCGGCTGCTGCGCCTACCGAGGCGCCGAAGACAAAGGTGGTTACGGCTGGGCCGTTGTGGAATGGAACAAAACGCCGCCTCAAGTGCAACAAGGACTCGATCGCGATGAAACCGCTCAGGCCAGATACCTTATTGAATTGCTGGAAATATTCGATGCGGAAGTGGTAGACGGCGCATTCGCTTTTACGTTTGTAAGCCCCTGTTATCCTTATCACGAAAATCCATTGTACGATCTGGATATGGCTGGCTATGGCGTGGTCAAGACATATTTAAATCACAACGGAGTCACGTATAAGGATGTGCCCTGGGATCCCAAAGAGTCATTCTTCAAACTTGCCGAATATTACAGCATGGATTGATACTCTCAATTGCAACCCGGTTTGTAGATGAATTTAATAACCCGCGGTTCACGGAGAAAGTATGGATAATCCTTCAGAAGTACTCTCAGAGCCTGAATCAAAAGATCGTCTCACTAACTGGATCGCCGTAAGTGTGGCCGTGCTTGCGGCGTTTATGGCTATCGCCAAAGTAAAGGATGACAATATTGTTCAGGCGATGCAGCAAGCCAAATCCGACGCGGTTGACACCTGGTCGGAGTACCAATCGAAACGGATCAAGCATCACCTCCTGGAGTTGGGGAGGGATCAAACTATCGCCCTTCGCGCTACCGCCCTTCGCGATAGCGTCCTTCGCGATAGCTCCCTTCACGCCATCGCCCTTCGCGAGTCGACTGCAAAACAGACTTCGACAATACTTGATGGCCAATTGAAGCGTTACGAATCGGAGATCGCGCGCTACCAGAATGAAGAAAGCGAACTGCAGCAGAGAGCCAAAGGATACGAAGCGCAATACGACGCGCTGAACTATCGTGACGACCAGTTCGATCTCTCGGACGCCGCTACGTCAGTTTCAATCGCGACGCTTGCAGTGTCGGCGTTGACAAAGAAAAAATGGCTGTTCTGGATGTCGTTGGCTCTCGGAGTCATAGGTGTTGTGATGGGCGTAGCAGGTTTGGCAAGTTTGAAAATACATCCGGATTGGCTGACAAAATTGCTATCCTGAGGAACCGCCATATGAAAACAATCACGCGACTGTCTGTAGCTTTGTTTATCTGCGCCGCGTTGATCTCGTCCGGCGCTTTCCGAAATCCGCCGGTGAAGGCCCTCTCCCAACCCGGCAAACTCAAAGCCCTGGCCGGCGGCACATTGATTGACGGCTACGGCGGACGCCCGCTTCGCAACAGCGTCATCATCATCGAAGGCCAGCGCATCAAGGCCGTCGGGCAAGTTGGAACCCTGCGAATCCCCGAAGAAGCCGAGTTGATTTCAACCGAGGGAATGACCGTGCTGCCGGGCTTATGGGATATGCACGTCCACCTGATGATAAATGGCCACGCCGATTACGCGCATTGGGACAAGACCTATCCCCCTCGGCTCGGCCCGGTGATTATGCCGGCTTCGGCCAAACAGTTGCTGATGGCCGGCGTGACCAGCGCGCGCGATCTCGGCGGGCCCTTGAAAGAAAGCATCGAAGTACGCGACGCCATCAACGCGGGAAAACTCCCCGGCCCGACGCTCTACGTCTCAGGCCCATTCATTCAGCACGAGCCTTATCCCGGCACAGAGTATTTCCGCTGGGGAGTCATAGGCGTGGACGACGCGCGAGCCAAAGTCCGCAAGCTGGCCGAAGCCGGAGTCAATTGCGTCAAGCTGATCGATCAGGATCAGATGGCGATAGAGGATGTGTATGCGGTGGTTGACGAAGCTCACAAAAGCAAGCTCCCAGTGGTCGCGCATTCACACCGCCCCGAAGAGATTCGCCGAGGATTGCAGGCCGGCGTTGATTGCTTCGAACACACCGGCTTGTCTTCGGCGCCCGAATACCCGCCCGACATCATCACGATGGTCCGCGAGCGCACGGCGCAAATGGCTCTCGGTCCGCTCTTCTGGACGCCGACGATCGAAGGACTTTTCAATTATGAGTACCTGCGCGACAACCCCGAACAGCTCGACGACCCGGCATGGCGCGAAGGCTTGCCGCCCGACATCATCGCCGACATCAGAAAATCCATCGAACATCCCGACCGCCTCCCGTATTTCCAGCTCAACCCGATCCGCCGCCCTACGCTGGCGAAGAAGTTTCACCAACTGCGCGAATCGGGCGTCGTGCAATTGATCGGCACCGACAGCGGCATCCCGATGAAGTTTCACAGCTCATCAACCTGGCGCGAGCTTGACGCCTGGGTGAACATCCTCGGAGTCGATCCGATGCTGACGATCCGAGCCGCCACCTACTGGCCCGCCGTGGCGATGAGAGTAGAGAAGGATTACGGGACGATCAGCGAAGGAAAATACGCCGACATCATCGCGGTTCAAGGAGATGCGCTGCGGTACATCGTATTGCTGCAGCGCGTGGACATCGTGATCAAGCACGGAACGCGATATAAATAATCAATACCCATTGGGCTAACCTGGTCGTCATTTTCTCTCCGAATAGTTTGGAATCGGCGCGCTTCGGTCATATACTCAGCGCCATCCCGGCAATGACAATACAGCCTATGCCGTCTTTGCTTGGATGACACAACCTTTGCCGTCTCAGCTTTGATGACACAGCCTATCTGCAAACCCGCCTCTCCAGAGGCCATAGAGAAAGACACAGAAAGGTAACCCAATGCCAAATTTCACAGTTATGACCTGGAACGTGGAGAATCTGTTCCGCCCTGAGGATGACGCGGCTCCTGAGGAACAAGAGCGATATCAATTTAAGCTCAGCCTGATCACCGGCCTGATCAACCAGCGCGGCCCTGACGTGGTGGCGTTGCAAGAGGTGGGAGGCGACGGCCCGTTGCAAGACCTTCAACAAGCCCTTGACGGAACATACCCGCACCGCATTGTCTCCCTTTTTCCTGACGGTCGGGGGATACGCGTCGCCTTCCTTTCCACGCTCCCCCTGGACGAGCCGCCGGAAGACATCGTCGATTTTCCGCCTGGCCCGGCGCTCGACATCAATGACCTGACGGCCACAGGCGGCTCGGAGACGATCACGCGCATGAGCCGCGGGGCTTTGCGCATACGCGTCACTAAAGATGGATTGACGCTCGACGTGATCACGGCGCACCTGAAATCCAAACTGCTCACCTTCCCGCGCCCCGGCGGCAGTAGCTTCACCCCGCGCAACGAGGGGGAGCGCGCTCAAGCCGCAGGCGTGGCTCTATTGAAGCGTGAGGCTGAAGCTGTAACATTACGGCTTCGCATCAACTCTTTCCTCGAAGGCAATGGACAGCTCCCGTTGTTGCTCCTCGGCGATTTCAACGACGTGCCGGAGGCGCAAACCTCACTGATCCTTAACGGCCCTCCAGGCAGCGAGATAGGCACTCCGGGATTCAACCGCCCGGACGTGGGAGACGACGCGCGTCTCTTCAACCTTGCCCCGATCATTCCGGAAGCGCGCCGTTTCTCACGCAAACATCACGGGCGTGGCGAACTGATTGATCAGATCTTCGCTTCCGAAGAGATGTTGCCGTTCGAGCAAAATCACCACCGTCGACTCCCCGACGTCGACAGCCTCATAGACTTCGCGGGCGAACTCCCCTCCGTAGGAGACAACCCTGACGCTCGGGTGGAGGCGGTCATTCCTGATCATGCGCCGGTGATCGCCAGCTTTGATCTCTAAGTGATCAGCTCGATTTTTTCGGCCCGGACGACCTTGCCTTCGCCGGGTAGGTTGAAGTACTCGGCGAAGCCCGCTTCGAAGTCCAGAATCAGACAGCAGGGATCATGTTCACGGAAGAGCGTCCCGGCGTTGATTAGCGTCAGGTCGTCGAATCTTTGCACGAGGCGGCGATGGGTGTGGCCGTTGACGATGAAATCGTATTCGCGCAGATTGACCAGCTTCCACAGCGCGTGGTTCGAATGCAGCGTGAGCGCGTCGTCCCACGGCCGGACGCCGGCCATGTCGTGTTCGCCCAGACCGTGGCAGAGCAGCATCGTTCCGGCGACGGTCTCGAACTTCCGCCACAGCGGGAGATTTTTCACGAACTCCCACGAACTCGTCCTGAGATCGGAGCTGGTGTTGGCGTCCGGCAGATCGCGCATCTCCTCCTTGATCAACCAACGCTCGTGATTCCCTCGAACGCAGACGACATTGTGTTCGATCAGCAGTTCGATTGTGCGATTTGGGTCGCCCGGCCCGTCTACGATGTCACCCACCGAGAGGATCAGATCGAGATGTTGAGTCTCGAAGAATCGCAGCGCGGCTTCCAGGCGCTCATCCTCGCAATGAATGTCACCGAGGGCTCCGACTCGGCGCGGCTTACCGGTATTGAAATTGTCAACAGTCACGGGGCGAATGTTTACCACAGGGAGTGGGGAGTGGGGAATGGGGAATGGGATGGAGAAAATAACTTCCCCACTCCCCATTCCCCATTCCCCACTCCCCACTTCTCATTCCCTACTTCCTACTCCCCCGAGGAACGGCTTCGATAACGCAAATCGGGGACATGGTGTGAATCACGCGCGTAAGCTCGAAGCCGGAGTCGGAGAGCAGCGACCTGAATTGGGCTTCGGTCCGTTCGCGCCCGCCGGTCATCACCAGCATGTTCAGGTCAAGAAACTTGCTCAGATCAGGGCGATTGCCTTCGGGGACTACAGTTTCAATCAGTAGCAATTTGCCGTTCTCGTTCATCGCCCGAAGTATGTTTCTCAAAATCGCTGACGCTTTCTCGTCGTCCCAGTCGTGAATAATCCATTTCATCACGTACGCGCCGCCGCCTTCGGGAATCGATTTGAAGAAATCACCTGACGCGGTCTCGCATCGGTCTCGTACGCGCGCGGCGTCGAGAAGTGGCCCGGCCTCCGCGATCACGTGCGGCAGATCGAACAACACGCCTCGCGTTCGCGGATTGGCGTTAAGGATCGCGGCGATTAACCCCCCGGTCCCGCCCGCGACGTCAACCACTTTGTTGAAGCCTGAAAAATCGTAAGCCCCCATCACGGCCATGTTGACCACCTCGGTCAAACCTTTCATCGATTCGTTGAAATTGTGAGCGTCTTCGGGGTTCTGCGCGTAATACTCCCAGGCGTTTTGCTTATAAAGGTCGTCGAAAGCGATCTCGCCCGTCTTGACGCTGTGCATCAGGTTTCCCCAGGCGGGATAGTGCTCCTGACCCAGTTCGACCATTGCCATCGCGCGCAGTGATCCCGGAGCGTCACTCCGCAGAGTTTCGGACAAAGTCGTCTGGGCGAAGCGCCCCCGCCCGTCCTCGGCAAAGACGCCCACGCTGGCAAGCGCGCGAAGCACGCGGTAGAGCGACGGCGCATGCGTCCCGGTCAATCGCGCCAGTTCGTCCGCTGTTTTCGGACCGTCTTTGACCAGGTCGGCCAGTCCCAGCTTCGCCGAGACGTAGATCGCGCGCGCAACCCAGAAGCCGGTGATCAATTGCAGCATGGCGACTTGCGGCGGCAGTTCAGATTGTACGTTTTGGGCTTGTGGTCCCATCTCCTCTCCTTTTGAAGTGATCAAGAGGAACCAAAAATGGCAAGAAGGGCAAAGATGGCAAAACCTCTTTTGCCGTCTTTGCCCTTCTTGCCCTTCTTGATTCTGCTCTTGCGCTACCTTTACAAGGTTGAACCTTTCATGTTCATCCTGGCGCGTCAATTCTTCGCGCCAAGTCTGAAGGTTAACCCAATCGTGACGCCGGCGGGATAACCCGGAGTCCCGTGAATGCGCGCGATCGCGTCCGCGCCCGGACTGACGCGCGATTCGAAATAGTTCTGCGTTTCAAAATAGCGTTTGTCGGCCAGGTTGTCTATCGAGAGGTTGAAATCAACCCAAGGTCGAACGCGTTTGGTCACGCTCAGATCGAGAACGTCAAAGCCCGAAGCGCGGACGCCGGGGTCTTCGCCGTCCAGGCGGTAGTTGTTGATGTGGCGGTATCGCAGCGACCCGCTCCAACCTTTCCAGCCGGCGAAGGTCAACGCGGCGTTGGAGGTCAAGTGCGGAGCGCTGTCCACGTAGACCCTCGGCCCCGTTCCGCGGTAGAAGGCGTTCATCACGCGTGTCACGCCGCCGTTGAAGGCCAGATACTTCGTCAATTTGATCGAGGTCTTTGCTTCAAATCCGTAAGCGCGGCTGGGGCCTTTGAATTCGAAGCTACCGTCGTCCGGAATGTAGACCTGTTCGTTCGAGCGATCGATCAGGAAGAGGTCGCCGCTGAAGGAGGCTCGCTTGAAGTTGATCGACGCGCCGGTTTGATAGAAGTCGGTCGTTGAAAGGCGCTCGCCCTCGGGGCGCTGGACGACTCCGCGCGCGTCCTGGCTTGAAATGCCGCGGCCGTAGTTGAAATAAAGCGTCAATGGCAAACGGTCGGCGGGAGTGACCGAGAGGTTGAATTTCGGCTGCGCCCGCGTAGCCGCTTGCGAGCCGGAGATCGTCGGATCAACTCTGTCATCAACCCTGAAGCGGAAATAGTCGTAGCGCAGCCCCGCCGAGACGTGAACGTGGCCGTGGAAGAAATCGACGCCCTGCTGGACGTATCCTGCGGCGTTCGTGACGCGCGCGCTGGCTTTGGCCGCCACGCTGATCGGCGCGCGACCCACGGAATTGTTGAGTCCGACTTTGATCTGGTTGTCGTGGAAATTGGCGCCGGCGATGAACAGCGCGCGACGGCCGAAGAGTTTGTAGGGGCGCAGGAACTGCGCGTTCGCGCCCTCCTGCAAACGCGAATCGTGCTGTTGAATCTCGTCGCCGAGCGTCTCATCGTTCAGGAAAAACGTGAAATTGGAGTAGAGATCGAAAAGCGAACGCGCGACGAAGCCGTCGAGTTTAATGACCGAGCCGTCGCCCGATTCTTTTTTGAAATAGGCGCTGAAGGTTCCGCTGCGCACGCGCCCGCCGTTGTCGGGATCAATGAAACCGAACCGGTCGAGTCGTCCCGCCGCGACCTCATCGAGCGGAATCTGTCCCGATGAGACGAAATCGTTGCGCCCCAGGTTGAGTTTGAATCCGAGCGATTCGGTCTCGCTCAGATTGCGGATGTAATTGCCGGTTATGTTGTCGCGCTTGTAATCGAGCGGGTTGATAAATGGCCCGTCCGTGCGCGAGCCTTCGTAGGATACGATCGCCTTCCCGCGCTTCAACTCGGGGCTGTATCCGAGGAAGCTGCGAAAGCTGCCGAACGATCCGCCTTGAATGCGCGCGATGAGATGATCGTCCAGTGATTCTTTCAACCGGATGTGAACGACTCCCAGGCCGGAGAAATCGCCGTATTCGGCGTTGAAGGGGCCGTTGAGAATATCCACGTCCTGGACCAGCTCCGGCGTCAGCGATTTCAATTGTCCCAGATAGCCCTGTCCGTGGCCCTGCGTGCCCTGATTCTGCTGCACATTGTCCACCAGCACTTTCAATCCGCCGCTCACTCCGCCGTGGTCGAGGTTGAAACCGAAGCGGCGGATTTCGAGCGATTTGCCTCCGCCTTCGTGCTGCCCGGCGTTGACGCCGGCGTCCAGCGTGTGGAAGACCTGGTCGTCGCGAGAAAAGAGCGTGTCGCGATAAACGGCTTCGTTGCGACGGTCAATGGTCGGGTCAAGCTGCGAGGCCGAAATGACAAGACTGTCGTGAATTTTGGGAAGAACGTACTCAATCTCGATCCGCAGATTCCCTGACGCCGCGTCGGACGCGATGGTCCTTTCAACCTTCACAAGATTCTTGCCAGTGATAATGAGCGTCACTGCTTCACGCGGAACGGTCAGGGAGAAATTGCCCTCCGCGTCGCTCTTCGAGGTTTGCTCGCCTGATGAAGATCGCGCCGTGATGATCGCTCCGGCGACGGCTTCGTTTTTGCCGGTGACGAGCGTCCCAGAGATTGTGCGGGTGTTTCCGGACTGCGCCAGCGTTTGGACGCAGCAGAATAAGATCGAGATCAAAAGAAGCAGGAGTCGTTTTTTCATTAGTCGCTTTCCCGATTGTGATCGAATCGCGCCGCTGTATCAATGGTCAATACGGGGTTTCCGTAGAAGCGGATTTCCAGCATTTTCCTGTTTGGTTTATACGATACGCAAGCAAGTAGGCAAGATCGGACAACAAAATAGGGGACAAAAAATTGAGGGCAAAAAATTGAGGACAAAAAATAACGTCCAGAAAAATAGGTAGGCGCAGACCCGTGTGTGGACCAGGCAGTGATTTATAAAATCAATCCTGGTCCCCACACACAGGTCTGCGCCTACCTATTTGCAAACCGTTCTAACTCGCCTGAACCATTGATCTACGGAAATTTGACGGTATTGTCTGAGCTTTCATCCGAGATCAGTCTTTCGACGGGCGTGCGTCCGTCTTTATCGTGCGCGCGCGCCGGGTTGAACGGTCGTTCCGCGGGACTGGTCGCGGAGAAATCGCCGATTGTGTGGAGTATGCTCAACGACGGCTGCTCGGCGGCTTTGATGCGTTGCCGATCCGGTTGCATCTGGCGCAAGTGGATTAGCGCGCGCCACAGTATGGCGATAAGGATCAAAAAGTCGCCGACTTGGTGTAACTGCTGTACGCCGGCGGACATCTTCAGCGTCAGCCCGCATCCAATCATTACCCAGGTGACGCCTTTTATAACTTTCATAACGCTCGCCAGCCTCTCTTTCCTGATCTCTTCGCAGACCGCTTGGATTTGATCGAAATCTCCGAAGCGCCGCATCGCGTCGGACATGGCGTCCTCGGGCGTCATTCCCGCCGCGATGTTGTCGCGCGCCCGCATCTCGATGTGATATCGCAATTCGTCCTCTATCTCGCGGGCGTCCGCCTTGCTCCGACCGGGAGCGCCCAACTGTCGTAGGATGGATTTGATATTCGCCATGGCGAGCCCCCTTTCTACGCTGTCTGCAAAACCCTGGTAATGGCCTCGGAGAGCCGCTCCCAATTCGAGGTCTCGGCGGCGAGCTGTTTACGTCCCGCGCGGGTGAGTTTGTAGTACTTGGCGCGGCGGTTGTTTTCTGACGCGCCCCACTCGGCCTCGATCCAGCCCTGCTCCTCCATTCGGTAGAGCGCCGGGTAGAGCGAGCCTTCCTCAACCTTCAAAACGTCCTGGGACGATCGCTGAATTCGCTGTACGATTTCGTAGCCGTGCAGCGAGCCGCGCTCGAGCGCCTTGAGGATCAGCATCGCCAGCGTGCCCTGGATCAGATTCTGCTTTGATTGAGCCATAGTTAAGTTCCCCCTAGATTTGCCAGGGGAGAATAGGCGGGTTCCCCCTAGATTGTCAAGGGAGTCCGGGCTTTGCCGCGGAGGCCCCGCAGACGGAGAGAGGGAGAGAGGGAGAGACGGAGAGACGGAGAGACGGAGAGACGGAGAGAGGGAGAGACGGAGAGAGGGAGAGACGGAGAGACGGAGAGACGGAGAGACGGAGAGACGGAGAGACGGAGAGACGGAGAGACGGAGAGACGGAGAGACGGAGAGACG
>Ga0126377_10004075_pt1 | contig 10548 bp, 7 predicted proteins | sample PanSoiMetPlot_22_FD_92647 | JGI IMG/M metagenome (GOLD analysis project Ga0126377, IMG submission 92647) | Tropical forest soil microbial communities from Panama - MetaG Plot_22 | ecosystem: Environmental > Terrestrial > Soil > Tropical forest > Bulk soil | place: Panama | collected 2016-02-17 | reverse complement strand
TCGAGATTCTCGAAAATCGCCTCGATCGCGAGATCGGCGCTCGCGATGCCGCTGCCTTCGACGTCGGCATGCAGCCGCGCGAGCGCGGCATCGATGCGGTCCTTGGTCTTGAGCTTCTTGGCGAACATCTCGCGCGCGCGATCGAGCGCGGGCGCGACGTACTTCATCTCGCGATCCTGCAGCGTCACGTCGAAACCGCGGAGTGCGCACCACGCCGCGATGTCGCCGCCCATGACGCCGGCGCCAACGACGTGCACGTGCTTGATGCCGTGCTCGATGCCGCCGCCGAGACCCTTGAGGCGCTCCTGCAGGAAGAACACGCGCGTCAGGTTGTGAGCCGTCGGCGTCTCGGCGAGCTTCGCCATCGAGCGCGCTTCGACCTTGAGCCGCGCCGCGGTGCCCGATCCGCCGCGGCGCCAGACTTCGATCAGCGCGAACGGCGCGGGATACTGATCGGGCCGCGCCTTCGCGGCGGCCTGCTTGCGGAACACCGGCGCGAGGATCTGCCGCGCCGGCCAGAGGTTGGTCGCCCAGGCGAGGACGCGTGTCGCGAACGGCCGCGGCTTTGGATGGCGGATCAGCTCCTTCGCCGATTCGACGAGGAGCTCCGGCGCCGCGACCGCATCGACGAGGCCGATCGCCTTCGCGTTCTCGGCCGACGCGGCCCGGCCGGTCAGCATCAGCTCGAGCGCCGCCGGAGCCCCGATCAGGCGCGGCAGCCGGGCGATGCCGCCCCAGCCCGGATGCAGGCCGAGCTTGATCTCGGGGAGCCCGATGCGGGTCGACGGATCGCGCGAGGCCACCCGGTAGCGGCAGGCCAGCGCCATTTCGGTGCCGCCGCCCATGCAGTGGCCGTGGATTGCGGCAACGGTCGGGCAGGGCAGGCGATGCAGGTTCTGGAAGACCCGCTGGCCATTCTGGATGTTGTCGAGGATCGTCCCGGCCTTCTCGAACGCGGCGAATTCGTTGAGATCCGCGCCGACGACGAAGCCGGCCGCCTTGCCTGAATGGATGACCACCCCGCGCGGCGGCTCGAACGAGAGCCGCTCGACGATCTCGGCGAGCTCGTCGACGACCTCGCGGCTGAGGGCATTGACCGGCATGCCGGCCCGGTCGAGCGTCAGCGTGACGATGCCGTCCGCGTCCCGTTCGGAGCGCCAGTGCTTGAAACGCAGGCCCTCGAACATGGTCCGCTCCGCCGAAATGGGACGGCTATCATCCGGGCAAGCCGCGCGCCGGGTCAATGCAGCGGCTGCGCGTTGAAAATAAAGGTATTTTCTTCCAGAAATCCGCTACCATGAAGGCGCGGCACATGGCCGCGTCCGCTGCTTGGCAGGCATGGCCCAGGCCGATAAAGCCGCCGAACTCCTCGTCACGCAGAAGCTGCTCGAGCAGATTCTGAAAGCGCCGGGCAATCTGATCGCGCTCGAAACGACGCACGTCAACGACGCGCTGGTGCAGTTCCGCACGCTGGCGATGCGCACGGGCACGTCGATGTACCTGTGGGAGCCCGAAGGCGGCATTTCGTCGCTGCGCGAGAGCGGCCTGCGCGTGCCGGGCTCCAAGCGCATCACCGACGCGCTCCGCTACGTCCTGCAGAGCATGCACTTCGGCATCTATCTCTTCACCGGCTTCGAGGACCACCTGAAGCCGCCCGACACGGTGATCCTGCGCCGGATTTCACGCATCCACACCGGCAACGAGCGGAAGATCGTCTTCGTCGGCGCGAATCTCGCCGTCCCCGAGGAAATCGAGGGATCGCTGCAGCGCCTCAATCCGGACAGCGAAGTGCGCGCTCCGCCGCGCCTTCGCGACGGTCGGTGGGTGTCCTAGGAATGACTGCCAACGAAGGCCGCGGCTCGGTCCTCATCGTCGCGACAGATCGCGACGATCGCCGCGTGCTGTTCGACGCGCTCGACGCGCAGGAGTTCGACGCGATCTACACGGCGAAGGACGTCGCCCAGGCGCGCGCGTTCCTCGAGCAGGATCCGCAGATCGACCTCGTGCTGCTCGAATTCCTCGACGACGCGCGCGCCGCGCTCGCGTTCTGCGGCGAGCTGCGCCAGTACCACCCGGGCGTGCCGGTGCCGGTGCTCGGCATTCTTTCCGGGCGCAGCGCGCGCCAGCAGGGACACTGGGAGCGCATGCCGCCCGGCGTCGTCGAATGGATCACGAGCCCGGTGCATGCGGGCGAAGCGATGGCGCGCATCAACGCGGTGCTGTCGGTGCGCCAGGACGCCGTGCGCACGCAGTCGACGCCGACGACCGGCGGCGACCGCTATCACTTCGCGTTCGACGGCAGCCTCGACGAGCTCGCGGTCGTCGATCCGAAGTCGGGGCGCATCCTCGAGATCAACGCGACGTTCGTGCAGCGCTCGGGCTTCGGCCGTGCGCAGGTGCTCGGCGCGCGCATCGAGAGCTTCGACGCGACGCTGTCGCCCGATCAGCGCGCGGAGCTGAATCTCAAGCTCGGCCGCGAGGGCAGCGTGCTGGTGCGCGCGCAGAAGCCGCGCGCCGACGGCACGACGTATCCGATCGATCTGCACGTGCGCCTGTCCGTGCAGGACGGGCGGCTCGTGCATTTCTACACGTTCCGCGAGGTCGGCGAGCTCGGTCGCTACCAGCACGTGCTGAGCCTCCTGTCGCGGCTCACCGAAGCCGGCGGCGGCGACGAAGGCGTCAACGCGGCCGTGCGCTCGGTCGTCGACTGGCTCGCGCTCGATTTCGCGGTGCTCGTGCAGGCGCGACCCGAACAGACCGGCGACACGCAGACGCTGGCGATCCACCATCGCTTCGCGCCCGCGGCCGATACGCCCGATCCCCTGCAGCAGACCAGTATCAAGACCGTGCTCGGCGGCAAGGAAATCGTGCAGCTCGCCGACGCCTGGAAGAACCTCGCCGAGGACGCGTTCGTGCGCGACCGGCGCTTCGAATGCCTGATCGGCCTGCCGCTGATGGACGAGCGGCGCGTGTGCCTCGGCGCGCTGGTGGTCGGGCGGCGCGAAGCGCTCACCGGCAACGCGGTCGTGCTCGACGGCCTGCGCGTGATCGCGCATCGCCTCGCGCTCGATCTCGAATTGCGGCGCGTGCGCGACCAGGGCCGCGCGCGCGGCCTGCAGGATGCGCTGACCGGCTTGCCGAACCGGCTCCTCTTCAACGACCGCCTCGAATCGACGATCCAGGAAGCGCACCGCACCGGCGAAATGTTCGCGGTCGTGTTCGTCGATCTCGACCGCTTCAAGAACATCAACGACTCGCTCGGCCACGCGGTCGGCGACCAGGTGCTGATCGCAGTGTCCAAGCGCCTTCGCGCGAGCGTGCGCGCATCGGACACGGTCGCGCGCTACGCGGGCGACGAGTTCACGATGATCCTGCGCCACATCGTGCAGCGCGACGACGTCATGCGCATCGCCGACAAGGTCGTGCGCGTGATGGAGGCGCCGCTGACGCTGGCGGGCGGCCTCGAGCTGCACATCACGGCGTCGCTGGGCTTGAGCTTCTACCCGGACGACGCGACGAACGCCGAGCGCCTCCTCAAGCACGCCGACGTCGCGATGTACACGGCGAAGGGCATGGGCCGCAACAACTACCAGGCCTACGTCGCGGTGCCGGAAGAATCGCACCAGCAGCGCCTCGCTCTCGAAGCGAAGCTGCGCCAGGCCGAGAAGAACGGCGAGCTGCGCGTGCACTACCAGCCGCAGGTCGACGCGCGCAGCGAGGACATCGTGGGCATGGAGGCGCTGATCCGCTGGGAGCATCCCGAGCTCGGCATGATCAGCCCCGGCTTCTTCATTCCGCTCGCCGAAGAAAGCGGCCTGATTCTGCCGATCGGCGAGTGGGTGCTGCGTGCCGCGTGCATCGACGCGCGGCGCTGGCAGACGAAGTTCCATTTGCCGCTGCGCATCAGCGTGAACCTGTCGCCGCTGCAGCTGCGCCAGCCGAACCTCGTCCAGCTCGTCGCGGCGATCGTCGAGGAGACCGGGCTCGATCCGCACCTGCTCGATCTCGAGGTGACCGAGTCGATCAGCGTGAAGTCGATCCCGAACCTCCTGGAAACGCTGCAGGCGCTGCGCGATCTCGGCTGCCAGATCTCGATCGACGACTTCGGCACCGGCCAGTCCTCGCTCGACTACATCAAGCGGTTCCCGGCCGACCGCATCAAGATCGACCAGGCCTTCGTGCGCAACATCGGCGTCGATCCCGACGACGAGGCGATCGTGCAGGCGACGATCTCGATGGCGCACAACCTGAATCGCGCGGTCGTCGCCGAGGGCGTCGAGATCGAGGAGCACCTCGAATTCCTGCGCGAGCAGGGCTGCGAGGTGCTGCAGGGCTACCTCTTCTGCCGCCCGCTGCCGGCGGCGAGCTTCGAAAACCTCTTGGCGGAACGCGAGCGCCTGTTCAAGAATCTCGCCGCGCCCTCCCGCGCTTGATAGCGTCCGGGCGGCGCCCTACGTGATTCATGACAATCACGCGGGTTTTTGACGGATGGGCAACGATCGGTCGCATCTTCACCCGGCACCCTGGGTCGCCGGTCGTATCGAATCGGGATCCCTGAAAGGCGCGATCCCGGAAACTTATTCAGCCGGGCCCGGTCTAGCAGGCGATGCCGGACCGGGTCGGCAACAAGGGAGAACGGCCCGGATGGGCGAAAACGACGTCGATCAGGCGCTGGTTCTGCGTGTCCAGAAGGGCGACAAGCGGGCGTTCGACCTCCTGGTCCGAAAGTACCAGCACAAGCTGGTCAGCGTCGTCGGCCGCTATGTCAGCGACTGGGCCGAATGCCAGGACGTCGCCCAGGAAGCGTTCATCCGCGCGTTCCGCGCGATCGGCGCGTTCCGCGGCGACAGCCAGTTCTATACCTGGATCTACAAGATCGCGATCAACACGGCCAAGAATTACCTGGTTTCGCAGGGCCGCCGGCCGCCGACCGACGACGTCGCGGTCGAGGACGCCGTGCTTTTCGACGGGTCGACGCGCCTGCGGGAATCGGCCACGCCGGAACGTGAACTTCTGCGCCAGGAGATTGAACGAACCGTCTTCGCCACGGTCGAAAGCTTGCCCGACGAGCTGCGCACGGCCATCACCCTGCGCGAAGTCGACGGTCTGAGCTACGAGGAAATCGCGGAAGCCATGAATTGTCCCATCGGTACGGTCAGGTCGCGGATCTTCCGCGCCCGCGAAGCGATCGACGAGACCTTGCGTCCGCTGCTGTCGGAACAGGAGTAGAGAGACATGAGTCAGCCTTTCGAGGAAGAGCTGTCGGCCTTCATGGACGGCGAGCTCGGCCGCGACGAAACGCGGTTCCTCCTGAAGCGCGTCGAGGGCGACGGGCAGGCCGTCCGGCGCTGGGCGCGGTATCACCTCGTGCGGCAGACGCTGCGCCGGCATGACGTCGTCGCGCTGCGCGCCGATTTCGCGACGTCGCTGATGGCGCGCCTCGACGCCGAGTCGCTGCCGCAGGCCCGCACGAATCCGTGGCTGCGCTGGGGCTCGGGCGGCGCGATCGCCGCGGCCGTCGCCGTCACCGCGCTGATGATCACCAAGCCCGCGACCGAGCCCGAGCTCGCGCCGACGGCCGCCACCGCCAGCACGCCGAATCCGCCGCGGCCGGCCACGGTCCTGTCGCCGGCACCTTCGCAGGTCGCCTCGACGAACCCGGGCCTCTCGCCGCTCGTCCCGAATTCCCCGATCCAGACGACGACCGCGAGCTTCGGCGCCGACTTCTCCCAGCCGGCGGGCTTCGATCCGCGCCTCGAGTCGTACGTGATCCGCCACTACCAGGCGACCGGCACGACCGGCCAGCCCGAGTTCGTGCCGTACATCCTGCTGCCGGTCGAGACGCCGCAGCCGCGCCCGGCGGAGAACCGCTGAGCCGAATGGGGACACCCGTGGGCGTGCGCGCGATCGCCTTCTGCTCGATCGCGCTGTTCGCGAGCCTTGCCGCGAGCGCCGGCGAAGCGACGCCCGAAGAGCTCCTGCGGCGCATGGGGCTCGCGTTGCGCACGATCGACTTCGAAGGCTCGTTCGTCTACACGCACGACGGCCGCACGGATGCGCTCCGCATCTTCCATCTCGGCGGCACCGAAGAGCGCGAGCGCCTCGTCAGCCTCACCGGTGCGCGCAGCGAGATCGTGCGCAACGGTCGCATGATCACCTGCCTCACGCCGGGCGCCGCGCCGACCGAGTTCGCCAATCGCCAGGGCGCAAGCCTGCTGCCGCTCGTGCCGAACGTGCGCGAGCTCGGCGAGCAGTACAGCGTCAGCGCCGCGGGTTCCGACCGCGTCGCGGGCTACGAGGCGCGCGTGCTCGAGCTTTCGCCGCGCGATCCGTACCGCTACGGCTATCGCCTCTGGCTCGAAGAGGGCAATCACCTGCTGCTGCGCTCGGCCGTGCTCGACGCAGCCAAGCGCCCGCTCGAGCAGTTCATGTTCGTCGCGCTCGACATCGGCTCGAAGCCGAGCGAGACCGAGCTCGCGCCGGCCGGCGACGTCGGCAACGCGAGCGTGCCGGCCGACGAGGTCGCGACGACCGCCAAGCCGCTCTGGCGCATCGCCGAGGCGCCGGCGGGCTTCCGACTCGTGCGCACGCAGCGGCCGGTCGAAGGCGACCCGAAGGCCGAGCACCTCGTCTATTCGGACGGCATCGCGAGCGTGTCGATCTACATCGAGCCTCACGCCGACACGACGCAGGCCGCGACCGAATCGACTATCGTACGCGGCGTACTCAGCATCCATTCGCGCGACGCGGGCGGCCTGCGCATCACGGCGCTCGGCGACGTGCCGCCGGTGACCGTGCAGGCGATGGCGCGCGGCGTCAGGTCGATCGCGGCGCGCTGACTGAAGAACGGCTTAAAACCGCGTCGTTTCGTCGGACACGCCCGGAACTTTGCGGCGGCGGCCCTATCAAACGGCGCATCCGAGGCCTTTTCGGCCTACTTTTGCGGGGCTCTGCAGGCCCCATCTCTCTTGAAACACGCAACAGCTTGAGGAACCCGACATGATCGAAGCGAGAACAGGGATCTCGTCCCGCCGGCTCATCGCACCGCTGCTGCTGGTGCTCTTCTCGACGAGCGCGCTCGCCGTGGACCTTCCCGATTTCACCGGCCTCGTCGACAAGTACGGCCCCGCCGTCGTGAACGTGCAGGCGACCGGCAATCCCGACGAATCCGACAGCGGCGACGATCAGGACGTGCCGGAAATCTTCAAGCGCTTCTTCGGCCCCGGCGCACCGGTCCCGCATCCGCGCGGCGGCGGGCAGCGCGTGTCGATGGGCTCGGGCTTCATCATCTCGGCCGACGGCTACGTGCTGACCAACAACCACGTCGTCGACGGCGCCGACAACGTCACGGTGCGCCTGTCCGACCGGCGCGAGCTCGACGCGAAAGTCGTCGGCACGGACGCGCAGTACGACATCGCGCTCCTGAAGCTCACCGCGACCGAGCTTCCGGTCGTGAGCCTCGGCGATTCGAAGAACGTCAAGGCGGGGCAGTGGGTCGTCGCGATCGGCTCGCCGTTCGGCTTCGACCACTCGGTCACCGCCGGCATCGTCAGCGCCGTCGGCCGCAACTTCGGCGGTGCCGACCAGCAGTACGTGCCGTTCATCCAGACCGACGTGCCGATCAACCGCGGCAATTCGGGCGGTCCCTTGTTCAATCTCAACGGCCAGGTCGTCGGCATCAACTCGCAGATCTTCTCGAACACCGGCGGCTTCATGGGCGTCTCGTTCGCGATCCCGATCGACATCGCGCTCAACGCGGTCGACCAGATCAAGACGACCGGCCGCGTCAGCCGCGGCATGATCGGCGTGCAGATCCAGAACGTCGACCGCGAGAACGCGAAGGCGCTCGGCCTTCCGCGCATCGGCGGCGCGCTCGTCAACAAGGTCACGCCGGGCTCGAGCGCCGACAAGGCCGGCGTGCAGGTCGGCGACGTGATCCTGTCGTTCGCCGGTCGCGAGGTCAGCACCTCGGCGGACCTGCCGCCGCTGGTCGGCTCGACCAAGCCCGGCACCAAGGCCGACCTCGGCGTCTATCGCGACGGCAAGAACATGACGCTGCCGCTGACCGTCGGCGAGCTCCCGGTCGAGAAGGCCGTGCAGGCGAGCCTCGGCAACGACGAGAAGTCCTCGCCGGCGAACGCGCTCGGCCTCGTCGTCGACGACATCACGGCCGAGCAGCGAAAGCAGATCGGCCTCGATACGCAGGAAGGCGTCGTCGTCACGAAGATCAGCGGCACCGCCGCCCGCCGCGCCGCGCTGGAACCGGGCGACGTGATCCTCATGGTCGGCAGGAAGCCGATCAAGTCGGTCGGCGAGTTCAACGCCGCCGTCAAGGACGTCAAGCCCGGCGACTCGGTCATGCTGCTGGTCCGGCGCGAGGACGCGACGAGCTTCATCGCGGTGCCGATTCCGAAGAAGGGCTGAGGCCCGCACCAGGCAACCCCCGAAGCGCCGGCTCGTCGCCGGCGCTTTTTTGTGCCCGCAGGCGCCCGAAACCACGGGCCGGCGTGAAATCTGCGATAATTCCGCGCTTATGCCCGCCGCGGCCTCGAGGCCGCCGACCCCCGAATGCAGCACATCCGCAACTTCTCGATCATCGCGCACGTCGACCACGGCAAGTCCACGCTCGCCGATCGCATCATCCAGCTCTGCGGAGGCCTCACCGAGCGCGAGATGGAAGCGCAGGTGCTCGACAACAATCCGATCGAGCGCGAGCGCGGCATCACGATCAAGGCGCAGTCGGTGTCGCTGCCGTACACGGCGAAGGACGGCACCGTCTACCAGCTCAACTTCATCGACACGCCGGGCCACGTCGACTTCAGCTACGAGGTCAGCCGCTCGCTCGCCGCGTGCGAGGGCGCGCTGCTCGTCGTCGACGCCGCGCAGGGCGTCGAGGCGCAGTCGGTCGCGAACTGCTATACGGCCGTCGAGATGGGCCTCGAGGTCGTGCCGGTCCTCAACAAGATCGATCTGCCGACCGCCGACATCGACAAGTCGAAGAAGGAAATCGAGGCCGTCATCGGCATCCACGCCGACGATGCGATCGCGATCAGCGCGAAGACCGGCGAGAACGTCGAGGCCGTGCTCGAGGCGATCGTCGCGCGCATCCCGCCGCCGAAGCCGCGCGACACCGACAAGCTGCAGGCGCTGATCATCGATTCGTGGTTCGACAACTACCTCGGCGTCGTCTCGCTCGTGCGCGTGATGCAGGGAGAGATCAAGCCGCGCGACAAGGTGCTCGTGATGTCGACCGGGCGCACGCACGAGGTCGACTCGGTCGGCGTCTTCACGCCCAAGCGCACGCTCCGCGACAAGCTCGGCGCGGGCGAGGTCGGCTGGGTCACGGCGTCGATCAAGGACGTGCACGGCGCGCCGGTCGGCGACACGCTGACCGAGGCGCGCCACCCGGCGCCGCATCCGTTGCCGGGCTTCCAGAAGATGCAGCCGCGCGTGTTCGCGGGCCTGTTCCCGGTCGTCGCCGACGATTATCCGGCGCTGCGCGAAGCGCTGGACAAGCTCAAGCTCAACGACGCCGCGCTCTACTTCGAGCCCGAGACGTCCGAAGCGATGGGCTTCGGCTTCCGCTGCGGCTTCCTGGGCCTCCTGCACATGGACATCGTGCAGGAGCGCCTCGAGCGCGAGTACGGCCTCAACCTCATCACCACCGCGCCGACGGTCGTCTACGAGATCCTCGAGACCAACGGCACGGTGCTGACGCTCGACAATCCCGCCAAGCTCCCGCCGGTGCAGAACGTCGAGGAGATCCGCGAGCCGATCATCGTCGCCAACATCCTGACGCCGCCCGACTACGTCGGCAACGTCATCACGCTGTGCGAGGAAAAGCGCGGCGTGCAGCGCTCGATCCACTACCTCGCGACGCAGGTACAGATCAGCTACGAGCTGCCGCTCGCCGAGGTCGTGCTCGATTTCTTCGACAAGCTGAAGTCGGTGTCGCGCGGCTACGCGTCGATGGACTACCACTTCGAGCGCTTCGACGCCGGCCCGTTCGTGCGCGTCGACGTGCTGATCAACGGCGAGCGCGTCGACGCGCTGAGCCTCATCGTGCACCGCTCGGCCGCCGACCGCCGCGGCCGCGACCTCGTCGAGAAGATGCGCGAGCTGATCCCGCGCCAGCAGTTCGACGTGGCGATCCAGGCCGCGATCGGCGCGCAGATCATCGCGCGCTCGACGGTCAAGGCGCTGCGCAAGAACGTGCTGGCGAAGTGCTATGGCGGCGACGTCACGCGCAAACGCAAGCTTCTTGAGAAGCAGAAGGAAGGCAAGAAGCGGATGAAGCAGGTCGGCCGCGTGGAAATTCCGCAGGAGGCGTTCCTCGCCGTCCTGCAGGTCGACAGCAAGTAGAGCCGCGGCACGCAGCGAGCAATTGCCCAAAGGAACGATGATGGATTTCGATTTTGCCCTGTTGCTGGTCATCCTCACCGGAGTCACCGGCGTGCTCTGGCTCGGCGACCGCCTCCTGCTGCTGCCGGTGCGGCGCCGCCGCGCGGCCGCGCTCGAGAACATGACCTCGCTGCCGGCCGCCGAGCG
>Ga0126377_10004074_pt1 | contig 10548 bp, 13 predicted proteins | sample PanSoiMetPlot_22_FD_92647 | JGI IMG/M metagenome (GOLD analysis project Ga0126377, IMG submission 92647) | Tropical forest soil microbial communities from Panama - MetaG Plot_22 | ecosystem: Environmental > Terrestrial > Soil > Tropical forest > Bulk soil | place: Panama | collected 2016-02-17 | reverse complement strand
TTCATTGTGAAAAAGATTATACCCCAGAACTAGCTAAGGAAAAATGTGATGGAGACCCCATATATTCAAATTAAACAAACAGATCCTATCTTTGGTTTCGACATTGGGGTGCAGCCATTGATTACTCATTCAGCCTCAGAATGTGCGGGCAGGGCATGTTGTGTGCATAACCCCAGTAATCATCACATGAAGTATTGGCCGCAGGTTTGGCGTGCAGATCGATTCCTAATGGAGCGTACCTGCGTCCATGGACAAGGACATCCTGACCCTGATCACCTTTCTTATATGAATACGGTTGACCCTAAAAAGGGGTGGGCAGATGGAATTCATGATTGTGATGGATGCTGTAACCCGAATAGTAAAATAAAGGAAGTACATTATGACTAATCCAACACCATTTGGTTTTCAGGTTACACATCATGAAGAAAGAGATATTGATTATGGAAAAGGTCCAGTTCATTACGATGAGGGCTGGTCAGTAAGGCTTCCACATTCATGTGAAGATTGGGATATAACTCCGGATTATTGGAAGGGTTGTAGCCATGAAATTGCTATCCAAGAAATGGAACGATTTGTTGCTGAAGCACAAAATGCTTTAAAAGCATTGAGAGAAATGCAAGAATTGAATCCAGCGAGGTGAAATATGATTGAACCTTGTCCAATATGTGGTGCACCGTATGGATTCCATGAAGAGGATTGTGGGAAGGATCATCCAGTGCCACCAGGCAAATTACTTCCCATAAAATCAGAGGAAAAAACTGAACGTCAAAAGAAGAAGCATGAAGCTAATCAGAAATATCTTAACGAACAGGTAAAGAAAAATCTCAACAAGCTCGATGGTACCCCAGAGTCAGCAGTTTCCCTGTTATCAGGTGTATCGGTTGAGGAATTTGATGAATACGGTGGTTTACCCAAAGAGGTTGATGACTTCCTAGATAATCCAGAGACTGGGGTTAGGAGAAAGCATGATAAGTAATATAGACTTAGCTAAGTTTGATTACACTCAATCGCCTTTCGAGCATCTTCGGCACGAAGATAAGAAAGGTGAATATTGGCTTGCTCGGGAAATTTTTGACTCCGGGTTGAGCGGGTACGCCGAATGGCAGTACTTTTTAAAGGGACCAATCTCACGAGCTATGAATGCATGTACCAATAGTGGTGAAAGGTTGCAAATCAATTTTGTGGAGTTGCACAAAAATAAAACTGGTGATTCTCGGGGACGCGTTGGTGTAGACTATCGTTTGTCTCGTTATGCATGTTATCTCATTTTTATGAATGGTGATCCCAAGATCAAAGAGATTGCCTTGGCACAAACCTATTTTGCCTACAAAACGAGACAAGCCGAGGTATCGGCTTTGGTTGGACAAGACAACTATATTACCATCAAAGCTAGAGAATACAAACCAATCTTCTCTGAAGAGTTTCGCGCCAATTGTTCAAGATTAGGTTTGAATTATGCACAAACCACGCGTGAATGCGTTTATGGACCTCTTGGTCTTTTAGATGCTTTTGATAAAGTAAATCCGCAAATGTGGAATAGAAATCAAATGAGATCAACTAGACAACGGAAGAATCATTCTCATGCAAATAATGAAGATGGTAGTGCATTATTCCACATTGGTCAAATGATTGGCCAGACAGTACTTTGTATGAAAATTTCTCGAACGAGGGAAGAATTCAAGGATAATTACAATAAATTAGTTGAACCTCCAAAACGTCAATTGACGAGGTAGTATGGAAACGATCAATGATTACATTGATAAGAAGCTGGTACATAGCATTCATACAAGCAGTCGACGATCTTTTAGATCATGTCGACGACGGTATGACCTGGCTTATCGACAGATGTACTATCCATTGGTAACTCCGCCCCCGTTGGAGTTTGGTGTCGCATTCCATGCTGCTATGGAAGAATGGTACCGTCCCGAATTTTGGCAGAAGCCAACACAACTTGACGTAGCTCTGCAAAGATTTAAAATGGAATGCGATGCCCAATTAAAACGGTATAAGAGACTTAACCCGAACCCTGATCAAGAAAAGGTAAACGAATACAAAGAGCGAATCGAACTCGGACTGAACATGATTCGCCATTATTGCGAAAACATGTCACCTGAATACGATAATGGCTTTACTCCAATCAAGGTAGAAATTGAATTTGAGGTTCCTATAACCGGTCCCACAGGCGAATGGGTTTGGTGTAAATGTGACCAATGCTGGAGACGTTATAACGCTTATGAGAATTTAATTCTTGGTGCAGAAGCATATCGGAATGGAGCTTGGCCCGGACTCCCAGTCACCTACGGCGGCCGGCTGGATATGCTCGCAAAGGACGACCTCGGCCGATTCTGGGTGTACGATTGGAAGACTACAGCTAGGTTACTGAACGAAGGTAAAGAAGAGTCTTTCCTGGAATTAGATGACCAAGTATCTTCGTACCTGTGGGCCCTGACTTATTATAACATCAGGTGTGCTGGTTTTGTTTACGTAGAGATAAAGAAGGAATACCCAAAGATTCCTCGTAGACTAGATAAGACCAGACAGTACCGCTCGTTTTCAACGGATCGAAATACGTTAACCACGTATGAGATGGCTAGGAAGACTTTTGATGAGCAGGATCATGAAGTCTACACCCAAGGTTTCTACGATGATTACCTTAATTGGCTTAGACTTGATGGCCCTCGTTTTACGCAGCGCCACCAGATTCATAAGAATGATTACGAGATCAACCAAATTGGACTGAACATCTATTACGAGGCTCAGGATATTGTTAACAGTCCATTGATCTATCCGACACCTGGCAGGTTCTCTTGCCCATCTTGCATGTATCGTCAGGTTTGCTTGGGGATGAATCAGGGAGAAGATTACAAGTACACACTTAACACTATGTTTGAGAAGAAAGAAAAACACTACTACGAGGAACAGAAACCGAGTACAGAATGAGAATGCTCGGTAAGTTAGGCTGGCATGGGCAATGCTCGTGCTGTAATGGTCCGCGTTCCAAGCATCAAATAAAACGTAAAGAAAAGAAAGAATGGCAAAATGAGAATAGGAGTGACTGGAACCCGCTGGGGGATGAACAAGGTTCAAAACCTAACAATAAAGAGAATCCTCCTTGATGCATACATGGGAGATTATGATGAACTCCATCATGGCGATTGTGTTGGGGTAGATGAGCAGGTTGCCTTAATGGCTCATGAGTATCGAGTCGTTGCTCATCCACCAATAAGCACAATGTGGCAATCAAAATTAACCGCCGAAAGAAACGATTTCGTTTGGCCACCGAAACCATTTCTTGAACGTAATCGTGATATTGTCGATGTCACTCATCTATTACTTGTAGTACCTCGATACACACATGAAGAATTGCGCTCCGGTACGTGGACAACCTATCGTTATGCTAAGGAAATACATAGACCGATGAAGATCATTTACCCCGATGGATCGGTCGTCAACAAAACGGACAAAACGAACTCTTGACCTTAACCCGCAGATGTGGTACCCTCTGTTGATAATTCTCTTACAACAAAGGGATAACAATGTCACTTTTAGAAATCGCTGGACTTCAAATTGAGAAGGTCGGAAAGACTTCCCCATTCATTAATTGCTTAATTTATGGAGAGTCAGGAATCGGCAAAACTCGGCTTGCTGGTTCCGCCGATGCAGTTCCCGAAATGCGCAGGGTTCTAATTGTTGACGTTGAGGGTGGTACCCTTTCTCTGCGGGATACCTATCCTGATGTTGAAACTGTCCGAGTAAAAAGCTGGCGTGATATGCAGAATGTCTACGATGCTCTGTATACTGGCCAGTATGAATACACTACGATTGTAATCGATTCACTCACTGAAATCCAAAAACTTTCAATGGATTCAGTAATGCGTAAACTCGTTGAAGAGCATGAGGAACGGGATGCTGATGTACCAGGTATCCGTGAATGGAATATTAACATCGAGCAAACGCGTAAGTTCGTTAGAGCTTTCCGTGACCTCCCTGTTAATACTATTTTCACTGCTCTTGTTCAAACTGACAAAGATCCTCGCGGTGCGATAAAGAAGAAGCCATCATTGTCCGGGAAACTTAAGGACGAGGTGTCCGGTTTCCTCGATGTTGTTGTATACCTCTACGCGAAGGAGATAGACCAGGAGAACAAGAGAATGCTTTTATGCGGTCAAACCGAAAACGTCGTAGCAAAAGACAGATCAAACACACTTCCATTAACCATTGAAAATCCTACAATGGTTGACTTATGGAAGTATCTGCATCAGGAGAAAATAGCAAATGGGTCTTAAGGTTAATTTTTCTAAGACTGAAGCCGAGTCTAAGCCGCGCGAGATTCCACCGACTGGCGAGTATACCTGCACTATCCTTAACCTTGAGGAGCGTGCAGTAAAGCCCGGAGTCGATGATTCCGGTAAGCCAAAGGCTAACACGGGCAAACCCTATTGGAATGTTGATTTTCTGATTGAAGAGGGCCCCTACGAGGGTAATCATCTCTTTGCCAACATTATGCTTTTCGGTGAAAACGAAGGCGCCAAAGAGGGTACGCTCCGACAGCTTGTCCATTTCCTCAAGGCACTTGGATATGAGATTCCGTTGGATGGTAGCGACTTCTTCCTGCCGGAAACGATAGATCTCATGGGCAAGCGGATTAATGTTTCTGGCTCGAAAAAGTTGGCCGGATATGACAAGCGCGCAGGACGTGATTTGAACGACCGTTTTGAGGTTCGGAATTACAAGCCTGCTCGGTCCCTGACTAAGTCTGGCAATTCCTCGATCCTCCCGTAATTATTGGTTCTCGTGGGCCCGTATCCCTAACGGGGTCGGGCCCACTATCTTCCCGGGAGGTGCTTTTGTCTTATGAACCATTAAACAAGATTGTTGAAGTAACTGCCGGCCAGCGGCGAACATTCTTCGAGTATTTATTCGGTAGAGAATCTGAAGGCTATATCTGTATAGCCTTTCTCCATAACGAAACTCGACGAATGGAAAAGCACTTCTTCCAATATCCTCAGCAACTGGATGAAATGCTTACGATGATCGATGAGAAAAGCGCCAAATTGGTTCACTCCTATTTCTGTCCAAACATATACGGAACTCCAGGAAAAAAGGACAAGGAATACGTTACTGGATGTTCTAACGTTTGGGCAGATTTAGACACTTGCGATCCCAAATATCTAATATTGAAACCAAGCATTATTGTGCAAACATCTCCGGGAAGATATCAAGCCTACTGGGTTCTCCAAGATATCGCTGAGCCGACGGTTGCTGAAGAAGTTGCTCGAAGGATTGCTTACTACCATTCTGCGCAAGGTGCGGATAAATCTGGTTGGGATCTGTCGCAATTGATGCGTATCCCATATACGCCAAACCTTAAGTATGGCAAACTCGGGTCTTCTCCGATGGTAAACATTCTATACCAACAGAACCATTCGTTGTATAGAATTGGTGATTTCCACAAATATCCACCAGTACCATCGTTAAGCAAAATAACAGATACTCCAATGCCGGTGGCTGATGAAACAATCGAAGATATCTACAGCAAGTATCCAGGACTGAGAACTTCGGACTTCGATGAGTCAATGAATGAAGTCCCAGAAAAAGGAGAATGGTCTGATCGGCTGTGGCGCCTGGAAATGCATTGCTTCGAACAAGGTTTAACCGCTAGCGAAGTATTCCAGGTAGCTAAGGCTTCAGCCTGCAACAAATACCGACGGGACAACAGACCAGACAATGACCTCTGGAATGAAGTTTGTCGAGCAAACATTAAACACAATGAAAGGTTCAATCTTGCTCCAACGGTAACGTCAACAATTCCAGACTTGATCACTGATGAAGAACAAGCCTTGATTAGAAATAGGCAATCCTTTGTCGAACGCTATATCTCTTGGGCAACTATTGTAACAGACGCTGCACCCCAATATCACCAGGCATCCGCCTTCATGTTGCTATCGGCGTTGATGGCCGGCAATGTGAAGTTACCAACGTCCTTCGGTACCATAATCCCAAACCTATGGTTTATGACCTTAGGCAATACCACACTAACCCGTAAATCAACAGCGGCAGGAATGGCGTTAAAACTTCTCTATGACATTGATGAAAACTACCTGCTTGCAACTGACGCTTCGGTTGAAGGTTTGCTTGCAGGAATGAGTACTAGACCAGGTGAGTCCTCAATCTTCGTTAGAGACGAATTCACCGGACTACTCGAAGCAATTGGCAACCGCGATTATATGGCGGGATTTGCCGAGCAACTTACCAAGCTTTACGACGGGGATGCACTAAAGAGAATACTAAGAAAAGAAACCATTAACATTCAAGAACCAATCTTTATCATGTATGTTAGCGGAATAAAAACAAAAACTCAACACTTAGTAACCGAGGAGATGGTCAGTGGTGGCTTTATCCCACGATTTATCATTATTTCGGCCGACCCAGACCCAGCCCGGATACGGCCATTGGGTCCTCCGATTGAACAAGGTACAGAAGCTCGTGATAGTATCAAAAACGAGCTACTCGATATCCATGCACATTATGTTAAGAAGTCTCCCGTCGTTCGAGACTCACACGTACTCGGAGAGTTGAAGAAGGAATTCAAGGCTGAACTTACTCCAGAAGCATGGAAGAGGTACAATGCCTTTGAAATGCTTATGCTTAATACGGCGCTGGACGCCGGGCTAGATTATCTAACACCTGTTTATGACAGGTTGGCAAAGTCCACGCTTAAGGCAGCAATTCTTATTGCTGGTAGTATGCAAAGAAGTAACAAAGTATTAGTTGATGAGATAGATATTCTTCACGCTATTTCTTACGCAAAGTCTTGGCGTGAGTATGCACAAGAGATTGTTACCGGAATTGGTAAGACGCACGATGAGCGTACCTTGGACCGTATATACCTGTATGTCCGATCCAAGCATCCGACGGGTGCGAGCCGTGCGGAATTAATGACAAACTTCCATCTCGATGCTAAACAAGCCGATCTATTCTTTAGAACAATGGAACAGCGAGGGATGGTTTATTCTGAAAACGGGAAATATCATGGGTATCATTAAAAGTGATGTACAATTCTACATTCCAGCGTTTGGGATCAGGGTAGATGTCGTAATAACATATGACACTAAGGATCCACTAGCAGTAAAATTTGATATTGACTGTCCTTGTGGATGTAATGAAAGCATACCTTGGTATGTATCCCGAGATATGTTGTTTACTTCGCTGAACGAAAAGGTAGGTCTTGGAGAAGTAAAGATGTTTCCTGTGAAGGAATCAAATTTCATTGCCTTTGAAATAGTCAATGAAGAAGGAACAAGTCTATCCTATATGTACGCTGACGATATTAAACGATTTCTTCGTCGAACCTACAAGCTTGTAGCAATGGGTAGTGAGCATCGTTTCATCGACTTCGATAGGTTGTTACCAGCATGAGTGGATTGTTTTATAACCAACCCGATAGCCCAGAAGGTAAATATTTAATTCAACGTCGTGATGGCTCCATCCCTGAATGGCCTAGCTTTGTATTAGGTGGAGCTGATCCTGCTGCTCCGGCAGCTATTCGCGCTTATGCAAATGAAGTTGAACGATTGGGTATGGACCCAATATATGTAACAGATCTTCGTATGCTTGCTAACGTGTTTGAGAATTGGTATCACACTCATCCTGCCGGCGATCCCGATGGAAAGCGACACCGTAAAGATGATCCGGAAATTATTGAAAAGATGAAGCGTGGTAGAAGTGCATGATAGTTTTTGCTAATACCGTAAACGAGGCTATAGAGGAGTTATGAAAAAACACCCGTTGGCTAATTGCGAGGATTGCCCGTACGGTGATAAAGGTGGATTCGTTCCTACCTTGAATCCGCAACCTAGGGCAAAGCTTGCAATAATTGGGGAGGCTCCGGGTGCCTATGAGGCTGCCTACGGAATACCATTTACCGGACCATCGGGTGATCTTCTAAATCAAGTACTGAAACACCATAATATTGAACGTGATCAAGTAATGATCACCAACTCGGTACTTTGTCGTCCTGAAGCCAACGCAGACCCACCGAAAAAGGCTTTAGCTGCCTGTGCACCAAGGTTGCATGCTGAGATCGCAGCAAGCGGGGTAGACACCATAGTGGCGGTAGGCAAGGCCGCATCTAACGCACTGGTCGAGCAACGCGGCAGCATGAAGAAGTTACGAGTTGGTAACGGCAAAGAATACAAAGAAGATCCTTCTATCAAGGTGATTTCAACTTGGCATCCAGCTTACTGCTTACGTTCGCCGGACGCTTTTCCTGATTTCGTAAAAGATCTTGGGAAGGTTAGACATGGTCCCACAGCCGCATGGGAAGCGCCCCAATTTCGAGTCTTTAATACAATCGACACAGCTCTACAAGCGATCACTATTTTACGGAATCAGTTCACCCAACTTGTCATCGATATCGAATCTTCTCACGACAAGGATTCCAGCTTCATTCACCCAAGCGAATGGCCTTTGTTGTGTATTGGCATCGCATATGCTAAAGGAAAAGCTGTCGTCTTTGGGGATATAGTTATAAATGATCCTGAGTTTGCGAGCGCTTTTAAAGATTTGCTTTCCCACTCGGTCATCATTGCACACAATGGAAAGTTTGACCTGTCAGGTCTTCGCGCTCTCGTTGGTCGGCAATTCCTGTCATTTGATACAATGCTTGCTTCCTATACAAGAAACGAAAGACCAGGATATCACAGTCTCGAACAGTTAGGTATCGAATTGCTTGGTACGCCTGACTGGAAGTCTGAGATAAAAAAGTATATACCGAAGAATGGTGATTACGCTGGAATTCCTCGGGAAGTTCTATATCGGTATAACGCATACGATGTCGCGGCTACCTGGGATCTTAAGGAATATTTCGAAGCGGAGTTCGACGAAGACGACTGGAAGAAACACGATCTACTTTGTGAGGCAGCATCCAGAATCGTCGATCTTGATAATGCTGGACTCACGTTTGACGAAGAATACAACAAAGAACTTACGACGAGATTTGAGCAAGAAATTGCGGACATCGAAGAGATCATTAATTCTATCGCAGGATACCCGGTTAATCCGAGATCACCGATTCAAGTAAAAAAATATTATGATAGCCAAGGATATACGCTCCCAACAACGGAGGCGGATTTCCTTAGGGAAATGTTAGGAAAGCTAGATGGAGAAACAAGAGAGTTCACCGAGCAATTACTACATCATCGGAAGCGCGCTAAGCTATTCGGGACATACGTCAAAGGGCTCGCCAAACGAGTGTACCGTGGAAAAGTCTACACGACTTTTCTATTACACGGTACCACCTCTGGACGACTTTCAAGTAGAGATCCTAACCTTCAGAATGTTGTCCGCGAGAAATATATCAGAAATCAATTCACTGCTAGCTCCAGTGAACGAGTACTTGCGCAACTTGATTACAAACAAGCAGAAGGACGAGTAATTGCAACACTAGCCAAGGACGAGTACCTGGCTGATATCTTCCGTGACCCAAACCGAGATATCTTCAATGAACTTTGCAACGATATCTTCGGCGTCGGCAAGTGGGAGAAGGAAAATCGTGTTGCGATGAAGTCAATCTTCTATGGAGATTCTTATGGGAGAGGCGTAGCCTCAATCACCAGAGAATTGAATCTCCAGGGAGTGAAGATTACTGAATCGGAAACTCGGGCATTCATGCGACAGTTCCATGATCTCACGCCCGCTATCCGGCTGTGGCAGACAAGCATAAAGCAGCGTGTGCTGAACGGCGAAGATTTAATAACACCGTTCGGACGCCGCAGGTCGTTCTGGCTTATCACCGAAAAGAATAAAGCGGATGTCCTCAATGAGGGTCTGTCATTCTTACCACAATCTATCGCTAGTGACATCACGCTAACTGCGCTTATCAATATTCCAGAGGAAGCTCTGAAGGAATATGACGCCGAGATGAAGTTGACTATCCATGACGCATTGGTTTTCGAATCGCCTAAGCAAACTGTTCAGAAGGTGGCTGATCTCGTTAAACGAGAGATGTTGGCCTCTGCCCGAAAGTTTACTAGCTTTGTTCCTTTTGCTGTTGATTTCAGCAGCGGTTTCAGATGGGGAGAATTGTGAAAAAGAAAACGCTGCCACTTCCACTTCCACTTCCACCGCCAACACCAGTTTTCTACACAGGTAATAAAAAATATTTTCAAGAGGTTTATGGTGAATCACAATACTATAGGAATATATCTAGGCTGCTCCCACCAGATTTCGAACCATCCGAAGACTGGGAGGAGTTTGATTTTTTCGCTGGTATTGGACTTGACCGAGATAATTCCATGCCTGTATTTATAAGCGGATTGATTGTTGGTTACATTCCAGCAAAAGATGTTAGTCTGTATTCACAATTAATATATCAGCTAAGAAGTAACAATCAATTTATGTGTGTCCGTGCGATACTGCGAGCAGGTGTATTTGGAAATGGTAGTTTTGGTGCAACGGTAAGATTGGATATCTAATGATTGAAACGGACGAAGAATTTCGCAAAAGGTTAAAGGCTCAATCGATGCGTGATCATGTATTTGTTGGTGA
>Ga0126377_10004073_pt1 | contig 10549 bp, 11 predicted proteins | sample PanSoiMetPlot_22_FD_92647 | JGI IMG/M metagenome (GOLD analysis project Ga0126377, IMG submission 92647) | Tropical forest soil microbial communities from Panama - MetaG Plot_22 | ecosystem: Environmental > Terrestrial > Soil > Tropical forest > Bulk soil | place: Panama | collected 2016-02-17 | reverse complement strand
TGCGGGCGAATTTGCGCAGCCGCCGCAGCGCGATCTTGATGTTGCGGGTGCCGAGTTCGACCTGATCGTCCAGGTCCTTGAATTCGCGCTTGTCCCAGACCTTGACGGCGCGGAAGTTGCGGTTCTCGTCCTGGCCGATGCGGATGCCCTCGGGATTGTAGCCGTAGGCGCCGAACGGCGAGGTTCCGGCGGTACCGATCCACTTCTTGCCGCCCTGGTGGCGGCCCTGTTGCTCCTTCATGCGCTGGCGCAGCGTTTCCAGGAGCTTGTCGAGCCCGCCCATGGCCTCGATCTGCTTCTTCTCCTCGTCGGTGAGGTATTTCTCCGCGAGCTTCTTGAGCCATTCGGACGGGATTTCCGCCGCGAGCGCGTCGGTCATCAGCTCCAAACCCTTGAACACGTGTCCGAACACGCGGTCGAACTTGTCGAGGTTGCGCTCGTCCTTCACTAGCGCCGCGCGCGCGAGGTAGTAGAAATCCTCCACCCGCCGGCCGGCGAGGTCCTTCTCCATCGCCTCCATCAGGGTCAGGTATTCGCGCAGCGTCACCGGGACGCCGGCGGCTTTCAGGTCATGGAAGAAGCTCACGAACATGGCGCGGCAGAATAGCGCGGGTCCGGGTCGTTTCACCAAATCTTTCTTCGGGATGTCCGCCCATTCATCGTGCGTTCATGTGCGCATTGCTGGCATAGAACGGGCAAACATGCTTCGCTGCCGGCAGGCTGGGAGGGTAAGAATCATGCCGAACTACGTGCGGCTCGCCGTTCATGCGGCCATTGCATGCGGCGTTGCCATGGCGGGCGCGATGGCGCGGGCCGAGGACTATCCGACCAAGCCGGTGCGGCTGATCGTCGGCTTCATTCCGGGATCGTCGGCCGACATCACCGCGCGCGTGTTGGGCCAGCGCATGGGCCAGATCCTCGGCCAGCAATTCGTGATCGAGACCAAGCCGGGCGCCGGCTCGAGCCTCGCCGCCGAATTCGTCGCCCGCGCGCCCAAGGACGGCTACACGCTGTTCATCGCGTCGTCCGCCAACATCACCAACGCGGCCATCAATCCCAACCTGCCGTTCGACATCGCCAAGGATTTCACGCCCATTGCGCTCATCAATACGGCTGCCGTCATCCTGGTCGTGCATCCCTCGACCGGGGCGAAGAGCGTGGCCGAGCTGGTGGCGCTCGCGAAGGCGAAGCCGGGCGAAATCCTCTATGCCTCCACGGGCGTCGGCACCGCGCCGCACCTTTCCGGCGAGCTGCTGAGCATGCGCGCGGGCGTCAAGCTCCTGCATGTGCCCTACCAGGGCTCGCCGCAGGCGGCGACCGACCTCATCGCCGGCCGGGTGTCGATGATGTTCTCCCCCGCTTCCGCGGTGGTCTCCCAGGTCGAAGCCGGATCGCTGCGGGTGCTGGCGTCCGCGGCGTCGAAGCGCCCGGGCATCCTGCCGGACGTGCCGACCATGGCGGAGGCCGGCATGCCGGATTTCGACACCTCGATCTGGTTCGGCCTGGTCGCGCCCGCGGGCACGCCCAAGGAGATCGTCGACAAGCTCGCCCGCGCCGTGCGCGAGGCGGTGGCGTCGAGCGACGTGGTGACCAGCTGGCGGCCGCAGGGCATCGATCCGATCAGCGGCGGTCCGGAGGAATTCGCACGCCACATCGCGACCGAGGGCAAGCGCTGGGGCGACGTCGCAGCGGCGGCAGGTCTAAAGAAGTGACGCGGACGAAGCCTGCCGATCTTGCTGCGGGACTGGCGGCAACGCTGTTGCTGCTCGCACCGGCGTTGTGGAACGGGTTTCCACTGCTGGAATACGACACCGGCGGCTACCTCGCGCGTTGTTTCGAGGGCACGCTGGAAGTGAGCCGCTCGACCGTCTACGGCCTCTTTCTGCTCGTACTGGCGCAGCCAAACTTCTGGCCCGCGATCACGGTGCAAGCGGCGCTGACCGTATGGGTCATTTCATTGGTGCTGCGCGCACATCGGCTCGGCGGACGTCCACTCGTGCTGCTGGGCACGGTCGCAATGCTGTCGGTCTCGACCACCCTGCCATGGATCACCGGCATCGTGCTCACGGATATTTTCGCCGGGATCGGGGTGCTGTCGCTTTATCTGGTGACGCTGCGGGCCGAGGTGCTCGCGCGCTGGGAAGTCGTGGTGCTCGTCGTCCTGACGGCATTTGCGGCCGCTTCCCATGGTGCGACGCTCGCTGTCCTCTTGGCGCTGCTCACGCTGGCGATCATCGTCGGTCCGATCGATCGCAAGCTCCTGCCGCGGGCAGGCGTGGGCCGCGGTATTGCGGCTCTGGTGCTCGGCTCGGCCATGCTGCTCACGGCCAATTACGTCATTGCCGGACGGTTCGCCTGGACCCCCGGAGCCGTCGCGCTCCCGTTTGGCCGCATGCTGCAGGACGGCATCGTCGCTCGCTTTCTCGCCGATCACTGCCCCGATCCTCGCTTCAAGCTGTGCGAATACCGGAATGACCTGCCGGCCGATGCCGATCAGTTTTTCTGGGGCGAGAGCGTGTTCGACAAGCTCGGCCGCTTCCAAGGATTGAACGACGAGATGTACACAATCGTGCTCGAGAGCTCGCGCGCTTATCCGGCCTGGCAGATCGAGGCGGCCGCGAGCGCGGTAGGCCGGCAGCTGATCCGGGTGAAGACAGGCGAAGGCGTCCTCGACTCGATTTGGCACACCTACAACATGGTCGAGCGGTTCACGCCGTCGATGCTGCCGGCGATGCGCGCAGCACGCCAGCAAAATGGCGAGCTCGATTTCACCGCCCTCAATCGCCTGCACGTTCCGATCGCACTGGCGTCCATGGTGCTGCTCATCGGCACGATCATGCTCGCGATCCGCCAGCCGCGTTTCGCCCATCTAGGCCCGCTCGCCGCCACTGCCGCGCTCGCCATCGTGGCGAATGCCGCGGTGTGCGGAGTACTGGCCAACCCCCACGACCGCTACGGAGCCCGGCTCGTCTGGATTGCGGCCCTGGTGGTCCTGATGGTGCCCTGGCGGGCCGTCGTGCCGGCCTGGCACCGCCCCCGGACGGCAATTGACGCGGTCCGGGCTTAAAGATATTATCTTTATGATCTTTGCGGTTTTTGGAACCGCGACGGTAAAACTCGCGCGAATCCAAGGGTTTGCATGCGGCTGCATCCGGCGATGAAGAGCGGCGAGCGCAAGGTCATCCCCTTTCGCACCGCGACCATGTCCACCCAGATCGTCGCGCAGGTGCGCGACGCGCTGTTCGCCAAGGAGCTTCGCCCGGGCGATTTCCTCGGCACGGAGAAAGACCTGGCGGGGCGCTTCGGCGTGAGCCGCATCGTCGCGCGCGACGCGCTGCGCACGCTCGAAGCCCAGGGCATCGTGGAGATCAAGGTCGGCGCCGGCGGCGGCGCGCGCGTGGCGCAGGGCAATGCCCGCCTGTTCGCCGAAGCGCTGGCGGTGCAGCTCGATCTTGCCGGTGTGTCGGTGGCCGAGATCATGGATGCGCAGCGCGCGATCGAGTGCCTCGCCGCCGAGCTGGCCGCGGTCAACTCGACGGCCGAGGATCACGCGCGTCTGCGCGAACTCAATGTCGAGGCCGAGCGCCGGATCGACGACGTGCCGGCCTATACGCGGCTCGGACGCGAGTTCCACCTCGCCGTCGCCGAGGCGTCGCACAATCGCGTCCTGGTGGTGCAGCTCATCTCGCTGCAGCACGTCTCCTGGCCGGCGCGCAATCCGACGCTGACGCCGCAGGTTGCGCGCCGCATTCTCGAGGCCCACAAGGAGCTCGCCTCCCTGATCGAGATACGCGACGCCGCCGGCGCGCGACGCCTGATGGAGGAGCACGTCAAGATGATCGGCGCGCGCCGCCTCGCCGAGCATCGCGACAACCGCGCCGCCGACCGCGACTGCTGCTGAACGAATTCGACGAATTGAGCATGGGAACACACGCAAAGGAGCGAAGCATGGCCAAGGACAAGTTCATCATCGAGCCGCACTTCCGGCTGCAGGAGTGGGTGGCGCACGAAAAGGGCTACTTCAGGGACGAAGGGCTCGACTACATCTTCCAGGAGCTGATCAAGTCGACCGACGGCGCGCACCACTACAAGGGCGACAAGGTCGGCGCGATGCAGTCGTTCGAGCGCGGCCGCACCTCTGATGTGAGCTGCGCCTGCCACTGGACCGTCGGCGTGGCGGCTTCGAAGGGCAAGGGCCGGCTCTATGCCGACGTCTACTCGGTGTCGCCGTCGGCGGTGTTCGTCCCGGCGGACTCGCCGATCAAGAAGCCCGAAGATCTCGCCGGCGTACCGATCGCCGTCGGCTACCAGTCGGGCAGCCACTACTCGACCATCCAGGCGCTCGAGCAGTACATGCCGGCCGACAAGATCAATCTCACCTTCGCCGACGGCATGCTGTTCCATCGGCTCGATCAGCTGATCGACGGCAAGACGCAGGCGTCGGCGCTGTTCAGCGGCCCCTACTACTTCGCGGAGCAGCTCGGCTTCCGCAAGATCATCGACACCACCTTCATGATCGCCACGATGGTCACCGGCGACCCCGATCCGCAGGATCTGCGCAAGTTCTTCCGCGCCCTCAAGCGCGCGCAGCGCGACATCGATCTGCGGCCGGACCTCTACACCCACTACTACAAGAACGAATTCCCGGCCCGCTACCACGCCATCATGGATACGCGGCGCTGGGGTCCCGGCGAGCGGCTGGTGTTCGAGCCCTATACCAAGGAGGTCTACGAGGAGACCTTCAAGTGGATCGCCGATCACGGCATCTTCGCCGACACCGGCATGGGCTCGGGAAGTTACGAGGAAGCCGTCATCAGCACGGCGCAATAGTCGGCTGTTGCCAAAAAAAGAGCGTCATGCCCCGTGCAACGAGGGCATGACGCTGTTTTGCACCCGCCAGAAATTCGTCAGGAGCGCGCAGCTGCCAGCGCGACAGCGGCCTTGCCGCTGTTGCCGAAAGCGCGGCCCGGAACGTCCGCCTTCTCCGCCAGCCTGAGCCAGCGCAACTCCAGGCGCCGGTTGTTGGCAGCGACATCCGGCGAGCTCGCGAGCCTGGCTCGCCGGGCACATTCAGCCGCTTGATCCCGGCAGTACTTCGCATACGACGACATGACAAACGCTCTTACTGGTAACAACTAGACGAGGGTACCAACCCCCTTGGGAGTTCGTGTAGTTGTGCGTCTTCCGTTATGTCCCATAAGCAGTATTTGTGGAACGGACAGAACATTCAAGAGAACGAGCGCCTCGGCGCGAATTTCGACCACGGACTGTTGTATTGTCGTCACAGGTCTCCCAGCAGCGCGGTCCGCTTTGGCACACTCTGCGTAGGCACCGCGCATCAGTTCATGGTAGCCTTCTCGCTTAAATCACCCCTGCGCACCGTGGAAACCGATCGCGCCAAGCTCATTGCCGCCGGGGTTTCGACGACCATCAGAAAGCGTGAAATGGCAAACTTCCACGACGCGGCATATACGATGGCGGCGATGAGCGCGACCGTCGCGCTCCTGCGGGCCCTGGTCAAGAAAGGCGTGCTCACGCGCGACGAAGCGGTGCGGGCGCTGCTCGACGAAGCGGTGGCGAGGGCCATCCAGGCGGAAGCGCAGGGCGAGGCCAAGGCCACCAACGAAGTGAACCGCCAGTCCGCCGAAATTCTGAAATTCATCGCCGAGAAACTCTAGAGCGTGACGACGTTTCTTCGAATCGTCATCCCGCTCTAGCTTATTGCTGGAGCATGATCTTTTCCGAAAACCGGTATCCACTTTTCGGGATCATGCTCTAGGGCGCTGCGCGCCCGGAGTCCTTTGATTGGCCATTGCGCTGCCCGATCACGTCTCCTCGGCCAGGCGCAGGCCGATCAGGCGGTCGAGCGTGGCGTGGTCCTGCAGGAGCTCCTGGCTGCGCGCGCGGTGCGCGATCGCCCCGCGCTCGAGCACGATCGCGTCATTGGTCAGCGACAACGCGACTTCGGCATGCTGTTCGACCAGTATGAAGGCGGTGCCTTGATCGGCGGTCAGCCGCCGGATCGCCGCGGTCAGCTCCTCGACGATGATCGGCGCCAGTCCTTCGAGCGGCTCGTCGAGCAGCAGCAGCGCCGGATTGGTCATCAGCGCGCGCGCGGTCGCCAGCATCTGCTGCTCGCCGCCGGAGAGGTGGTTGCCGCGGCTGGCGCGGCGCTCGTTGAGCCGCGGGAACAGGTCGTAGACCGCGGCGAGATCCCACCGTCCCGGCCGCGACGCCACCAGGAGATTTTCCTCGACGCTGAGCGAAGGGAAAATCTCCCGCTCCTGCGCCACCCACCCCATGCCACTTCGCGCACGTAAGTGCGACGCAAGGCGCGTGATGTCGCGGCCACGCCAGGCGATGCTGCCGCGGATGACGCGGGTGAAGCCCATGATGGTGAGCAACAGCGTCGTCTTGCCTACGCCATTGCGCCCGAGCAGCGCCAGGCTCCCTCCGGGGGGGACCTCGAGCGCGATCCCGTCCAGCACCACGGCATCGCCGTAGCCGGCGCGCACGTCGGTCAGCGCCAGCAGCGGATCAGCCATGGCGCGCCCCGCCCAGATAGACCTCGCGCACCCGCGCGTCGGCGGCGATCTCCTTCGGCGTGCCTTCGACCAGGATCCGCCCGCCGACCATGACGATGATGCGATTTGCAAAACGGAAGACGACGTTCATGTCGTGCTCGATGAACAACACCGCGATGTCCCGCGACAGATTGGCGATGACCGAGAACAGCTCGGCGCTCTCGCCCTGCGGCACGCCCGCGGCCGGCTCGTCGAGCAGCAGCACCTTCGGCCTGGTAGCGAGCGCGAGCGCGATCTCCAGGAGCCGCTGCTGGCCGTAGGCGAGCTCATGGGTCGGCCGATAGCAGCTCCCGCCGAGCCGCAGCGAGGTGAGGATCGCATAGGCCTCCTCGATCGCGTCTGCATAGGCCGGCAGCTTCTGCCACCACGTGCCGGCATAGCCGCGGCGCTCGCACACCGCGAGCGTCACCGCCTCGAGCGCGTTGAGATGCGGAAACAGCGTGTTGATCTGGAAGGTGCGCACCAGCCCGCGCTTGACGCGGTCCTCCGGCTTGAGCGCGGTGATGTCCTCGTCGCCCAGGAAGATCTGACCTTTGTCCGGCTCGAGCATCCCGGTGATCAGGTTGATCAGCGTGGTCTTGCCGGCGCCGTTCGGCCCGATCAGGGCATAGCGCTCGCCCTGCGGGAGCTTGAGCTCGATGTTGTTGGCCACGACCAGCGAGCCGAAGCTCTTGTCCAGGCCGCGCGTGGAGAGCGCCAGCGTGCTCACGCCTCACCCCGCTTGGATGGCATCAGCCGCGCCAACCCGCCGAGGATGCCGTTCGGCAGGAAGATCACCACGGCGACCAGCAGGGCCCCGATCCAGAAGTACCAGTATTGCGGATTGATGCCGGAGAACTGATCGCGCGCCACCATGTAGATGATGGCGCCGACGATGCCGCCATAAAGCCGCCCGGCGCCGCCGAGGATAAGAATCACCAGCACGTCCGCCGAGCGTTGGAAGCTCAGCGTCTCGAGCGAGACCGTCTCCGTCGTTTGCGCAAGCAGCGCGCCGGCGACCCCGGCCATGACGGCCGCGATGGTGTAGACCTTGCGGATATGCGCGGGGCTCGGCGCCCCGATCGCCGGCATGCGGACCGCGTTCTCGCGAATGCCGCGCAACGCCAGGCCGAACGGCGAGTTGATCAGCCGCCGCGCCACCAGGAACATCAGGAACAGCATGACAAGCGAATAGGTGTAGGAGGCCTTGCCCCAGAGATCGAACTCGAAGACTCCGAACAGCTTCCACATCCGCACGCCCTGCAGGCCGTCGGCGCCGCCGGTCAGCCAGCTCGCGCTGTTGGCGGCTTCCGCCAGCAACAGGCCGAGGCCGAGCGTGATCATGATCAGCGCCAGATGCCGGAAGCGGGCGATGATGAAGCTCGTGACATAGCCGAGCACGCCCGCGGCGGCGGCGGCAATCACCAGGCCGGTCAGCGGCTCGCCCCAGCCCCACTTCGCGATCAGCCCGGCGGTGTAGGAGGCAAAACCGAAATAAGCGGCGTGGCCGAGCGACACGATGCCGGCATAGCCGAGGATGAGATCGAGCGAGAGCGCAAACAGTGCCGTGATGGCGATCTGGCTCGCCAGCACGAGATAGTTGGGCGTAAGCACGAATGGCAGCAACGTGGCGAGCCAGAACGCGATCTCGACCGGGCGCCAGCTGATCTGCGCCTCGAGATAACGTTGCGGCGCGGCGACCACGGGATCGGCGACCACGGTGGAGCTCATCGCGCTAGTGCCCCTTTGCTTCCGACGTTCGTAAAACGGCGTGCTGCAAGATGATGCGAACGTCGCAAGCGGGCCACTAGCGTCTCCCGAAGATGCCGACCGGGCGCCACATCAGCAGCGCCACCATGACGAAATAGATGAGAAACGCGCCGAGCTCTGGGAAATAGTACTTGCCCGCCATGTCGCTGATGCCGAGCAGACTCGCGGCCACGAACGATCCGCCGATGGAGCCGAGCCCGCCGACCGCCACCACGATCAGCACGTAGACGAGATAGGTGAAAGCGAAAGCGTGATCGAGCCCGACGATCTCGATCGCGAGCGCTCCGCCGAGGCCGGCGAGCCCGCTGCCGAGCGCGAAGGTGACGGCGAAGACCCGATCGACGTTGATGCCGAGCCCGCGCGCCATGCGCTGGTTGTCCACCGCCGCGCGCACCTTGGCGCCGAAGCGGGTGTATTCGAGCGCCGCCACCAGCACGACCGTGACCACAAGCGACATGCCGATCAGGAACAATCGGTAGACGCCGAGCGACTGGCCCATGACCGTGACGGTGCCGCGCAGGTAGGACGGCAGGTTCACCGGTTGCTGGATGGTGCCATAGATATAGGCGGCGACCGCAACCGAGACGAAGACGATGCCGATCGTCAGCAGGCACTGGTCGAGGTCGGTCGCGCGGTAGAGCCGCCGGTAGAGCACCCGCTCGAACGCCACGCTCACCACCGCGGCCGACAGGAACGCCAGCGGCAGCGTGGCCAGGAACGGCCAGCCGAGCTGGTTCGTGAGCGTCACCGTGACGTAGCCGCCGAGCATGGCGAAGCTGCAATGCGCCAGGTTGACGAAATTCATCATCCCGAGCGTCACCGACAGCCCGACCGACAGCAGGAACAGCAACATCCCGTAGGCGAAGCCGTCGAACAGGACGCCGAAAGCCGAGGCGATCATTCGAGGCCTAGCGCGTGGTGATCAGCATGATCGGTCGCCCCCATGCTTTCGTCTCAATACCGGTCCGTGTCAGTTCGCGGCCCGGGCTTTGACCGGGTCCTTGACGTTCTCCATCTTGTCGAACTCGACGTTGACCAGCCGGTCGCCGACCTTCTCCACCCGCCGCATATAGATGGTCTGCACGATGTCGCGGGTCGCCGCGTCGATGGAGATCGGCCCGCGCGGGCTCTCCCACGCCATGCCTTTGGCGGCGCCGATCAGAGCGTCGCCGTCGCTGTTGGCGTTGGTCTTCTTCAGCGTCTCGTAGATCAGGTGCATGCCGTCATAGCCGCCGACCGCGAAGAAATCCGGATTGCGCTTGAAGGCGGCGTTGAACGCGGTGACGAATTCCTTGTTGCGCGCCGAGCCGTGGTTGTAGTCGTAGTGCGCCGACGTGATGATGCCGAGCGCGGTGTCGCCCATGTTCCTCAGGGCCTGCTCGTCGGTGAGCTCCAGTTGCGCCATGACCTTGGTCTTGCGCGGATCGATGCCGCGATCGGCCAATGCCTTGGCGATCGCCGGCGACTGCGCACCACCGGGCACGAAGATGAAGATCGCCTCCGGGTTCATGTCCTTGGCGCGCTGCACGAACGCCGAGAAGTCCGGATTGGCGACCGGATAGCGCACGGCGCCGATGATCTCGCCGCCCGCCGCCTTGAAGGCGCCGTGGAAGGCGGCTTCGGCGTCATGCCCGGCGGCGAAATCCGCCACCATCGAATAGACCTTGCGCACGCCGTTCTTGTGGGCCCAGGTGCCGAGCGGCTCGTTCAACTGCGGCAACGTGAAGGACACCCGCGCCATGTAGGGCGACTTGGTGGTGACCACCGAGGCTGCCGCGTTCATCACCACCATGAACTTCTTGGCCTGCGCCGACACGTCGGCGGCGGCGAGCGCATTCGGCGTGAGCGAGAAGCCGGCGAGCAGATCGACCTTGTCGCGCACCACCAGCTCCTGGGCGAGCCGCTTGGCGACATCGGGGGCGATGCCGCCGGTGTCCTTGCGGATCACCTCGATCTTGCGGCCGGCGACGGTGTCGCCATGCTGCTGCATGTAGAGCTTGATGCCGTTGTCGGCCTGGGTCCCGGGATCGGCGAACTGCCCCGAATAGGGCAGAATCAGCCCGATCTTGATGGTCTGTTGGGCGCTGGCCGGCCACGCGCCAACGATCGCCGCTGCGAGAGCGGCAAGTCCAACGAGAGCCTTATGCATCGCTGTTCTCCCCTGTGGGCTTCCCAACACGTAGCACACAGCGAAAGGGAGAGCACGGACATGCTGC
>Ga0126377_10004072_pt1 | contig 10551 bp, 8 predicted proteins | sample PanSoiMetPlot_22_FD_92647 | JGI IMG/M metagenome (GOLD analysis project Ga0126377, IMG submission 92647) | Tropical forest soil microbial communities from Panama - MetaG Plot_22 | ecosystem: Environmental > Terrestrial > Soil > Tropical forest > Bulk soil | place: Panama | collected 2016-02-17 | reverse complement strand
ATCAGGTCCGCAACATCGCCCAGGTCGCCACCGCCGTGGCGCGCGGCGACCTGTCCCAGAAGATCACCGTCGACGCGCGCGGCGGAATCCTCGAGCTCAAGAACACCGTCAACACCATGGTTGACCAGCTGTCCTCGTTCGCCGACGAGGTCACCCGGGTGGCCCGCGAGGTCGGCACCGAAGGCAACCTCGGCGGCCAGGCGCAAGTGCGCGGCGTCGCGGGTACCTGGCGCGACCTGACCGACAACGTGAACTTCATGGCGTCGAACCTGACCGCACAGGTTCGCAACATCGCGCAGGTGACCACCGCGGTGGCACGTGGCGACATGAGTCAGAAGATCACGGTGAACGCGCAGGGCGAGATCCTGGAGCTCAAAAACACCGTCAACATCATGGTCGACCAGCTGTCCTCGTTTGCCGACGAGATCACGCGCGTCGGTCGCGAGGTAGGCACCGAAGGCAAGCTGGGCGGCCAGGCACAGGTACGCGGCGTCGCGGGCACCTGGCGCGACCTTACCGAGAACGTCAACCAGCTCGCGCTGACGCTCACGACGCAGCTTCGTGCGATCGCGAACGTGTCCACCGCGGTGACTCGCGGTGACCTCACGCAACGGATTTCGGTCGAGGCGCAGGGTGAGGTCGCCGAGCTGAAGGACAACATCAACCAGATGATCGTGACGCTGCGCGAGACCACGAAGAAGAACGCGGAGCAGAACTGGCTCGACTCGAACCTGGCGCGCATCGGCGGTCTCCTGCAGTCGCAACGCGACCTCGACGAGGTCGGCCGCATGATCATGATGGAAGTGACGCCGCTCGTCGACGCCCAGCTCGGTGCGTTCTTCCTGACCGGCGGCGTCGGCAGCGACCGGTCGCAGCTGCGCCTGACGGCGGCGTACGGACACGTCGCCACCGGCGCACCGCTGGCGTTCACGATCGGCGAAGGACTCGTCGGCCAAGCGGCCGCGTCGCGCCGCCGGATCCGCGTCACGCCGCCCGCCGACCAAAGCCTGATGGTCCGCTCCGGCATCGCCGAAACCCGGCCGGTCGACCTCGTCGTGCTGCCCGTGCTCTTCGAGGGCGACCTCATCGGCGTGATCGAATTCGGCGCCGTGACCCAATTTTCCGACCTGCACCTGCGGTTCCTCGACCGTCTCGTGGCGACGATCGGCGTGTCGCTCAACACGATCCTGGCGAACCGCCGAACCGAGGAGTTGCTCACCGAATCGCAACGCCTGGCGCTGGAGATGCAGCAGCAGTCGATCGAGTTGCAGCGTACGAACGCCGAGCTCAAGGAGAAGGCGGCGCTGCTGTCCGAGCAGAACGTCAACATCGAGTCGAAGAACCGCGAGATCGAACTCGCCAGGCTCGGGCTCGAGGAGAAGGCGCAACAGCTGACCGCCGCATCGCAATACAAGTCGGAGTTCCTCGCGAACATGAGCCACGAACTGCGTACGCCGCTCAACTCGCTGCTGCTGCTGTCTCGGATGCTCGTCGACAACGCCGATCGCAACCTGTCCACCAGGCAGATCGACTACGCGCGCACGATCCACGGCGCGGGCTCGGATCTGCTCGCCCTCATCGACGACATCCTCGACCTGTCGAAGATCGAGGCGGGTCGGATGGACGTCGAACCAGCCGAGGTCGGCTTCGACGACGTCCGTGCATACGTCTACCGCGTGTTCGCGCCGCAGGCCGAGGAGAAGGGCCTCGCGTTCGAGGTCGAAATCGATCCAACGCTGCCCGGCTCGATGGTCACCGATCCGCTCCGACTCCAGCAGATCCTGCGCAACCTGCTCGCCAACGCGGTCAAGTTCACCGACACCGGCTCGGTGACACTGCGCATCGAGCGATCCGCCGACGAGCCGGGGGTACGCGTGCCGTGGCCAGCGGTCACATTCCGCGTCATCGACACCGGCATCGGCATCGCGGATGACAAGCTGGACCTCGTGTTCGAGGCATTCCAGCAGGCCGACGGCACGACCAGTCGCCGGTTCGGCGGCACCGGGCTGGGTCTGTCGATCAGCCTCGAGCTGGCCCGACTGCTGGGCGGCGCGATCTGGGTGTCGTCCGAGCCCGGTCACGGCTCCACCTTCTCGCTGACGCTGCCGGAACTGCTTGCCGCCCCTGGCGCCCTAGTGCGCGACGCGACAGTTGCGGTGCCGATGATGCCGGCGATCCGGCGCAACACTGAGCCCGAAGCACCGGAGCGCGAAGTAGTGAGCCAGCTCGCCGGCGCCACCGTACTCATCATCGACGATGACGTACGCAATGTGTTCGCGTTGACGAGCGCGCTCGAGATGCACGGCATCAACGTGCTCTACGCCGATAACGGCGCCGACGGCATACGGCTGCTCGCCGAGACGCCTTACGTCGACATGGTGTTGATGGACGCCATGATGCCGGCCCAGGACGGATACGAGACGACGCGCGCGATTCGGCGCAACGCCACGTTCGCGCACCTGCCCGTCGTCTTCCTCACCGCAAAGGCGATGCCCGGCGACCACGAGTCCGCGCTTGCCGCGGGTGCGAGCGACTACCTGACCAAACCGGTCGACCTCGACGAGGTCCTGCACACCATGGCTCGCTGGGTCGCGCCGAACGGCGGTGCGACAAGCACCGAACCGGATGCCACGGCCGACCCGGAGCCCGACGATGACCCATCCGACCATGACACACCCGACGATGACGTGCCCGACGACCGTGCACCCGACGATGACACGCCCAAGGCCGGCGGTTCGCCGGACACCGCCGTGACGACAGACGCAGCGCCGAACGGCGTCGCGTTGGACGGGAGCAATGCATGACAGGCCCGACGCGCCGAGTTCCGTTTCGTGCCGCGCCAGCCGAAACATTCGCGGGCAGTACGCCCAAGGTCCTGCTCGTGGATGACCGTCGCGACAACCTTGTTGCCCTCGCCGCGATCCTGCAGGGACTCGCGGTCGAGCCGGTCGCGGTGGACAGTGGGGACGCGGCGCTCAAGCGCCTGCTGATGGACGACTTCGCGGTCATCCTGATGGACGCGCAGATGCCCAACATGGACGGTTTCGAGACCGCGAGGCGCATCAAGGAGCGCGAGCGCACCCGCAACGTACCGATCATCTTCCTGACCGCCGCGGACCGTGACGCGGAGTTCGCGTTGCGCGGCTACGCGGCCGGCGCGGTCGACTACCTCACGAAGCCGCTAGATCCGTGGGTGCTGCGCTCGAAGGTCACGGTCTTCGCGGACCTGTGGTTGAAGTCGCGACAGCTATTGGTGCAGGCACGCACCGCCGAGACGGCGACCGGGCTCGCGGTCGCGATCGACTCGGCGATCTCGTTGCTGCGCGCCCAGACTCCGGACGTCGAGACCGCGCTGGAGGTGCTGGATTGCGCGGCCTCGACGGCGCGAGCGTCGCAGCCACGCGTGCCGGGCGGCGGACCCTCCGGCGAACTGCGTGGCGCGCATGCGGGCGGTGGCCCATCGGGCGAGTTCCGCGGTGCGCGGCAAGGCGGCGTCCCCAACAGTGAGGTGCGCCCGGCCGGGTAGGCGGCATCAGCCCGGACGAGTCCGGGTGAGCCGGCGGTTGGCCGTATCAGCCGGCCTCAAACGATCAGCAGTGCGGGGCGGAGCCCGGTCACGTCGAGTACGCGTTGTAGGAAGTCGCCGACGTTCGTAAGGACCAGCACGCTCTGCACCATGCGCGCCTTCTGGCTGAGCGCGACCAGCGTGCCGAGCCCTTGCGAGTCGCAGAACGTCACGCCGACGAGGTCGAGCAGGACACGTGGCGGCGGGTCGACCAGAAGGCGCTCGACTGCCTCGCTGAGGTTCACGACGGTCGACATGTCGATGGCGCCGTGTAGGCATACGACGGCTTCGGTCGGGGTACGTCGCACGGTGACCTCGAGGCCCTCGTGATCCATGTGGCTCACAGTACGCGTTACCCATCTCTCGGCACCGCTACGCCGACTCGTACGATTTGCAAGACTGCGCCGATCGCCGGCCGCCTTCCGGTCGCCCGGCAGCCCCGATGGTCGCCCGGAAGCCCCGATGGTCGCCCAGAAGCCCCGATGGTCGCCCGGAAGCCCTTCCGTTCCCGGATACCCCCGCAACCGAGGTCGACCTAAGCTAGGTTTGCCTAACCTAAGCTGGTCTGACAAGATGTCGCGTGCGTGCCACACCTGGCGCCGAAACGGGACGTACGAAGGGATCCGGGATGCGGTTGCGACGACGCGGCGTGGCGATGTTGGTGTTGATGGCGGTGGTGGCGAGCGGCGTAGCCGCATGTGGAAGTGTGTCCGCGACGGGCGCGTCCGGCGGCGCGAACGACACCATCACGCTCTACAACGGCCAGCACGAACAGACCACCGACGCGCTCGTCAAGGCATTCACCGCGGCGACCGGCATCAAGGTCAAGGTACGCAGCGACGATGAAACCGTGCTCGCGCAACAGATCGAGCAGGAGGGTGCCGCATCGCAGGCCGACGTGTTCTACACGGAGAACTCCCCCGCGCTCGCGGAACTGTCCGGCAAAGGTCTGCTGGCGCCGGTCGAGGCGAGCACGCTGGCCAGTGTCCCAGTGAAATACGACTCGCCCACCGGTGACTGGGTCGGCGTCTCGGCACGAGTCAGCGTGGTGGTCTACAACACCAACGAAATCACGCCGGCGCAGCTGCCGACATCCGTGATGGACCTGGCGAACCCGAAGTGGAAGGGAAAGATCACGTTCGCGCCGGGCGAGACGGACTTCCAGCCAATCGTGACATCGGTCGCCAGGTCGGTCGGCGATCAGCAGACGCTGGCCTGGCTCGAGGGCATGAAGGCGAACCTGGCCGGTCACGATTATCCGGACAACGAGACGATCGTCGCGAAGGTCAACTCCGGCGACGTCGAGATGGGCCTGATCAACACGTACTACTGGTACCGGTTGCGCGCCTCGCTCGGCGGCACGGCAATGCATTCGGCGCTCGCGATGTTCGCGCCGGGCGATCCCGGGTACCTGGTGAACGTGTCCGGCGCGGGGGTGCTCAAGTCGAGCAAGCATCAGGTCGCGGCGCAGAAGTTCCTGGCGTTCCTGACCAGCGCGGCGGGTCAGAAAGTGATGGCCACGAGCGACAGCTTCGAATACCCGATCGGTTCCGGCGTGGTCGCGACGGATGGCCAGACACCGCTGGAGCAGCTGAAGCCGGCGCCGATGACGATCGCCGATCTGGGCAATGGCCAGCACGCCGTGCAACTGTTGCAGCAGGCTCAGTTGTTGTGACGCTCGTACCGACCGACGACGCGGCGATCGCGGGCACCGCGACCGACGACGCAGCGCGCAACGCCGATGCAGTTCGGCGCCGGACGTCGCGGCCTACCCCGGTGCTCGCGGCACTGAGCACCGCAGTCGCCGCGCTCGTGCTGCTGCCGTTGGTGTTCCTCGTGCTGCAGGCTCGTCAAGCCGGCTGGGACGAGGTACGCGCGCTGCTGTTCCGGCACCTCACGCTCGTGCTGTTGCGAAACACCATCGAACTCGCGGTGCTCGTCACGACCGCGTGCGTGCTGATCGGCGTCACCGCGGCGTGGCTCGTCGAACGCACGAACCTGCCCGGCCGGCGCGCCTGGGCGGTGTTGTTGGTGCTGCCATTCGCGGTGCCGGACTTCGTCACCGGGTACGCGTGGTCGTCGATCTTCCCGGCCGTGCACGGCCTGTGGGGCGCGACGCTGGTCATGACGCTCGGCCTCTACCCGCTGGTCTACCTGCCGGTCGCGGCCGCGTTACGTGGCACCGATCCGGCGCCCGAGGAGGTGGCCCGCAGCCTTGGACGCGGCCGCATCCACACGTTCGTCCGCGTGACCGTCCCGATGTTGCGGCCGGCGCTACTCGGCGGCGGGTTGGTCGTCTGCCTCACGTTGTTCGCCGAATACGGTGCGTTCGAGATCCTGCGGTTCCAGACGTTCACGACGACGATCTTCGCCGAGTTTCAGGTGGGCTTCAACGGACCGGCGGCGAGTGCGCTGTCTCTCGCGCTCGTGGCGCTCGGCCTCATGGTGCTGGCCACCGAGGGACTGCTCGCCGGTCGGGGCCGAGGCCGCTTCGCGACCGGATCGCGGCAGGCCGCCCGTGTCCCCCACCGTCACCGACTGGAACGGTGGACCGCGCCCGCGTTGGGCGGCCTCGTCGGCCTCGTGGCACTCGCACTCGGCATGCCTGCCGCCGCGTTGTCGTACTGGATGGTGCAATCGCACGCGACCACGCTGCCGGGCGGCTCGATGCTCGGGGCCGCCGCGCATACCGCCGTTTACAGTGCGTCGGCCGGGGCGCTGGCAACCATCCTGGCGCTGCCCGTCGCGCTCTACACGGTGCGGCGCGACAGCCGCGCGGCCGCCGTACTGCAACGCACCACGCTTGTCGTGCAGGCGCTCCCCGGGCTCATCATCGCGCTCGCCGCGGTGTTCTACGCCATCCACTACGCGCCGTGGATCTACCAGACGCCACAGCTGCTCGTGATCGCGTACGCGATCCTGTTCTACCCGCTCGCGTTCGTCGCGGTCCGGGCATCCGTCGCGCAAGCGCCGCACCGCCTCGAGGAGGTCGCGCGATCACTCGGGCACCGACCGGCATCGGTGCTCGTGCGGGTCACCGTGCCACTGGTCGCACCGGGGCTGGCCGCGGCATTCTGTCTGGTGTTCCTGACCACGGTCACCGAGTTGACCGCGACACTGGTGCTCGTGCCGACCGGCGTGCACACGCTCGCCACGCAGTTCTGGGCGTACCAGAACGACGCGTCGTACGGCGCCGCCGCACCGTACGCTGTCGCGCTGGTCGCGATCGCAGCCGTACCAAGCTATCTGATCGGACGGTGGTTCGACCGGCTGCCGTCACGTCAGGGAGGATGACCGCGTGACCGGGTTCGAGGTGTCGGGCGTACACAAGGCGTTCCGCGGGCAGCGGGTGCTTCGTGGCGTCGACCTGACCATCGACACCGGTACGCTCACCGCGATCCTCGGCGCGTCGGGCAGCGGCAAGACCACGTTGCTCCGCATCCTGGCCGGCTTCGAGCGGGTCGATCGCGGCACGGTGACGATGGGTGGCCGGGTGGTCGACGATGGTCGCCGGCACTTGGCACCGGAGCGGCGCCGCGTCGGGTACGTGCCGCAGGAGGGCGCTCTCTTCCCGCACCTGTCGGTCGCCGCGAACGTCGGGTTCGGGCTGTCCCGCGACGACCGGCGCGGCGGGCGTGTCGACGAGGTGCTCGAGCTTGTCGGGCTCGACCGGCTCGCACGGCGCTATCCGCATCAACTCTCCGGCGGCCAGCAGCAGCGCGTGGCGCTGGCGCGGGCGCTCGCCATCAAGCCGTCGATCGTGTTGCTGGACGAGCCGTTCTCGTCGCTCGACGCGGCACTGCGCGCGAACGTACGCACGGATGTGGCGCGCGTGCTGCGTACCGCGGGTGCCACCGCGCTGCTCGTCACGCACGACCAGGACGAGGCGCTGTCGATGGCGGACCGGGTCGCGGTGCTCCGCGACGGCGTTATCGCCCAGATCGGGACGCCGCAACAGCTCTACGAACGACCCGCGGATCTGGAACTCGCCGGATTCCTCGGGGAGGCCAACGTGTTTGCCGGCATCGTGAGCGGCGACACCGTGCGTACTGTGCTCGGCAGTGTGCCGCTGCTCGTTGAATCGCTCGCGGCACAGGCCGCCGGCGATGGCGGGCCGGTCGTCGTCGCGGTCCGACCCGAACAGATCCGCGTCAGTGCAACGAGTTCAACCCATGCGGCGTCCGCCGACGGCGGGGTGCGCGGGCACGTGACGGAGCTGCATTACTTCGGCCACGACACAATCATGGTGGTATGCCCGGCCGACGGTGGCCGCCCGATCCGCGTCCGGGTGGCGGGCGCGGAACACCGCGGCGTCGGCGACGATGTGACGATGACCGCGTACGGACCGGTCGCGGCGTGGCCGGCAAACGACCAGGCGACCATGACTCGTTGACTCTCCCGCGATTGGATTGCGGCGTCGGGCAAATCGGCGTCAGCCGTTGAGATCGGCGTCAGCCGTTGAGTTGAGTGGCTGCCGCGGCGATCTCGGCCGGGTCGCCGGGCGTCGGGATCCACGGCAACTTCAACGCATCGCGTGCCGGATCGTCCAGATAGCGCGGTATCACGTGCACGTGGTAGTGAAAGACGGTCTGCCACGCCGCCGATCCGCAGCAGTTGAGCAGGTTCACGCCGTCCGCACCGAGTTTGTCGACGACGCGCAGGGCGACGCGCTTGGCCATCAACGTGGACGCGGTCAGATCCTCGTCGTCGACCGCCAGCAGATCGGGTTGGTGGCGACGCGGAATCACTAGGACATGCCCGCGGGTCGCCGGTGCGATGTCCATGAACGCGATCGTGTGCTCGTCCGCGTCGACTTGTGTCGACGGGATCTCGCCGGCCACGATCTTGCAGAAAATGCAGTCCGGATCGGTCATGGCCGCGAGCCTACGGCCTAACCGAACCGGCCATGGACGTAGTCCGCGGTACGCGGGTCGCGTGGCGAGCCGAACATGGCCGCGGTCGAGCCGTATTCCACGATGTACCCGGGCCGGCCGGCCTCGGCGAGGAAGAACGCGCACTGACTACTGATCCGCTGGGCCTGCTGCATGTTGTGCGTGACGATGACGATGGTGACCTCGCGGACGAGTTCGCGGATGGTGTCTTCGATCACGCGCGTCGACGTCGGATCCAGCGCCGAGCACGGCTCGTCCATCAAAAGGACGCGCGGACGAACTGCCAGCGATCGCGCGATGCAGAGGCGCTGTTGCTGACCACCGGACAGCGCGCCGCCGGGCTGGCGAAGACGGTCGCGTACCTCGCGCCAGAGTCCCGCCTTCGTGAGGCATTCCTCGACCAGGCCATCCTTTTCGTCGCGCCGGGTGCGTTGGCCGGTGAGGCGGAGCCCGGCGACCACGTTGTCGTAGATGGACATCGCGGGGAACGGATTCGGCTTCTGGAACACCATGCCGATCTGGCGCCGCGCATCGGTCAGCCGCCGGGACGTGTCGTAAATGTCGGCGCCATCCAAGTACACCTCGCCGGCGAGCGCGGCGGACGGCACCAGCTCGTGCATGCGGTTCAGGATCCGCAGGAACGTCGACTTGCCGCATCCGGACGGTCCGATGAGCGACGTGACCGCTCCGCCGCCCATCACAAGCGAGACACGATCGAGCACCTGGTGGTCGCCGAACCACGCGCTGATCGCGTGCGCCTCGAGGGTGGCGAGCGGTGCGGTGCCGACGCCGTGCGCGGGATACGACGCGGCCGGCGGCCAGCCATCGCTGATCGCGACCGCGCCAGCCGGGTATGTGGCGGTGTCGTCGTTGGCTCGTGTGCTCACGGCGGTATCGGCCCTTCGGATCGACAGGTCACATCTGCAACGGTCACATCAGGTTCGGCAACAAGCGCACGGCTTCGTCCGCGACCGCAAGGCCGAAGAACGAAAGCACTGGTACGCCGACCAACCACGTCTGCCAGGGTCCCCACCGCACGCGCGCCCAGCTAACGAGTCCGGTCGCGATCACGAGTGCCTGACCGAACAACACGAGCGCCACCCACGCCGACGGATCGGTAGCCATCGGAAGTTCGGATCGCGGCAACTGCGCCTCGCCGAGCGGTCGGGGTGGACTCGGCTGCACCGGCGAGGTCTGGTCGGCGTCGACGCGTACCACACCGGACGGTACGAACGGGTTGCCGGTTGCGGTCACCAGCACAAGCCGGCCGGCCCCGGGGGCGGGTGGCGGGGGCAGGTCGTCGCCGGCGTCGCGTACGCCCAACACGGTGTACCGCTGCACGCCCTGCCCCGTCGTCACGGTGAACGTGTCGCCTTGCGCGAGCGTGCCGATGCGTGCGAACGGGCCGCCGTAGAGCGTTGCGCGGCCCATGATTTCGCTCGTGCCGGCCTGTCCGGGCAACGGCGTGTCGCGCAGGTGGCCGGGACCGTTCTCCAGCACCGCGCCGGCGGTGCCCTCGAACACGACCTCCTTGAGGTGAAGCTCCGGAATGGTCAGCACGGCGACCGCCGCGCCGGGCTTCAACAAGGTCGGCGGCGCGTTCGGGTGGTCCGGGTCCGCCGGTTGGAACTGACCGACCGGCGCGGTCGCGGTCGCCAGTTCCTGGCGAAAGTCGGCGTACGCCTCGAATTGCGCCCGGGCGTGGTGCAGTCGCGACCCGAATCCCACGTAGAGCGAGAACCCGAGCAGCGTCACGGAAAGGATCGTGATGAAGCTCGAGACGACCTGCCCGCCGGGCGAGATCCGCCGTGGCTTACGGGGCGCGGTCGGGGCGGTGCCTGGCGCTACCGCGCCCGCCACCGGTCCAAAGGCACCGCCGGGCGGGCCTGGCCGAGTGGCCACGCCCGGCAGGCTGTCGACGACGGTCATGCGTTACCCAACCGGCGACGCCGGATCGGCTGCGCACTCATCCGGATCGGCTGCGCACTCATCCGGATCCGCCGGCATCGCCGGTGTCGCGTCCGCCGGCCTTCGCGCCGGTAAGTTCCGCGGTGGTCTCCTTCTTCGCCTTGGCCACCGCGGCCGCGATCGTCT
>Ga0126377_10004071_pt1 | contig 10551 bp, 6 predicted proteins | sample PanSoiMetPlot_22_FD_92647 | JGI IMG/M metagenome (GOLD analysis project Ga0126377, IMG submission 92647) | Tropical forest soil microbial communities from Panama - MetaG Plot_22 | ecosystem: Environmental > Terrestrial > Soil > Tropical forest > Bulk soil | place: Panama | collected 2016-02-17 | reverse complement strand
CCAAATGCAGCAACTGCGCGAAGTGCGGCGCGCCGTGGCCCGCGCGCGGGGCGCCAAACTGGCCTTGCCCGATGTTCTGCTCAACGTGGCTCTGGCCTTCCCCGCGCTGGCGCTGTTAGGACTGGCAACGGATGGTATTGATGATCCGCCTTTTCGCAACGGGATGGCAGGAACCAGCTTGCAAGATCCACTGGACGAAAACGGCGTTCCGTTGAATTGGGTCGTGGGCGCGACGCCGGAAACGACGCCGGACGTATTGCTCATTTTGGGCAGCGATGAACCCGCCGCACTCCGCCGCGCTCACCAACTCATCCAGGCGTCGCTCGGGAAAACAGCTAAGCAAGGGTTGCGGCTGTTTTATCAGGAATACGGCGAGACGCTGCCCGGCGAGACGGAGCATTTCGGCTTTCGCGACGGTATCTCGCAACCGGGGGTGCGCGGGCGGCTTTCGGCTCGCCCCGATCACGCGCTGACCCGGCGCTATTTCTCTCCCGATGATTTCCGGGCGGAAACCTTCGCGCGGCCGGGGCAGCCCTTAATCTGGCCGGGGCAATTTCTCTTTGGCTACCCTACCCAACTCAACGACGAACCCGCGGAGCCTGGCCCCGAAGCCGAACCCCCGGAACCTTGGATGCGCGACGGTTCTATGCTCGTCTTCCGGCGCCTGCGGCAGGATGTAGCGGCCTTCCGCGCGTTTGCGACGGAGCAGGCCGTCGCTGTCTCGGAACAACTAAACCGCGCCGTGACCGCCGCCGAAATACAGGCCTGGCTCGTGGGCCGCTGGCCTGACGGGACTCCCCTGACGCGCTCGCCGCAGGCGCCCGATCAAGCCGAGGCGGGCGATGTGATGCGCGTTAATTTCTTCGCGTACCAGGAGGAAGAACCCGACGCCATTTTGGTGGACGATGGCCGGCGCTTCACGACGCCGGGCGTGGCTGGCGATGACGCGGGGCTGCGTTGCCCGCATTTCGCGCACGTCCGCAAAGTCAATCTGCGCGACAAAACCACGGACCAAGGCGCGTCATTGCGCTTCCGCATTTTGCGGCGGGGGATTCCTTATGGCCCGGCATATGTCGAAAATGAGGCCACGACGCCGGATCGCGGCTTGTTATTCCTGTCCTATCAAAGATCCATTGACCCACAATTCATCACCCTCTCCGCGACCTGGATGAATCAAGCTGACGCGCCGGAAGGCTTCGGACACGATCTGCTGGTTGGCCAAAACCTGGCGGGACGCGCGGCCCAACGTCCGGATTTCGAAGGGGAAGATGTGCAATTGACGGCAGGACAAACGACCTGGGTCACACCGACAGGTGGTGGGTTCTTTTTCAGTCCAGCCATTTCGGTCCTGGCTGGGTTGTAAAGCAGGCCGACGTCGGCGTGAGCAAAAAACGCAAGGAGCATAGCTATGGCTGAAATCATTCAGAGAATTTTCGTCAACCCGCCCATCGCCATCGCCCGGTTGGGGGGTAGCACAACGCCGCAGAACGCTTACCGCTGGGTGCAATCTCCCAACCCGCGCAGCAGCGGCGAAACGACCATCGAGCCGGACTGGTCGCTCGCGGTCCTGGTGGACGGGACGGTCCAACCAACAATGCCTGACAGATTGACATTTCGCGAAGGCGCATTGATTCGGCCTGTGTGCCCCTTCTTCGAGTTGTGGGCGTTGCTTGGCGAGCCGGGCAGCCCGCCTGACACCTGGCGCGAAGCGCCGGTAACACCCGCTTTACTCGCGCAGCACGGCGCAGGCTTGAATAAATTGGTCGTGCGGGTCAATGCGCAAAATCGCAAGGCCGCGCGGCGCACGCGCAATGCGGAAATGAGCTTTGGCGCCTTTCCGCCGGTGGAAATTCTTGGCGACAATCACGCGGTCGCGCCGTTGCTGGCGACATCGCCCCCGAATGTGCCGGCCACGCGCCGTTTGATTCCTGCGGGACGCAATATACCGCTCGGCTCCTTTCAAGTGTTGCGCAGCGCCCCACAACCCGCCCCCGGCGCGACACCGTGGAGCCAAGTGGTAGACGGACGTCCGCTGGTGGATGTCGAAGTCATTCGCTTTCGCTTTACGCCGGCGCGAGGGAGGTTTTACGGGCCGCCCGCTGCGGCGCAACCGCAACCTTCGCCCGGCGGCGGTAACTTTGCGCCGGTAGAAGCTAATCAGGCTTTTTTGAATCCGAATGCGGTTTGGGTTGGCTTTAATGCGCAAACCAATCCCCCCCCCACTGTCCCGCCAGATACCTACGACGGCGCCAGCGTCGGGCAAAACCGGTCGTTAGGCGTTGTGGACGATACCTGCGATGCGCGCATCGAGGTCAGCTTGACCTTGCCCGGTGGACGCACGCTGACCGCTGGCGCGAACGTCTTTTCCGGGCCTCCGGATTACGGGCCGGATCGCCGTCCGTTTTTATCACTGGCCGATGAACTGAATGACCGCACGGGGGATGGCGCGGCGCGCAGCAATAGCTTGAGCGAGGGAGAACGTGACGCTTGGGTTGAAGACCTCTTCGAGCGCATTTACGAAACGGTGTCTTTGTTCAACGTGGACTTCTGGCGTAATCAAAACGCCAAAGAGTTACCTCCCAATCAACTCACTGCGGCGATTCCGCAAGATCAATTGCCGAACCAGAGAAGGGCGATGGGCGGACGTGACGCCCTGCGCGATCGCCTCTTCGCTGTGCCGGCTAGCAATGACAACGCGCCTTTGCCGTTGACCGAACACGCCCGTGACCGGCATCGCGCGCTTTCCAATTTACAGTCGTTGCGCGATCTGGTGTTGCAAGCGCCGGGGCGCATTGAGAGGCTCGTGCGGGGCCCATTCGAGGCCGAAGCCCAAGAGAACTTGCGGAGCACGACCATGCGCATGCCGCCGTTTATGGCTCATTCCAATGCGGGGCCGCTCACGCTGGCCGCCTGGCAATATGATTTGCTGATCGCCTGGGTACGAGCGGTCGAGGCGCATCCGATACCGCTCGCCGCCGCCGAAGTCATTCCGATTTCAGAAGCCGCCGCCGACCGCCGAGCCGCCGTGCTGGCGCGGATCAGAGGAGGAGGACAATAAAAATGCTCACGATCGGCAAGCTTCCAGCGGCGCCCACGGCGCCACTCTTCAAGCGCTTCGCTTCCGCCATCGGCGAACATCTGCTGATCGCGCCACACTCGCGCCTCTTCGATTTGCCACCGGATTTCGCGGCGGCGCTTGATCGGCAGGAAGAAGAACCGCTTCAACTCGTAGCGGCGCTAGCGCAAGCGGCGAGCGGCGAGGAGGCGTTAGAAAAAGTCGTCGCTCCCAATCCGCAAAGTCTCTCGCTCAACGTCAGCTCGAGTTGCAATCTGGCCTGCGCGTATTGCTACGCCGGGCAGGGCGCCTTCAAGGGCGCGCAACCGAGCCCTATGTCGTGGGAAGTCGCACGCGCCGCGATTGACCGTTTATTCGCCACAGCTGATGCGCAAGCGCCGCTGACGGTGGGATTCCTGGGCGGCGAGCCTTTCGTCAACCGCGCGCTGATTCACCGTGCGACGCATTACGCGGCGGAAGCAGGCGCGGCGCGCGGTCTGGACGTGCGCTTTGCCGTCACGACCAATGGCACGTTGTTGAATAAAAATGATATTGAATTGCTACGCGCCTATCGTTTCGCAGTCACCGTCAGCGTGGACGGCGGGGTGGAGTTGCATGATGCGCAAAGGCCGTTGGCGGGCGGGCAAGCGGGGAGCTTTGCGCGTCTGTGCGCTGCGCTCGGCCCACTGCTCGCCGATCCTGGCCTGGCGCTCGTCGCGGCGCGCGCAACCGTCAACCGGCGCGATTTCAATTTGCGCCAACGCTTTGCGGCGATACTCGCGGCGGGCTTCCCTGAAGTCGGTTTCGCTCCGCTGCGGGCCGCAGGGCCGGACGCCGGCGCCCTACATGATGAAGACTGGCCGCGTTATCTGGCGGCGCTGACCGAACTGGCTGAGGATGAACGCGCACGGGCGTTGCAGGGGGCAAACATCCGGCTCACCAATTTTGCGGTCGCGCTCAAACAGCTTTACCGTGGCGCGAGTTCACCGTATCCCTGCGGCGCCGGAGGCGGTTATTTTTCCGTCGCGGCAAACGGTGATTGGTACGCCTGTCATCGGGCCATCGGCGCGCCGGCATATCGTTTGGGAGACAATCATGGGTTGGATGAAATGCGGCGGCGCGACTTTCTGACCTCGCGCCACGTTCACGCCCAGACAGCCTGTCAGACCTGTTGGGCCAGGTATCTGTGTTCCGGCGGTTGTCATCAAGAGGCCACGCAGCGGACAGAGTCTGCATGCGGATTCGTGCGCGGCTGGCTGGAGTTCTGTCTGCGCGCTTACTGCGAATTGAGCGCGCACCGGCCGGAGTTTTTCTCCGCCGATCAATATTTGGGGGGGCAGCAATGAGCCAACAAGACCCGATCAAATTGATTCCACGTAATGCCGCCGCGCTGCGGCGCGGTCAGAGCCAGGTGAGCGCCGCCCGCCTGGTGACGGGCAATTCCGCCGCGACGCGTCTGGAATCAGGTGTGGGGAACTGTTTCCCCGGACTAGAATGCGACCTGCGCAATCTGGAGCGCCGCTTTTTTCCGTTTCTGGAAGTGGACATTGTGGAAACCACCGTCTCCCTAGCAAACATCGTCGCGGTTGATATGCCCGGCGTACAAAGCGCCGTTGCGGCGGGGCAAATGACAGCGGCTTTAAGCGCCATCTATCAACTGATCAACAATGACCTGGCGCAAAACCGTCGTTGGGTAATTGAGCAATTGACCGGCACGTTCGGTCCGCTCGGCAATCAGAGCTTGCGCGTAACGGATTTCGGCTTGCCCAGCATTGGTGATGGCCGCCGACCGCCCGATGCCTGGACGGCCATACGGATGTTGACCGAGGGAACGCCCGTCACAATCATTGCGCGGCGCGTCAGCCCAACCGTGCGCCGTACCCTGACTGGCGCCCGGGCGCGTTATTTGGACGACAACGGCGCGCTCGCCAAAATGTTTTCCCCGGGCGAATTGACCCAATCGCTGTGCAGCCCCTGGACGCACGATTTTCGCGATTGCGGTTGTTATTACTGGGCCACTAATCACCCCGACATCGCGAAACCACCGCTACCTTCGCCGCCACCAGACGACCCGGACATCAACGTCGAGGTATCCTGGCTGCGCGCCAATCGCAGCTTGACACCATTGCCCGCGCCGGCCACGCCCAGGGAATCAGCCGAGCTACGGCACTACGAAATCAACGCCCAATGGCAGGCGCTCAACTTCGTCCTGGAAGGGCGCGAGTCGCTTGCCCCTTACCAACCGGGCATCTTTAGTGGGGAGCCCTTCGCCACGCCGGCCGAGTTAGAAACCCATCTACGTTACGCCGCCGGGGTCGAATTGGCGGTCCTGCACGAATACTTGGCCGCCCTCTATTCGCTGAAGCTTACGGGGTTGCCGGCCGGTTCTGCTGAAGACGTGATGGCGGCGCAAGCGGAGTTGTTACGTATATCCATCGGCGAGATGCGGCATCTGCGAATCGTCAATGATGTGTTGGCCTCGATGCGCATTACCACGCCTTTTGTACCGGCCTTGCGCGTTGCGGCGAGCGTGCCCGGCGTCCAACCCGGCGCTTTCCGGCAAACGCAGCCGCGTCCCGCGCGTCCAGATGTCATTGAGGAATTCATTGCGCTCGAACAGCCGTCACTTTCAGTGGACGGTCTTTATGCTAAGATTCTGGCGACGCTCGAACAATCAGGCACAGATGAGCAGGAGCAGACTATTCGCTCGATCATGTCCGAAGGCGAGGAACACTTCGAGACCTTCAAATTCATTCAGGAATGGCTCGGCGCGCATAACCCTAACGATTACCTGCTCGCGCCCAATCTCGCTCCGCCTCCCGCCGGCAACGCTTTGCATCAAACATTGCAGCAACGCTATCGCGCTCTGCTGCAGCAACTCTTCGACGGCTATCAGCAGGGATTGCCCGCCGGCGCGGCGAACATCAATGCGGCTCGAAATCTGATGCTCGGCGCCAACGGCATACAAGGCGCGGCGGAAGCAGTGGCGCGGGCAGGTTTTCTGGTGGTTTTTGACACGGTAAACGATCCACGTTTCGCGCCAATCGATCATCCTTGAGCGCGCTTATGCTTCATCTGAGCGATTACGACGCCATCGTGCTGGGGGCCGGGCCGGTCGGGCTAGTGGCCGCGTTGGCTCTCGCAAGCAAACACCGGGTAGCTTTGGTCGCAAACCGGTTGCCTGTCGCGAGTGACCCGCCGCGCGTGGAAGCGGCGCCGGCGGCGCTGCTCACGCTCTTGCTGGAGTTCGGTGTTCATCCGGCAGAATTAAGCGTCACGCGGCTTTACGAGTCCCGCGTGAGCGCATGGGAAGTGGCGACATCCGAGACGCAGCCCAGTCCCCCCATGGCGCACATCGAAAGACCTGCCTTGGAACTGGCTCTGCTCCGACGCGCGCTGGCGTCGCCTCGCCTTGACGTGATTCAGCGCCCCATCTCGGCGCAAATGGTGGAACAACTCAGCCGCGCAGCCAAGCCTGGTTGCCGGTTGCTGGACGCCACTGGACGTCGCGCCCTTTCCGCAGCCGCCAGAATGCAACCGTCGCGCCCTTGGGGCAGCCGCAGCTTTTGGGCTTCCAACGAGCGTCAGCAATTTGAAGGCGCATTCGGGCTGGCGGCTCTGCCTGACGGATACGTTTACCGCCTGGGCGGCGCCAGACTCGCGGGGCTGGGCTTCGTGGGGCGCGGAAAACTGTTGAAGACCGGCGCGGAAGAGATCCGGCGGGAACTCAAGTCTTGTGGGGCCGACTGGATTCTCGACGGCTTGCCACCGCTGGAACGGATGCGGCCAGGCAAGACCGCCCTCGCTTCAGTACAATGGGCGATCGGCGGCGCTGTCATGAGGATAGGCGACGCAGCGCTGGCGCGCGACGCTCTCTCATCACAAGGTCTTTCCTGTGGCATTTCCGAAGCTTTATACGCGGCGACTGGTAAGGAGTTGAGTAACCTCTTAGCGGCCAGACAAACCGAGCAGCGGGCCTTACACTTACAATCGCTCGGACAACTGATCTCGCGCTGCCGTTACGGCCGACTCGCGGCCTGGCGCTCTTACGCTGCGTTTATAGAACACTCCCAAGTTAAGGCCAGGCCAGTCTCAGTCGTTGCGCTCAAGGACAACCGCGTCATTAACGTCAAGTCGCCTGCTCACGCCTATGAACCAACAACCGATTGGAAGCTCAAGCCCGGCGCCGATCCGACTGCTCGCACGCCGGATTGAGAAAGCTAGGCAATATCAAAGGGTGACGATCTGAATGCAATATAGCCTCCTCAGCCGAGTCCAAAATCAACCTCGAAATTATGGTTGGGACAGCGCGCGAAAATTATCTCTAGATCTGAATGGTAGCTCAGAGGCTATTTCGGTGCGTTAATCCATGAAGGCGAGATGCGGTCACGCGTGAACCGGGCCGGTCATCCGATACCCATCGCAGTCTCTGCTAAGCGCATAAGCTAGCAAGAGCAAGCCACTATTACTAATCTCGTGCATTAAAACGATAGAGAGGTACTAGCAGAGGCGTATTCAACACGGAAAGGAATAGCATTATGGCCAGAAGACACGAACGAAGATTTTACTACCTCGCAGATAAGCGTCAGATGCGGGGCGAAGTTTACCGAGACGCCACGAAGAGTGAGAAGGAGCGCGCCTTCCGCTTCTCGGAGATGGTCAGCGGCACGACGCCGGCGCCATCAGACGAGTTGCTGGAGGCGCTCGCTACGGCCATGACGGCTGCGGCGCCGGACGGCGACAGCCACATCCCCTCCGGCTTCACCTATCTCGGCCAGTTCGTCGACCACGATCTGACCCGCGACGTTACCGACAGGCCGTTCAACACGCCCGTTACCACGCCGGACCAACTTAGGCAAGCGCGCAGCCCGGCGCTCGACCTCGATTCGGTTTACGGCGGCGGGCCCAGCCACCCCGATGACCGCGTCTTCTACGCCCCCGATGGCGTGCGACTCACGCTTGGACGAACTCAAGAGTCCACGCCACCGCCGATTGCCAACATGGCGCTCGACGGCTTCGACCTGCCGCGCAAAGGGGCCGCGACGGCTGACCCATTGGAAGCGCGGATGGCGCAGATCCCGGACCCGCGCAACGACGAGAACCTCGCCGTGGGGCAAACCCACCTGGCTTTCATGCGCTTCCACAACAGAGTGTGCGACCGCCTCGCCGAAAGCACGCCGAGCGCCTTGCTGTTCGAGAAGGCGCGCGAGTTGGTGGTGAAGCATTATCAGTGGATGCTTCGCACTGACTTCTTGCCGCGGATCGTTGATCACGCCATCGTTGACGATGTGTTTACCAATGGCCGCCGTGTGTTCGAGGTAGGCGCCGCTGACTTTCCGACCATGCCGATCGAGTTCTCGGTGGCAGGCTACCGCCTCGGTCACTCGATGATCCGCGATAAATACAACTGGAATGCGGTATTCAGCTCTGGTGGCGCTATTGGCGATCTCGGCACGCTCGACAACTTGTTCCGCTTCTCCGGTACGAGTGGCAACCTCTCTCCGGGTAGCGACCTTAACAACCCGCTCGACGGTACGTTTGAACGTCTGCCGACCAACTGGGTCGCCGACTGGACGCGCCTTTATGACTTCGTTACTGATGGCGCGCCGGAACTGGCGCCGGAGAAAGGGCAGTTGAACTTCGCCCGCCCAATTGACGTCCGCCTGACCGACCCGCTTGCGGACCTGCCACTCGGGGCCTTCGGCGCCCGCGGCGCAACAGTGCCGAGCATTCAGCGCAACCTCGCCTTCCGCAATCTGGTGCGCGGTCGCATGGTTGGCCTTGCCACCGGGCAGGAGGTTGTTAAGTTCTTCAACGAAAACCACGGGTTGGAAATCAAAGCGCTGACTCCTGAGGAGATCATCGGCGACGACCTCGGCGGTATGTCGAAAACATTGCGCGACGAGCTGACGGCTGGCACGCCGCTCTGGTTTTACATCCTGCGCGAGGCGGGGCTGAACGGCGGCAGACTAGGCGCAGTCGGTGGGCGCATCGTGGCTGAGACCTTCCACCGGGCTATCGAGGGCAGCAACATCTCGATGCTGCGCGACATGTCCTTCAGGCCCAGCCTTGGCCCGGCGCCGGACCTGTTTCGCATGACTGACCTGCTGAAGATCGCCTATAACGCAAGCCAGGGCGAAATCCGTCCGCTTTCCCCGGGCGCTCCGCGGCCTGCAGCGCCGGCGGCGCCTGCGCTACCGCTAGCGGCGCCGTCTATGCCAGCGACCGCGCCGCCATCACCGCAGCCCCCAGGCAACTAGTAGTTTCTCGATAAATGAACTGTCGCTTCTGGAGAAGGACTTATACACGCTGGAAATTGACTTGCGAACGAGTTACTTGTCACGCCCAACGGCCAGTACATCCCGAGCTCAGAAAAAAGGATGGCTACCTGCTTTCAGAGCAGTGGCCATCCGCTCTGTTCCCGCGCTGATTCCAGGAGTGGATGGCCGCCAATCGCGTTCTGCAGCTAAATTCCTGATGGCCTAAATTTGCGGAGGATACAGAATGCCTTTGAAGAAATTGCGGGTAGCCGACGACGGCTTTCCGGAAGGCAAACCGGACATACAGCAAACCTCCTTTTCGCTCGACTTGCTCGGGCGCTACATCTGCAACACCTTTGAAGAGGCCACAGTCAATCCCGACTTTGACGTGGTCGTGATAGGTTCAGGGATGTACGGAGCATACTGCGCCGCTAAAGTCTATAGTCAAAGCGAAGCGGCCGGGCGTCCGTTACGGGTATTAGTGCTTGAAGCTGGGCCGTTTCTGCTAGCGGAGCATAGCCAGAACATCCCTAATCTCGGCCTCTCAAATCCGTTCCGCCCCGTGATTGATCCGTTCTCGAAAGCCGCGGAGGAGCCGCGCGATCTCGTATGGGGAATAGGTTGGCGGGGCAACACCGGGTTCCCTGGCACAGCTTACTGCGTCGGCGGTAAGTCCCTGTATTGGGGCGGGTGGTGTCCGCGACTTCGGGACGCGGATCTTGCGCAGTGGCCGGCCGCCGTCCGGGAATATCTAACGAAACCGCCGCAGTTCGACAACGCTCACATATTGAACCGTCAGGCGGCGACCACCGCTGCGTCAGTGTATGAGGCCGTGGAATTTGAGATCGGCGTGAAGCCCGCCGACGATTTTGTCTTCGACCCTGTGCTGGGCCCCGGCGAACCGCCTAACTCCATCGGATTAAATGAGGCGCTTGGGGCGCTGCTCAAAGATACCCTAGCCAAATATCGAGTCCACACGCTTGGCGCTGGAATCTTTTCCGACTGCGCCTGACAGGCCGAATAACGACGAACTAATGGGACGCAATCTCATGGCCCATCTAAGGTTTGATTTTCAGTTCGCCATTGATCGTCAATATTTTCGGCAGTGGGTGCGGCAGACAACCGGTAAAGACCTGCGCGACCATTTACAGACAGCTAGTTTTCACCTACAGGCGGATACGCCCGACGGACGTTTTCATTTCCAAGTCTATGCCGCAGGCGATGTTGGTAACAATG
>Ga0126377_10004070_pt1 | contig 10552 bp, 8 predicted proteins | sample PanSoiMetPlot_22_FD_92647 | JGI IMG/M metagenome (GOLD analysis project Ga0126377, IMG submission 92647) | Tropical forest soil microbial communities from Panama - MetaG Plot_22 | ecosystem: Environmental > Terrestrial > Soil > Tropical forest > Bulk soil | place: Panama | collected 2016-02-17 | reverse complement strand
TGGAAGTCGCGCACCAGCGTGGGATACGGGTGCGGGCCGGCGACCGAGCCGCTGAGGTAGTAGGTGTCGGCCACGTTGGTGACCCAGTCGCGCAGCGCCTCGTTCATGGCGTCCTTGAGCGTGCGCGAGCCGGCGGTGACCGGCGTGACGGTGGCGCCCAGGAGCTTCATGCGAAAGACGTTGAGCTCCTGGCGCGCGACGTCCTCGGCGCCCATGTACACCTGGCACGGCATGCCGAACAGCGCCGCCACCGTCGCGGTCGCCACCCCGTGCTGGCCGGCTCCGGTCTCGGCGATGATGCGGCGCTTGCCCATGCGGCGGGCCAGCAGCGCCTGGCCGACGCAGTTGTTGATCTTGTGCGCGCCGGTGTGGTTCAGGTCCTCGCGCTTGAGGTAGACGCGGCAGCCGACGGCGTCGGACAGCCGCTCGGCCTCGGTGAGCGGCGTCGGCCGGCCGACGTAGTCGCGGAGCAGCGCCTCGAGCTCGCCGATGAAGTCGGGATCCGCCGCGACCTCGGCGTAGGCGCGCGCCAGCTCCTCGACCGCCGGCATCAGCGTCTCGGCCACGTACTGGCCGCCGAAGCGGCCGAAGCGGCCCGCGGCGGCGGCGGCGGCCTCGGAGCCGGGCGGCGACTTCGAGCTCGCGCTCACGGGACGCCGCCCCCGCGCCGGGCCGCCAGCGCGGCGCGCGCAGCGGCCACGAAGCGCTCGACCAGCCGCGCCTCCTTGCGCCCCGGCGTGGACTCGACGCCGCTGGCGGCGTCCACCCCGTACGGCGCGACCGCGGCCACCGCGGCGGCCACGTTGTCGGGCGTGAGGCCGCCGGCCAGGATGACGCGGTGGAGCTCGGCCGCCCGCCGCGCCAGCTCCCAGTCGCCCAGCTCGCCCGAGCCACCGCGGCCCGGGCTCGGCGTGTCGACCAGGAACGTGGCGCACGAGTAGTCGTCGAACAGATCGAGGTCGTGCGGGCTGGCCAGCGGGACCACCTTGATCGCCCGCTTCCCGAGCCGCTCGACGTACTCGGGCGGCTCGTCGCCGTGCAGCTGGACGAAGTCGAGGCCGACCGCGCCGACCAGCTCGAGCACCTGTTCGATCGGCTGATCGACGAACACGCCGCAGAGCGCCACGCTCGGGCGGGCGGCGCGCGCCGCCTGCGCCACCTCGACGGCCTGGTCGCGCGTGACGACGCGCCGCGATCGGGGCCAGAAATTCAGCCCCAGCCAGTCGGCGCCGGCCTGGGCGGCGAAGGCCGCGTCCTCGGGCCGGGTGAGCCCGCAGATCTTGACGATCACGGGGCCGCCTCCGCGGCCGCGCCGATGAGCGCGGCGAGCGCGGCGCCCGGCGACTGCGCGCGCATCAGCGTCTCGCCGACCAGCACCGCGTCGGCCCCGGCCCGCTCGAGCCGGCGGACGTCGTCGCGACCCCTGATTCCGCTCTCGGCGACCACCACGGCCCCGGCGGGCAGGAGCGGCGCGATGCGCCCGGTCAGCTCCATGTCCATGGTGAAGGTGCGGAGGTCGCGGTGGTTGACGCCGATGAGCTCGGCGCCCGCCGCCGCCACGCGCTCGGCCTCGGCCTCGTCGTGGACCTCGACCAGCGCGCCCAGGCCCCAGCGGCGCGCCTCGTCCAGGAGCTCGCAGAGCTCGGTCGGGTCGAGCGCGGCGGCGATGAGCAGGAGCGCGTCGGCCGCGTGGGCGCGCGACTCGACCACCTGGTACGGGTCGACGATGAAGTCCTTGCGCAGGAGCGGGACCGGGACGGCGTCGGCGATGGCGGCCATGAACTCGAGGTGACCGTCGAAGAACTGCTCGTCGGTCAGGACCGAGATGGCCGCGGCGCCGGCGGCGGCGTACTCGCGCGCGACCTCGGCCGGGTCCGCCCCCGGCCGGATCGGCCCGGCCGAGGGAGATGCGCGCTTGAACTCGGCGATGACGCGGACCGGCTGGTCCGGCCGGCGGCGAAGCGCGTCGGCGAAGGCGCGGGTCGGCGGCATGGCGGCGGCGCACGCCTCGAGATCGGCGAGCGGCCGCTCGGCGCGGGCCCGCTCGACCTCGACGCGCTTGGCGCGCAGGATGTCGGCCAGGATGCTCACCGGGGATGGCGGGCGGCGCGCTGCCCGCGCCGCGCGTGGTTCGAGGTCAGCGCCGCGGGTCTGAGTCGGTCTGGCTGGGACTGCACGACCATGAGGGCTAGCTCGCCTCGCTCGCCTCGCGGCTGAGCCGCGCCCATCGGTCGAGGGTGGAGGCGGCGCGGCCGCTGTCGATGGCCGCGATCGCCATCTCGGCGCCGGTCTTGAAGTCGCCCGCCCTGCCGCACACCACCAGGCCCGCGCTGGCCGCCATCACCGCCGCGCTGCGCACCGGGCCGCGCTCGCCGGCGAGCACGCGGCGCAGCGAGGCCGCGTTGTCGGCCGCGGTGCCGCCGCGCAGGCCGGCCGGGTCGGACTCGGCCACGCCGAAGTCGGCCGGCGTGACCTCGCGCAGGATCGGCGCGCCGCGCCCCGCCCGCCACTCGACCAGCGCGGTCGGGCCGCGCACCGCGATCTCGTCCAGCCCGCCGGCGCCGTGCACCACGAACGCGCGCTCGGCGCCGAGCTGGCCGAGCGCCCGCGCCACCGGCTCGCACCACGTCCGGTCGAACACGCCCACCACCTGGCAGCCGACCCGGGCCGGGTTGGTGAGCGGCCCGAGCAGGTTGAAGATGGTGCGCGTGCCGATCTCGCGGCGCGGGCCGGCCGCGTGGCGGGTGGCGGCGTGGAACGCGGGCGCGAACAGAAAGCCGATCCCGACCTCGACCAGGCAGCGCTCCACCACCGGGGTGGGCGCGTCGATGACCACGCCCAGCTCCTCGAGCACGTCGGCCGAGCCGGCGCGCGACGACAGCGCGCGGTTGCCGTGCTTGGCCACCGTGGCTCCCGCCGCCGCGACCACGATCGCGGCCAGGGTGGACACGTTCACCGTCCCCGAGCCGTCTCCGCCGGTGCCGCAGGTGTCGACCGCGCGGGCCGGCTCCGGGCACGAGATGGGCAGCGCGCGCTCGCGCATCGCGCTGGCCGCGCCGGCGATCTCGTCGGCGGTCTCGCCCTTCATGCGCAGCGCGACCAGCAGGCCGCCGATCTGCGCGGCGGTCACCGCGCCGTCCATGATGGCGCCGAACACGAGCGCGATGTCGTCGCGAGCGAGGTCGTCGCCCGCCATCACCCGCGCGATGGCCTGGCGGATCTCCACGGCCCTAGCCGTCCTCTCCCGCCGGCGCGCCCGTCCCGTCCGGCGCGCCGCGGCTCATGTCGAGGAAGTTGCGCAGGACGCGCAGACCCTCGCGCGTCATGATCGACTCCGGGTGGAACTGCACGCCCTCGAGCGGCGCCGCGGTGCCGGCGAAGTCGCGGTGGCGCACGCCCATGATCTCGTCGTCCCAGGTCTTGGCGGTGATCATCAGGCACTCGGGCATGCTCGACGGCTCGATGACCAGCGAGTGGTAGCGGGTGGCCTCGTACGGGTTGGGAAGCCCCGCGTTCAGGCCCTGCTCGTCGTGGAAGATCTTGGAGATCTTTCCGTGCATGACGCGATCCGCGCGCACGATGCGGCCGCCGAACACCTGGCCGATGGCCTGGTGGCCCAGGCAGACGCCCAGGATCGGGATGCGGCCGGCGAAGCGGCGGATGAGATCCATCGAGATGCCGGCCTCGTTGGGCGTGCACGGGCCGGGCGAGATCACGATGCGGCGCGGCTGCATGCTCTCGATCGCGTCGAGGTCGATCGCGTCGTTGCGCTCGACCCGCACCTTCTGGCCCAGCTCGCCCAGGTACTGCGCCAGGTTGTAGGTGAACGAGTCGTAGTTGTCGATCAGGAGCAGCATGGCGAGAGATCGTGGCCAGAAGAACGTGGTGAGCCGAGCGCGGCCGGGATGCAGGACCGCCTAGGTCGGGTCGGCGCGGCGGGCCAGCGCCACCGCGCGCAGGACGGCGCGCGCCTTGTTGAGTGTCTCCTCGTACTCCAGCTCGGGCACCGAATCGTAGACCAGGCCGGCCCCGGCCTGTACGTAGATCGAGTCTCCGGAGCTCACCAGGGTGCGAATCGCGATGGCCAGGTCCATGTTGCCCGAGTAGGAGATGTACCCGATCGCGCCGCCGTAGATCCCGCGCCGGTGCGGCTCCAGCTCGTCGATGATCTCCATCGCGCGGATCTTGGGCGCGCCGGTCAAGGTGCCGGCCGGGAAGGCGGCGCGCAGCACGTCGTGCCACGCCAGCCCCTCGTCCACGTCGCCGTGCACGTGCGACACCATGTGCATGACGTGGGAGTAGCGCTCGACCACCATCTGCTCGGACACGAGCACGGTGCCGACCTTGGACACGCGCCCGACGTCGTTGCGCCCGAGATCGATCAGCATGAGGTGCTCGGCGCGCTCCTTGATGTCGCCCTGCAGCTCGGCGGCGAGCAGCTCGTCCTCCTCGGGCGTCGCGCCGCGCGGCCGCGTGCCGGCAATGGGGCGCACCTCGACCCGCCCGCCCTCCATGCGCACCAGCGTCTCGGGCGACGCGCCGGTGACGCGCGCCTCGGGGAACTCGAGGTGATACATGTACGGGGACGGGTTGACCACGCGAAGCGCGCGGTAGACGTCGAACGGGTCCACGCCTCCGCGCGGGACGCGGAGGCGCTGCGAAAGCACCACCTGGAAGGCGTCGCCGGCCAGGATGTACTCCTTGGCCCGGTCGACGGCGCGCTGGAAGCCCTGGCGGTCGAAGCCGGACGTGGGGGTCTCGCCGCCGCCCCAGCGCAGCCGCGCCGACCCGTCCTCGCCGATGGGCGGCGGCTCCATCGGCGAGAGCGCGGGCGCGCTGCGGCGCAAGCGCTCGACCACCTCGTCGATCCGGCGCAGCGCGCCGGCGTAGGCCGCCTCCGCCTTCTCGGGGCGCGGCACGTACGGCGTGGCGACCACCTTGATCGTCTGGCGCAGGTTGTCGAACACGACCAGCGTGTCGGTCAGCACCATGTAGAGATCGGGCAGGTCGGCCAGCTCGGAGGGATCGGCCGCGCGCGGCGCGTGGTCGGGCAGGTTCTCGAACCCGCGCACCAGGTCGTAGGCCATCCAGCCGACCGCGCCGCCCCAGAAGCGCGGCAGCCCGGCCGGCGCGACCGGACGCCACTCGCTCATGACCTCGACCAGCGCCGCGGTCGGCTCTGGCACCGACCAGGTGGCGGTGCGCGGCGCCCCGTCGCCCTCGACGTCGTACCAGACCACGCTGGCCTGGCGGCCCTGGGCGCGCAGCACCGCGCGCGGGCGCACGCCGATGAACGAGTAGGCGGCCCACTTCTCCCCGCCGACGACCGACTCGAGCAGGAAGCTGTGCTCGCCGCGGCCCAGCTTGGCGTAGGCGCCGACCGGCGTGTCGCCGTCGGCCATGATTTCCCGGTAGACCGGGATGAGATTGCCCCGCTGCGCGGCCTGACAGAACTCGTCGAGCGAGGGGTGATAGGCAGTGTGCGTGGGCAAGGTGCTTCGTCTGATGATGAGCTTCGACTATTCTACGCGCCATGACTGGCTCGCTCGAGACCGTCGATCCCGAAATCGCCCACCTTCTCCTGGCCGAGGAGCGGCGCCAGCGCGACTGCCTGCGCCTCATCCCGTCGGAGAACTACGTCTCGGCCGCCGTGCTGAGCGCGACCGGATCGGTGCTCACCAACAAGTACTCCGAGGGCTACCCCGGCAAGCGCTACTACGAGGGGCAGGTCTACATCGATCAGGTGGAGACCATCGCCATCGAGCGCGCGAAGGCGCTGTTCGGGGCCGCGCACGCCAACGTCCAGCCCTACTCCGGCTCTCCGGCCAACATGGCCGTATACTTCGCGTTCCTCCAGCCGGGCGACACGGTGATGGGGATGCACCTGGCCTCGGGCGGACACCTGACGCACGGGTGGAACGTGTCGATCACCGGCAAGTACTTCCGCTCGGTGCAGTACACGGTGAACAAGGAGAGCGGTCGCATCGACCACGACGCCGTGCGAGATCTCGCCCGGCGCGAGCGGCCCAAGCTGCTCTGGGCCGGCGGCACCGCGATCCCGCGCCTGATCGACTTCGCCGTGTTCGGCGAGATCGCGCGCGAGGTGGGCGCGGTGTTCGCCGCCGACATCGCACATATTGCGGGCCTCATCGCCGCCGGCGCGCACCCGTCGCCGATCCCCCACGCCGACGTCGTCACCACGACGACGCACAAGACGCTGCGCGGGCCGCGCGGCGGCATGATCCTCTGCCGCGACGAGCACGCCAAGGCGATCGACCGCGCGGTGTTCCCGGGGCTTCAGGGCGGGCCGCACAACCACACGACCGCCGGCATCGCGGTCGCGCTCAAGGAGGCGGCCACGCCCGAGTTCCGCCGCTACGGCGAGCAGGTGGTGGCGAACGCGCGCGCGCTGGCCGCGGCGATGACGGAGCGCGGCTTCGATCTCGTCTCGGGCGGGACCGACAATCACCTCCTCCTGTGCGACCTCACCGGCAAGGGCGTGCCGGGCAAGGTGGCGGCGCGCGCGCTCGACCGCGCCGGCATCGTCTGCAACTACAACACCGTGCCGTTCGATCCGCGCAAGCCGTTCGACCCGTCGGGCATCCGCCTCGGCACGCCCGCGCTCACCAGCCGCGGGATGCTGGAGGCCGACATGCGGCGCATCGCCGGCTGGATCGACGAGATCGTGGCGCGGCCCGACGACGAGCAGCTCGCCGGCCGCGTCCGCGCCGAGGTGCAGGAGCTCTGCCGGGCGAACCCGGCCCCGGGCATCGCGGTCGCCGACTGAGCGGGCGCCGCGTCGCGGTCGCTCGCGGGCGCTGCGCCGCCCACGGCGTCGCTCACGGCGTCGCCGGTCCGAGCAGCGTGAGCCGCTCGCGCCGCGCGGCGCGGGCCAGGTCGACCAGGCCCGCCCGCTCGAACGCGGCGGCGAGCGCGGCCAGCGCCGGCGCCGCGCGCTCGGGCGGCGCGATGAGCGCCGCGGCGAGGAGAGACGCCACCTCGGTGGGCCACGCGGGCGCGTCGGGCGGCGGCAGCGCGATGTCCGCCGGCGGCGCGTCGGTGGCCGGCAGCGACGCGAACGCCGGCCCCGCCGCGCGGTCGGCCCCGGCCGGCAGGAGCGCGACCAGCGCCCGGGCCTCGCCGGCGCGGCCGAGCAGTTCGAGGGCGCGGGCGGCGGCCAGGACGGCCTCGGCGTGCTCGGGCTCGCCGGGCGCGGTCAGGTCGATCGCCCGCCGCGCGGCGGCGAGGGCCGCCAGCGGACGCGACGCGGCCAGGAACGCGCGCGCCTCCAGCAGGCTGGCGCCGCCGGCGTCTCCCGACGCGCTCGCGCCGCGCACGAAGAACACATCGGCGCGCGGCGCGTCGCCGGCCGCGATGGCGGCGAGGCCTGCGGCCAGCAAGTAGGGCGCGTGGTCGGGGCTGGACTCGCTGGTGCGCTCGGCCCACTCGAGCGCGCGCGCCGGATCGTTCAGCCGCGCGAACAGCTCGACCAGCAGCGGGCCGCGCTGCCCGATCGCGAACGCGCCGTCGGCGAGCTCGCCGGCGAGCCGGTCGGCCAGCGCCGGATCGCGCAGGTAGGCGCGCGCGACCCGCTCGAGCCCATCGGTCGCGCCCCGGTCGCGCATGCCCGTCCGCGACCCCGCAGCTCCGTCGGTGCGCTGGGCGGTGGCGGCGCGCACGTCGGCCAGCGCGGTCGCGCCTCGGTCGTGCCTGCCCGTCCGCGAGCCCGCAGCTCCGTCGGTGCGCTGGGCGGTGGCGGCGCGCACGTCGGCCAGCGCGGTCGCGCCGCGGTCGCGCACGTCCTTGCGCGAGCCCGCCCTGCCCTCGGTGCGCTGGGCGGAGCCGGCGCGTACGTCGGCCAGCGCGGTCGCGCCTCGGTCGTGCCTGCCCGTCCGCGAGCCCGCCCTGCCGTCGGTGCGCTGGTCCGTTCCGGCGCGCACGTCGGTCAGCGCGGGCGCGCCGTCCACGCGGACCCGGCCCGGGCCCGGGATGCGGTTGGGATCGACGACGCCGAGCGGCAGCGCGGCGGGGAGGCGCGCGGGGAGCGCGGCGCCGGCAGACAGCCGCCGCCAGCGCGCCTCCAGCGCCTCGCGCCCGCGGGCCAGGCGCGGATCGCGCGACCAGCGCAGCGCTGCGCGCCAGCGGGCGAGCGCGTAGATCGCGTCGGGGGTCGGGAAGCGCGCGGCCAGCGCGCCCAGCTCGCCGCTCGCGCGCAGGTGGTCGCGCGCGACCTCGAGCGGCGCCGCGTCGCACAGTGCGGCCTCGCGCGCGCCGCCTGGCTCGGCCGCGCGCGCGGCGGCCAGCGCCGCCCGCCACGCGGTCGCCGACGCCGGCCCGGCGCGCAGCAGCGCATCGATCGCGCTCTCGCGTCCCTGGGCCGCCGCCTCGGCGACGAGGAGCGCGCGCGCCTCGGGCGAGAGCGCGGCCGCGCCCTCGAGCGCGCGATCGAGGGCCGCGCGCGCGTCCTCGTCCATGCCGGCCGCGCGCAGGATCGTGGCCTGCGCGTGGCGCGGGACGCTGGCCCGCCCGACCTCGGTGGCCACCACCGCGGCCAGGTCGACGCGCTCGGCCAGCTCCGCCTCCCACGAGCTCACGCGGCCGTCCTGCCACGCGCGCAGCGCGACCACCGCCCACGCGCCGGCCGCGGCCGGGTCCGCGCTCCGCCACCCGCGCGCCGCGGCGAGCTGCCGGATCTCCTCGGCCGCCGGTGGATCGTGCTCCGCCGCGCGCACGAGCGATCCGGCGCAGCCGAGATCGCCCGGCGCGCGGGCCGCACCGCACAGGTCGAAGCGCTCGGCGAGGAGCTCGGCCAGGAGCGCCGGGCTCGGCCGCTCGCGCGAGCCGTACCACCAGCGATGCAGCCTCAGGTAGCGGCGCAGGTGATCGGCGGCGCGGCCCCCGCGCGCCACGTAGACGGCATAGGTGGAGAGCGCCGCCCGTCTGGCGCCACCGTCGGCCAGCCACGCCCCCGCCGCGCCCACGTCGGCGAGGTCGGCCTCGGCCGGCGCGCGCGCGGCCAGCCGCGCATCGCGCGGGTCGATCCGCTCGACACGTTCGAGCAGGCGGTCCGCGGCGCGCCGGCCCGGACCGTCGCCCCGGCGCAGCGCGGCCAGCGCGCCGGCCGCGTAGCTCTCGAGCAGGAGCCGCCGGCGCGCCCCGGCTCCCGCCGGATCGAGCCGGTCGGCCGCCTCGAGGTCGCGCCAGCCGTCGCCCTCGCCGAGGGCCAGCCGCGCGCGCGCCCGCCCGGCGTGAAGCGCCGCGAGCGCGCGAGCGTCGGCGGCCGCGAGCTCACCGCGCCGGCTCGCCTCCGCGAGGTGGCGGAGCGCGCCTCCCGGCCGGCCCGCGCGCATGAGCGCCCGCGCGAGCGCGACGTGCACGTCGGGGTCGCGTGGATCCGCGGCCAGGCGCAGCCGCAGCTCCGCGATGCGCCGGCCGATGCGCCGATCGAGCATCGGCCCACCTCCGTCGTCGCTGCCTCGCCCCCCCGGCGCGCCGGCCGGCGTCGCGCCGCCGCAGGCGGTGAGCCAGGCGAGCGCCGCCAGGACCCGGCTCGCTCGCCCGGCCGATCGCATCGAGCGATCATGGCGGGACTACTTGCGCGAGTTCAAGAGCGACTTGAGGTCGCTGCCGATCGCGAACGAGACGGTGTCCAGCGACGGGATGCGGATCGGCTCGCCGGTCTGCGGGTGACGGCCATCGCGCTCGGGCCGGCGCCGCTTGGCGAAGGTGCCGAATCCCGGATAGGTGAACTTGGGGTTGGAGCCGTTGCGCCGCACGCGCGCCTTGACGAAGTAGTCGCCCAGCTCGGCGAACACCCCGTCGATGATGTCGGCGACCGCCTTCTTGGTGAGCCCGTTCTGCGCCCCGCGCTTGCGGTAGACGAGGTCGATGAGCTCCTGTTTGGTCATTCGATCCTCTCTCGCGGTCCGCGGCACGCTGCGGTCGACGGACGCAAACTCTAAGGAGCAGCCCGCGAGCGTGTCAAGGGTGAGCGCGCCGCGGTCCGGATTCCAGCGCGACGCAAATCGTCGACGATCACACCCTCGCTGGGTTGGGCGAGCGCACGCCGAGGCGCTCGAGCTCGTCGATGACCTGCTTGAGATCGCTCCACGCGTCTCGCTTGCGATCCGGCGAGCGCAGGAGGAACGCCGGATGAAACGTCGGCATCACCGGGATCGGGCGAATGCCGCGAAAACTGTGGAAGCGCCCGCGCAGCGCGCCGATCGGCGCCCTGGTATGGAGCAGCGCGTGCGCCGCCGGCTTGCCCAGCGCGACGATGATGCGCGGGGCCACGGCACCGATCTGTCGGTGGAGAAACGGCAGGCACTCGGCCACCTCGTCCGGTTCCGGATCGCGATTACCCGGCGGCCGGCACTTGACGATGTTGGCGACGTACACGCTGTCGCGCGTCCAGCCCATGGCGCCGATCATTCGGTCGAGCAGCTGGCCGGCCGCACCGACGAAGGGCTCGCCGCGCCGGTCCTCCTCTGCCCCCGGCCCCTCGCCCACGAACATGAGGGACGCGGTCTCCGAGCCGACGCCGAACACGATG
>Ga0126377_10004069_pt1 | contig 10554 bp, 8 predicted proteins | sample PanSoiMetPlot_22_FD_92647 | JGI IMG/M metagenome (GOLD analysis project Ga0126377, IMG submission 92647) | Tropical forest soil microbial communities from Panama - MetaG Plot_22 | ecosystem: Environmental > Terrestrial > Soil > Tropical forest > Bulk soil | place: Panama | collected 2016-02-17 | reverse complement strand
GGCGATAGTCACCGCCGCCAATCGAATGACCGCCCGCCTCGATGGCGGGTTTTTTATTGGCGGCGGCCTTGAGAAAGGACCGCCACCATGGCGACCACTGTCATCCACGACCAGGCAACCCCGGGTGCGGGTAATAGGCTGGTCAGATACATCGAAGAAATCAACCGCGAGTTCTGCCGCGAGAACATGTTTTCCCCTTACATGGGGGAGGATGTAACCTCGATCATTCGTATCCGAAATGAGCTCAAAGCCGGCGGCGAAGTCATCAACCTGCCGATCGTCAGGCGGCTTCTAAGGGGCCAACCAGGCCAACCTGCCGTTATAGGTAGTGGTACTCTGGTAGGGGCCGAGGAAGCTATAGACAATTTCGGACAAAGGGTCAAAGTGGATTGGGCTCGAAACGCGGTAGTAACAAACAAAGCCGAAAGTCAGAAAGATAGTGCGGACATATTCGGCGAAGCAAAGCCCCTGCTAAGTGATTGGGGTAAGGAGCTCCAGCGCGACGAGATCATCGCCACGATGATGTCGCTGCCGGCGCTCGATACGCTACCGGGCGCCGACATCCGCATCAATGGCCTGCTGTATCAATCCGCAACTGCGACCCAGCGCGGCCAATGGCAGTTGGACAATGCTGACCGCGTGCTGTTCGGAAACAGCCTTGCCAACCGGGTGGCGACCGCGGTGGCTACCGACCACGCAGCATCGCTGACCAACCTCGACGCGACCAACGACTTGCTCACGGGTAAGAACCTGAGCCTGTTGAAGCGCGTAGCCATGAATGCCAACCCGAAAATTCGGCCATTCAAGACCCGGAATGGTTACGAGTATTTCGTGGCGTTCATGGGAACCAACCCGTTCCGCGACCTCAAGAACGATCTGAACTATGTCGCGACCGGGAGCTCGGGCGCCAACGTGTATGCGCGCCCGCGCGAAACCATGGGGCCAAACGGCGCGCCCGACAATCCGCTGTTCCAGGATGGCGACCTCCTCTACGACGGGGTGATCGCGCGCCTGGTGCCGGAAATCTCCTCGACCTTCGTGGAGAGCGTCTGGACGACGCTGAAGACGGCGGGCGCCGGTGGCACTGTGCGTTGCGAGCCGGTGTTCCTCTGTGGCCAGCAAGCCGTCGCGCTGTGCTGGGGCCAGATGGCACGCCCGACCACCCGAAGTGAAACTGACTATCAGTTCATCCAGGGCGTCGGCATCGACATGTGCTACGGCATGGCAAAGATTGCCAAGAAGGAGCCGATGGCTGGCACCAAGCAGGTGCAGTTCGGCATGGCAACCGGCTTCTTCGCTTCGCCGGCTGACTGACGACAAGTGGGGCGCGGCTTTCCGGCCGCGCCCTTTTTCTTCTGGAGAAACGCCGATGAAAAAGCGCAAGCGCCTGGCGCGCAAGACCCATGAGGATGATGACATGAGCGACGACGACGATATCGATGAGATCAAGCAGGAGGCTGCTCCTGGTCCGCACGTAGTCGATCCGCTGAACGTCGCAACTGCGCTGCCGCCGCGCGACCCCAGCATCTACTGCGGCACGTCAGCGATCCGCGGCAAGATCGACAAGAATACGCCAGTAGTGAGCGACTATGCCTTTGCCAGCATGCCACCGTACGCTGCGATCTTTATTGGCGGCGTGTGGGTGTCGGAAGCGTTCGATGCCGGCGCGGTGTTCGAGCTCGGCAACCAGGACGATGTCAACACCTACGCATCTATCCCGCTCGATGTGATCGGCTTCACGCCGATCAACTTCAAGCCGGAAGGCGCGCCGCGAGCAGGCTTCACCGCGATCATCGGCAAGATCGAAGGGGTCACCGAATTGACCCAAGGCAGGGCCGACTTCGTCCTGCTGTACGCCTGATGGCGGACATCACGAGCCGCCAACTGATCGATGAGGCCGCGACGCGCGTCGGCAACCTGGGCATCGGCCAAACGTTGAATGCCGACGAGCTCGCATACTTCCAACGCTCCTATCGGTTTCTCCTCGATCAGTTGGCGGAGGATGAAGTCCTGACGATCGGCGATGACGAGGCGATCCCCGCCTCGTGGGCGCCCTACATCGCTACTTTGCTGGCCAATCTGTGCGGGCCGGCATACGGCGTGCCGTTCGATGTCAACACCAAGCTGGGCACCGAGGCGATCCTGCGCAAGCTGGTGCGAGGAAAAGAAACGTTCGAGCGCCAGCAAGCGGAGTATTTCTGATGGCTGACCCGTACAACTACGGGGAGCTCGTCAGGATGGCCGAGGAGGCAAGGACACGGCGCAATTGGCTACAGAATGCACAGGTGCCTGCGCCGCATGACATTCCGGCCGAGCAGTACTTCCCGGAGTATCGGCCGCAGCCTGATGCTCAAGATGATCGAAATTGGTTTCGGCGCAACGTCCTCGACTATCCACGGCTGTTCAGCGACATCGGATCGATGTACCGAGCCAAAGTCGATCCAATGAGTTATTACCACGCCGCGCAAGTCCCCAAGGAGGTTGTGCAGTCGGCGCAGAATTATGCGCAGACCGGAGTGTATGATCCGGGGCCGACCATCGAGGCGCTGACATTGATGACCGGGCTGCGGTTGCCGTTTGCCAGGCCTGGCGAGTTAGGTGCGGCCGGCGGCGGCAGAATGCGAGGGCGCGGACGGCGGCCACCGAGCGTCAATCTGTACGACTTCGACTACACCGTGCCCAAGCCGCGGTTTGCCATGACGCCGCAGGAGATTGCTGCGGACACCAGTGTACGCATGGCGCCTGGCCCCGAGGCGCCGCTGAAGGCGGGAGAAATTCCCAGCCTACGTGGGCTGCCGACCAATGAGGCGGTTGCCATTGCGTCGACCGAGCCGCACACGAAGCTGATCGGCCCGAAGGGCAACATTGCCGGCGCGCCGGATTGGGTGAAAACGCCAGAGGACTTGGCTAAATTACGCGCCGATGTTGATGCGCAGATGAGGGGCGGCGTTGACGATCCGCTATTGGCCGACATCACCGGCTGGAATTGGTATCACCGCGCGCGTGGACAAGGCCAGGATTTGAGCGGTGGCACCATCCCCGGAGTGTTCACGGCGCGGCTCGGCGGCGAGTTCAGTCCCAATGCCACGCCTGAGAGCGAGATCGGCTATGCGCTGCGCGAGCGCAACGCGGCGATCGTCAATCCGCCGGTGGAAAAACTTGATCAGTTCGGCAATCCGGTCATGTGGCGCACCAGCCGTGGCGCGCTCACCGAGGAGCCAACCTTGGAGGGCGGCTTCAAGGCCGGCCGGCCGCAGCAACATCAAAACTTCATGCGCTCGCTGGTGATGCAAGACCCGCTCGCAATGGCGCGCGGGCAGAAGACCTCCGAATATGCGCAGAAGCAAGGGCCGGAAGGTATCGCCTCGGCAAGCGGCGCCACCGGCGTCAACGATTTCCGCATGCAACAGGTGTTCGGCTACAAGGGGCCGACCGGTCAGCCGGTGAAATCGAGCGAGGCCTCGGCGAGGAGCGAGGCTGTGCATCGCTTCATGGATTTCGAGACCGCGCTCGCGGTTGGGCGCGCTAATGCGGCAGGCCTCGGCGGCAGGAACGATTGGACCGGCGAGGAACTGCAGGCGATGTTGTGGACGCGCAACAAGGCGCAAGACCTCGCCAACAAGGCCAAGGGTAAGAAGTTCATTGGCCCGCCCACGCCCGAGGCCTTTAACGAGGCGCTCGACCTCGCCAACCGGCAGCCGTTCGACTACGCCGGCAAGCACACTGCCTACGCCACGCACGAGCAGATACCCGGCACCGATCGCGAGTTCACCCGAGCTCTGCTCAATGCGCCGCAGAGTGTGCAGGACGCCTATTCGCTCGATCCGCGCTCGACCTGGCGCGGCCCAGGCAACCGCGATCTCATCTATGGCGGCCTGCGCATCGGCGACACGCCGATGGGCATGCTGGTGGCGCCGACAAGCCCAATGCAAGGTGTGTGGCAGGGCTCGGGCGGATTGCAACTGAACCGCGGCGAGGTGGCGCGACCATTGGTCGGCCTGTTGCCGAAGGAGGGGACGATCGATCCGGCATCGCGTGCTCTGCTCGAAGGCGGCGAGCTCACGCGCGCTTATCTTGATGCGCAAGCGGCCGGCGCCGCGCATGTGCTATTCCCGAAGGTGTCGGCCGGCAAAATGGGCTCGATCGACATCCCGATGAAGCGCCCGCTCACACGCGACGAGGCGGATAAATTGGTCGCGCTCGCGAAGCGCTATGGGTTCAGCGACATTTCCGATCGCGGCAGCGGCGTGACAATCACCAATTTCGGCGCTGAGCCACAAGGAAAGAGAGTTGGGAAGATACTCAAAGACCCGCACGGGTTCAGGGCCGAGCTAGAAAAAATATTGCCTGACGCCGGCAAGCCAACGCGCGTTGGCGTCGACAGCGTCTACCAGGGCTTCACGCAGTATCCGAAAGTGGGAGAGGGGCCGCCGCTGGAAACCTTGGCCTATCCCGGCAGCGGCCACGCCACGCGGCTCTTCCTCGATCAACTCGATCAGATGCCGGGTGTGCGCGATGCGCTCATCCGCAATCGCGGAATTCCGCTAAAGGCGCTGGCGAATATGGAGCGGGATGAGGCGTGGGCAAAGTCCCTCGGGGCGACTGCCCCGAGGGACATTCAGAACGCGCGCCAGATCATTTCTCAGGGCGGCGATTGGCCTGCTCGCTTGCGGGCGGCTTTGGCTCGGGGCGAGGTGCTGCCGGCGGTTGCGGCGGCGTTGTTGACAGCGGCACTTGCCGGGGGCGAGTCGTCGCAACAGTGACCGGTGGATCGCGGGCGCTGTCCCACATCTCCAGCCACTCCCTCTTCGTGTAGGGCGGTTCGCGCCACTGCCTCCCGTAGATGTCGGTCTTGGTAACCATGTCAACCTCCTCTCTGACCGACCATATTAGCGGAAAACAGGAATGGTTGCAATCCCGCTTCCCGTTGGCACGTCTCCCGGCTTCGAGTCGCAGGAGAGCGCTGGCCGGCTCGTCAACTGCTACGCCGAGCCGCTCGGCGAGGGCCGCAACGACGCCAAGCGCGTGCGGGTGCCGGGAATGACCGCCTTCCTCACCAGCGACGCGACCGGGTTCCGCGGCATGGCGGACATGGGCGGCACGGTGTTCGCCGCCTTCAAGGACCGCCTCTATCGCGGACTGAGCGTTGGCGGCACGCTGAAACTGCATGCCGAGAACGGCGAGGCCACCGGCGAACTGCCGGTCTACTTCGCGCGCAACAACGCCACGCCGCCTGGCAGGATCATGGTGTCGAGAGACGGCTCGCCTGGTGCGCATCTGGTCACCGACCTCGGTCTCATACCGTTCGGAATGCCGGAACAGCCCAACTCGGTATTCAGCCTGGACGGCTACATCGTCTTCACGACGCCTGGCGGCAAGGCCTACGCAACCGGGCTCAACGATCTCGTCATCAATGCGCTGTCGTTTGCTCGCATGGAGGCCAAGCCGGATGGTCTGGTGCGCGGCGTTAGCTTTGGCGGACGCGCGCTGTTTTTCGGCACGCAAAGCCTTGAGATATGGACTGACGTGGGCGCCGTGCCGTTCCCATTTCAGCGCGCCACGATCGTGCCGTTTGGATTGCTCGGCCCGGATGCCGTCGCCGGCTGGGAGGATGGGTTCGGCGCCGGCCTCTTATGGGTCGCGAACGATTTCACGGTGCGTGCGCTCGACGGCTACACCGCGGTGCGGGTGTCGACATCCGACATCGAGCGGTTGATTGCGCGCGAGCCGTCCAAGGTGAGACTGCTGGCCAGCGTGCACGTTGTCGACGGGCACAGCATGTGGACGATTTCCGGCTCTGACTTCACCTGGACGTTCGACCTCAGCACCAAGCGATGGCACGAACGAACTAGCTGGCGCGAGCTCCTCGGTCCTGATCCGCTCACAGGCGAGCCGGTCTTTAATTATGATCCGCGGCGCTGGCGCGGCCTGCAGAGTATTCGGGCATTCGCCGACAATCCGACTACGACGCCGCGCTGGCTGGTCGGCGACCGCAACACCGGCGACATCTTCGAGATTGATCCGACCAATCACACCGAGCACGGCGAGTCGCTGGTGATGCGGATCGAGAGCGCCGCGGTCCAGAAATTTCCCGAGCGCATCAGGGTGGCGAGGGCCGACTTCTACGTCGAGGTTGGCGTTGGTCGGGAGATTGTCCCGCCTGGTTTGCCTCCCGGCAATCCGGTGCAAGACCCGGTGGCGATCATTTCCTGGTCGGATGACGGCGGCGTCAATTGGTCGGTCGAGGTGCAGCGCAAGCTGGGGCGGCAGTCGCGCTACCAGAACGTCAGCGTTTACCGCGCCGGCATGTCGACACGCCAGGGTCGGCGCTGGCGCATGGATATCTCAGACCCGGTCTACGTCGCGATTTTCAGCGGCGATCAAAGTGCCGAGCTCCGCTCCGGCAGCACGAGGGCCGCCTGATGGCAATACGACCGCTACCGCCGCCGGATGTCGCGCTGGTCGATCCCGAGACCGGATTGGTGACGAGGGACTGGTACGACTTCCTCCGCGACTTGACGGCGGCGATCAATGCTCTGTCGCAGCCGCCTGCTCAGCCAGGAGATCAATGATGGACTTCCTCAGTAATCTGACGGCGCCGTTCACTACCAAGGCTGCCGATACAGCGGCAAATGCAATCACCGGGACAACGCAGCAGGGCCTCGGCCTGGCGCGCGATCTGTTCAGCCAGGCGCGCGGTGCCGTTACCGATTACGCCGGCCGAGCGGTGCAGCCGCTGCAAAACCTGTCGGGGCAACTTAGCGGTGGCCTGCAGACCTATCTCGATGCGATCGGCGCCAACGGCATCCCCGGCCTCAATAATGCGCGCAACATATTCAACGCGATGGTGCAGCCGGATATCAGCCGCGCCGTTGACATTACCCAACGCAGCGGCGTTGCTGCCGGCGGCGCGACCGGCAACATTCTCGACGAGCTCGCCAGGAGCACCGGCAGGGCGCTGCAAGGCAATTATCAAAACTTCGCGCAGGGGCTCAATCCGTTGCTCGGCGCCAGCACCGGCATTGCCACGAACCTCGGCAAGATCTTTCAGGACACCGGCTCCAACTTGGCTGGCATTTTCGGCAATGAAGCCGGCGCGGTGACCAACGCATATAACCGCATCGGTGATGCCGAGGCTCAAGCTGCGCTTGCCTCGAACCAGGCCGGCAAGAATATCTGGGAGGGGGTCGGCCAGGGCGTCAAGCTTGCGGCCTCGGTCGCGCCATTTCTCATGGCGTTCTCAGATGAGCGACTGAAAGAGAACATGGCCGAGGTTGGCGAGCTCTACGATGGCACGCCGGTCTATCGCTACAATTACATCGATGATCCGACGCCGCGCATTGGTCTTTCCGCGCAGGATGTCGAGCAGCGCAGACCTGATGCGGTGGCAGAGTTCGGCGGCTTCAAGGCAGTTGACTATCACAGGGCAACTGAGCGTGCGCGCACGATCGCACAGAGGATGTCGCGATGATCGACTTTTCCAAATTCCTGCCGAGCCTCGACCTCTCATGGATTGGCGATTTGCCGAAGACCTACGAGGAGGGCCAGGCGCGTTATCGCGAAGGTCAAATCCGCCAAGACTTCCAAAAAAATGGCATCCCGGTCGGCCCTGACGGGCAGCCTGACTACGCGGCAATCATGCAGCGGATGGCAGCGGCCGGCGGCATCGGCAGCATGAAAGATTTGGCGGGGGCGGTTCCGTTCTACAAGCTGCAGGAGGAGCGACAAAAAGAATTAATGGCGGACAAAGCGGCGGCTGATTTCAACAGGAGGTTTGGCACAGGCGGCGGCAGCAGTGCTCCCGACAGTTCCTATGCGCCCAATCCGCGGCCGGCGCGCATTGTGCCGCCTGGGCAGTCTGGCGCAGAAAACATGAGGATGCCGACTTATTACAATTACAACCCAACATCGATCGGCTCGCAGCCTGGCTTGCTCGGCACAAGCACACCTTATCCGGGCGCGTCTGTGGTGCCGGTGCCAACGCAAACAATTCGATCGGGGCAATCCTCCGGCTTGGGCTCGCCGACAATGTATGCCGGCGCGGGAGGTCCGGCCACGCTCCCTTTTTCGGGAGCGGGGGCGGGGACGACAGATGGGGGTGGTTCCGATGAGGATGTATCCACAGGGGGAGGGTTTGCGCCATATCAGGTGGCGCAAGCGGGAGGATTTCCGCCGCCGCCGTCGCAGCCGCAAACGCTCCCTATTCCCGGCTTGACTTCGCCAACGCCGCTTGCGCGGCAGGGGCAACAAAATCTCGCGGCCCCGCTGCCGCAGATGACGCAGAACCCGGTTAGCCAAAACATTCCTAACTTGGTCGCAGCGCTCAGCAATCGCCGGCTGCCAGAGGCGCAGCGCCAGCTTGGTTTGAAGATGCTGGAGCATGCGCTCAAGGAAAGCGACATTGCCCCCGACATGAAAGATTACCTGTTCTATCGCGCGCAAGGCGGCACCAAGACGAAACACGAGCGCGACCTGGAGCTCAAGCGTGCCGGCGCGCTGACAGTCAATACTGCAGAGGGGCTGGAGGCTGCGCAGGTCAAGGCGCGCGTTGCGATCGATCAGAAAGCGATAGAGGCTCTCGCAGACCAGAGCGCGAAGGGCCACACTGTTCTGCCATTGCTCGAACAGGTGATCGAGATATCGAAGAAGACACCCGCCGGCTGGGCCGGCCCCATTTACTCATCGCTGTCGCGAGCGGCTGCCGGAATGGGTCTGCCGGTGCCTGAAGGCTGGTCGAATACCGAATTGCTCGCTTCGATCGGTCGCCAACTCATACCTGGTGTTCGCGATCCGGGCTCGACCTCGAACCTTGAGCAGCAAATGTATGGGCAAGCCGTGCCCGGTCTCGCCAACAGCGTCGAGGGCCGCGTCAAGTTGGCGACCATGTTCAGAGCGCTGCAAGAGCGCCGCGCTGACGTTGTGCGAATTTATCGCGAGAATGTCGGCTCGCTCGACCTTGATCGCAAGTTGCGCGAGTTGGATGCGAAACCGCTGTTCAACAACGAGCAGAGGGCGGCGATCCAAGCCGCCAACGAGAATATGGACGTGATGCCGGCCGCAGCGATCAAGGAATTGCGCGAGAACCGCAATAACCCGGCGGCCGTGCAATCGGCAATCAAGCATTTCGGCAGGGGCCAGGTCGAGTGGCTGCTTAAAGACTGATGGCTGACGACGACAAAGACCCGTTCGCAAAATATCGTAATCAGTCCCCAGGCGCCGCTACTAAGCGGCGCGGGGAGGAGGATGATCCTTTTGCCAAATACGTAACGCCAAAAGAGGATGACCAGGCCAGCGCACTGTCGACCACGGCCAAGCCAGCCACCACCTGGTGGCCGACTTACAAGGAAATGTCGAAGGAAAGCGTGCAGCAACTCGGTCGCGGCGTGCAGCAACTCTCGCCGAGCGATGCGCCGCTGTCGCAACGTTTCTATGGCGTGGGCAATGTTGCTGCCGGCACTCTCGGCACCGTGTTTGCGCCCTTGAGCGCGGCATACCGTACTTTCGCTGGTCAGCCGGTCGAGGACGTTACTCGCCCCTTCATTCCTCCGACGCCGGTAAACCCCCGAGGCGGCATCCCCACAGAATGGACGGAATTCGGGCTCGGCCTGGCGACACCTTTCCCCGCGGCGCCGCCGCGCGCGCCGCGGATGCCGCCACCCATCCCCTATCGACCGCTCGATGTCACGCTGAGCGCAGGCCAGGAGGCGCGCGACCTCTCTTTGATCCAGCGCGAGCAGGCCGCACTGCGAGGGCAATCTGGCCCGCCGGCACAGGGTGTCGCCAAGCGGTTCATGGAGCAGCAGGAGGAGGAGCTCGCCCGCGCACGGCAAAACATCACTGAGGCGTTCGATCCCGATGCGGCGATGGGGATGCAACCAGGCTCCAGTGGCGCGCAGATAACCGCGGAGTCGCCATTCGAGGCAGCCAATATCGCGCAGCGCGGGCTGCAGGAGCGAGCGCAGGCAGCGCGGGCCGGCGTCCAGGCGAGCTATCAGGAAGCCAAGGCGGCGGGCGGCGAAATCCATGCCGGCGCGTTCGAGGGCATGCCGCAGCGGATCAAGGGTGACCTCTCCCTCGGAGCCGACCCTGTCATCATCGACCCGCAGCTAACGCCCTGGGCCTCGGCGATGATCGATGATCTCGATCGGCTTGTAGGCAATCTGCGTATCCCCAATAAGGCTGATCCGTTCGGGGCACCCAATCCTGAGAGGATCACCGGCGTCAACCTGGAGGGTGTCGACCAGTGGCGCAAGCGCCTGTCAACGTTCCGCGACAATGCCTTTGGCAGCGGCAATGCCAGTGATGGCCGAGCAGCCAGAGCAGTGCTCGTAGCGTTCGATAATCAGATCGATGCTGCGGTGCGCGGTGGCAATTTCACTGGCAACCCCTCCGCAGTGCGCGCGTGGAACGATGCGCGGGCAGCGCATGCCGATTACCGCGCGACATTCGGTGGCGGCAGCCGCGATCCGATCGGCGACATCATCCAGAAAATCATCGGAAGAGCGGAGCGCGATCCGGCAGTCGTTCCCGAGGCTGTTGCCGACTACATCTACG
>Ga0126377_10004068_pt1 | contig 10554 bp, 9 predicted proteins | sample PanSoiMetPlot_22_FD_92647 | JGI IMG/M metagenome (GOLD analysis project Ga0126377, IMG submission 92647) | Tropical forest soil microbial communities from Panama - MetaG Plot_22 | ecosystem: Environmental > Terrestrial > Soil > Tropical forest > Bulk soil | place: Panama | collected 2016-02-17 | reverse complement strand
GCGGGGGCACGAGAAGATCAACATCGCATGGTTGATGGCCATCGGCATCGGCGTGCAGTTCGCATGGGAGGCGGTGCTGCTCATCAGCGGCATCCGGCCGCCGCAGTGGCAGCCCATCGTCATCAACTCGCTGATCGAGACGAACTCCGGCATGCCGTTCGCCTATTTCATCTACCGCTTCGTGACCAGCCGGACCGGCGGTCAGACGGGGCCGCGGACCCCGCGGACCAGGGGAGCGACGGCCCCCTCCTCGGCGGCCACGGTCGCGGAGTCGTAGGCGACGAAGTACGACGGCCGGCCCTGCACCGCGGTGTAGAGCCGGCCAAGGTACTCACCGAGCAGGCCGATGCCCAGCAGCTGCGCGGCGCCCAGGAACAGCACGATGGCGATCGTCGACGGCCAGCCCTGCACGGTGTCGCCGAGCGCGTAGGAGACGGCGACGTAGGCGATCATGAGCAGGCAGAGGAGGAAGCTGACGAGCCCGAGCCAGGTCGCGACGCGCAGCGGTGCCGCGGAGAAGTTCGTGACGCTGTCCGTCGCGAGCGCCATCATCTTCCGGAACGGGTACTTCGTGCGGCCGGCCGCGCGCTTGGCCCGCACATAGCTCACCTCGCCGGAGGGGAAGCCGAGCCAGGGCACGAGCAGCCGGTAGACGGGCTGATGCTCCGGCAGCTGCTTGAGCGCATCCACGGTCGCCCGCGAGAGCAGCCGGTAGTCGCCGGCGTTCGGCGAGACCTTCACGCCGGCGAGTCGAGCCATGATCCAGTAGTAGAGGCCGGCGGTGCGGCGCTTGCCGATCGAGTCCGAGCGGCGGTCGGAGCGGACGCCGTAGACGATGTCCAGGCCCTGCGACCGGGCCAGGGACAACATCTCGGCGATCTTCTCCGGCGGGTCCTGCAGATCGGCGTCGAGGCTGACCACGTACTCGCCGGACGCCCGGAACAGTCCCGCGGTCAGCGCAGCCTGATGACCGCTGTTGCGCCGCAGCCGGATCACCCGCAGCTGCGGCCACATCCGGCGCAGACCGAGGAGCTGTACGGCCGTGCCGTCGACACTCCCGTCGTCGACCGCGACCACCTCGTAGGTCTCGCCGAGGCCGTCCAGGACGGGCCGGAGGCGTTCCACGAGCAGCGGCAGTACCTCAGCCTCGTTGAACATCGGAACCACCACGGACACCGCTGGGGTCGAGGGATTCACGGCCATCCTCCTCCTCTCGGACGAATGGGCAATGCTACCCACGGCGATCTTTCGCCCGGGACGGGGGACGAGCCACAAACCCGAACGAGCGTTAAGCTGCCAGGCATGCTTCCCACAGAGGAGTCGGAGGCTCTTCTCGGACTGGTCAACGAGATCGCCGACGCGGAGCTCGCGCCCCGCGCCGCGGCCTTCGAGGAGCGCGGTGAGTTCCCGCGCGACGTGCTCAGACTGCTCGGCCGTTCCGGCCTCCTCGGCCTGCCCTACCCGGTCGAGCACGGCGGCGGCGGGCAGCCGTACGAGGTCTACCTGCAGGTGGTCGAGGCCCTGGCCCGACGGTGGCTCACCGTGGCCGAGGCCGTCTCGGTGCACACGCTCTCCTGCTACCCCCTGGCGAATCACGGGGCCGACGCGCTGCGCAAGCGCCTGCTGCCCGAGATGCTCGGCGGCGAGCTCCTCGGCGGCTACTGCCTCTCGGAGCCGCAGGGCGGTTCCGACGCGGCGTCGTTGCGTACCAGGGCGGTCCGGGACGACGAGACGTACGTGGTCAGCGGCACGAAGGCCTGGATCACGCACGCCGGGGTGGCGGACTTCTACAACGTCTTCTGCCGCACCGGCGGGCCGGGGGCCGGCGGCATCTCCTGCCTGCTCGCCGATGCCGCCACGCCCGGCATCCTGCCGCAGGCCCGCGAGCGCACGATGGGCCTGCGCGCGTCGCCGGTGGCCCAGATCGTCTTCGACGGCGCGCGGGTTCCGGCGGACCGTCTCGTGGGCGACGAGAACCACGGGTTCGCCATCGCGATGTCGGCACTGGACTCCGGACGGCTCGGCATCGCCGCCTCGGCCGTGGGGCTGGCGCAGGCGGCGCTCGACCACGCGGCGGAGTACGCCCGTGAGCGTGAGCAGTTCGGCCGGGCCATCGGGACCTTCCAGGGCATCGGCTTCATGCTCGCCGACATGGACACCCGCATCAGCGCTGCCCGGGCGCTGACCCTGCACGCGGCCCGCCTGCGCGACCGCGGAGCGCCGTTCTCCATCGAGTCGGCGAAGGCGAAGCTCTTCGCGACGGACGTCGCGATGGCCGTCACCATCGACGCGGTGCAGATCCTCGGCGGTGCGGGCTACGTCTCCGACCACCCGGTCGAGCGGTACCTGCGCGAGGCCAAGGTGCTCCAGATCGTGGAGGGCACCAACCAGATCCAGCGCCTCGTGATCGCCCGTCCGCTCACTTCGCCACGTTGAGCGCGGCCGGCGCCTCGTTGCGGTGGTGGCAGGGATGCGCAACGATCACGGGATGGCGGTCGTCTCCGGGTGCGCGGCGCGGAGCCTGACTGCGCAGTACACGGCCGCCGTGGCCGGGCTCACCGACCACCGCTTCACCCGTCGGGTCGGCGCGCTGCACACGCTCGCCATGCTCGGCCAGTCCTCACCCGCCCACAGAAGCGCCATCGTGGACGTCATCTGCGCCTACCTGCGGATGCCCGGCGCGGACACCGCCACCCACCAGACCGCGATCCAGCTCCTCCAGCAACGGCTGCGGCCGGCCCGGCCCGAGTTCTGGCCCGGCATGAGCGTCGACCTCGCCGGTGCCGTGCTGACGGAGCTGGACCTCAGCCACTGCCGCATCGACGGCGACCTCCGCCTGGACAACTGCGTGCTGCAGGGACAGACGCGCCTGCGCGGGCTCGTCGTCGGCGGCAGCACCGCGATCCGGGGCACCCGCCTCGACGACCACGCCTGGCTCGAGCGCGGCGTCTTCGGCGGTCCGGTCTGGTTCGACGGCACGTCCTTCGGCGGCGATGCCTGGTTCGGCGAGACCCGCTTCGCCGGCTGGAGCTCGTTCGCGGGCGCCACGTTCACCGGGCACGCGTGGTTCGGTGGGGTGGACTTCGCCGCCCCGGTCGACTTCGGCCACGCCATCTTCCATCGCTCGGCCGGCTTCCGCGGTGCCGTCGCGCGTGCGCAGGTGAGCCTGTCGGGCACGACCTTCCACGGCCCGGCCCGGGTCTCGCGCCGGGACGACGGCTGGAACATCTCCGCGCCCGGCTGGCAGGTGGTCGTCGACGATGACAACCCTGCCGTCGGCCGGCTCTTCTGGGTCGGGGGGCGCGACTTCATCGAGAAGCCGGTCCTCGTCGACTCGCCGGCGTGAGACCTACGCGCCGGTGAGGCTGCGGCGGTAGCGGACCTCCGCGATCGGGAAGCCGAAATACTCGTCGACCTTCTCGCCGCCGTCCGGGAGCCACCCGACGGTCTCGTAGAAGCGCCGGGCCTGCTCGTTCGTCGTCAAGACCCACAGCGTCGCCGCGCGGAAACCCGCCTGGGCCAACGACCGTACGGCCTCGGCCATGAGCAGCCGCCCACCTCCCCGACCCCAGTGGGAGGGCAGCACATAGATCGACGACAGCTCGCCGACGACCGGGGTGGCGTCCGGGTCCCGGCTCGCGCCGACGTTGGCGAAGCCCACGACGCCGTCGGCCGGGTGCTCGAGCACGAAGATGGCCCGGGGCGGTTCGAGCTCGTCGAGCCACCGTCGCCACCCATCGGCGCGGCGCTCGGGGTCCAGTCCGTCCAGGTAGGACTGTGCCATCAGCCCGCGGTAGGCGGCCTGCCAGGTCCGGACGTGCACGAGCCCCAGGGCGTCGGCGTCCGCCGCGACCGCCGTTCTTGTCCGCATGCGGACGACCGTACCGGGGCTCGACGCGCAACGGTTGCCTTTATTTCCTTGCGATGCGCGACGCAGCGCCGGTACGGTCGAGACCGGTCCGCTCGCAGCTCCACAGTGGACATACCCCTGTCGCTCAACGGAGGAGCAGCGGTCTACGAAGCCGCCCGGTGCAGGTTCGACTCCTGTCAGGGGTACGACAGACCCACGCACTGCCCTTGACGGGGCAGGATGGTCGCCATGAGCACCCTCTACCGCGGCGGGCTCGTCTACAGCCCGGCGGACCCGCGCGCGACCGCCATGGTGGTGGCCGACGGACGCATCGCCTGGCTCGGCCCCGACGACCAGGCCCCGGACACGGCGGACACGGTCGTGGATCTCGACGGAGCGCTGGTGACCCCCGCGTTCGTCGACGCCCACGTTCACGCCACCAACACCGGCCTGGCCCTGACCGGCCTCGACCTGGGTGGCGTCCGGTCGGGCGCGGAGCTGCTCGACGCGGTCGCATCCCACGCGAGGACGTTGCCGAGCGCGGCGGTGCTGCTCGGGTTCGGCTGGGACGAGTCCACCTGGGACGATCGGCGGCTGCCCACGACGCCGGAGCTCGACCGGGCGGCGGGTGGGCGGATCGCGCTGCTCAGCCAGAAGTCGATGCACTCCGCGCTCTGCTCGTCGGCGCTGATCGCCGCGGCCGGGCCGCAACTGGCGACCGAGCCCGGGTACGACCCCGCGGGCTGGGTCCGCCGAGGCGCCCACCACACGGTCCGGTCCGTGGCCCTCGGCTCGCTGACCTCGGCTCAGCGCCGAGCCGCCCAGGAGGCGACACTGCGCCACGCCGCATCGCTCGGAATCGTGGCGGTCCACGAGTGCGCCGGTCCGGTGATCTCCAGCGAGGACGACCTCATCGACCTCCTGGGGCTCAGCAGTACCGAGCGGGCTCTGCCCGAGGTCTACGGCTACTGGGGCGAGCTCATGGGGGCGGAGAAGGCGAAGGAGCTGGGCGCGGTCGGCGCCGGGGGAGACCTCTTCGCGGACGGGGCCCTCGGCGCCCGGACCGCGCACCTGCGTGAGTCCTATGTGGACGATGAGACGTCGGGCTTCGGCTACCTGAGCACGGACGAGGTGACACGGCACATCGTGGACTGCGTCGGCCGCGGCGTGCAGGGTGGCTTCCACGCGATCGGCGACGAGGCCCTGCGCACCGTGATCGCCGGGTACCGCGCGGCCGCCGCCGAGGTGGGTCTCGAGCGGCTGCGCGCCGGCCGGCACCGCATCGAGCACGTGGAGCTCGTGGACAAAGCTATGATCGCCGGGCTCGTCGAGCTCGGGCTGGTCGCGAGCATGCAGCCCGCCTTCGACCGACTCTGGGGCGGGGACCGGCAGATGTACGTCCAGCGGCTGGGCCCCGCCCGGTCTCTGGAGTCGAACCCGATGGGGGCGATGCACGGCGTGGGCGTCACGCTCGCGTTCGGCTCCGACGCCCCGGTGACGCCGCTCGATCCGTGGGGCAGCGTGCGCGCCGCCGTATGGCACCACAACCCTGCGTACCGGATGAGCGTCCGTGCCGCCTTCGCCGCGCACACCCGCGGCGGCTGGCGGGCTGTGCACCAGGACGACCACGGCGTGCTGGCGCCCGGCGCCCCCGCGACCTTCGCCATCTGGTCCAGCACACCCGGGACCACGGCGCTGCCAACGCTGGACCCCGGGGACGAGCTGCCGGCCGCCCGCGCGACCGTGCTGCGCGGCGTCACCCTCCACGAGTCCGCCTGACCCGGACACGCCGGCGCTGACACGCCGCGACACGAAAGTCACGGGTGTGGCGTCCGTTGACATGGTTGGGGCTGCAGGCCGTAACGTCAGGGGGTCCTTCCCGTGGGGCGACCGTCGGGCGCCCTCGCGCAGCGGCTGCTGGCCAGTCCGCCGGAGCGATCCGGTGGGCGGTGCCAGGACCAGTGGGTGAGTGCAGGCGACCGGGCGAGAACCGGTGGCCGTCACACGGCGTGGGCTGCGACAGGGGTAGCAGGCCACGAGGCAGGGTGCGGTGCGGCCAGTAGACAACGACCGCGGGCGGGCAGCCAGCTCGCACGGGGCCGGTCCGAAGGCCGACGAGTGCCACTGCCACCGGCCAGGAGGGGCCTGGGGGGCGGGGCGCGGCGCGATGCCGCGCCCCGTTGCGTATCCGGTACCTGAGAGATAGCTCAAGGCGGGTCGTCCTACGCTCCCCGGTCGGGCACGATGGTCGGCATGGATCTGCTCGCCCGCCCCGGGTCCGAGGCGACGGCCGCCGGCCAACCGACCGCCCGGGCCGCCGCCGCCGGGCGGTGGCGGAGATGGGTCCGGCGGCTGTCGCCGCTCGCCGCCGCCGTCGGGGCCGCGCTGACGCTGCTGCTCGCCTTCCCGCCGTTCGACGCCTGGTGGCTCGCGCCGGTCGGCGTGGCCCTGCTCGGGCTCGCCACCTACGGCCGTGGCTTCTGGGTGGGCGCCGGCCTCGGCGCGGTCATGGGGCTGACCCTGCTCGTCCCGCTGCTGGCCTGGGCGGGCGGCTTCGTCGGCCCGGTCTGGCTTTTCCTCCCCGTCGGCGAGTCCGTCTACTTCGCCCTCCTCGGCGGCCTCTCCGCGGTCGTCACGCCGGTGCTGGCGCGCTGGCGTTGGAGCTGGCCCGTGGCCACCGGCACCCTCTGGGTCCTGCAGGAGGCGCTGCGCGACCGGACGCCCTTCGGCGGCTTCCCGTGGGGCCGCGTCGCGTTCAGCCAGGGCGACTCCCCGCTGCTCGGCCTCGCCGCGCTGGGCGGCGCCCCGCTCGTCACAGCGGCCGTCGCGCTCGTCGGTGGGCTGCTGGCGCTGGCCGCACGGTCTGTGGTGGACGGGCCGACGACCAGCTGGGCCGCGGCGACCAAGCGGCCCGCTGTGCTCGCCCTCGTCGTGGCGATCGTGGTGAGCGTGGCGCCCGCGCCGTTGTTGTGGGGGCCGGCCGGTTCGGGCGAGCCGACGGTGCGGGTCGCGGTCGTGCAGGGCAACGTGCCCCGGCTCGGTCTGGACTTCAACGCCCAGCGCCGCGCGGTGCTCAACAACCACGTCAACGCCACCCTGGAGCTCGCCGAGCGGGTCGCCGCCGGGCAGGCCCCGCGCCCCGATCTCGTCGTGTGGCCGGAGAACTCCAGTGACATCGACCCGATACTCAACAAGGACGCCGCCGACCTGATCACCGCGGCGGCTCGGGAGATCGGCGCGCCGATCCTTGTCGGCGGGCTGCGGGACGGTCCGGCCGACGACGAGGTGCGCAACGTCGGGATCGTCTGGGACCCCGCCGGCGGCCCGACGCAGACCTACGTCAAGCGGCACCCGGTCCCGTTCGCCGAGTATGTCCCCATGCGTTCGTTCGTCCGCGAGTACATCACCGAGAAGGTCGACCTCGTCCGGCGCGACTTCGTGGCCGGCCAGGTGCCCGGGGTGCTGACCCTGGGTCCGGCGACCATCGGCGACGTGATCTGCTTCGAGGTCGCCTACGACGAGATCGTCCGCGACACCGTGACCAACGGCGCGCAACTGCTCGTGGTGCAGACCAACAACGCGACCTTCAACGAGTCCGAGGCCCTCCAGCAGTTGGCCATGGTGCGGCTGCGTGCGGTCGAGCACGGCCGGGAGGCACTGATGGCCTCCACCGTCGGGGTCTCGGCGTTCGTGGACCGGCACGGAAACGTCTACGATGCGACGTCGTTCTTCGATGAGGCGGTCATCGAGCGCACCATGACGCTCTCCACAGGACGCACGGTGGCGACCACGCTCGGCGTGGCGCCCGAGGTGCTCCTCGCGGCGGTCGCCATCGCCATGGTCGTGCTCGCCGTCGCCGTACGGCGCCGTGGTCGCCCCAACGCGACCACCGGGAGTGTGGGAACCTTGCACGAGGATTCGCACCTCTTGGGTAGCGAATCAGGTGTTTCCGAGCGAGAGGCTGGACGGTGAGCGAGTACCCCGGGACCGGGCGGGTGTTGGTGATCATTCCCACCTACAACGAGGCCGACAACGTGCGGGTCATCGTGGGCCGCGTGCGGGCCGCGGTGCCGGAGGCGGACATCCTCATCGCCGACGACAACAGCCCCGATGGCACGGGCGCCATCGCCGACGCTCTCGCCGGAGCCGACTCGCAGATCCGTGTCCTGCACCGCGCCGGCAAGGAGGGGCTGGGCGCCGCCTACCTCGCCGGCTTCGCCTGGGCCCGCGACGCCGCCTACGACGTCGTCGTCGAGATGGACGCCGACGGCTCGCACGCGCCCGAGGACCTGCCCCGGCTGCTGAACGCCGTCGCGGACGGCGCCGATGCCGTGCTGGGCTCGCGATGGGTACCCGGCGGAAAGGTCCTGAACTGGCCGGTCTCCCGCCACGTGATCTCCCGGATGGGCAACCTCTACACGCGGCTGGCCCTGCGCATGCCGTTCAAGGACGCGACCGGCGGCTACCGTGTCTACCGGATGAAGGCGCTCGATGCGATGGACCTCGATGGGGTCGCGTCGCAGGGCTACTGCTTCCAGGTCGACCTCGCCTGGCGCGCGTACCGGCAGGGCCACCGGGTCGTCGAGCTGCCGATCACGTTCGCGGAGCGCGAGCGCGGAGCCAGCAAGATGAGCTCGGGCATCGTGCGTGAGGCCCTGTGGCGCGTCACCGTCTGGGGTGTGCGGTCCCGGCTGCGCGGCGTGCGGGACCGGCTGCGCGCATGACCGATGGCGGTCGCCCGCAGGCATGGTCCCCGCCTCCACGCCGCGCCCCGGCGGCGGGCCCGTACGGGGGGTTCGGCCGGCGGTTCCTGGTCGCCGTCGCGCTCGCGGTCCTCTTCTTCGTGGGCGAGATCGCCCTTCTGGTCGTCATCGGCCGGGAGATCGGGGTGGCCTGGACCCTGCTGCTGGTCTTCGCCACCTCCCTGCTCGGCGCGTGGGTGCTCCGCCGTGAGGGTCCGCGCTCGTGGCGCGCCTTCCGGGCCGACCTGCGGGAGCGCCGCCCGCCCGGCGCGAGCGTGACGGACGGCCTGCTGGTGCTCGTCGGCGGCATGTTGATGGTGCTGCCGGGATTCGTCTCCGACGTGGTCGGCGCGCTCCTGGTAGCCCCGCCGACCCGGCGGCTCGCCGCCGGCCGCGTGCAGTCGCTGCTGGCGAGGCGCCTGAGCCCGTCGGCCGCGACGACCCTCTTCGGACCGCGGACCGTACGCGTGCGCACCGACGCCCCGCAGACCGCCCCGCCCGCCGACGAGCCGCCCATCGAGGGCGAGATCATCGACCCCCGCTAACCGTCAACTCCCGACACTTGGCACAAAGAAGCCCCTGCCGGCGACCGGCAGGGGCTTCTGGCGTCAGGAGGCGCGACCGCGCCGGGCGCGGATCTCCTCGAGGCGCTCGTTGAGGATGTCGTCGAGCTCGGCGAGCGTGCGCCGCTCGAGCAGCATGTCCCAGTGCGTCCGCGGCGGCTTGCTCTTCTTCTGCTCCGGCTCGCTACCGTCGACCAGCCGGGCCACCGTGCCGTCGAACTTGCACTCCCACGTGATCGGGACCTCAGCGTCGACCGCGAACGGCACCTCGAACCGGTGCCCGCGCGGACAGAGGTACTCGCGAGTCTGTCGGGGCGCCAGCTCCGTGTTGCGGTCCGACTCGTAGCTCACGGCTCCGAGACGACTTCCGCGCAGCATGCGCTCTGCCATGATCGGCTTTTCCTCCGGGATCGCGGTTCATTTCTCGGCTTCGCCGAGGCTGTCTGTGTAACGACGATGTGCTGGGCGACGATTCCCGTCGGGGACGGCAGGTGAACGTCCCCTCAAATGTAGCGACCAGATGAACAACGCCAAGGCCCGGCGCCGTTCATCTCCCGCGCGGTGACGGCGCGAGTTTCGTGAGGGCGGCCGCGAGCTGCCCGACCTGCTCGGCGAGCTGCGCGGCGTGGGCCTGGGCGGCCGCCGCGTCGGCCCGTGCCTCGGCTCGGGCGGCCTCGGCGTCGCGCCGCGCCTGCTCGGCCTCGGCCCGCGCCGCCCGCGCCTCACGGACGGCGCCGTCCCGCTCCGCCTCGACCGTCCCGAGCCGCGCGGCGGACTCGCCCAGCGCGGCCTCCAGCCGTGCACGCGCCGCCGCCAGCTCGTCCCTTGTGGACTTCAAGCCCGCCTCGGCCGCGCCGAGCCGCTCGTTCGCCTCCCGCACGGACGCCGCTGAGGCCTGCGCCTCGGCGACCGCGGCCTCCCGGGCCCGTACGGTCTGCTCCACCTCGGCCCGCGCGGCGTCGCGCGCCCGGACGAGCTCGACCACCTCGGCCCGCGCGGCGTCCCGGTCACGGACGGCGGCGCCGTGCAACGCCTGAGCCGCCGCGAGGTTGTGCCGCGCCTCGTCCCGTTCGGTCCCTACCGCCTCCAGCCGAGCCAGCGCCTCCACTGTGGACTTCTCAGCCGCCCCGGCCCGGCCCTCCGCCTCGGCGACGGACTGCTCGGCCGCGCGGCGCGCCTCGTCGAGCTGGGCGGCCGCGGCCTGCACCGCCTGGGTCGACTCGGTCCGCAGCCGCTGCAGCTCGGCCCGTAGCCGGGCAGCCTCGTCGGCCCACTGGTCGGCCTCCTGCCGGGCCTCGTCGCGCTCCACGTGGGCCGCGGCGACGTCGGCCGCGGCCTGCGACCGCAGGATGTCGATCTGGCGCTGCACGCCGTCGGGCGAGAGCTCCGTGTGCAGCGC